>Ga0209002_10001079_pt1 | contig 22010 bp, 19 predicted proteins | sample Rifsed16ft2_FD_184010 | JGI IMG/M metagenome (GOLD analysis project Ga0209002, IMG submission 184010) | Soil microbial communities from Rifle, Colorado, USA - sediment 16ft 2 (version 2) | ecosystem: Environmental > Terrestrial > Deep subsurface > Rock core/Sediment | place: Rifle, Colorado... | reverse complement strand
CATCACCGAGAGCTTGCCCGGCCAGTTCCGCAACTGGTTCTACGCGATGCTCGCGATGAGCACGGTCCTGCGGCGCGAGGCGCCCTTCAAGACGATCTTCGGCTACGCCACGCTGTTCGCGGAGGACGGCCGGGCGATGCACAAGTCGTGGGGCAATGCGATCGAGTTCGACGAAGCAGCCGAACGGATGGGCGTCGACGTCATGCGCTGGCTGTACATGTCCTCCCGGCCCGACGACAACATCCTGTTCGGCTGGCACGCGGCCGACGAGGCACGCCGGCGGCTCCTCATCCTGTGGAACGTCTATGCCTTCTTCGTGACGTATGCCCGGCTCTCGGGCTGGACACCCGGTCCGGACGATCCGCCACCTGCCGAGCGTTCGCCGATGGACCGCTGGATCCTGTCGCGAAGCGCGGGGCTCGCGGCCGGGGTCGAGGAGTGCCTCAGTGACTTCGACGCGATGACCGCGACGCGGCTCATCGACACGTTCATCGACGACCTCTCGACCTGGTACCTGCGGCTCTCGCGGAAGCGGTTCTCGCGGGGAGCCGGCGCAGATCGAGCGGCCGCGTTCGCAACGCTCCACACCGCGCTCCTGACGGTCGCCCGGGTCGCGGCGCCGATCCTCCCGTTCCTGGCCGAGGAGCTGTACGGCAACCTCGTGGCCGGGATCGACGCAACCGCGCCGCACTCGGTTCACCTGACCCGCTTTCCAGGCGCCGAGTTGGCCCCCCGCCGGACCGAACGCCTCGAGTCGGCGATGGCGATCGCGCGCCGGGCGGTGGATCTGGCCAGGACGCTCCGGGGCAACGCCAACCTCAAGGTGCGGCAGCCGTTGGCCCGACTGTGGCTCGCCTTGCCCGGCGGAGACCTGCATGAGTTGGAGGCGCTCGTTGCACTCATTGCCGACGAGGTGAACGTGAAGCACGTCGAGTTGATCGGCGATGAGTCGGGGTTGGTTGAGCGGCGAGTGAAGGTGCTCCTGCCAAAGGTCGGCAAGAAGCTCGGGCCGGCCATTCCGGCGGTCATGGCCGCGGCCCGGGACGGCGCGGTCGAGATCCGGCCGGACGGGTCGGTTGTGCTGGCGGGTGTCGTCCTGGCAGCGGACGAGGTCGACATCCTGGCCATGCCGCGGCCCGGGACGGTTGTTGCCCATGACCAGGGGCTGCTCGTCGTGATCGACACCGAGCTGACGCCCGAGCTACGCGCCGAGGGCGACGCCCGGGAGCTCCAGCGCGCGATCCAGGACCTCCGCAAGGAGGCCGGGCTGGAGCTGGACGACCGGGTGGAACTTCACGTCGAGGGCGCCGCGCCCGGTGTGGCCATCCGCCTGGCCGCGGTCGCGGCCGAGACACTGTCTGATCTCGTGTCGTCAGTGCCGGCGGACGCGGCGAGGGCGACGATCGAACTCGAGTCGGGGCCGGTCACCATCGCCTTGCGTCGGCAGATGGGCGGAGCGGCCTCCTCATGACCGGCAGCGCGACGGCTCGGCCGCTCTGGGCGCTGTTCGTGGGGATCGTCGCCGCGATCGTGGTCATCGATCAGGCAACCAAGGCCTGGATCACGGCCGAGCTCGCCGGTGGCCGCGTACTCGAGTTCCTCGGGGGCGCGCTCCGATTGGTCTACTCGGAGAACAACGGCGCACTGTTCGGGCTGTTCCGTGGCCAGGTGTTCCTGTTCGCCCTGCTCAGCCTGGGCGTGATCGGACTGATTATCTGGTTCCATGGCCGTTCGGGCCGAAGTCCGTACATGACGATGACGCTGGGACTGCTCCTGGGCGGGGCGATCGGGAATGCCATCGACCGGTTCCGCCTGGGCTACGTGATCGACTTCGTGGACGGCGGGGTCGGCTCCGTGCGCTTCTACACCTTCAATGTCGCCGACGCGTGCATCAGCGGATCGATCGTCCTGCTCCTCGCACTGGCGATCTGGCCGTCCCTGGCAGGCGGCTCACAGGCGCCGAACGCGACGGACGAGCTGCCTGGAGCCATGCCGTCAGGGGCCGCACCGTCTGATCCGGGGGGCGGCGGTGAGTGAGGCTCCCGGGGCGCCCGGCGTTCACGTCCTGGTGGTGCCGCCGGATCAGGCCCCGACGCGCGTGGATCGCTTCGTGGCGGATCGCACTGGACTGTCGCGAAGCCATGTGCAGAAGCTCATCACGGACGGGCGATTGACGGCCGGGGACCGGACCCTCAAGGCGAACACGCTCCTCGAGCCGGGTAGCGAGCTTCGCCTCGATGTGCCCGAACCGGCACCCGCCACGCCCGTTGCGCAACCGGAGATCGAGGTCCCGGTCGTGTACGAGGATGACGATCTGCTGATCGTGGACAAGCCGGCCGGCCTCGTCGTCCATCCGGCTCCGGGTCATGCCGACGGGACGCTCGTGAATGCCCTCCTTGGCCGGTCCGGCCCTGAGGGTTTCGGTGGCATCGCCGGTGTCCGCAGGCCGGGGATCGTCCACCGCCTGGATCGCGCGACGAGTGGGCTCCTCATGGTTGCCAAGACGGACCTTGCCCAGCACGGTCTGATGGCCCAGCTGAAGGCGCGGCGGATCAAGAAGACCTATGTCGCGCTGGTGCACGGGACCGTGGCGGCTGCCGTGGGACGGATCGAGGCGCCGATCGGCCGGGATCCGCGGCATCGGACGAAGATGGGCGTGGTGGCCGACGGCCGGCCGGCCACGACCGGCTACCGGGTCACGGAGCGGTTCGCGGACTGGACGCTCCTGGAGCTCGACCTGGTGACCGGACGGACACACCAGATCCGGGTCCACCTGACCGCGATCGGGCATCCGGTGGCCGGCGACCGGGTCTACGGGACCGGAACCTCCGGTCGCGGTCCAGAAGGTCTTGAGCGCCTGTTCCTGCACGCCTGGCGCCTGGAGCTCACGTCACCCTCGCGAGGCGAGCTCATCCGCGCGACCGCACCACTTCCACCGGACCTCGAGGACGTACTGGCGAGCCTTCGGGTCGGTCCCGCGTGACCGGCGACGGGCGCGTGGCCCAGGAGCCTGCGGTCGCCACCGCGGCCACCGCCGCCACGGCCTCCACGGTCGCCGGCGCGCCCGGCGCGGTGCTCGTGATCGTGTCGGGTCCGTCGGGGGTCGGCAAGGACAGCGTGATCGAGGCCCTTCGCGCGCAACCCCGGGACCCCGACTACCACTACGTCGTGACCTGCACGACCCGTCCGCGACGGCGCTACGAAGTGGATGGGGTGCACTACCGCTTCCTCACCCCTGCGGCATTTGCCGAGCTGCGCGAGGCCGGTGAGCTGCTCGAGGCGAACGAGGTCCACGGGAACTGGTACGGCACACCGCGAGCCGAGGTCCGCGCCGCCCTGCAGGCGGGGCACGACGTCATCCTGAAGATCGACGTCCAGGGCGCCGCCGTGGTCAAGGGTCGGGTTGCGGATGCGCTCCTCATCTTCCTGGTCCCACCCTCGCTCGAGGACCTGTTCCAGCGGCTGCAGTCGCGGGCGACCGAGACGGCCGACGAGCTTGACATCCGGCAGCGGAACGCCGCGCTGGAGCTCGCCCGACAGGACGACTACGACCACGTGGTGGTCAACGAGACGGGCCAGATCGCGCGGACCGCGGCTCGGATCCACGAGATCATCCTGCTCGAGAAGGCCGCGCACCCGTATCGCCGGACCTGGATCTAGCGACCGCGCGGGACGTGGTGACCGGGCCGGACCAGGCGATGCTGGGGCTCCCCGAGGCCGATGGGGAGCCGACGGGCGCGAGCACGACGGATGGGGAGGCGCTGGTCGCCGTTGCGATCGATGCCGCCGGGGCGGCCGGCAGCCATGCCTTCACCTACCGAGTCCCCGCGCGGCTGGAGCCTGTCCGCGCGGGCGAGGCCGTGCTCGTGGAGTTCGGTCACCGCCAGGCCCTCGGTATCGTGCTCGGACCTTCCGAGGCCACGGATGGCCTGGTCACGAAGCCGATCCTGGATCGGATCCGGGCAGACGGTCCGCTCCTGCCGCCCTCGTCCATGGCCCTGGCGGAGGACATCGCCTCGACCTACCTGGCGCCGCCGGCGCTGGTCCTGCGAGCCATGCTGCCGCCGGGTATGCTGGAGCGACTGGAGCTCGTCGCTGAGCGGCGGCCGGACGATCCGGCGCTTCACCCGGCGCCCGGGTCCAGTGCGATCTCGTCCATCGGACCGGAGGACGCGGCGCTGCTGGAGCAGCTGGCGGACGGGCCCCGAGCCGTCCGACGGCTGCGTGCCCCGGAAGGCCGGCCCAGCCTGCTGCGGCGGCTGCGCACGCTCGCGGCGGCCGGCCGGATCGACCTGGACTGGACGCTCCTGGACGCCGGCGCCGGCCCGCGCTACGTACGGATCGTCCGGATCGTCCCGCCCGGTCCGAGCCCCTTGTCGGCGCAGGCCGGCTCGCGATTCAGGAGACTCGGAGCACGCCAGTCGGCCGCGCTCGATGAGCTGGGGCAAGCTGGGACGGCCGGCGTTCCCGCCCCGGAGCTTGCCGCGCGACACGGCGGTTCGGTCGTCGGTGGTCTGGTGCGACGGGAACTCGTCACGGTGGAGACCCAGGAGGCTCCTCGTCGCCCGCTTGCCGCCCGGCCCCCCGGTCAACGCGGCGGTCGTCCATCAACTGCGCCACTCAGTGCCGAGCAGGCGGCCGCCGTGGCCGCCATCGTGGAGTCGATCGCCGCGCGGGACGGGACGCCCATCCTGCTCGACGGCGTGACCGGTGGCGGCAAGACCGCCATCTACACGGCGGCGATCGAGGCCTGTCTGGAGGCGGGCCGACGCGCGCTCCTGCTGGTGCCGGAGATCGCGCTTGCGATCCCGCTCGTCGATCGCCTGCGAGCCGACCTCCACGCCGACATCGGCCTCGTCCACTCCGGGCTATCCGATGGCGAGCGGGCAGATGAGTGGCGGCGCATCCGGGCCGGTGCCGTGGACGTCGTGATCGGGACGCGGCTTGGGGTGCTCGCCCCGGTGGAGGATCTCGGGCTCGTCATCGTCGACGAGGAGCACGATCAGGCCTACAAGAGCGATCGGACTCCTCGGCTTCAGGCGCGCGACACCGCGATCCGGCTTGGCAGCCACGCCGGAGCGGCGGTGGTCCTCGGTTCGGCGACACCCGCGGTGGAGACGGAGGGACGGGCACGCGACGGACTCTATCGACGGTTCCGACTCACCGACCGCCTGTCCGGCCGGCCGCCGAGGATCGAGGTCGTGGATCTCCGGGCAGAGCTCGCGGCCGGCCATCGCGGCATGCTCTCGCGCTCCCTGCACGCGGCGCTCGCGGCATTGGATATCGCCGCCGGAGACCAGGCCATCCTCGTCATCAATCGGCGCGGCTCCGCCTCCGTCGTCCTGTGCCGGGATTGCGGTGCGGTCCAGGCCTGCCCCGAGTGCACGCGTCCACTGGTCTATCACCAGGCCGGCATGACGCTGCGCTGCCACCATTGCGGCCGGGCAACGCCCCTGGCGAGCCGCTGCCCGGCCTGCGGATCCGCCCGAATCCGCTACCTCGGCGGCGGAACGGAGCGCCTGGAGCGCGAGGTGCGCGAGGCGTTCCCCGGATATCGCCTGGCCCGGCTGGATCGGGATGTTGCCGAACGGCGCGGTGCGGCCACGAGGATCCTCGACGACCTCGCGACCGGCCGGCTGGATGTGCTCGTGGGCACGAGCCTGGTCACGAAGGGCCTCGACGTTCCGACCATCACCCTCGTCGGCATCGTGTCGGCCGACGTCGCCCTCAATCTGCCCGACGAACGGGCTGCCGAGCGGACGTATCAGCTCCTCGCGCAAGCCGTGGGTCGGGCCGGGCGAGGGGACAGGCCGGGGCAGGCGATCCTCCAGACATACCAGCCGGACCACGCGGCGATCCGGGCCGTCGAGACCGCCCAGCCGGCCGCCTTCTACGACGCGGAGCTGGAGCTGCGGCGTCGATTCGGCTCTCCTCCATTCGGGCGGCTCGTCAAGCTGACCGTAGCCCTGCCGGACCGGGGCGCGGCCGAGGCGGCCGGGGATGAACTGGCGATCCGGCTTCGGGCACGGGCCCAGGACCTTGGGGCACGCGTCGACATCACCGGTCCGGCGCTCGCGTTCATCGCCCGCCGGGCGGATCGATGGCGGTTCAACGTGGTCCTGCGTGGCGACGATCCGCTGGGTGTCCTGGGGGATCCGCCCGGGCCTCCGTGGTCCGTGGATGTGGATCCGGAATCGCTGCTCTGACCTGCTGCCCACCGTTCGGGACGACTGGCCCGTGTGCACCGACGTGCAATCCGACGACAATGAGGGGACCAGCACACGGTTCGCGCCACCGCGGACGAGGAGGATTCGATCATGACTGACGAGACGACCAACCCCACGACCCCCGAGACCCCGGCCCCTGAGGCCGACGAGACATTTGCCTGGACCGGCGACGAATCGAACGGTGCCACGGCCGAGGCCGGATCCACGTCGGGCGGGCGCGAATGGCTGACCCAGCTCCAGTCGATGATCGAGAACATCGCCGAGCAGGCCGGCCCGACGCTCCGCCAGATCAGCGCGAAGGCGGCTGAACTCGCAGCCGTGGCGGGCGAGAAGGCCGGACCGGTGGCCGCTCGGGCCGCCGAGATGACGGCCGAGGCCGGCACGAAGCTCGCAGAGCGGTCCAGGGACCTCGCCGCCGAGCTGCGCCGGGATCAGGCCGCGCGCGAGAAGACCGCCGAGACCAAGTCCGAGGACGCCCCGGAGGCCTGACGCTTCAGGCGATCGGCCCGGCCCGGGTCCAGAGCGGTCCGGCCGGGGGACCACTGACGCTCACCTATACTGCGCCGATGAGCGTCCGTCCGATCCTGCTTCTCGGCGACCCCCGGCTTCGGCTGAAGGGGTTGCCTGTCGACGGGTTCGGGAAGTACCTCCACGAGCTCCTTGATGATCTCGGCCACACGATGCGCGCGGCGCCCGGAGTGGGCCTCGCCGCCCCGCAGCTCGGCGAGGCGGTCAACGCCTGCGTCGTCGAGATCGAGGGCCAGCTCCACGAGCTGGTGAACCCGCACATCGTCAGGTCGACCGGCGACGACCGCGACCTCGAGGGTTGCCTGTCCATCCCCGGCTATGCCGCGTACGTGACACGTCGCGAGCGCGTCTGGGTCGTCGCCCAGAACCGTACCGGCCGCAAGATCAAGGTCGCCGGATCCGGGCTCCTGAGCCGGGCGCTCCAGCACGAGCTCGATCACCTCGACGGCAGGCTGTACATCGACTACCTCGACTCGCTCGAGGAGCTGATCGCCGTCGGTCACGACGATGACGAGGACGAGGCTTCGGACGGCGAGACGTCCGGCGAGGTCCGGACGCCAGCGCTCGCGTGACACCGAGTGCGGACCCCGGCGGGGAGCCGGTCCGGACGATCTTCTTCGGATCGGGGGCGTTCGCGGTCCCCATCCTCCAAGCCCTGATCGGACGCACGGATGTCGTTGTCGTGGGGGTCGTGACGCCACCGGATCTTCCCAGCGGGCGGCGAGCCGTGCTGACCCCGGTGCCCGTGGCCGCGGCCGCCCGGGCGTCCGGACTGCCACTCCTCCAGGTGGCTCGCGTCCGGATGCCCGAAGTGATCGCGTCGATCCGCGCGCTCCGGCCCGAACTCGGGGTCCTGGCAGACTTCGGGCAACTCATTCCGGGCTCGATCATCGAGCTTCCGCGGCTCGGGATCCTCAATGTCCATCCGTCGCTGCTGCCGCGCCATCGGGGCGCCACGCCGATCCCGGCCACGATCCTCGCCGGCGATCGCGTGGGCGGCGTGACCATCATGCAGATGGACCTGGGACTCGATACGGGTCCGATCATCGCCGAACGCTCCTGGGCCCTGGACGGCACCGAGGATGCCCCGGGCCTCCAGGCCCGGGCCGCGGCCGAGGGCGCATCACTCCTGGCCGAGATCCTTCCAGCCGTGCTCGCTCGTCAGGCGACTTCACAGCCGCAGGACGCCGCTCGAGCCACGCACACGAAGACCCTTCGACGGGCCGACGGCCGCCTCGACCCGCGACGCGGTGCCGCCGACCTCGAACGCCAGGTGCGCGCCTATCGCCCATGGCCGGGCAGCTTCATCGAGGTCCGCGGGGAGCGCCTGGTAATCCACGACGTCGCTCTCGAACCCGGGCAGCCCGAGGACCAGGCCGGGTCGCTCATCGCTGACGGAGAGGGCCTCATACTCGCAACGACGGACGGTCGCCTCCGCCTCCTCGTGGTCCAACCGGCCGGTGGTCGGCGGATGGAGATCGCGGAGTTCCGGCGCGGGCATCCCGAGTTCGTCGGGGCCAAGGCCGATCCCGCCGGGACGAATCCGCTGACCGCCCAGGGGTCCCTCCCATGACCAGGTCCCACGGCGTGGGCGTGAGCCGCCCGCGTCCGGACTCGGAGGTGAAGGTGCGGGGCTCCATCCGCTTCGCGGCGGATCGTGTCCATCCGGGCGTCCTCCACGCACGACTCGTGCTCGGGACCCATGCCCACGCCCGCATCCTCGGGATCGATTCCGCCGCCGCTCTCTCCGTTCCGGGCGTCGTCGCCGTCATGACCGCCGCGGATCTGGGCCTGCGGCCAGGGGACGATCGGCTTTCGCAGCCGCTCGCGAGCAGCGAGATCGTGTTCGCGGGCCAGCCAGTTGCGCTCGTGGTTGCAGAATCAGAGGCCGCTGCGGCCGACGGTGCGGAGCTCGTGCGGATGGACCTCGAGCCGCTCCCTGCCGTGGTTGATCCGGTCGCCGCGATGGCGCCCGACGCGCCGCTCGTGCGCGTCGAAGGCGGGGCGACCCGGGACGCCGGGCCGGCGATGGACGCCCAGACCCATGCCGCCGTCGGCGGCACGGGCGACGCCTCGATCGAACAGGAGCGCTGGTCGCCCAATGTGGCGGCGCGGACGCGCTATCGGACCGGCGACATCGACGCCGCCCTTGCGGGGGCCGCGGCCACCGTCCGTCGCCGGTTCCGGACGAGCTGGGTCCACCAGGGCTACGTGGAGCCGCAGGCCTGCACGGCCTGGATCGACGACGACGGCAGCCTCGTGGTCGAGTCGAGCACGCAGGGCACGTTCTTCCTGCGCAAGGACCTCGGGCGCGTCCTCGGGCTCCCGACCCACCGCATTCGGGTGGTTCCAATGCCGCTGGGCGGCGCCTTCGGCGGCAAGTGGGCCCGGTTCGAGCCGCTCGTCGCGGCAGCAGCGCTCCGGCTCCAGCGTCCGGTCAGACTCGTCCTGGAGCGTCGAGAGGACTTCCTGGCGACCAATCCGTCGCAGGCGTTCGATATCGATCTGGAGATCGGCGCCGATGCGGGCGGCCGACTCACGGGTATCAGGGCCCGGATCGTCGCCGACGCAGGTGCATTCAGCGACTTCGGCGAGGAAGCGCTCGCGGGGGTCCTCGTTGCGGGTCCATACCGCTGGCCCGCCGTCGAGGTGAGTGGTTACACCGTCCTGACCAACCGGGTCGGGGCGGGAGCCTATCGCGGGCCGGCCGGACCGCCGACGGCCTTCGCGATCGAGTCCGCGATCGACGAGCTCGCCAATCGGCTGGGGATGGACCCGGTCGAGCTGCGACGGGCGAACGGAGCGGTGGCGGGCGATCTGATGGTCGATGGAGAGGCATGGGTCCATCACGCACTGCCCGAGGTCCTCGATGCGATCACCGCACGGCCGACGTGGGCGGCGCGAGCCGGGCTCCCTGCAGGGGAGGGGATCGGCCTGTCCGTCGGCTACTGGCCGGGCAGCAAGGATGCCGCCGCCGCTCTCTGCCGCATGTCACCCGACGGAAGCGTCCAGATCGTGACCGGGGTCGTGGACATGTCCGGGACATCGGGCGCCTTCCAGGCCATTGCGGCCGAGGTGCTCGGGATCTCACCGGACGATGTCCAGGTCATCACCGCCGATACGGGCACTGCCCCGCCGTCACCGGGGAGTGGCGGCAGCACCGTCACGTACTCGGCGGGGCGCGCCGTCCGTCTGGCGGCCGAGGACGCACGGCGCCAGCTGCTCCACGCGGCGTCGCTCGAGCTGGAGATCAGTGAGACCGATCTCGAGATCGTCGATGGCATCGTCCGCCCGAGAGGCAGCCCGGATCGCGGCATACCCGTGGCGAAGCTCATCCGCGCCAACGACCGCGCGTCCCGGGCCCCGATCGAGGGCCATGCTTCGTCGGCACATACGAGCCTCGCGCCATCGGTCGCGGCCTTCGTTGCCCACGTCCGGGTGGACGAGGAAACGGGCGAGATCCGGTTGCTCACCTTCGATGCGGTCCAGGACGTCGGCCGGGCGATCAACCCGGCCCTGATTGCCGGACAGCAACACGGCGGCGCGGCACAGGCGGTCGGCTGGGCGCTCCGCGAGGCGATGGTCCACGACGAGAACGGCCAGCTCCTTGCGGCGACGTTCCTCGACTATGCGCTGCCGCGCGCCGAGGATGTCCCGGAGTTCGGCACGGGGATCGTGGAGGTGCCGGCACCCGACGGTCCGTTCGGGGCCAAGGGGATCGGCGAGGCGACGGTCGTCGGCGGCGCGGCAGCGATCGCGAACGCCGTTGCCGCCGCCACGGGGATCCGGCCGACCGAGTTGCCGATGACGGCGGTTCGCACATGGCGCGCCCTGCAGTCGGCACGGCGCGGCCCGCTCGCATAGGACGTCCTGCCGCGCTCGAGCGGGCGCAGGCCCGGTTCGAGCCCATGCGACAATGCCACCCGATGCCCGACCAGACCCTGTCCGTCGTCCAACCGCGCACCTCGGCCGGCCCCAGCGCAGCAGCGGGGATCGCCGGTCTGGCCGTGGCCCAGTTGGAGGCCTGGTTCCGCGAACGGGGCGAACCGACGTTCCGTGCCCGCCAGGTGCTCGACGCCGTGTGGCGCAGCGGCGCCCCGGACCCGTCCGCCATCTCCACCCTGCCGGCCGGGACGCGGGCGGCGCTTGCGGCCGCGTTTCGCTGGGATACGGTGGCCGACTCGGAGCTGACCGTGGCGGACGGCGGTCGCACGCAGAAGGCCCTCCACCGCCTCGGCGACGACGTCGCAATCGAGAGCGTGCTCATGCACTATCCGGGAGGCCCGGACCGGCGGGAGCGAAACACGCTGTGCATCTCGAGCCAGGCCGGCTGTGCCGTCGGTTGCCCGTTCTGTGCAACAGGTGAGCTCGGGTTCGGGCGCGACCTCGAGACCGCGGAGATCCTGGACCAGGTCCGGGCTGCGGCACGGCGCCTGGCCCCGCGCGGCCGGCGCCTGACGAACATCGTGTTCATGGGGATGGGCGAGCCCCTCCTGAACCTCGATCGGGTCCTCGAGGCCGTCGAAGCGCTCAACGATCCCGCACGCTTCGGCCTGGGGGCGCGGCACATCACCGTCTCGACATCCGGGGTGGTACCGGGGATTCGCCGCCTGACCGCGCTCGGGCCGCAGTTCACGCTCGCGATCAGCCTCCATGCGGCTCGAGACCCACTGCGCGACGTGCTCGTGCCGCTCAACCGGCGCTGGCCGGTCGCCGAGGTCGTCGCCGCGGCGCGCGAGCACGCGACCGCGACTGGACGGCGGATCAGCTACGAAGTCACGATGATCGGCGGCGTGAACGATACGGACGACGATGCCGACGCGATGGCGTCGCTCCTCCGCGGAACCCTCGCGCACGTCAATCTCATTCCCATGAACGCCGTCGCACACACTCCCTGGACCGCCAGCCCGATGCCCGTCATCGAGCACTTCGCGGAGCGCCTCCGAACCGTCGGGCTGTCGGTGACGATCCGCCGAAACCGCGGCCAGGAGGTCGGTGCCGCGTGTGGCCAGCTGGCCGCGGAGCGCGCGGGCGCCCCGTCCGCCCCGAGCGTGGCCCGCCGGCGTGAGCGGCTCGTGGCGTCGTCTGCGGCCGCGCTCCGCGGTGAGCGCAGCACCGAGACGGCGCCGGTCGGCTGGGACGACTGATGCCTCCTCGTCGTCCGGCATCTCCGCAGGCTCCGACCGTGCTCGGCCGGGCTCGCGTCGCCGCGAGCATCCTCGATGCCGACCTCGGCAACCTCGCGTACGCGGTGCGCCGGGCGGAACACGAAGGCGCGGATCGCATCCACCTTGACGTCATGGACGGCCACTTCGTCCCGAACCTGACGTTCGGTGCCCGCACGATCAAGGCACTCCGACGGAGGACACGCCTTCCGTTCGATGCCCACCTGATGATCTCGGAGCCGGGCCGGTACGTTGAGCAGTACCTCGACGCCGGGTGTGACTCCGTGACGTTCCATGTCGAGGTCGACGAGCCCATCGAGCCGACGCTGCGACAGATTCGAGCGGCAGGCCGGGCCGTCGGACTGGCCATTCGGCCGGGCACGCCGCTGAGCGCCCTGGAGCCGTATCGGCATCTCCTCGATATCGTGATGGTCATGACCGTCGAGCCCGGATTCGGTGGGCAGGCGTTCATGGCCGATGTGGCAAGGGCCAAGATCCTCGCCGCGCGCGAATACCTGGCGCACAAGCTGCATGGCGCCGAGGTGCATGTGGACGGAGGCGTCAGTCGTGACACGGCCGAACTGATCGGCGGACTCGCCGCGGACGTGCTCGTTGTTGGTTCGGCGCTCTGGATCAAGGGCCGGAACATGGGTCGCGAGATCCGGCTGGTCCGGGCGCTCGCGGACGAGGGCTACCAGTACACCCTGAACGGCGGGGTTCCACCGATCCCGCGTGATCGGATGGTCACCTTCGCCACCCTGCCACGCCACCTTGCTCGAACGATCCAGGCCGAGATCGAGCGAGCGGGCGTCCCGGTGTTCATCTTCCGGGCGGGACCGCTGGACCTCGAAGGAGACGATGAGCGGAGGGATTGGGACGTCCTCGTCCCGGCATCGTCGGAGGCGGCCGCAATCGAGCGCTTCGGGGCCCGCCGGGCGGCCCTCGCCGTCGACGCGGATGCGTGGCGCGCGGCCGGGATGCCGGAGCCGCCGTTCGTGCCGGCTCCCCGCCCTCCGCATCCCAGCGAACTCGTCCCGTGACGGACGAGCTGGCGCTGGAGGTCGATCAGGCGCTGGTGGCCGATCAGACGTTGCCCGGCCTGGAGGCCGGCGTGGCGCCGACGGCATCGACGCCGGCGCCTCCGGTCGACGCCACGCACGGCGATCTCCATCGCCGGAACGACCGGATTCTCATGGTCACGATCGTGGGCTACGTCGTCGTCCTGTCGGGTCTCATGATCGTGAGCGGTGTGTCGATCACGCCCGACGTGATGCTGGTTGCCCTGGGCCTGGCAGCGGTTCTCCTTGGCCGAGGCCGGTTGTTCATCCGCGACTGGGTTCCCTTCATCGGGCTGTTTCTTGCCTACGAGTTGATGCGCGGCTACGCGGATGACATCAATCGGGTCATTCACTCCGACGACATCCTCGGCCTCGAGCGATGGCTGTTCGGCGGGGGCCTGCCGACGCAGGTGCTCCAGGAGGCGTTCCATCCGGCAACCGGCATGGATCCGCTGGCCATCGCCGGGACGATCTTCTACTTCCTCCACTTCCCGCTCCCGATCGCGGTGGCGTTCCTGCTCTGGGTTCGCCGGCGTCGCACGTACTACGACTTCGTCGCCGCTCTGATCCTCCTGTCGATGGTCGGCTTTGCGACGTATCTCGTGCTGCCCGTCGCTCCGCCGTGGTGGGCTGCCGAGCACGGGCTCATTCCCGGTGCTGATGGCACGCCGGCGATCACCTACCTGAAGGCGCAGGGCTTCAACGACCTGGCTCGCCTGTTCGGGTTCGAGGGTCGCTACCTCTACAGCTACGCAATCTATGAAGTCAACCCGAACGCCGTCGCGGCGTTTCCCTCGCTGCATGCCGCCTACCCGTTCCTGGCCTTCCTGTTCGCGCGTCGCGCCTTTGGCCGGCCCGGCTGGCTGATGCTCATCTACGCGGCATGCGTCTGGCTGGGCATCGTGTACCTGGCCGATCACTACGTGGTCGACGTGCTCGGCGGAGTCGTCTATGCGGCCCTCGCGTACGGTGCGATCGTCCATGCGCCGGGCTGGTTCCGTCGTGTGGTGGATCGCGCTGCCGACCCCGCGGTGGAGGCTGACATCGAGGCCGGCGCGGCCGGCGATGCGAGCGCCCTGCGCCGTGTGGCGGGCCGGGTCCGCTGGAGCATGGTCCGCCAGGGGGCCGCGGTAGCCGTGGTCGGTGTGATCGGTGTCGTCGGCGTCGTGAAGGGTGGCTGGCTCGGCGGTGAGAGCACGCCGGTGCTCCTGCTGCCGTGGGCGCTCATCATCGGCGGCCTGTGGCGGGCTGCTCTCGGCGCGATCTCGCGCTGATGCGAGCGCTCCTCCAGCGCGTCTCCAGGGCCGAGGTCCGGGTGGACGGTGGAGTCATCGCCCAGATTGACCTGGGCCTCGTCGTGCTGCTCGGCGTGGGCCATGACGACGACGACCCTACGGCCGACGCACTGGCGCGCCGGATCGTGGAGCTGCGGATCTTCAGGGACGACGCGGGCAAGACCAACCGCTCGATCCTCGAGGTCGGGGGCGGGATCCTGGTCGTGAGCCAGTTCACGCTGTACGCGGACACGTCCAGGGGCAGGCGGCCCGGCTTCACCGATGCGGCACCTGCGGAACTCGGAGAACGGCTCTATCTGCGGGTCGCGGATGGACTCGCCGCGGCCGGCGTGGCACCAGTGGTCACCGGCCGGTTCGGGGCGGAAATGGCCGTGGAGCTGGTCAACGACGGGCCGTTCACGCTGTGGCTGGACAGCCCGCGCCGTACGCCGGCCTGACGACCACCGTGTGCCACGCCCGGCATGGAACGACCGGCCGCTGGGCGACCGGTCGAGGTGCTGGCTGCGCGGGCCGTGGCCCGCGACGGGCTGATGCCTAGCGAGCGCTCTTCGTCAGCGTCCGGCGGCAGCGCGTGCACGCAAGCGTCTTGGTCGGAACCCCGGCCTTGTCGACGACGAGCGGCTGCAGGTTCGGATGGTAGCGGCGATGGGCACGCACGCGGTTCATCCCCGACGACTGGGGATTGAAGCCGCCCATCGATGCCTTGCCGCAGATCGCGCAGGAACGGGCCATGGTGTCCTCGGACGGTGGTGTCATGTGGGCGCCGAGCCGGTACAGCCCGAGCGGGGCGGTATAGTACCACGCACCCAGGGCGGCCCCGACCAACGGCCTGCCCGGGCAGACGAGGACCCCGCCCCTTGCCCACCGACGAGATCCGCGGTCGAGCCCTCGCGACCCGCCGTGCCGCAACGGACATCACGCGCACCGCCGTGCTCGGCTCGTACGGCGTGGCGGGCTTTGAGGCCGGGCCGGTGGAACGCGTGCGAGCTGCGCTGGTGGGCCGGACGCCAGGTATTCGGATCACCTTCTCGGATGACCATCTGTTGATCCGCCTCCGCCTGCGCGTAACCGCCGGTCTGCCCATCGCCGAGGTCGCCCGCCAGGTCGATTCGGCAGTGCGGTACGGCATTCGGCGCGCGCTCGGGCGTGAAGTGGACGAGCTCCGGATTCGGATCGGCGGCCTCGAGGCGTCGCCGCGCTCGCACCCGCCAAGTGCGACACGCGGAGCGGACATCGGCAGCTCGGATCTGGCAGACAGCGGGACGGACGTCGCCTGATGAGCCGCCGGGCGTGCAACGGCGCGCATCTGCTCGGTGCCTTTCGGGCGGCCGTCGCGAACCTCGAGGCGCATGTCGAGCAGATCAACGCCCTGAACGTCTTCCCGGTCCCGGACGGCGACACCGGATCGAACATGTTCGCGACCGTCAAGGCCGCCCTCGCCGAGGCTGAGGGTGCGGCCGCAGACGGGAAGGCCACCGCGGAGCGCATCGCCGCCGCGGCGTCGTTCGGGGCGCTCATGGGAGCGCGCGGCAACTCCGGGGTCATCACGAGCCAGATCCTGCGTGGGTTCGCGGAAGGGCTGGCCGGCAAGACCCGGTTCAATGGTCTCGACCTCGCCAATGCGCTTGATCTTGGGACGCGGGCTGCCTACGGGGCCGTCGCAAAGCCAGTCGAGGGCACGATCCTCACCGTCATCCGCGAAGCGTCCGCGGCAGGCGTCGAGACGGCCGAGCGTGAGAACGACGTCGAAGCCGTGCTGACCGTCACACTTGATGCGGCCGAGAAGTCGGTCGCCCGGACGCCGTCCCTGCTGCCGATCCTCCGAGAGTCCGGTGTCGTGGACGCGGGAGGTGAGGGCCTCTACCGGCTCTTCCAGGGCGCGCTCCTGTTCCTCATCGGACAGGCCCCCGAGGCCGCTCGTGCGCCGCTCGGCGCCCCCGCCCGGGCATCGGTCCTCGTGGCTCACGCGGATGAGGGCTTCGGCTACGAAACGATGTTCCTGCTCCAGGCCCGGTCGTCCAGGAGCCTCGACGTCGACGCCATCCGGGATCACCTCGAATCGATTGGTGAGTCGGTGCTCGTTGCGGGTGACCCGCGGGCAGTCAAGATCCACGTCCACAACGACCGGCCGGACCTCGTCATCGCCTATGGGCTCGAGGTCGGCGCGCTGTCGAGGATCAGCGTCGAGAACCTCGACCATCAGGCCCGGGATCTCCGGGAGACACGAGCCGCAGCGTTCACGGCGGGGCCTGACGGGTCGCCGGCAGGTGCGAGCGAGGCACGGTCGGACGGCCCGAAGACGCCGGCCATCCCGTCGGCGGATCGGTCAAACGGTTCAGACGGCCCCGTGACGTTGCCGCTGGCCGTGATTGCCGTGGCCGCCGGCGAGGGCCTGGCCGCGATCTTCCGGGACTTCGGCGTGAGCCGGGTGGTGGTCGGTGGGCAATCCGCCAACCCGAGTACGGGCGAGCTCTTCGAAGCAGTCAAGGCGCTCAACGCGAAGGAAGTACTCCTCCTGCCGAACAACCCGAACGTCGTCCTTGCGGCTCGCCAGGTGGCCGAGATGGCCGACCGTCCGGTGGCCGTCGTCGCGACGCGCAACGCGGCCGAGGGTTTCGCGGCGCTGCTGGCCCTCGATCCCACCAAGGGCGCGCTGGACAACGCCGTGTCCATGACGCTCGCGGGTCGGGCAATCCAGTCGCTGGCCGTGACGACGGCCGTGCGAAACGCCACGATCGGCGGTACGAAGGTCCGCGAGGGCCAGACGATCGCGCTGGATCCGGATGATGGGCTCGTGGCGGTCGATGACGACCCATCGGTGACCGTCCTCAAGGCCGTGGCGTCGCTCCAGGCTGGCTTCGAGCTGATCACCGTCTACTACGGCGAAGGAGCGGACCTCGCGTCCACGGAAGGGCTCGCCAGGAAGATCGGTGCAGCGGTGCCCGGGGCCGAGGTCGAGGTTGTTCACGGCGGCCAGCCCCACTATCGCTACCTGATTTCCGCCGAATAGGCGTGGCGGGCGCAATGGATCGCGACCGCCGGCCGCCCAGCTCCGGATCACCCGCACGTCGGCGATCGCGCGCCGCGGCGCCACCGCCGACGGACCCGCTGCAGCTCCTCGACACGCCGATCGGGCAGTCCGGCCTGCCCGGCGCAAGCGTCCTCGCCAGGAGGGGCCGGCACCTCGGACTGGTCCGCGTACGCGACCTCCTGTTCCGTGTACCGCGTCGGTACGAGGACCTGCGCGAGATGCGGCGGATCGGTGACCTCGGGAGCGTCACGGACGGAGAGCTCGTGTCCGCCCGTGTTCGTGTCGCTGAGTTGCGGGTCGAGCCGTCATTCCGGCGACGGGTCCAGCGCACGATCGCGCGCCTGGAGGACGAGACCGGGAGCCTGGATGCGACGTGGTTCGGGCGTCGGTACATCGAGCGGCGCCTGAAGGCCGGTGACGCGATCGTCGTCAGCGGCAAGATCCGGCGGTTCGGTTACCGGATGACGCTGGACAACCCGGAATTCCAGGCAGATGACGGGGCCGCGCTCCTCCATGCCGGCCGGATCGTGCCGATCTACCGGCTCACCGCGGGCCTGACGGCAGCCTCGCTGCGCCGCGCCGTACGGGGCGCGCTGGACCGCACGGGCGCGGCCTACCCGGAGTACCTGCCCGACGCCGTCCGCAAGGATCATGGCCTCGAGGCTATCGGCCAGGCCCTTGAGGAGGCCCACTACCCGACGACGTTCGAGCGCCGGGATGACGCGCTCCGTCGCCTCGCATTCGATGAGCTCCTTGCCTTGCAGCTCGGGATGGTCGCGCGGCGCCGCGAGCGAGTGGGGGAGCAGGGCCGCTCGGTCGTCGTGACCGACACCCAGGACCAGGCGATCCGGGCCGCCCTCGAAGCCGCCTTGACGCTGAAGGTCGCCCGTCCCGTCAGGCTGACCACAGACCAGGCGGCAGCCATCGTGGCCGTGCGCGAGGATCTCGCCCGGCCCACTCCGATGCTCCGGCTTCTCCAGGGCGATGTTGGGTCGGGCAAGACGGCCGTCGCGGCCTGGGCGCTCGCGGCGACGGCCCTGTCCGGACGACAGGGGGCGCTCCTTGCCCCGACGGACCTTCTCGCCCGGCAGCACCAACGTACGCTGATCGACCTCCTTGCGCCGCTCGGGCTCGGTGTCGAGCTGCTCACCGGCTCGCTGCCCGCCGGGGCTGCCAGGACCACGCGCCAGCTGCTGAGTTCCGGCCAGGCCAGGATCGTCGTCGGCACGCACGCGCTGATCTCGGCGTCGGTCCAATTCGCCGATCTCGGGCTGGCCGTCGTCGATGAGCAGCACCGGTTCGGGGTGGAGCAGCGGGCCGCCCTGGAGGCCAAGGGCGGAACGGTTCCGGATGTCCTGCTGATGACCGCGACGCCCATTCCCCGGACGCTCGGCCAGGTCCTGTACGCGGACCTTGACGTGACCGACCTGCGGACGCCGCCCGAGGGCCGCGTCGCGATCCGGACCGGCATCCGCGGGTTCGCCGAACTCGACCGGACCTGGGAGCGTGTCCGCGAGGAGGCGGCACGCGGCAACCGGACGTTCGTGGTCGTTCCGCTCATCGCGCCGAGCGAATCGGACCTCGACACCGACGGCGGTGCGACCCTCGACCTGTTCGGGTTCCCGGACGAGGCCGTCATCGAGTCGACGGCCGTCGCCGCCGAGGCGGAGGCCGTGCGCCTGCGCGAACTCCTCGCACCCCTCCGCGTCGGCCTGGTCCACGGCCGCCTGAAGCCGTCCGAACGCGATGCCGAGATGGCTCGCTTCCGGGACGGCGCACTGGACGTCCTCGTCGGGACCACCGTCGTCGAGGTCGGCGTGGATGTTCCGGAGGCGACGATGATGATCATCGAAAGCGCCGATCGGTTCGGGCTCGCCCAGCTTCATCAGCTCCGTGGCCGGGTGGGCCGCGGGCTCCTCGATTCCTTCTGCGTCCTGGTCTCCGACACGGAGGACGCGACGGCCCGCGCCCGGCTGGCGGTCATCCGCGATGAGCGGGACGGCTTTGCGCTCGCCGAGAAGGACTGGGAACTCCGGCGCGAGGGCAACGTGCTCGGGTTCGAGCAGAGTGGCCTGCCCGCCCTGCGGGTCGCGTCCCTTCAGCGGGAGGGCCATCGCGACCTTGCCGTCCGTGCTCGCGAGATCGCGGAGGCGTTGCTGGACGGCGCCGGCAACCTGCGTCCCGGCCACGAGGCGCTCGCCGCCGAGCTCAAGACCGGCTGGCTGGCACCGGTGGCGCGCGCCGAAGCGGAGTCGGGCGCGTGAGCAGTCGCGACCCGAGCGGCGCCGGGGCCGGTCGGGTAATCGCCGGCTCGGCCCGCGGAACCCGGCTGGCGGCACCGGGCGTCGTCACGCGGCCGCTGGCTGATCGGGTCAAGCAGGCCCTGTTCGCGATCCTCGAACCCGAGTTGCGCGGAGCGTCCGTGCTCGATCTCTTCGCCGGCAGCGGCGCGGCCGGCATCGAGGCGCTCTCGCGCGGAGCACGCCGGGCGACATTCGTGGAGAAGGATTCCGCGGCCCTGGCCACGATCCAGGCGAACCTGGCTCGGACGCACCTGGCGGGCGCTGCCGCGGTCGTGGTGCGAGCAGAGGTGATGAGCTGGCTGTCCGGCATCGATGCCCTTTCCGGCGGACCATATCGGGTGGTGTTCGTCGATCCTCCGTACGATCAACCGGCGCTGCTCATCGGCGCGCTCGAACAGCTCGGCGGAACGGTGTCCCTGCTGGCGCCACGGGCAGTCGTCGTCGCCAAGCACTTCTGGCGAGATCAGCCGCCGGACCGGATCGGGCTGCTAGCATCGGGCCGAGCACGTCGCTTCGGCGACACGGCGCTCACCTTCTACCGGATGGTCGAGCCGACGGAGGCGCTGGCATGAGAACTGCGGTCTACCCCGGGTCGTTCGACCCCGTGACGAACGGGCACCTCGACGTGCTCGAGCGCGCTCTCGGTGTCTTCGATCGCGTCGTCGTCGCCGTCCTCCGCAACCCGAGGAAGGAGCCGTTCCTGTCGGCCGATGAGCGGGTCGCGGTCGTCCGGGCTGCGATCGAGGAGACCGGCCTTCCGGCCGACCGCGTGGAGGTGACCACGTTCGAGGGACTGACGGTCAACGCCGTCCACGCCCACGGCGCGAGGTCGATCGTGCGGGGCCTCCGCGCCGTGTCCGACTTCGAAGCGGAAATGCAGCTTGCCCACAACAACCGGAAGCTCGCTCCGGATGTCGACACGGTCTTCTTCATGACTTCGCTCGAGCACGGGTACGTCAGCTCGAGCCTGGTCAAGGAGATCGCGGCATTCGGCGGCGATGTGAGCGAGATGGTGCCGCCGTCCGCGGTATCAGCGATCGCCGGTGCAGTGGGTCGCCGGTAAGTCCCAGCCGCGTGCGATAATCGCGGCGCTGACCAGCCCCGCCGGAGGTTTCTCCCCTGGACATCATCTTCCTCCTCGAGCGGCTCGAATCCCTGATTGCGACGGGCAGGTCCCTGCCCTTGACGCGGAGCGCGATCGTCGATCGTGACGCCATCCTCGATCTCGTGGACCAGCTCCGGGTGGCCATTCCCGAGGAAGTTCGGGCCGCCAAGCGGATCAATTCCGAAGGCGAGCGGATCATCGAGAAGGCGGAGGAGGAGGCCAGCGCCATCATCAGCCGCGCCCAGGAGCAGGCCGCGTTCCTGATCGGGGAGCGGGGGCTCCTGGATCTCGCCGAGGCCGAAGGCCGCCGGATCATGGATGAGGCGCGTGCCCAGGGAGAGGAGACCCGCGCCGGCGCTGATGACTACGCCCTCGGCCTGCTCGAGACGCTCGAGTCGGAGGTCGGCAAGGCACTGGCGGGAGTCCAGAAGGGCATCGCGGTCCTGGACGACCGTCGCGCCGAGCTGGCGGCCGCGGAGACCGAAGCGGCCTTCGACGACGGCGACGATCTGGATGTCGACGCTGACGCCAACGACATCGACGAGGACGACGAGCGCCCCGGATACCGGTGACGCCGCCCGATTCCCTGGTCATCCCGCTCGCGGGCCTTCTGTCCGATCCGCCCGGCTCCACACGCCGCGCCGATCTCGCCGACGTGACGTTCGCGCTTGACGACGGCTTCACCCTTGCGGTTCCCCTCCGGGGCTCGGTGGAGATCGTGCGGACGAACCGGGGGGTGCTCGTCGATGCGCGGTTCCAGACCGCTCTGACCACCGAGTGTTCGCGCTGTCTTGGGCCGGCCTTGATTCCGGTCAGTATCGACATCCGCGAGGAGGTCCTCCCGAGCATCGACCTGGCGACGGGGAAGGCAACGGACCAGACTGCCGAGCCCGAGGTGAGCCGCCTCAACGACCACCACGAGCTCGATCTCGAGCCGCTCCTGCGGGACGCAGTGACCCTCGCCGAGCCGATTGCGCCGCTGTGCCGGCCGGATTGCCCGGGCCTGTGCGTGCTGTGCGGTGCGCCCCTCGGGGATGCCCACGCCGACCACGACGCGGACGAAATCGACCCTCGACTGGCCGCCCTGCGGACCTTCCGGGTCGACGCCGACGCCGAGAACGAGTAGACTCCGGCCTCGGTCCCACGCCTCTGCGCCCCGGGCCATCCGACGTACCACGATGATCGCGTCGCGCCCCCGCGCCGCGTCGACCGGCCCTCGCACAGCGACGAGGTTCTCGAAAGGAGCAACGCGACACCATGGGCGTGCCAAAGCGACGGGTCTCCCACGCTCGCCAGGG
>Ga0209002_10001077_pt1 | contig 22022 bp, 20 predicted proteins | sample Rifsed16ft2_FD_184010 | JGI IMG/M metagenome (GOLD analysis project Ga0209002, IMG submission 184010) | Soil microbial communities from Rifle, Colorado, USA - sediment 16ft 2 (version 2) | ecosystem: Environmental > Terrestrial > Deep subsurface > Rock core/Sediment | place: Rifle, Colorado... | reverse complement strand
TACGTCGCGGGGTCTTCGACCTGGACGACTACTTCCTCGATCCGGACGACGAAGTGCTCTACTTCTCCGAGGGCTACTCGCATATGAACATCACGATCCACGCCAACCATTCCGTCGACTTCCTCGCGGATGCGGAATGGTCCGGATGGGAGCAGGTTACGTTCCGGGCGGAAGACCCTCGCGGCGCGATCGCGGAGGACACCATCCTCGTGACGGTCCTCCCCGAAGATGACCCGCCGACCCTGGGCCCGGTGCCGGACCTACGCGTCCGCTTCGATGCCCCGTACCTCTTCAACCTGGAACCGTACCTGTCCGATCCGGATACTCCCCTCGACCAAATCGGCGTCTGGACGTCGAGCCCGTTCGTCGGGGTCTCCCTCCACCTCCTCACGTTGGTGTACCCCGCCGCCCTTAACAACACCGTGGAAAACGTGACGATCTGGGCTTCCGATGGCACGACGACCGTGTCGAGGACAATCCGCGTGACTGTCGGCGACGACTGGCCCCCGTTCCTGCGTTTCAAGCTTCCCGACTTCACGTTCCCCGAGGACAGCGTACGCCGATCCGTCTACAACCTGAGCGACTTCTTCGGCGATCCGGACAACGCCCAGCTCTTCTACAGCTCGGGTCATCGGAACGTCACCGTCTCAATCGACGCCTCGGGATCGGTGGACCTCTCCGCCCAGCGGGACTGGTTCGGTGCGGAACGCGTGACGTTCCGAGCGGTCGACGGCTTCGGCGCACTGGCGGAGGACACGGTGTGGATTTCCGTCCAGCCGGTCAACGATGCCCCATTCTTCCGAGGCCCTATTCCGGCGCAGGTCCTGAACGCGACCGCGGTGTACCTCGACCTATCTTCGTACCTCGGCGATGTGGACAACCCGCTATCGGACCTGACGTTGTCCACGACGAGTCCGCGAGCCGCGGTCGTGGGCCAAGGACTCCTCCTGACCTTCGCCCAGGACGGCACGGAGGATGTCGAAGTGAGGGTCAGTGACGGCCAGGCATCGAACCAGACCGTGATCTCGGTCCAGGCGATCCTCCCGACGATTGCCGCGCCTCTCCCCCCATACGTCTACTGGATCCCGTTCTTCGCCGCTGGGGCAGCCTTCGTAGCCTTCGTCCTCTACCGCCGGAGACAGATCGAATGGGCCTTCCTCGTGACGAACCATGGACTCCTCGTGTGCAGCATGTCGCGGGGCAAAACGACTAGTCTGGACACGGACCTCCTGACAGGTATGCTCACGGCGATTCTCGACTTCGCTCGCAAGAGCTTCTCCGACGAGACCGAGAGGAATCTCGAAGGCCTCACCCTCGGAGACCGGAAGGTCGCGATCGTGAGAGGCGACGTGACCTACCTCGCGGTCGTGTACAGCGGGAGGACCCCGGGATCATTAATAAGGATCATGCAATCCCTCCTTTCGGCGATCGAGGCACGTCACAGAAGCGCCCTGGGGGACATCATCGACACCTCGGAACTGGGGGTCATTCCCGCGTTGCTCCAGACCCTCGTGAAGCGAGGCTGGTGGCCGTTCCTTCGATTCGATGATGGCATCCCGCGGCCCGGTGTGGCGGGGGGGAAACCCGCGTGACCGCGAGAACGGAACGAGCGTCCGCGGACCTGGAAGAGGCCGCGGAATCGGATTCAGGACAGATAACGTGGGACGAACCCTTATCTCAACGGAAATCCAGGAAGGGTACACGGTCGAGTGGGCGATGGTCGACTCGCAACATCTGAAATCGAAAATCTGCCTCGTCGGGGAGGCGGCCGTAGGGAAGACGAGTTTGGTCCGGCGGTACGTCCAGGACGCGTTCAGCGACGACTACCTGATGACCCTCGGCACGAAGGTCTCCAAGAAAATCGAGCAGGTCGCAACGCCGGGCCTCACCGTCCGCGTGGACATGGCCATCTGGGATATCATGGGACAGCCCGGCCTCCTCGACCTCGTCCGCGACGCATACTTCACCGGAGCTCATGGCATCCTCGCAGTAGCGGACTTCACTCGCCTCTCAAGCCTCGAGCGACTCCAGATGTGGATCCGTAACGTACGGCAGGTGGCCGGTACCATTCCCGTCCTCCTTGTGGTCAACAAGAACGATCGCGTGCGGGAGGCCCAGTTCACCCTCGAGGAGGTGGAACGCCTCGCCCCGACGTACGCAACCGGATACGTCATGACCTCCGCGAAAACCGGGGAGAATGTCGAAGAAGCGTTCCGTCGGATGGCAAGCTTGGTCGTCAAGTCCCAGTTGCGTCTCGCCTAGGATCTCGACTCACCCCGAAATCTGCACCGGATCGTCGTGATGCGCCTCGAGCGGAGCGAGGGCCGCGGACGCTGAGGGGGAGATTCGAACTCCCGAGGGCCTTCCGGCCCACCAGATCTCAAGTCTGGCGCGTTTGACCGGGCTTCGCTACCTCAGCGAGCTCGCCATCGCCGAAGGTCGGAAATACCTTCTGCCAGGATGGTTCAGGAGACCGCGAGAGGTTCCACATCGATCTCGAACGCGAGGACGGGCTGGATCAGTCCGTAGCGCTCGAGGATCCGCGGATGGATCTCGCCGAACCGCCCGATCGCCCGACCGTCGACGACGACGGACGCCACGCGTCCCGGGGTGAAGTTCTCATCCTCCAGGGGCTCGACGTCCCCCCGGTGCCCAACGTCCCGCAGCAGGCTCAGCACGAGGGACTTCGCCTCCGTGAAGGACGCCTTGTAGTGGATCGCCGCGCCCGCGATCCGACGGACGTTGCGCGCTTCGAGGACCGCGTCCGCGACCTCGAAGACCTTCTGCGGGAGCTCGTGATGCTTGTTGAGCCGGAAGATGTTCAGGAGGGCGGGCAGGAGGGAAGACCGGAGGGTCGTGAGGTCCTCGGCGATCGGATTCCCGATCACGACCCGCGCGGGCGTCACGAAGCCGTCGTCCGCGGAGGCAACCGTGAGGGACATCACCTCTTGGTAGCCGTAGCCGAACATGAGGGTGCGAAGGGTCTCGGAGAAATCGTTCATCGGAAGCGGCTCGCCGATCGTCTGCTGCCTCGGGAGGTCTCGCGGATATCGGTCGTATCCGGCGGCAATCGCAAGGTCCTCCGCAAGGTCGAACTCGTGGAGGATGTCGAGGCGATACGCCGGCGCGAGGACCGCGATCGACGTGCCTTCGGCGCGCGCGTCATGACGCATCCGCCGCAAGAGCTCGACCGCCTCCTCCGCGGACACGGCGAGGCCGAGGAGCGCGTTCGCCCTCGGGAGGTCGAGCCGATAGGGCCGCGGATCGAGGTCCGGGGTGTCGAGGACCCGGTGCGGATACGTCGTCCGGACCGTCTCGATCCGCCCGCCGCGCTCCGCGAGGGCCGTCGCGATGATCGCCAGGCATCCGCTCACCGCGTCCAGGTCCGTGCCCGTCACGTCGATGAACAGGTTCCTCGTGTCCGGGGTGAGCTGCGTGACGATCCCGTTGATGACCGGCGGGAAGCTGAGGACGGTCCCCCGGGCGTCCGTGATCAAGGGGAAGAGCGGCTTCGACGCGACGAGGGGCGCGTACTCCCGGCCCTTCTCGTGCTTCGTGAGGACCTCGAGGAGGTCCATCTCCTCCGCGCGACCGAGGGGCGTGAACCGCACGGACTGCGGGAGGACCGCCTTGTACGCAAAGGGCGGGGTCACCCGGTCGAGATCGTGGATCCCGATGGCGACCTTCCGGCGCCTCCGACCGACCGTCAGGTGGAGCTTCTCCTGCAGGTCGACGAGGGACCGCAACAGGCGCTCCTCCAGTTCCACATCCCGCACGATGCCGCCGACCGCGTACGGCCGGACCTCCGCCACACTTTCGGCGACCTGAAACTCCATCCCGGACCGGGCGATCGGATACGACGGGAGGCCGGTCTCGAGGCCGAGGTACCCGCGGAGGCCTCGGGCGATCCCCTCGACGGAATAGAGGTCCGGCCGGTTCGGGAAGACGTCGAACGTGAGGACGTCCCCCTGCACGCCCTCGGGACCGGCGCCCATGAAGGTGACTCGGTCGACGAACTCCTCCACGGGAAGCGGCTTCCCGACGAGCTCTGCGAGATCGTCGTAGCGCACGTCGACGTTCGTCAAGAGGGTGCGGATGCCCTCTCCCTATTATAACATTTCAGAACACGAGAGGGCGGCGGGAGAAAAGAGAAAGGGGAAAGGGGGTGGCGGCAGAGACGAGACGCCGTCACGCAGAGGCAGCAGCGGCGCCCTTCGCGACGGCGGCAACGGCTGCACCGATCCCTGCGCCCGTCGCCCCGCCGAGCAGGGCGTCGCGCACCGCGGTCACGACATCGTAACCGTGCGCCGTGGGCGGGATGTGCTGCAGCGCGACCGCAAGTCCGGGGATGTCTCCCTGGGTGGCCGCGGACGCGGCCCCGAGGGCCACCGCTCCGAACGCCGCACCGATCGCTGCGGCGATCCCGATGTGTAGCAAGTCCGTCACCTCGGAATCGCGGTCGACGTTCGGGTTTATGGGCGTTATGGTACGCCCGTCGAAGGCTCACGCGGGCTCGTCGATGACGAGCTCTTCCCACAGCGTACTGGCGGCAATCTCCTGGCCGTGATGGGTCGCCCTGACCCGGAACGTCCCGGGGCCGAGTTCGTCCCTCGAGAGGACATCGAGCCGCACCAAGTTGTCGATCTCGGCCATCAGTTCGTTGTAATCCAGCTCCTTGAACCCGAAGAGGAGTTCCGACTTCGAGACTCCGCCCAAACCGCGACGCGTGACGAAGGCGAGGATTTTCTGACGCACGACCCGCTGAACCCGTCGCCGCCGGCCTGCCGAGAGGGTGCTCTCGATGACCCGGCCGATGAGTCCGGAGAACACATCCTCTACGCCGGTCCCGGTCATCGCGCTCGTCATCGTCGTCGGCACGAGCGGGAACCGCTTCCTCAGCCATGACGTCTCTGCCGGACCGACCGTCACCTTCGAAAGGCGATCGACCTTGTTGAACGCGACTCCGAAAGGCACGCCTCCCGTGACGAGGGAAACGGCTTGGAACCAGTCCTCGATCGCGTAGAGGGTCTCCGGGCGCTCCACGTCGCACACAGCGAGGACTCCGTGGGTGCCGTAGAACATCGCGTCCCGGAACGTTTCCCGAATCGACTGCTCCCCATCAGATCAAACAGGGCGATGGACGCCTGGACGACTTCCTGTTCGCCAACGAGGACCTCGACCTGCACGGGGTACATGAACGCACCGAGCGTCCCGTGGTACGCCGAGTCGAAGTGGTTCTGGACGTAACGCTGGAGGAGGCTCGTCTTCCCGACCGCCCGCTCGCCGACGACGACAATCTTGAGCTTCATCCGGCGGAGGCGCATCCGGATACAGGCTCGCGATGTCAGGATAAAAAGCCGTTACACAATTCCTCTTGAGGAGGAGGGTCCCAGGCCACGCAACGAGAGGCCCGGGGGAGCCCCACGAGTATCGCAAGGAATGCCGGAGGGGCCCAACGTTCCGACAAAGGCTTCAATAGTCGCACGTCAATTCGTCAACGTGGACGAACTCGACGACACGGACCGGGAGATCCTCGATCTCCTCATGGTCGACGCATCCCGGAGCATTGCGGAGATCGCGCGAGAGCTGGACATGCCCCGGCCGACGGTCCAGTACCGCGTGCAGAAGATGCGGGAACGCGGGGTCATTCGGGCGATCAAGGCAATCCCGGACTTTGGCAAGCTGGGCCGCCCCGTGACCGCCTTCGTCCTCGTGAACTTCCTCCCGAACCCCGACGTGTCTCAGCGGGAGCTCGCGGAGAAGATCTCGAAGCTCGCGGGAGTGCACGAGGTCCACGTGATCTCGGGCGAGTGGGACCTCATCCTGAAGGTCCGGGCGTCCTCGATGGAGGAGTTGGGCCGGATGGTCATCGACAAACTTCGCGGGATGAAGGGCGTCGGCCACACGGTCACCTGCGCGTCGTTCACCGCCGTGAAGGAGTGAGCGGTCGCTCGGCGGGCCCTTGGCGGGATGTCCTCCCGCCTGAGCGTGTACCTCTACTTAGAGGTATGACGCGACGACGACACGCAGCCGTGACAAAGGCTCTCGCTCTGGCGGCTACGTTCGCGCGCCGGCGATCTGGGCCTTCGCCCACAGGAGTCGGTTCAGGGCTTCCATCGCGGCGTCCACGCTCGTCGTCACGATGTCCGGGCCCACAGACCGGCCGAGCGCGGAGACGGGCGCAGGTTCCGTGTCCCCAAGTCGCACGGTGACCTGACACAGGCTGTCGGAGCCTCCCGTAATCGCCTCGAGGCGGAACTCGTCCAGCGTGATGCCCTTCGATACGGCGGAGCGGATCGCCTTGAGGGCCGCGTCGATCGGGCCCACCCCCGTCTCCGAGGTGCGGCGCTTCTCGCCGTTCACGAGGAGAGTGATCGTCGACGTCGGGGTGAAGTGAAAGCCCGTGATTGCCGTGAATTCCTCGAGCTTCACGAGGCGCTGCGCCTCGACGCCTTTCCCCTGCACGTCGTACGCGAGGGCGAGGAGCTCTGCGTCGTCCACCCGCTTCCCGTCCTCCGCGAGCTTCTTCACGCGGGACGTGACCTTCCCGAGCTCGTCCTTCGACAGGGAGAACCCGTAACCCTCGAGTCGGCTCCGGACGCTGTGCAGCCCCGTGTGCTTCCCGACGACAATCTTCCGTTCCCGCCCGACCAGGTCGGGCGTCAGCGGTTCGTACGTCGACGCGCTTCCGAGAATCCCGTGGACGTGGATCCCGGACTCGTGGGCGAACGCGTTGTCCCCGACGATCGCCTTGTTCGGCTGAACGGCAACGCCCGTCAGGCGGGAGACGAGTTTCGAGGCGTGCGTGAGCTTGCGCGTGTCGACCTTCGTCTCGATTCCGTAGAACGCGTGGAGGCCCATGACGACCTCCTCGAGGCTCGCGTTTCCGGCCCGCTCGCCGATCCCGTTCACGGTCACATGCACCTCATCCGCCCCGCCCTCGACGGCCGCGAGGCTGTTCGCCGTCGCGAGCCCGAAATCGTTGTGGCAGTGCACCGCGAGCGGGACGCGCGTCACGTCCTTCAGCCGGGAGATGAGGGCGCGCATCGCCGGGGGCGTGATGGACCCGACCGTGTCGGCGACATCGATGCGGTCCACCTTCGCCTCCTGGATCCTCCCGTGGACCTGCTCGAGGAACGCGAGGTCCGTGCGGGTCGCGTCCTCGGAGGAGAACTCGACGACGAAGCCGTGAGCCTTCGCGTAGTCGATCGCCCATGCCGCACGGTCGAGGACCTCGTCCCTCGTCATCTTGAGTTTGTGCCGCAAGTGGATGTCCGAGGTCGCGAGGAATACGTGGATCTCGTCCACGTCCGCCCTGATCGACACGTCGATGTCCGACTGGACGCAGCGGTTCAGGGTGCAGACCTTCGCTCGGAGTCCGGCCTCCGCGATCGCGCGCACCGCATCGAACTCCCCCTCCGAGTTCGCCGGGAAGCCGGCCTCGATCGTGTCGACGCCGAGGTCGTCGAGGACCCGCGCGATCTGGAGCTTGTCCGCCGTTCCGAGGGCCACGCCAGGCGTCTGCTCCCCGTCCCGGAGGGTCGTGTCGAAGATGCGGACCCGGCGGCCTTCCATCCCTTTGCGGACGGCATCGTTGTACGGACTCACGAACACGTCACGAGCGGATCGTTCCGATGGTTCCATGGACATCACCAAAAGGCGGGCCCGAGGAGGACGGCCCGGCGGGAACCGGGGCCCGTCCCCCTCTAGCCCACGAGGAGAAGGAGCAATGTTAGCAGAAACGGCTTCCGGAATCGGGGCTGCATTGCGTCCTCTCCTCCACTGGATAGCAGAGCGCACCCGGAAGCCCGGAATTGGTCTTAAAGGTTAGGGTCTTCGACAAAATTCACCATTCTGCTAACGTGTCACGCGCACGGAACGTTGGAATCGACAGGCCGCTGGCCCTTCCGTCACAACGTTCAAGTACGGCCGAGAAAATCCTCGCAGGACGCGCGACCGGCGCGCGGGGCACAGACGATGGACGAGATCGAGGCGCGACATCGAGCCGACGCGGGCATTAGCCCCGTCGGGTCCTCCCGACTTTTCGTCACGCCGCGGCCGTTCCCGGTGCCCCGGGCCGGCGCCGACTCGACGTGACCTCGACTCGCGAGGCCACGACGGGGGTGCAGGACGCATGGACGGAGACAAGACGATCGGCATCGCGGGCGTGGGCAAGATGGGCGAAGCACTCGTGCGGGGACTCGTCGTCGGCCACGTCGTGCCGCCCTCGAGGATCCTCGTGAGCGACGCGGTCCCACTGCGCGCGAAGGAGGTCGCCGCGAGGCACGGAGTGGGCTTCGTCGAGGCGACGGCGGACCTCGCGACGAGGTCGGACATCCTCGTCCTCGCGGCAAAGCCGAAGGACATGTCCGCCCTCGTCCACTCGATTGCGGGACATGTGAAGCCGGACGCCATCGTGATCACGCTCGCGGCGGGCGTGCGCACCGCCTTCGTCGAGCGAGTCCTGAAGGGGCGCGGCCATGTCGTCCGCATCATGCCCAACCTCGCATGCGCGGTCGGCGAAGGGGCCACGGCGTTCGCCCTGGGGAAGACCGGCACGGAGCACGAGGCCCTCATCGTCGAGGAGGTCTTCGGGGCGATCGGTCGAGTGACGATGGTCGAGGAGAGGATGCTCGACGCGGTCACGGGGCTCAGCGGGAGCGGGCCCGGATTCATCGCGGCCCTCGCCCACTCGATGATCGAAGGCGGCGTGCGGTCCGGCCTCCCGCGCGAGGTCGCGTACAAGCTCGTCCTCCAGACGATGAAGGGGACCGCAGAACTCCTGCTGATCGACGGGCTCGAACCGATGCAGCTGTTCCGGATGGTCGCGACGCCGAGCGGCACGACGATTGCGGGCTGGGGCGTCATGGAGAATCACGGAGTCCCGCAAGCGATTTCGGACGGGATCGTCGCCGCGTCGAAGCGAGCCGCGGAACTCGCCGAGGAAGCGGCCCGGTCGCACGGGTGAGCGCGTGGCCTCGCGGCGCGCCCGAACGAAGGTCGCCTACCAAGGGGAGCCGGGCGCGTACAGCGAGGATGCCGTCGTCGCGGTCTTCGAAGAGCGGGTGGACCTCGTCCCGTGCATGGAGTTCCGGGACGCGTTCGATGCGGTCGACGCACGGCGCGCGACCCATGCAGTCGTACCTGTGGAGAACTCCATCGAGGGGACCGTCGCGCAGGTGAACGACCTGTTGTTCGAGCACGATCTCGGCGTGACGGGTGAGGTGATCGTACCGATCGACCACTGCCTCATCGGGAATGCTCGGGCGACCGTCGAGGGCATCCGGACCGTGTACAGCCATCCCCAGGCCCTGGGGCAGTGTCGCCGGTTCCTATTACGGCATCCGGCGTGGAAACAGATTCCCTCGCACGACACCGCAGGGAGCGTGAAACTCATCCGGGACCGAGGACGCAAAGACGAGGCCGCGATCGCGAGTCGCCGGAGCGCGCAGCTGTATCGAATGAAGGTTCTCGCCGAAGGAATCCAGACGGACCACGAGAACTACACGCGGTTCTTCGTCCTCGAAAAACATCCGAGGAGGATCGCCGGGGCGAACAAGACGTCGATCGCGTTCGTCGCGAAGAACGTCCCCGGCGCGCTCCATGCATGCCTGGGAGAGTTCGCGACGCGAGGGATCAACCTCACGAAAATGGAATCGAGGCCGAGGCGCGCACGTCCATGGAATTACGTGTTCTTCGTGGACTTCGACGGATCCATGGACGACCCGACGTGCAAGGAAGCCGTCGGAGCGCTCACAAGCACCGCGGGTCTCGTGAAGGTGCTCGGGTCCTACCGACGGGGTACGAGGCCGCGCGCCCGCTGAGGCGTTCAAGCGATTGCATCCATTAGGAGGACCGCACCTCCCGGCTCACGAACACACCGCACCCGTCGACGCCGAACCGACGAGTCGGGCGTACTTCGCGAGCGCGCCTGCTGTGTAACGCGGGGCCGGTCGGATCCAACGCTGATGCCGGGCCTCCAGTTCAGAAGGAGATACGTCGGTGTCGATCCTCCGTCGGTGCACGTCGATCTCGATCATGTCGCCCTCACGGACCAGGGCGAGGGGGCCTCCCTCCCATGCCTCCGGAGAGACATGACCGACCATGAGCCCACGGGTGGCCCCTGAGAACCGGCCGTCGGTCACGAGAGCGACCTCGTCTCCCAGCCCCTGGCCCACCAGCGCGGCCGTGATCGCGAGCATCTCCCGCATCCCTGGACCGCCCCTCGGACCTTCGTAGCGTATGACGACGACGTCCCCCCGTTCGACGCGGCCGTCCTGCGCGGCAGCGAACGCGTCCTCCTCGCTGTCAAAGACCCGAGCGGGACCGCGGTGGGCCAGATGCGAGACCATCGCGGTCTTCACCACCGCTCCGTCGGGCGCGAGATTCCCGCGGAGGACCGAAAGCGTCCCCGCGGCGCTGATCGGATTCGACGTGGTGTGGACGATGTCCCCCGGGATCATCGTCGTCACATCCCGCAGACGCTCGGCCATCGTCTCGCCGGTTACCGTGAGCGCCTCTCCGTGGATCTTCCCTGCATCAAGCAACCGCCGGAGGACGACGGGCACGCCGCCCGCGCGATGGAGGTCCGCCATCACGTAGGCGCCTCCCGGCTTCATGCTCACGAGGTGAGGCGTCTTCCGCGCAATCTCGTCGAACTCGTCAAGCTTGAGAGGTACCTGGGCCTCGTGAGCGATCGCAAGGAGATGGAGGACCGCATTCGTCGACCCGCCCATCGAGGCATCGAGGGCGATCGCATTCGCGAACGCCTCGTACGAGAACACGTCCCGGGGTGCGATCCCGAGCTCGAGGACCCGAAGGACGGTGCGCCCCACTCGGATGGAATGGTCGAGCCGTTGGGGATCCACGGTGGGAATCGCTGCATCCGCTCGCAGGGAGATGCCGAGCGCCTCCGCGCAGGACGCCATCGTGTTCGCGGTGAAGAGCCCGGCACACGTGCCCGCTCCGGGACACGCCGATCGCTCGAGCTCGTCGAGCTGCGCGGCCGTCATGCGGCCGGATGCGAAGGCACCCACGGCCTCGAACACGTCCTGGATCGTCACGTCCCGGCCCTGGAATCTCCCGGGGAGCATCGTGCCCCCGTAGGTGAACACGGCGGGCACGTTCAGTCGGGCCATCGCCATGAGCGATCCGGGAATCGTCTTGTCGCAGCCGGCCACCGCCACGAGGGCATCGTAGCCGTGCGCGCGCATCATCAGCTCGATGGAATCCGCGATCACCTCGCGGCTCACGAGCGAGGCGCGCATCCCCTCGTGACCCATCGCGATTCCATCGGAGACCGCGATCGTCATGAACTCCCGAGGGGTTCCACCGGCCTCGCGGATCCCTTCCTTCACCTTCCGCCCGAGGACGTCGAGGTGGATCTGGCAGGGCATCGCTTCGTTCCACGTGTTCGCGACGCCGATGAGAGGCTTCGCGATGTCCTCGTCCGTGAGGCCCATGGCGCGGAGATACGCACGCGCGGGAGCTCGGTGGGGTCCGTCCGTCACCTCGGCGCTTCGGTGCTTCCAACTGCCCTTCGGCGTTGTCATGTCCTCCCCCGACCGCCTCGGGATTCACCTTGAGCGGATATGGATGTCGATGAGGTCCCGCAGGATGGCGGCCGCCGTCTCCCGTCCTCCGGACCCGGGGCCGACGAGGGTCACGGGGCCGAGGTGCTCCGTCGTGTACGTGACCGCGTTCAGCCGCCCGCGGACGCTCAGGGCATCGTCCCGCGGGAGGAACTCCGGCGCGACCGTCGCGCGGTGGCCGTCGTAGCGGGCGACGAGCCGCAGCGCCCGGCCTCCTTCCGCCGCCGTCTGCACATCCGCTCGCTCGATCCCCTCGATTCCCCGAACGTCCACGTCGGACACGGAGAGGCGCGCGTCCATGGCCCAGTTCGCGAGGATCGTGAGCTTGATGCTCGAGTCGATCCCCTTTACGTCGTACGTCGGGTGGGCCTCGGCGTACCCGAGCCGCTGGGCTTCCTGGAGCGCCTCGCCGGACTCGAGGCCTTCGGACATGCGCGTGAGGACGTAGTTCGTCGTGCCGTTGAGGATCCCCGCAATCGAGGTGATGCGGTCCCCGCGGAGTCCGAGACGGGCCAGGTCGAGCATCGGGGTCCCGCCTCCCACCGTGCCACTGAATCGAAGGGAAACGCCCCGCTCCTCCGCCAACGATCGGAGGTAGGGCATCGCGAGGGCGATGGGACCCTTGTTCGCCGTCACGACGTGCCGCCCCGTCTTGAGCGCGCCGCGGATGTGGGACATCGCCGGCTCGCCGTCGAGGATGTTCGTCGGCGTTGCCTCTACGATCGCATCGGCGTCGAGCGTGTGGATGATCTCCAGCGGACGCCGTCCTGGTCGATACCACGGCTGGAGGCCCGCAAGGCCGTCCGGGGACCGTTTCGCGCGGAGGAGGACGTCCGGGCTCATCCCAGAGGGCTGGACGACCGCGCCGCTCGTGTCGAGGGCCGCCACGATCTTGAGGCGGAGGCCGTACTCGTCGAGGAGCCGCGACGCCTCCGCATCGAGGATCGAGAGGAGGCCCTGGCCGACGGACCCGAGCCCGACGAGGACGAGCCTCAAGGACCGGCCTCCACCGCCGCGACGACCGCGTCGAGCGTCGGCTCGACCGCGGGGGTCTCGATGTAGGATCGCAAGGCCGCTTCGGGGTCCTTGAGGCCATGGCCCGTGCACACGCACATGACCCGGTCCCCCTTCTCGAAGGTCCCCTCGTTCGCGAGACGAATCGCGCCCGCGACGCCTGCCGCACTCGCAGGCTCGACGAAGATCCCCTCGCGCCGCGCGAGGAGTTCCTGGACATGCAGGATCTCCTCGTCCGGCAACTTCAGGGCGAGGCCCTCCGATTCGCGGATCGCGCGGACCGTCTTGCGCCAGTTCGCGGGATTCCCGATACGTATGGCGGACGCGACCGTGCTCGGGGTCGGCACCGGAACGATCTCCTCGAGGTTCCGCCGGACGGCGTCCGCGATCGGAGCCGCTCCTTCCGCCTGGACCCCGACGAGCCTCGGCATCCGGTCGATCGCGCGTATCGCCTTCAGTTCCTGGAAACCCTTCCAGTACGCCGCGAGATTCCCTCCGTTCCCGACGGGGCAGACGATCCATTCCGGGGCTTGCCCGCCGAGCTGCTCGAAGACCTCGAAGGCCGCGGTCTTCTGGCCCTCGATGCGGAACGGGTTGATCGAGTTCAGCACGTAGGCATCGAGGCGTTTCGACGCCTCGACGACGAGGCGCATGGCGTCATCGAAGGAGCCGCGAATCCGAAGGACATGGGCGCCGTGGAAGATCGCCTGCGCGAGCTTTCCCCGGGCGATGCCGCCCGCCGGGACGAGGACGAGGCACGCAAGGCCCGCGCGGGCCGCATAGGCGGCGAGGGAGGCGGCCGTGTTTCCGGTCGAGGCGCAGATGACGCGGCGCCGGTCGAGGGCTTTGGCCCGCGTCACGCCGACGGTCATCCCTCGGTCCTTGAAGGAGCCCGTCGGGTTCTGCCCCTCGTTCTTCACGAAGGCCTGCACGGAGAGGTCGGAACCACCGAGTACGCTTACGCGCAGGAGTGCCGTGCCTCCTTCGTTCATGGTCACCTCCCCGCCACCGTTCAATGGGAGCATCTCGCGGTAGCGCCACACGCCCATCGGGCGGGAGCGCCATCGCCGCTTCACGAGGTCGTACGAGAGGGAGGAGAGATCCGGGAGGACCTGGAGCCCGTCGCCGCACCGAGTGCAGACGACCGAGTCCTCGTCGCCGCCGCTGCGAATCCGGGAGCCGCAGCGGACGCACTCGAATTCCACCTCCCCCAATCGAACCACCGGTCACGTGAACATCCTGCGAACGTCGCGGCCCACCCGCTCGATCAGCGATTCGGGCGCGTCCTTCCGCGCCTTCGCAAGGGTCGGCATGCCCTTCTTGTACTCCTCGACCCAGTCCTTCGCAAAGGCCCCGGATTTGATGTCCTTTAGGAGAACCTCCATGGACCGCTTCACCTGGGCGTCCATGACGTTCGGCCCGCGCGTCCTGCCACCGAACTCCGCCGTGTTCGAAACGCTCGCCCACATGTGCTCGATTCCTCCCGCTTGGATCAGATCGACGATCATCTTCAATTCGTGGAGGACCTCGAAGTACGCGAGTTCGGGCTGGTACCCGGCGTGCACGAGGACGTCGAACGACGCCTTGATCATCTCCGCGACGCCGCCGCAGAGGTCCGCCTGCTCGCCGAACAGATCCGTCTCCGTCTCCTCCGTGAAGGTCGTCTCGATGACCCCGACCTTCGTCGAGCCGAGGCCTTTCGCGATCGCGAGTCCGATCGACCGGGCGCGGCCCGTGGCGTCCTGGTGGATCGCGAGGAGCGCCGGCACGCCGGATCCGCGCAGGAAATTCTCCCGGACCGCCGCGCCAGGCGCCTTCGGTGCGACCATGATCACGTCCACGTGCTTCGGGGGGACGATCGTGCCGAATCGGATGTTGAACCCGTGTGCGAAGTCGAGGGCCGCGCCCTTCTTGAGATGCGGCGCGACGTCTCGCGCGTACACTTCGGGCTGGACCTCGTCCGGGATCAACATCATCACGACGTCCGCCGAGCCGACGGCGTCCGGGACCCGGGCGACATCGAGCCCGTCCTTCGTCGCCGCTGTCCACGACTCGCCCTTCGGCCTCACGCCCACGACGACGTCCGCCCCGCTGTCGTGCAGGTTCAGCGCCTGCGCCCGCCCCTGGATGCCATAGCCGACGACCGCCACGGTGCGTCCCTTCAACGCCTGGAAATCCGCGTCCTTCTCGTAGTACAGCTTCGCCATGTCCGTCCTCCTCACAGCGCCCCGTACGATTTCACGTACGCCGCGCCGTCCTCCTTCGCGAGGGCCGCGTCCACCTCGTCGCGCGTCCCCGTGACCCGCTTCCGGCCATCGGGCGTCCGGACGAGGGCGAACGCCTCCGCGCTGTTCTCCATGTACTCGACCTCGATCACGTCGTGCACGCGCCGCAGGTGTTCGACCATCTTGGAGAAGTTCGGGTGCTCCGAGGCGAGAATGACGCGTGCGCAGCCGGGCTTCTCGCACTTCCCCGCCAGGATCGTGTCGATCGAGATCCTCTTGCGCGTGAACACGCCCGCGAGGCGCTGCATGACGCCCCAATCGTCATGGACGAGCAGGGACAGGATTTGCAACCGTCGCACCTCCCTTCCAGATGCACCGCGGGCCGAGGATGATCTCCTTCGCCGACTTGCCCGGCGGCATGATGGGCAGCATGTCCTCGTTCGCGTCGATCGCCACGTCCACGAGGAAGGTCGAGTCGGCCTCGCGCGCACGCACGATGGCCTCGGGGAGCTCGCCCTCTCGCTCGACGCGGATCGCCTCGAGCCCGTACGCGTCTGCGATCTTCGTGAAGTCGGGGACGCTGCCGAGGTGGACCGCCGAGTAGCGCTCGCCGTAGAACATGCGCTGCCACTGCTGGACCATCCCCAGGTACCCATCGTTGAAGATCAGGACCCCGACCCGGATGTCGTTCTCCTTCGCGGTCGCGAGCTCCTTCATCGTCATCTGGAACGACCCGTCGCCTGCGATGTCCATCACGAACCGGTCGGGCATCGCCACCTTCGCGCCGAGGGCCGCCGGGAATCCAAAGCCCATCGTCCCGAGTCCGCCCGACGTGATGAACATCCGTTTCTGGCGGACCTCGAAGAAGTGCTCCGCCCACATCTGGTGACGGCCGACCTCCGTCGTCACGATCGCGTCGTCCGGCAGGAGACGGTTCAGCTCCCAGATGATCTTCTGCGGGAGGATCGGCCGACCGCTCATGTTGAAGTTGCAGTTGCATTCCTGCTTCAACGCGGCGACGCGATCCATCCACGCCGAGCGGCGGCGCATCGCCCGGTTCTCGAGGCCCGCGATGAGCGCATGGGCGACGGTGTACACGTCCCCGACGAGTCCGACGACGTGCTGGACGTTCTTCCCGACCTCGGACGAATCGATGTCCACGTGGACGATCCTCTGCTGCCGTCCGAACTCGCTCAGCTTGCCCGTCGAGCGGTCGGAGAAGCGCGTGCCGAGGGCGATGATCGTGTCGCAGTTGTTCAGCACGTACGTCGCGACCATCTTCCCGTGCATGCCCACGGGGCCGAGGACGAGGGGGTGGTCTTCCGGCACGGACCCCTTGCCCATGAGGGTCGTCACCACGGGCGCCTGGAGCATCTCCGCGAGCCGCAGGATGTCGGACCCGGCCTGGGACCACCGCGCACCGCCGCCCACCATGATGACGGGTGACTCGGCTTCCTCGATGAACCGAATCGCGTCGAGGAGGCGCGAAAGGTCCCGCTTCGGCCGCTTCCGCGGGACGTGGTTCTGCTCGATCCGGGCGGGATCGACTTCCTCCCGTTGGACGTCGAGCGGCAGGTCGATGTGCACGGGCGCCGTCCGGCCGTGCGTGCACAGGTAGAAGGCCTCCCGGAACGTGCGCGGGATGTCGTCCGCCTTCTCGATCCGCCAGTTGTGCTTCACGATCGGCATCATCATGCCGAACGCGTCGACTTCCTGGAACGCGTCGTTCCCCATGACGGTCGTTGGGACCTGGCCCGTAATCGCAAGGACGGGGGAGGAGTCCATGTACGCCGTGGCGATGCCGGTCACGAGGTTCGTCGCACCCGGGCCCGATGTCGCAATGCACACGCCCGGCTGGCGGAGGACGCGCGCGAAGCCGTCGGCCATGTGCGCCGCGTTTTGCTCGTGGCGGGTCAGGATGTGTCGAATGCCGACGTCGTACAGGTCGTCGTAGAGGGGCAGGACGGCTCCGCCCGGATGGCCGAACACGACCTGAACACCGTGCTCCTTGAGCATCTCGAGCGCGACGCGAGCACCTCTCATCCTTCGCCTCCGACAGGGGGCCTGACCGAGTCCACGGGAGCCCGGCGCACACGAGGGACGTTATTTAACATTTGCCGACACCGATTCCGACACTTGTCGAAGGTCCCCGTCGTGCGTCGTGACGGGCGCGCGGACGAAGGACAGCCACTCGCGGTATCGCGGATCCTCACCCCGGACCGCGGCGAAGAACGATCGCTGAATCTCCCGGGTGACGGGGCCCGCTTCCCCGCCGCCAATCGGCCGGTAGTCGAGCTCCCGGACGGGAGTGACCTCCGCCGCCGTCCCGGTCAGGAACACCTCGTCCGCAGCGAGGAGCTCCGCCCGGCTCACGGACGATTCGCGCACGGCGTATCCGAGATCCTGGGCGATGCGCAGGACGCTGTCCCGCGTGATCCCCGCGACGAGATGGTCCGACGGCGGGGGCGTCAGGAGGACCTCGCCCTTCACGAGGAACACGTTCTCCCCGGTACCTTCCGCGACGTTCCCGTTCTCGTTGAGGAGGAGCGCCTCGTCGAAGCCGGCGCGCATCGCCTCCTGGAAGGCGAGGGACGAGTTCACGTAGGCGCCCGCGAGCTTCGCGGCGCTCGGGATCGCGTTCGTGGAGGTCTTGACCCAGGAGACGGTCTTCACGCGGATCCCGCGACGCATGCCTTCCTCCCCGAGGTACGCGCCCCAGGGCCACACGGCGACGGCGACATGGAGAGCGTTGTCCCGGAACGAGAAGTTCATTCCACCCAGGCCGTAGAAGGCGATCGGGCGGACGTAGCAGTCCCCGAGGCCGTTCGACACGACGGCCTGGCGGCAGACATCCGCGAGCTCCCCCCGCGTGTACGGGATCTCCATGAACAGGTACGCCGCGGAGCGGAACCAGCGATCGATGTGCTCTTCGAGGCGGAAGATCGCCGGACCCGAGGGCGTGCGGTAGCACCGGATCCCCTCGAAGGCCCCGCTCCCGTAGTGCAGGCCGTGGGAGAGGACGTGCACGGTCGCCTCGTCCCAGGGCACCCAGCGGCCGTCGAACCAGATCGTCTCCGTCTTCGGAGGCATCGTATCGCTCAGCGGGCCGGGTCGGGAAGCGGGACCCAGTAGTCGAAGTACTCCCTCGAGAACGGAGTCCGCTTCGCGCGGCTGCGGGCGTTCGCCGTCGCTTCGCTCACGGGGCCCTTCGTCCGGGCCGGGGCGTCCGGGACAGTATCCACTCTGACCACCATCGAAACCCAAAACCTCCCAGGATGAGTTCGTGGCGGTCTTGCGTCTAGCAAGGCCGCGTAATAAGCCCAATGCCAAGTACGAGTTGGCCGGGTTGCATCCTGGGTAGCGGGCCGGAGAGCCGGAGGGGTATAATTATCTTTCGACTACGTCGATTTATTTCCCGCCACATCGTGACACGGCGCGTCCGACACCTCATCGTTCGCGAGGATGGGGCGCGGCCCAGCGAATCGTCCACGCACGACGTGCCCTCGCGTTGCCGTGTTGGCAGAACGCTCAATCTCGCCCCGCGGGATCCGCCCGGCGGGCGCGATGCCCTCAGTCGGCAACGACCGAGAAGCGCCGCCCGAGCTTGGGGAGCACAATCGCGAGAGGGACGCGACTATCGACCGTCGTGGCGAGCGGGTTCGCCCGGATGCCGCGAGCGGCGAACGCCTCGCACATCGCCTGGGCCGCCCTCCGTGCTCGCGTCCGGTCGCCCGCAATCGCGAAGACGGAGGATCCGGAGCCGCTGATCGAGAAGCCGGTCGCGCCCGATTCGAGGGCGGCCGATCGAGCCTCGGCGCAGCCCGGGATGAAGGGGGCTCGGACCGGCTCCACGATCCGGTCCTCGAGACATCGCCCTGCGAGGCGAGCATCCCCGCGGACAAGGGCCATCGCGAGGGTGGCGGCTCGCCCGACGTTCCCGACGGCCTCGCGAAACGGAACGATCACGGGGAGGACCTGGCGCATGTCCGAGGTCCGGAGGATCCGCTCCGGGATCGCAATCGCGAGATGGATTCGCGGACTCACGGGCTCCCGGGCAAGGATGAGAGGCTGCGTGGAGGCAATCGAGACGAATCCCCCCAGGAGGGCGCCGCACACGTTGTCGTAGTGACGCCCGGAGACCGCGGCTTCCCCCTCGACCGCGGCATGGATGAGTCCCGCGAGCCCGAGGGACCTCGCCTTCGGGAACGTTTTCGCGAACGCGAGCGCGGCGGCCGCGCACGACGCGGCGGAGCTGCCCAGGCCGCGACCCGGAGGGATCCCCTTTCGAACGCGGACCTGAACGGGCTGCAGGATCCCCGTCGCGCGGCGAAGGGCGCCGATCACGATCCCCGCCGTGTTCTCCGTGAAGGTCGTCGGGAGGCTTTCGGCGCCGACGCCTTCGACCTCGAGGGCGTCCTCGCGGGCGCGTCGGACCGAGACTTCGTCCGAGGGGCCCCTCACCGCGAGGCAGAACACGTCGAAGCCCGGGCCGACGTTCGCAATCGTCGCAGGCGCTCGGACCCTCACCCATTCCGCCGGCATCTTGCGGGCCTCAGCCGCCCGCGATGGCCGGGAGGAGGTCGATCGTGGCATCCCGGGCGACGACCGTCTCGAGACCCTGGAGGTACCGGGCGTCCTCGCCGTTGATGTACACGTTCACGAAGCGCTTGAGGGATCCGCTGCCGTCGAAGATGCGCTGTCGGAACTGGGGCCCGTAGGCGTTCGTCAGGACGTCGAACAGCTGACCCAGGGTCCCTTCGAACTCCACGTTGATCTCCCGCTGGCCTTGCGTGGCGACCGCGATCGGAGAGGCGAGGACGAGCTTAACCATGCCGGGTCCCTCCCAGGAACGCGTCGACGGCCGCGGACGTGGGCGGGACCGGCGTGATTTCCGGATACCGGTCGGCCCACACCCCGGGGGCCTTGAGCCCGTTCCCCGTGATGAGGAGGACGACTCGCTCGTCGCGATCGATGCGGCCGTCCGCGCGGGCCCGTTTCAAGGTGGCGACGGTCGTCCCACCGGCGGGCTCCGAGAAGACGCCTTCCGTGCGCGCGAGGAGTTCCAGGCCCTCGAGGATCTCTGCGTCCGTCGGCGCGTCTGCGAACCCCCTTGTGCGCCGCATGATCTGGACCGCCTCCGTTCCCGATGCGGGGTCCCCGATTGCGAGAGACTCGACGATCGTGTCGGGCTTCTTCACGGGCCGCGGTCTCCCGTCGGGGGATTCGAAGCCCCGGACGATCGGGGCGCAGCCCTGCGGCTGCGTGCCGACGAGGCGCGCCGTCTCACCATCGATCTCTCCGAGTTCACGCAACTCGCGGATCGCCTTGTCGATCGACGTCAGGAGCAGGCCAGATCCGAGGGGCGTGACGATCACGTCGGGGAGGTCGAATCCAAGTTGCTCCCAGGTCTCGTACAGGAGGGTCTTCGATCCTTCCGCGTAGTAGGGCCGGAGGTTGATGTTCACGAATCCCCACCCGCGCGCGTCTGCGGCGAGGAGGGCCACCCGATTGGCATCGTCGTAGGTTCCATCGACGGGGACGAGGGTCGCGCCGTAGAGGCGGGGGAGGAGGAGCTTCGTCGCCTCGAGGGCCGCGGGGGCGAACACGTAACAGGGGAGCCGCGCCTTCGCCGCGGCCGCGGCGGTCGCGGCCGCCAGGTTTCCCGTCGATGCGCAGCCGATCGCCGTGAGGCCCCACTCCCGCGCCTTCGCGACGGCGACGGCCACGGGACGATCCTTGAACGAATAGGTCGGGTTCACCGTGTCGTCCTTGATCCAGATCTCCCGGAGGCCGAGGGCCTCCTCGAGGTTGCGACCACGCCGGAGCGGCGTGAACCCGGGCCGGAGGCCGTCCTCTGCCGACCCATCGAAAACGGGAAGGAGCTCGCGATATCGCCACAGATCCCGCGGACGTGACGAGAGCGCGTCCCGGCGAAACGACTCACGGACCGCCGCAAGTTCGTACGACACCTCGAGGGGACCGAAGCACTGCTCACACACCGTGAGCCGGACCGGCGGATACTCCGAACCGCACTCGCGACAACGAAGGCCTCGGACGTAGCCCATGGTTTCCACCGGAGGAAGTGGGCGGTCGAGACCTTCTGCGATAGATAACCGTTGATGCCTGAAATATTCCGACCAGCATACCGCTATGCGGATAGAAATGGCGTTACGTCGTAGACCAGAATGCCTTGGCCGTCCATTGCCCCTGGTACTGCAGACCGAATTCGAACAGGCTCAGGGTCGGGAGCGGTATGTTGTCCCCCGAAACGATCCACGGGTCGCCGCGGCTCACCGCGCCGTCCCCGTCGGCATCGTCCCAGAAGATCACATAGACGTTCGGTCCGATCGAGAGGCGGTTCAAAATCCGGCTTGCGGCGAGGGGTGCGGGCTCGGCCGAGAATCCGTTGACGGTCAGGTTCACGCGAAAGCCCGTGTGGGGATACGGGCCGCCGGAAACGCTCTCGACGACGAACGACGCATTCCCTTCCGAAATGGAGGGGCGAGAGAACACCACGTTGTCGGCAGGCGGGGCCCGGGGCGGGAGGGACGAATACACGACGTACGACGTCAGCATCACCGCGAGCACCGCGCCGAGCACGGCGACGAGAAACCAGACGCTCCGTCGATCCGAACCCTGCGGCGTGGAAATCGAAGATGCCATGAGCGTGCCAACCGAGGAGGAGGCCAGGCCCGGAGTGGGCCCGGCCAGATTTGGACTGGCGACCTCCCGGTTATCAGCCGGGCGCTCCAACCAGGCTAAGCTACGGGCCCGCGGTGCGGCGCAAGACGATGACCTGACTTAAACGTTCTCTCACGGTCCCATGCGAGCCGGGCCGCGCCCAATGTCGGACCCCCGGAGGCATCGGCTCGACGCGTCCGTTATCCTGGGGGCAATAACTACCCCGAAACCCTTATTATCACCACGCCAAATCGTGCGTCTCGGGACGACATGGAGGTCCTCGAGGCCATCAAGTCGGTGAAGAGTGTGAGCAAGTTCAAACCCGATCCGATCCCCGAGCAAAAGGTCCAGGCGATTGTGAACGCGGCGCGGTTCGCCCCGTCGGCGGAGAACCTGCAGCCGTGGAAGTTCATCATCGTCACGGACGAGGACACGAAACGCAAGCTGGCCGGCGCGTGCACGAACGCGAAGTCCGTGGCCAACTCGCCGCTCGTGCTCGTGGCGTGCGCCC
>Ga0209002_10001076_pt1 | contig 22026 bp, 19 predicted proteins | sample Rifsed16ft2_FD_184010 | JGI IMG/M metagenome (GOLD analysis project Ga0209002, IMG submission 184010) | Soil microbial communities from Rifle, Colorado, USA - sediment 16ft 2 (version 2) | ecosystem: Environmental > Terrestrial > Deep subsurface > Rock core/Sediment | place: Rifle, Colorado... | reverse complement strand
GGCCCTGAGTTGCCCGCGCCGGTCAATCAACAGGAAGGTCTCGGTGTGCGCCACGCCGTCCTGCGTCTTTTCGACATAGACGGCGTAAGCCGACGTGACTGACCTGACCTCGTCCGGGTCGCCAGTCAGGAAGTCCCAGCCGGAAAAATCTGCCCCCCACTTTTCGCCAAAGGCCTTGAGCACCGGCGGGGTATCCGTTTCGGGGTCAACCGAGATCGAGACCAGGGCCACATTCTTCCCAAAGTCGGGGCCAAGCCCCTCCTGCACGGCCCTGAAGGCCGCGGTGAGCAGCGGGCAGGTCGTCGTGCAGGAAGTATAGATGAAATCCATCAAGATGACCTTCCCGTGATAGTTGTGCAGACTCACGCGCTGGCCTGCCTGATTCGTCAGGGTGAAGTGCGGGGCCGGCGTCGGCTCAAGCTCTATGTTCGTCGCACTGCTCACCGACACGGCGCCGTGAGCATGGCCTCCATGCTCCGCGTTGGCTGCGAAAGTCGGGAGCAGCGGCGTCCCGCGCAAAACGGTCAGGACGCCAAGGGCAATCACCAACACCCCGGCGGCGCGGAGGAGCGTTGGACGCAGGCGCGAAGCACGCCACATGGCTAACGCCGTCCCCCCCAGCCCGATGGCGACGAGCATCGGGACCGTGCCCAGGCCAAAGGCGAGCATGGTCAGCATCGCCGCGAGGGGCGAGCCGGTTCCCGCCGCCGCGAGGGCAAAGGCATAGACCAGCCCGCACGGCAGAAAGCCGTTGAACAGGCCGAGGAAAAACGCGCCCTGTAGGGGCGAGGCCCGTCCCCGCCCTAGCTGCGCCCCCGCCGCCTGCGCCCGAAAAGCCTGAAAGAATGGGCCGAGAAACGGCCCCAACCACAGGCCGGAAGACAGGCGGCCGACGAGGCTCTGCCCCGGCACGAGGCCGAGCGTTTGCAGGCCGACGACGACAATCAGCACGCCGGCCAGCGCCGAAAACGCGATTTGCGCAACGCGGATAGCCGGGTTGTCTAACATCGCCGCCCCGGCTAAACCAGCCGCCAGCCCAATAAAGACGTAAGTGAAGAGCTTTCCGGCATGATAGACGGTCATCCGCGCCAACGATGATCCGGCCTGGCCCGGCCGCGCCAGGCTCAGCGTGAAACCGCCGCACATGGCCGCGCAATGCACGGAGCCCATGAGGCTGGCGGTAAAGATGAGCAGGAGTTCAGAGGCGGTCATGCGTGACTCTTTCGTATTGCGTCGTGCGTATTCCGTACGGATTACTTCGAGTCAAACGTGTTCGTCACCCGGTCAAACGTGAGCGCATGAATCTGACCCGGCTCGAAGTGGATGGTCCGCTCGATGACGGTTTGCAGGTCGCCGCCGGAGTCGTCAGCGCTCAAACGGACGGTGTGCGCGCCCGGCGCCAGGAAGAATTTTTCGTAGGCGAACGACGAACCTTCCTGGCGCAAGCCCAGCGCCGAATAGGTCTGATCGAGGACAACCTGACCATCCACTTCCAGCTGCAGGCGCGTCGGATAGCGCCCCCCCGCGTGCTGCGCCTCGAGATACTTCTGCTGCTCTTCTGACGACAATTGTCCTAGCTCGATGCCGGACAGCACCTGCGCCTGTGCGCGCAATTGACCCTCGTTGCGCATCCCGAGTTGAAGCAAGCTCTCGTTCGGCTTGAATGGCTGATAAGGAATATCCGTGAACACCACCTGCACGGCGAGTACCAGCGCCAGCAAGGCGCTCGCCCGGAGATAATGAACCGGCTTGACATCCCTGAACGGGTTGGAGACCTCCGCCTTCGTCGCCTCCCGCAGCCGGGCTGGCTCAGGCGCGGGTTTGAGCGCCTGCGCGAACTCATTGGGCGGCAGGAACAGGGTGCGGACGGGCGCGCCCACGTAGCCGCGCTTCAGCTTGGGCTGCCTCGCGCGTTTCAAGCGCGCCTCAATCCACAGGTTGCCCTCCCGCTGCGCGCAATCGCTCGCCGGGCAGCCGACCACTGCTACCTCCGCCGCGCCGGCCTCAAGCGCCTGGCCCACCACGTTCGGGTGCAGCACGCCGACGCAGGGCATGACAATCGTGACGGGTGATGGACCTCGGGCGGCGCGCCTCTCGCCGCCCGTCCTGCGCCGCTGTTCCGCGCCGTACGCGCCGTGCCGCTCGCAAGTGAAGATCACCTTGACCGGGCCGCCCGCCGCCTTGTTCGCCGCACGGATGCGCGCCACGACGGATTGATAGTAAGCCGCCGCCGCCAGGTCGGTGAGGCTCACGGCCATGCCATCGCACGAGCCGACGCAGATGCCGCACGAGACGCACAGGTCAGGGTTTTCAATCGCGATCAGCTTGTGAGGCTTGCCGTCGGTGCGCGGCAGCATCACGATGGCGTTGTACGGGCAATCCTCGGCGCACTTGGTGCAGCCGGTGCAGATGTCCTTGTCAATTACCACCCGGCCCGGCTGCTGCCGGCGCGATCCGCGCAGAAGCCAGGGCACAGCCGTCACCAGCGCGAAGATGGCTGTCGTCGCACTCCAAAAGTAAACGGGGTTCACCCGCAGCGTGAGGGGCAGATAGAACAGGAAGAACGGGTCGAAGGTCAAATGTCCGGGCAGGCGGCCCAGGTCGGCTTCCAGCGCGCTCCGCGCAGGCCACAGGAGCGCACCCACCACGAGGACCAGGCCGGAGGCGATCATGAAAAAGCGCGGAGGCAGGAACTTGGCCCGGCTCAGCCGGAGGATGTGGAACCAGTAGAACAGGCCGATCACCGTGAACAACGCGATGTGCGCGAAGAGCAGCAGGAGGAAGAACGACCAGGCCTGCTGCGTCGCTTCATTCGTCAGGAAGGTGAGCGTGAACGGAATGCCGACGGAGGGGAAGGTGTTGATGGCGCGGATGACCGTGTCGAGGATGAGCTGTGCGCGCTCGTCCCACACCAGCCAGTAGCCGGTGAGACCCTCGAACCACAACGCGCCGAGCATGAGCATGCCGGTCAGCCACGCCAGCCAGCGCGCGTTGCGGAAGCGGTCCTGAAACAACGTGCGCAGCGCGTGAAAAACCGTGGCGATGACCGCCGCGCCCGAGGCGTAGCGGTGCACGCCCCGCATCATGCGCCCGATCCACAACCCATGCTGGTCAATCGCGCCGACCGCCTCGTAGGCGACGCCCGTGCCGAGGCCAGGGGCGATGTAGAAGATGGTCAGGTACAGTCCCGTGACGGCAACGGCCAGGGTGAAGAAAACGGCGAGGGTTCCGGTGTGATAGAAGGGATTGAGCTCTTGCGCGCCGATGAGCCGGTTGACCAGGCTCTCGAAGGCGAGCGCGATTCTCTCCATCCAGACGAGCCCTGCGCGGCCGCTGATCGGGGGCCGCGCAGCCCAGGGCCAGTGCGCCGCGCCGCCCTGGGGCGGCGCCGGCTGTTCAGCGCCGGAGCTTACCGCCTGCCACTCAGCTTCGTGTTCTTCTTCTTCCTCCTCCACGACAGGCGCGGGGATGCAGTCTTTCTCCGGTTCAACCAACTGCGCCAAATTCTTCCACGAAGGTCTTCTCATTTGTCACCATCTCCGGCAGCGGGCGGTGAGCCAGGCGCAGCGAGTTGGCGACGACGAACAAATTGCTGACGACCATCGCCAGCGCCGATACGATGGGATGCAACACCCCCACCAGGGCCAGCCCGACGCCGAGCACATTATAAACGAACGCCCACCACAGGTTTTGTCGAATAGTACGATAAGTTTTCTGCGCGAGCTCCACAGTCCAGGCCACCTGGCGCAGGTCAGAACCCACGAGACTCACGTCGGCGGCCTCGCGGGTGACGTCCACCCCGCACCCGAGCGCAATGCCCACGTCGGCGTGCGCCAGCGCAGGCGCGTCATTCAACCCGTCGCCGACCATCGCCACGGCGCCGTCCTGCCCCTGCGCCTCGTTTAACAACCGCACCTTGTCTTCCGGCAACAGCCAAGCGTGGACGACGATGCCGAGGCGGCGTGAAAGCCCATCTCCCGCCGCGCGGTCGTCGCCGGTCAACGCCTTCACGGTCAACCCGCTGGCGCGGAGTTGTCCAATCGCCTCCTGCGCCTCCGGGCGGATCTCCTCGGCAAACCCCAGAAGCCCGCGCACCGCGCCATCCCAACCAAGGCAAGTGACCGTACGGCCCTTGGCCTCCAACTGTGTTTTCGCGGAAACAAGGTCTTCGTGTGTTGGCCAGCGGAGGCGCTCCATGAAGCGCGGACTGCCAACGGCGACGTCGAGTGACGCCCGCTCGCTGCGCTTGGAGCGCGTCGCCAAATGACGCGTGACGAGTGACGAGTGATGTCCGCTCGCTGCGCTCGGGGCGCGTCGCGAAATGACGCGTGACGAGTCGCCGTCCATTGTTCCTCGCACGCCGAGGCCGGGGAATGCGTGAAAATCGTGGACGGAATGGATGGCGATGGCGTGTTCGCGGGCATGGGCCACAATGGCCTTGCCCAACAGGTGCTCCGAAGCCGCTTCCAGCGAGGCCGCACGGCTCACAAGTTCTTGGATCTCCGCCTCCGTCCCAGTGATTCCCACCACTTCAGCCAGCCTGAGAGTCCCCTTCGTCAACGTCCCGGTCTTGTCAAAGAAGACGGTCTTGACGCCCGCCAGTTTCTCCAGCGCCTCGGCGCTGCGGATGAGCACCCCACCCTCGGCGGCGCGCCCCATCCCGGCCCAGATCGCCAGCGGGGTGGCGACGCCGAGCGCGCACGGACAGGCGATGAGCAGGACGGCCAGCGCGACCATCAATCCCTGCCCCACGCCGTCGCGCCAGCCCCAGTAAGCGAAGGCCAGCGCACTAAGCAGGACCACGAGGGGGACGAACACCGCCGAGACACGGTCCGCCAGACGCTGAATCGGGGCGCGGCGGACCAGCGCGTCGCGCAGCAATTGGACGAGGCGCGCCATCACGCGCTGCTCGCCCACGCCGGCCGCCCGGATGACGAGCCGACCGTCGAGGTTGACTGTGCCGGAAAAGACTTTCGCGCCCGGCTCCTTGAAGGCCGGCTCAGCCTCGCCTGTGATGGAGGCTTCATTCACACTACCCGCGCCCTCAACAACCTCGCCGTCCACCGGGATGACACCACCAGGCCGCACGAGGACTTCCTCCCCCAGCGTGACGGTCATCGCGGGGACTTCCACTTCTGCGCCATCCCGCCGCACCCAGGCGGTATCCGGCGTCCGGGCCAGCAGGGCTTGCAAGGCCTCGGAGCCGCGGGCGCGGGCGCGCAGTTCCAGATAATGCCCGGCGGTCACGAAGACGAGAATGGTGGTGGCCGTGTCAAAGTACACCTCGCCGCCCGTGGCGATGCCATACAGCGAAGCCAGGTAGCCCGAGAGGCTTCCCAACGCAATCAAGGCATCGGTGCTGATGCGCCGCTGGCGCAAGCCCTGCCAGGAACTGCTCAAAATGGGCGGGATGAGCGCCAGCATCGCCAGCGTGGAGCCGATGAGCATGTTGAGCTTGAACAGCAGGACGATGCCCGGCGGGAGGCCGGGAGCGCCCCCAAAGAGCGCCGCTCGCGCCCAATCGGAGTACAGGAAAGCGCTCATCATCATCGTGTCCATGCTGAACACGAGGCCGAGCGCGAGGCGGGTCAGCACCTTCCAGGCCTCCTCGCCTGGGTCGGTTTGCCCGAGATCAATGCAGCAAGAGGTGAATTGCCACTCCGGGGCGGCGAGGGGTGTGGAGCAGGCGGCAGGGAGCGTTGGTTGCATGGCGCAAGAGGAACAAGGGGGCAGGGGGTGCGGGGGCGCAGGGGGGAATTATCCGCGCACCCCTGCCCCTCATCTCCCGTGCTCCCTGGCTATGCCATTCATTAAAAGATTGGCGCTCAATCTCCCGCCGCGCCAACAAAGACCGGCTTGGCGACCGGGCGGGGTTTCTCCACCTTGCGGAGCAGCGACCAGAGCAGGATGGCGACGAAGAGCGCGCCGCCCAGCGCCGCAATGCCCGCGCCAATGCCCATGACGACCATGGGCTTGAGCCAGGCCACGCCGGTCACCGCCGCGTCGTACGTCTTACGCGGCGCGCCGAGATCGCCCGCGCCAAGCAACCCAGCGACGAGCAGCATGATGCCGCCCGCGAACAGGTAGGGCTGAACCACCGCCACCCTGCGCCAGACCACCTGGCGGTTCACGCTCGAGAGCAGATGATAGGCGAGGCCCATGAACGCCAGCGTCACGCCGCCGACGACCACGCTGTGGTAGTGGGCAGGGGTGCGGAGCGTGCCGTGCCGCACTGCCGGATGGATGTAGAGGCCGAAGGCGAACAACGCCGCCGAGAATGCGAAGGCCATCACGCGCGGCTCGTTCCACGGCATACGCCTGAGCCAGGGTGCAGCGCGTGTCGCCCCCGCGGCGCGCCACACCCAGATGAGAATCATCGGGCCGAGGAACATGATCGGCAGGCTGAGGCCGACGTCGAGCAGGATGCTCCACGCCCGGTGTTGAGTCACAGTGATTGGGTCATAGAAAAAGTAAGGCAGCGGCGTCACCAGCGGGAAGGCGGCGAAGAGCATGAACAGCCCTTTGGCCAATTTCTGATTGACCTTCGGCTCGCCGAGAAAAACGCCGATGAGCGTGTACCACACGACGACCATCGTGGCCGAATTGACGTACTGGAACGAGTGCCCCATGCCCCAGAACATCGCCTGATAGTAGTCGTAGATCGGCCGGCCGTTCGCGCCGAGGCCCAGGCGCAGGGCCGCCACGCTCAGCGCCGTCAGGCCGGTGAGCATGGCCACCGCGGCGCACGCCATGCCATAAGCCGTCAGCGGCAGGGGGCCAGCCGCGCGGTCACGCCTGAGGACCGCGGCAAGGTAATTCGCCGCCGTGACGCCTATCCCGGCCACAAACGTGACGAAGCCGACGAAGAACAGCGGCGTATCTAGCAGGGGCACGTAGTCGTTCATCACATCCTGGCCCTGGAACCGCGCCAGGGGGATGGAGATGAGGACGACCCCGGCCAGCGCGATGATCAACCCGCTCCAGCCCACGCGGCGGTTCAGCGGCAGCCCGGCCCGCCCGGCGGCGTACGTCCAGACGGTCGAGATGAAAGCCAGCAGCCAGATCGTCAGCGCGAAAGTCACGTGCCCGACGAGCATGACGTGGAAGGCGCGCGCCGAGGGCAGCAGGCGCACCCCAGGCGTGCGCGTCATCGCCACGGCGAAGGCCAGCGTGCCGGCGATGGCCGCCGCGCTGATCGCGTACAGCAGCCAGCTATAGAGGAGTTTGCGGTGGGCGGAAGTGAGTTCGAGGGATGATTTCATGGTTTCACTCTGGACGTGGTGCGTATTGCTTATTCCGGTGAGTCTCGTCTACGCCTACGCAACGCGCACCACGCCACACGCTACCGAAGCCCCCACGCCTGCGCAAGTGTGATCCAACTGCCAAACCAAAGGAAACCGATCCAGATGAGCAGGAGGAACACCAGCACCGTCGTGCCGGGCGCTTCAGGGCCGCTATGTTTCTTTTCCATCGGTTCTTTTCTCCTTCATATGACAGGTGAGGGGCGGCGCGTGATGGGAGGTGCGTCACGCGCCGTCCGTCATTCTGCTTACGCTTCCAACGGATTCAGCGCCCGCGCCTCACGCTTAGGCATGAAGAGCGAGCCGACGCATACAACCACGTACATGATCCCGCCCGTCACGGCGATGAGCGCACCAATTCCCGCAAAGACGAGCATCAGATTCATCAGGGGCTGAACGTCCACCGGGATAGTCACGCCGGAGAATGTCACATCCCAATGGCGGCGCGGCGCGCCCAGATACCCGGCCCAAGTCATCGCGATGGTCATGATGATCAAGCCAATGCCGTACACCCAGGGCTGCCAGCGCACCAGGAATTTTCCGAACAGCGGGCGGCGAAAGACCAGCGGGATGACGTAGTAGGTGAAGCCCATGAAGGCCAGCGTCGTCCCGCCGACGACCGTGGCGTGGAAGTGGCCGGTGATGCGCCAGGTGTTGTGGGCGAGCATGTTGAGCTGGCCCGCGCCCAGCACCACGCCCGTCGGGCCGCCGATGAAGCCGAAGATGAACAGCGAGAACATCAGCGCCGCGAAGCCCGGCTCTTTCCACGGCGCGTTCAGCAGCCAGCCGAACAGGCCCTTGTTGTAGCCCTTTTGCCGCAGGGCAACCTCAACCGCCGCCGGGATGGAGAAGGCGTGGATCAGGCTGCCCAGCACTGCCAGATACATGGCATAGCTGGTGTTGAAGAACTTGGCCGCTGAGCCCAGCCCTGGATCCACCAACAGGTGGTGCATGGAGCCGAGGTTGATGAACAGGATGTACAGGAAGAAGGCGAAGCGCGAGAGTTTCTCGTTGACCGGTTTCGCGCCGACGGTGAGCGTCGCCAGCGAGTACCAGATGGCGATCATGGCCGAGAGGTTGACCTGCTGCGCCGAATGGCCGAAGCCCCAGAAAGTCACGCGGTACGCGCCGGGGTCCACCTCGCCGATGCCCAACGACCACAGAAAAGTGGGGATAAGCGCGACCGCGCCGCTGAACAGCGTGAACAGCGCAATGATACAGGCGGTGAGCAGGCCAAAGACCGCCAGCGGGATCGAACCTTCGTAACGCTGCTCGACTTTGGCCATCACCAGCGTAGCGAGGAAGAGGCAGCAGGCCAGGATCGCGCCGACGGCGAACAGGATGTAACCCAAGTAGAACGACCAGTGGGCCTTCATCGGCGGATAGGCGCTGAACATCACATCGGCCCGGCCCCAGAGGATGACGGCGTTGACCATGACCGCGCCGACGAGCATGAGCACATACGCCACCCACGCCAGCCGCGCGCCGACCAGCCGCGCGTTCAACAGCACACACGCGCCGAAGTACAACCCGCCGACTTCAAAGAACACCATCCAGAACACGAGCATGTTCATGCCGTGCGCGGTGAGCAGGCGGTAGAACCAGTTTGCGGACAACAGGTGGATGTCGGGCCAGCGCGTCAGGCCGATGAGCAGAGCGTAGGTGCCGCCCAGCGTCAGCGCGACGATCGCCGTGACCGCGTTCCAGATGATCAGCCGTTCGGCCGCGAGGTCCACCTTAAACGTGGTGACCGGGCACACGCGGAACATGGACTGGGTGCCGGAAAACATGTTGGGAGCTGTGATAGCCGCCATGGGTTAATCTCCTTTGGGCAGGTTGGGCAAGCCCGGGTGCTTGTCCAACTACCTCACGATGATTTTGCCGGTCATCAGGTGGTGGCCGAACTGGCAGAACTCGTTGCACCACACGCTATACTCGCCGGCCTGCGTCGGCGTGATCTGCATGATATAGTCGTAGCCGGGGAAGATCTGCAGATTCAGATTGATGGGCTGAATGGACAGGCCGTGCTGAACGTCAATCGAGGAGACGTGCAGCTTGTAGGTCTGGCCCGCTTCCAGCTCGAGGATCGGCGTCCATTGCCACTGGCGCCCGACGAGGTAAACGTCGCTGCCGGGCTGCGGGTGGACGATCGGGATGCCGTTCTGCTCGCCAACCTGGTTGGCCTCCACGAAGGCGTCGGCTAGCGTCTTGTACTGGGCGGTCGTCAGCCGCACAGCGCGGGTCGGGAGGTTTTGGGCGCCGAGGAAATACCAGCCGATCAGCATGAAGAACATGAAGAAGCACCACACGGCCGCGATGGTCACCCACAGGCGTTCCTCGCGTCCGAGCGGCTTCCACCAGACTCGTTCAGGGGTATATATTGCCATCGGATTTTCCTTTCGGGACTACGGATGAAACACGGGGATGACCGATGTGTGCCACAGCCCCCAGATGAGATAGAAGGCCGTGGGAACGACCAGCCCCAGCATCAGGAGCAGAAACACGTCATCGAAAATGACCTGCCCGATGGGGATCTTCTCCTTCGGCGGCGCGGAGCTTTCCTGGGTAGGTTTGGGTTGATCTGCCATGCGCTTTCTCCTTCTAATGAGTGTAAGGCTTCAAAAATGCGGAAGCGTGAGGCTGCCCCCACCCTCCTGCACACGATTACCGGACTGCCACATCCACGATCATGCCCAGGAATAAGAACAGCAGGTAATAACTGGAGAGTTTGTAATTCCGCCAGGCTGCCGGGATTTCCGGCCGGCGCAGCAGACGCCAGGACGAGGCGACAAACGCGCCGCCCAACAGCAGCGCGACGGCGAGATAGACCGGGCCGAGGTCGCGCGTCAACGCTGGCACAAGCGAAACGGCGAGGGTGAGCACCGCGCCGGTGAGGATCGCCCGCGCGGTCTTCCGCTTACCCGCTACCACCGGCAGCATGGGGAGGCCTGCCCGCCGGTATTCGCTCTCCTTGCAAATCGCCAGGCTCCAGAAGTGCGGCGGCGTCCACAAGAAAATGATGCCAGCCAACGCCCACGCGCCCAACCCGATGGGGGCCACCGCCCCCCACGCCGCCAGCAGCGGCGCGCTCCCTGTCCATCCGCCGATGACGATGTTCCACGGGGTGCGGCGCTTGAGCCACAGGGTGTAGACCGGCACGTAGGTGACCGCCGCGATGCCAATGTGCAAGGTGACGATGCGCCCCAAGCTCCAGCTTAGCGCCAGCCCGCCGGCGATGAGCGCCGCGCCGATGACCAGCACCCACGCGGGCGAGAGCTTGCCCGCCGGGAGGGGCCGGCGGCGCGTGCGCCCCATCACTGCATCAATATCGCGATCAAAATATTGATTGAAGACCGAGGCCCCGGCGGCGGTGAGCATCCCAGCCACAAACAGCAGCCCGAGCGGGCCGCGGTGTTCCACGCGCTGCCCAGCCACGAGCGCGGCGACCATCGCCGTGAAAGTCACCAGGCCGATCACGGGCAGTTTGATCAGCGCCGCAATCGTGGCGAACCACTCCCACCCCTGCTTCATCGCGTGGGAGGTCGCTGTTCCAACCGAGCGGATGGCAAACGGAGCACCTTGGTTTTGCACGGGTTGTCTCCTTGATTTTTCAGCGGCGGTGCCGGTCGTAGTGGCTGGTCCGGCCTGACCGGAGAAATCTGCTGGGTTAGCGGCATTGTATTTCACTTCACAGCCGAGAGTATATGATTTGCGTCATATTTCTCGACATTCATGGTCCCTTCCCAAAAGAAAAGCCCGCCTTCTGGAGAAGACGGGCCTTTTTCATCAGGTATCCGAGGCAGCCAGTTGCGAAGTCAGGTTGTAAGTATGATGCTCATCATAGTCGGAGACAAGCCACTTCGTCTAAACTGCATCCGAGTTTCCACTTCCCGATGCCTGGGAGTCTGCTGGACAGAATGTCGCACACGAACGCCCCTGCTGCGTGGGTAGGCCGCCTCCAACTCTGGTTGCGGGATTGGGGCATCCGGCTGGGGCTGCTCAAAACCCCGCCCCCCTCTCCGCCGCCCGGCGCGCCCTACCCCGATTACGTCCCCTGCCCCCACTGCGGCGAGCCGGAAGTGGAAGTGTGGTGCTACGAGAAGACGGTCCGGTGTCACAACTGCGGCAAGACGTTCGAGCACGCCGTGCCGCCGGACTGCCTGGGTGGCGATCAGTCATCACAGAAATAGCGCCAACTGCCCTCTGTATCGCAGACTGGCCCCCCAGACGTCAAGCCCTGTTCCACCGGTATAGCCGTTCCCTCGGTGCACGGTCCAACTCGTCGCCCCGGCCCAGAGCCAAACCCCTAACTTGACGGTATAATCCCCTTAACGAAATTTGTACCCTCATCGTTTGGAGGTGACTATGGGCCACACCGTCCGTGATTGGATGAGCACGCCTGTGATCTTTATTGACCCGGAGTCCAGTGTCGCGCACGCCATGACGCTCATGCGCCGCCGAAATATTCACAGCCTCGTGGTGGCGCTCGATCAAGGCTACGGTATTATCACCACGACCGATATTCGCGACAAGATCGTAGGGGCCGAGCGCAACCCGGCGGAAACTAAAGTCCGAGAAATCATGACGACCCCGGTCGCCACCGCTCGCCCTGCATGGTCACTCAAAGACTGTTCGCTGAAAATGCAGTCTTTGAACATTCATCATCTGCCGGTCGCCGACGAGAGCGGCGGCCTGATCGGCTTGATTTCCGCCACCGACATTTTCACGGCCGTGGAGGAAATAGGCTGGGAGGGCGACGAGTAACCTCGCCCAATTCAACGCAACCGGTGTGCCTGAACGAAGGGGGAATGCGGAAACGGCGAGCGCCGCCGCTCACTGCCACACGCTTGCGCCGTATTTGCGGAAGCCGTCTTTGTCCGTGATGACGACATAGCCGCCGCGCAGGGTTTTAACCAGCCCCTCGCTCCTGAATTTGGACATCACGCGGATAGCAGTCTCGATGGTCGTGTCTGACAGCTCGGCGATGTCCTGACGGGACAGCCGGGCGTTGATTACCATCCCCTCCGGCGTTTCTTCTCCAAATTTGCTGGCCAGCTTGAGCAGGATGTGCGCGATGCGCCGCTCGGCGCGTTCGCTGGCCATGGCGCGCATGCGGATCACGCCCAGCAACCGCTCCCCCAGCACTTCGATGACGCGCACGGCCACCGCCGGATAATTCCGCAGGAGGCGCTTGTACTCCTCCACTGGCAAACTGAGCGCCGTCACATTGGAGAGCGCCTGCGCCGTCGCCGGCTGCTGGGCCATCAGCATCGTCGCGCCGCCGAAGAGCTCGCCGGGCGAGATCACCTCCAGGACGATTTCCTTCCCCTCCTCGCCGTACTTGACGATTTTCACCTGGCCGTCTTTGGCCACCCAAAAGCGGGTCGCCGGGTCGCCCTCGAAAAAAATAAACTCGTCGCGCTCAAACCGGCTCTCGTTGAACCACGGCGCAACGGCCGACAGCTCCGCCTGGGTCAGTCCATTGAACAGCGGGAGGCGGGCCAGGAGCTCGGGCGTGGAAATCATACGGGCAGTCTAACCGCAAGCAGCCTTCATCGCAAGTCTAAAGAAAAGTTACCGCAAAGTTACCGAAAAGGTGAACAAACCGTAACCTGAGCGGAAACTGGCGGTGAACTTGACCCCCTATGATGACCACAAATCAAGCCTCTGGGAGCCTAAAATGACTGACGACACCCGCTTCCAAACCCGCTGCAAAGTTGCCCGCCTTGGCATCTTCCTGTTCCTGATCGGCTTCGGGCTGCGCATTTTCGGCGCCGCGCTGGACGAGGAAACACCGACCGCCGCGGCCGCCGGCATCGCCCCGCCCACTCCCGCCCGCGCCGGACCGAAAATCTTCGTCCGCTTCGAGTGGCTCAGCCGCTGCGGCGCGGCGGAAACGCTGGCGCAGTTGGGCCTGTACACCGCGAGCGACGCGCCCTGTCAGCCGAGCCAGGCCGTCTCCCTGGCGTGGCTGCAAAGCCAACTGGCTGTCAATGGTCTCCTGACCACCGGCGAATACATCGAACCCGCGCCCGATGCGCCGAACCTCCCGTGCAGCCTGCGCGTGCTGACCACGACGATGAACCAACCGGCGGGTTGGATTTGCTCCGACGCCAACGGCCTATACCGCGCCGACGGGGATGGGGTGGGTGCGGCGCGCAGAGTGCAGTTGCTGGTTGGCAGTCGTCAGTAATCAGTGATCAGTCACTCTGCATTCTTCAAGGAGACCCCCATGCTCAAGAGAACTCTGCCCATCCTCGTTTGCCTCTCGATGTTCTTCACCGCCCTGCCTGCCCAGGCCGATACCGGCCCCATCCAACGCCTGGGCACGGGCATCCCTATTTCCATCGCCGTCGCGCCCGACGGTAAAACCCTCGCCGTCGGCTCCAGCATTGGCGTATGGTTCTTAGACGCCGTCACCCTCCTACCCCTCCATTTTTGGGATACGGGCGTGTGGGTGAATTCAGTTGAATACAGCGTGGAGGGGCGCTACTTGAAAGTGAATGAGATGGTGTACGACGCTGCTGACGGAAGTCCGGCCAACGACGTCACCACACTCTGGCTCGAACCTGCTTGCGCTCAAGAGCGCAATCTGTGCGTCGAGGCTATGGGGGGTCATTTCAACATCGTCAACACGGACACCGGCCTGGTGATAACGCAAATCCCCGACCAGTGGGATGCCAACTCCATCGAGGCCGCCTTCTCGCCGGATGGCGCGACCATCTACGGCGTCGTCAGCGGCGTCATCAAAGCATGGGATGTTCACGGCCAGCTCCAAACCCAACTGGCAGACTTCTTCACCGGGCCGCTGCGCAAGGTGGCCTGGTCGCCCAACGGCGCAGAAGTCCTCTCCCACAACACCTGGCGCCCCACCTGCCGCCTCTATTGCTATTACTACTACGCGCCGTCGCGAGATGGCGTCCCCGTGCACGCGACACGCTCGATCTGGAACGTCGCCACCGCCCAAATCGTGCGCTCCGACGAGTGCTGGTACGGCGACTTCGCGTGCAACAGGCCGAAAGTGACCGGCTGGTACGACCGCATCCAAGCGCGCGACCCAGCCTCCGGCAAAGTCCTACACGACTTTCGCCCGCATCGCCTGGGCCTGTCTGCCGTCGCCCTCAGCGCAGACGGGCGCTGGTTAGCCACCAGCGGCGAGGAATCCTACTTCTACCGTTACGACTGGGAGCGCACTTACGTCGGCGCGACGCGCCTGTGGGACGCACAGACCTTCACCCAACAAACTTTACTCCCGACCCAGTTCTATGACCTGGCCTTCTCGCCCGATGGCTGCCTCGTCGTCGGTCACACCGAGGCCGGGTTAGCCGCGTGGGATTGGCAGACCGGGCAAAGACTTTGGATCGCCGACGAAGCCATTCCGCCCATCAAGTACCACTCCTACTACACCACCTATCGCTACCGGCGTTTCGATCAAGGCGTGGCGGTCAGCCCGTCTGGCGAGCTCGTCGCGGCTTACACGAAAGCCAACACGATCCGCCTCTACCGCCTCGCCACAGGCGAGCACGTCGCCACCTTTACCGGCCACACCGTCTCCGTCACCGGCGCTGCTTTCAGCCCCGATAGCGCCCAACTTGCCGCCAGCAGTTACGACGGCACCGTGCTCATATGGCCCGTCCCCTGAAAAACAGCTCCATAGTAGAATGGTTGCTCCCCACCCGCCGCTCCTCTCCTCACCAGGGAGAGGAACCGGAGGTGAGAAAGGAGCCTCCACAGTGTTCAAAAAGGTTTTTCTCGCGATCACCCTTCTCCCCATCCTCTTCCCCCGGGCCGCCCTCCCTGCCCGCGCGGAGGCCGGCCCGGTCACCTCATCCATCGCGCGCCTCGGCACAGGCATCCCCACATCCATTGCGGCTTCGCCGTTCGGCCAGGCGCTCGCCGTCGGCGCCAGCATCGGCGTGTGGTTCCTCGATCCGGCCTCGCTCCAGCCCTTCGGCTTCTGGGAGGTCGGCGCGTGGGTCAACGCCGTCGAGTACAGCGACGACGGGCGCTACCTGCGCGTCAACGACACCGTCTATAACCCCTCCGACGGCAGCCTGGCCGGAGTGGAGATCGAGCAGATCGCGTGGGCCAATCACCTCTGCACGCTCGACGGGCAAAAGTGCGCGCAGCCCGGCAATGCCGCCTTTATCATCACCGGCCTCCCGCGCCCAGTGCGCATACTCACGGATTGGGTCAGCAAAGATGCAACGTGGTCCCTGGACGGGCGGACGCTGTACGGCGTAGTCGGGGGTGAGATCCGGGCGTGGGAGGCGGCCTCGCGGAGACAAACCAAAAGGCTCCGGGACTTCTTCACGGGCGAGCTGCGCCAGGTCCTGTGGTCGGCGGACGGCGCGCACATTTCCTCCGGCACGGCGGTCTGGGACGTAGACAACGCGCAAGTTTCAGGTATGCGCCGCTGCCCGTGGGAAAACCGGGAGGTATTCGATTGCAAACCGTCCGCGCTTTCGTGGAGTGGACAAAGGGTCAGACTCAATCTGCCGGGGCGCGCGGCGCGCAGTTTCGAGCCGCACCACGTCGTGCTCACCGACGCCGAACTGAGCAGCGACGGGCGTTTCATCGCCACAAGCGGCGGGGATGTGCTGGCCTGCTACAAAGCCAAGGACGGACACGGCGTTTATGATGCTTGCTCGGTCACGGCAGCCTCGGTCCGCATCTGGGATGTCCAGTCGTTCACGCCCTTGTTTGAACTGCCGACGGTTTTCTACAACCTCAATTTCTCGCCGGACGGGACGCTTTTGATCGGGCACACGCAATCCGGGATCGAGGTCTGGGATTGGTTTAACCGCTGGAAGGTATGGGAGGTCGGCGAGGATCTTGGCGACCAGTGCCCCCTGGCCTCGTATGGCTACTACTACTGGTGCCGACAACGTCCGGGCGGGATGCTCATCAGCCCCAACGGCCACTATGCCGCCAGTTACGGCAACGCTTCGACCGGCAGCGCAGTCCGCCTCTACCGCGTTTCCAGCGGCGAACTCGTCACCACCTTCGCCGGCCACACCGCGCTGGTCACAGGCGGCGCTTTCAGCCTCGACGGTTCAAGGCTTGCCGCCAGCAGCCTCGACGGCACGATCCTGATCTGGGCCGTGCCGCCGAGTTGGTAGTGAAGACGATGCCACCCAAAATCCTCATCGCGGACGACAATCCGAACATCATCTCGTTCGTCCAACCAGCGCTAGAGCGCGAGGGGTACACCGTCGTCGCCTCTGCCGGCGGGGCCGAGGCGCTCTACAAGTGGGAAAGCGAGCACCCTGCGCTCATCATCTTAGATATCGAGATGCCCGACCCCAACGGCCTCGCCGTCTGCCGCAAAATCCGAGAGGCGGGCGATCAGACGCCTATCATCTTCCTCACCGTGCGCGACAGCGTTAGCGACCTCGAACTCGGCTTCACCCTCGGCGCAAGCGACTACATGTCCAAGCCCTTCGACATCCGCGAGCTGCTCGCCCGCGTCAAGGCCCGCCTTCCGCGCGCCTTGCAGGAGTTTGACGATTACCTCCGCGTGGACTCGACCCGCCGCGCCGTCAGCGTCAAACGCGAGGGCGGCTGGACGGTCGCTGACCTCACCCCGCGCGAGTTTGACCTGCTCAACTACCTCGTCACCAACGCGGGCCGCCCCATCGGGCGCACGGCCCTCCTCGAGGCGGTCTTCGGCATCCCCGGCGACAGCGACATCGAGACCAAGACCCTCGAAAAACACATCTGGTCCCTGCGTCAGAAAATCGAGCCGAACACCAAAGAGCCACGATATATTGTGAATGTGAGGGGAGTCGGATACAAATTCGACGTCTCCTAACCTTCACCCCTGAGCCCTCTCCTTAAAAAGGGAGAGGGGTTGGAGTGAGGGTCAGTCCCATGCCCGACGTAATCATCTATTTCGGCCCGCTCGAACTCACCGCCGTCGTCCTCGGCCTCATCCTCGTCACAGCAGCGATCGTTTTCTGGCGGCAACGAAACACCCTCACCCGCCAGCGCCGCGCGCTGCTCGACAGCTTGCCCTACCCCGCGCTCCTCTTTCGCGGCAAAAAACTCGCCGCGCACAACGCGGCTGCTGGCGATTGGCGCGAGGACCTTGAGCTCCACGCCCTCGCCGCCGACTCGTTCCGGCAGAGGCAGAACATCCTGCGCGCCATCCCCGCCGTCGAGGGGCAGAGTTTTCAGGCGCGCGCCATCCACCTGAGCGAGGGCGACACGCTCCTGCTCCTCGAAGACCTGGCCGCCGCGCAGCGCCAGCAGGCCTTCTACCGCAACTTCATCCAGAACGTCAGCCACGAGCTCAAGACCCCGCTCACCGTCATCCAGGGGCACGCCGCCAAAATGGGCGACGCGCCCGACGACCGTGAGGGCTGGCTCGCCTCGCGCCGCATCATCGCCGACGAAGCCAAGCGCCTCACGCAACTCGTGGACAACCTGCTCACCCTCGCCCGCCTCGAATCGCCCTCCTTCACGCTCGACCGCGCCCCGCTCAACTTCGGCGCGCTCCTCGAAGAAGCCATCCTGCAAATCTCCGACCTCGCCGAGGAGCGCCGCCTCGCGCTCAGCCTCAACCTCGCGCCCGGCCTCCCGCGCCTTGAAGGCGACCGCGCCCGGCTCAAGCAGGTCGTCCTCAACCTGCTCGACAACGCTATCAAATACACGCCCTCTGGCGGGAGCATCACCGTAGACGTGCGCGCGGACGATAACCGCATCGCCTGTTCGGTGAGCGACACGGGCGAAGGTATCCCGCCCGACGATGTGCCTTACATCTTCGACAAGCTCTACCGGGCGCGCCGCGCCAATCGCCGCCCTGTCGAAGGCTCCGGCCTCGGCCTCACCATCGCCCAGCAAATCATCCGCGCCCACGGCGGCGACCTCGCCGTACAATCGGAGCCTGGCAAAGGCTCTACCTTCACCCTCACGTTGCCAAAACCTCCAATCTCTAATCTCCAACCTCCAACCTCTAATCTCTAATTTCCAACCTCCATGCGCCGCCGCCTCCTCTCTCTTTCTCTCTCTTTCCTCTCCTGCACTATAGGCTTCGCCCCGCGCGCCATCCTCACCCCGCAAGTAATCCTGCCCACGACCGTTCCGACTCCCACGGCTACGTGGACGCCTGAACCCACGCGGACGCCCCGCCCGACGCTCTTCCCCTCCATCACTCCCACACGCGCGCCGCAGCCGGCCTCGCCCACCCCGCTCGGGGGCGGCGCTGCGCAGATCGTCTTCCACACGGGTGGGACTGGCGAGGAAGAAATCGCCAGAATCAACCTGGACGGCACGGGCCTCGTCAACCTCACCAATGCGCCGGGCAGCGACATCACCCCGCGCTGGTCGCCCGACGGCGCGCGCATCGCTTTCGTCTCCAACCGTGACGGCGACCGCGACATTTACCTGATGAACGCCGACGGCAGCAATCTTATCAACATCACCAACAACGACGACGAAGACGATTCCCCCTCGTGGAGTCGCGACGGGCAATCCATCCTGTTCTCATCCGACCGGGACGGCAACCAGGAAATCTACCGCATGAGACCCCACGGCGCACAAGTCGTGCGGCTCACCAGCGACCTCGGCTTCGACCTCTACCCAACCTACTCGCCCGACGGCGAGCGCATCGCCTTCACCTCCAACCGCGCGGGCGACTACGAGATCCACATCATTAACGGCGCCGGCTCCGAGCTCCAACGCCTCACCGCCGGCCCGGCGCAAGACCTCTACCCTGTCTGGAGCGCCGACGGCAAGAGCCTCATCTTCGCCTCCGACCGTTCGGGCGACTACGAGCTCTACCGCCTCACCCTCGAGGGCCTCACCCTGCAAAACCTCACCAACAACCTGGCCAACGACGCCTCCCCGCGCCTCTCACCCGACGGCCAGCACCTCGTCTTCGACACCAACCGCGATGGCAACTACGAAATCTACCTCCTCGACCTCGCCAGCCTCGGCGTCACGCGCGTCACCAATAATACGATCTTCGACGCCAACGGCGACTGGAGGCCATAGCCGCTGCCTGACGCAGAGATTCTTCGGCGACCTGCCCCCCGCATGGGGGGTCCGCGCCTCAGAATGACAGGCCAGAGCAGGTGATAGTTTCTCCAGACCGCTTGACGCCCCATCCCCCCTCGCATACACTCCTGCCATCCTTCCCTCCAGGGTAATCCGAGCCTGGTCTAACATAAGTGTATTTCCGACACTTTATCACTCTGAATTCGTAGAACCATCATGTAGAACAGCTTGCCCCATCCGTTTATCCGTGACTGATCCGTTGCCGCCCATCCGTTGAAAGAAAAAAGAACCATGCCCACCGAGAAGCCCTACCAACACGTTCCCGCCGCGCCGACAAACCCCAAGGCTTCGCGAAGCACGCCGGCCAAGACCTTCGACGTGGCTGACCTGTACTCCGGCCCGGTCGCGGACGTCAGGCCCAGCGCCGACGGCAGCCAGCCGCTCGACGAGAAACTGCGGCAGGCGTACTTCTGGATCGTCAACCACGCGATCATCAGCCCCCATTACGACATCGAATACCACGAAGGCCCGCACCAGACCTTCACCCTCGGCGACCTGAAGAGCAAGGTCAACCTGCCGTCGGGCCAGAGTTACTCCAGCTTCGTGCTTTTGCCTCTACTCAACTTCGCCGTGCGCAAACGCTGCCTGCTCGTCGGCGGGCCGGGGCGCGGCAAAACGCAGAGCGCCCTCCTCATGGGCATCCTCGCCGGGTATTCCGTCAAAGACGTCAAGCGCGGCATGCAGCACGGCCAGCCCCAGATGACCATCTCCGACCTGCTCGGCAACCCGCTCCCGGCAGACCTGGTGAACGCGCAAAAGATGGAGGACATCCGCATATCCTGGCGCCAATGGCTCTCGATGCGCGTCAAGATCATTGACGAATACAACCGCATCCCCACCCGCACCCAGTCGGCGCTCCTCACCCTGATGGCCGACAATTACGCCGAAATCCTCGACCACATCTACGAGTGCCCGGAGTCGGCGTGGTATCTCACCGCCAACGACGAAGTAGGCGGCGGCACGTATCAGGTCATCGAAGCCTTGCGCGACCGGATTGACATCGTCGTCAAGGCGCTCTCCTTCAACACCCGCTTCCTACCCGAGCTCCTCACGCGCGTCGAGGAGAACTTCCGCCCTGAAGACATCGTCCCGCAGCAGATCATCTTCACCGAGGCCGAGATTGACCGCATGAACCAGGGGATCCTCGACGTGGAGGTGCCCGCGCCCATCCGCCGCCGCTTCGAGTTCTTCGCCAGCCAGTTCGAGTTCCTCGAGACCGCCGCCGACCAGCTGGAATACAAGACCAAAGATACCGCCAAGCTCGCCGGGGCCGACCTGCACCAGCTGGCCATGCAGGACACTGGCAAGGACAAGGTCAAAGACATCGGCAGCCAGACGCGCAACGGCCTCTCAGTGCGCGCGCTCATGACCGCCCTCACGTTCGTCAAGGCCATGTCCTACTTCCGCGGCGACCCCGACGTTGACCTCGAAGACCTGCGCCAGATCATCCCCTTCGTCCTTCACGACAAGCTCGTGCCTGACCTCGACTCGCCGTTCTTTGAAGCGCCCGGCAACGCCATCTACCGCACGGACAAGATCGGCTGGATTCGCAAACTCTTTGACCTGGCCTGCGCCGAATACGACCGCCTCAATCTCGACAAGGACGACCTGGTGGCCGACCTCGACGCCGAGTTTGCGAAGGGATTGGAAGGCGTTTCCGAGCCGGAAGTCCGCGCCCGTCTGACCAAAATCGAGCGCCTCCTCAACGACTGGAGCAAAGGCCGCAAGTTCTACGGCCATATGTTCGACGACGTGCTGAAGCTGAAGTACCTGCACCAGCGGTACACGAACTACCTGAGATGGCTAACTTATAAGTGAACGCTGATGACGCTGATAAGCGTTGATCGGCGCTGATTCTACACTCCCCCATGCCCTCTCCGATCATCGGCTCCTTTGCCCAAATCCTCGCCGAGAACCGCTCCCGCTTCAACTCGAAGTTCGCCGCCGCGCGGCGCTATGATCCGAAGCTGGACGCCGCGGCTTTCGGCGACCATGTGCGCTCAGTCGTCGCGCCCCTGGTCGAGGCGGTTGACCGCGAGAACCCGGCGACAACGGCTGAGGCCGCCGAAGCCCTGTACGATCTTTCGCTTGACTTGATCGCACAGGAATTTCTCGGCCCCAACTCGCGCTATCCCTATGTCGCGGACGGCTGGCGCGTCCTCCTGCCCCGCCTCCCGCGTTTCATCGCCGAAAGTCCGCGCCAGTTCGTCGGCTCGGTGACTAACGCGCTTTACAACCTCTCGGCCACGCCCGGCGCCCGCCCGCACGAGTGGGCCGCCTCTCTGCTCGACCTGGCCGAAATCTGCTCTGACGCCGAGACCCTGCTGAAGGCCGGACAGGTCGCCGCGTGGCGCGCAGGGCTGGCGCATTTCCGCACGGGCGCGTTGGAGCTTTGCCGGACGCTGGAACCCCGGATCGCCCGCGCGGCCCTGGGACTATCCCCCACTGACGAAAACCCTCCCATCGAGGCGATGATCAAAAGTCTGCTGGCCGACCCGTGGTTGCCTCCCATTTATGCGGATGAGCATCCCAGCAAAGATTTGCGCTTAGAGATCGTCGCGCGCGTAGGCGCGTTCCGCGGCTTCGGCGGGTTGTTCCTCCCCCCGCCGGTCGTGACCAGCGCCGACGGCCAGTTCTACGTGAGCGACGGCCAGAGGCACTGGCT
>Ga0209002_10001075_pt1 | contig 22043 bp, 18 predicted proteins | sample Rifsed16ft2_FD_184010 | JGI IMG/M metagenome (GOLD analysis project Ga0209002, IMG submission 184010) | Soil microbial communities from Rifle, Colorado, USA - sediment 16ft 2 (version 2) | ecosystem: Environmental > Terrestrial > Deep subsurface > Rock core/Sediment | place: Rifle, Colorado... | reverse complement strand
AAATTGAGACAAGGGCGTCCATTGGCATCTTCCTCGAAATATCAACTGAGCGTAAAAGGGAGCGTCTCTATTTTACCCCTTTATCCCCTTCTGGTCTCGGCCCAATAAGTCACAAATCTAAATCAGCAATAGTCAGTGTGCTGATAGGCTGGCTGGGGGGGGTAAGGATATGGTGGGTCATCTCGGCCTTCCTGCGCGACGCCAAGCGTCATCTTCCAGAAACCAGTGGGGCCTTTCGGCTCTGGGGCCTGACTCAATGATACCAGAAGTGATGTCTCCGTTGTAATAATACTGAGACCTCATCGCTTTCCATAGCAAGTGCCAAATACGCCAGCTGGCGACCAGAATGTCCAGTTTCCTTCTACGATGACCTGTTCGCGCATATACACAACGCCATCCAATGCGATAGTAACTTCCCAAACGCCGGAGTGCAAACCATCTGGCTCAGATAATGTCACATTAGACCTTATCGGAAATAAGCGATAATTGGGTTATGCTCACGTATGCCCAGCTCAAAGACAATCCACGCCGCTTTCTCGCCGTCACCAGCATCACGCGGGACGAGTTTGAACACCTTGTGCCGGTTTTTGCGGAAGCGTATGCCGCGACACAGTCCCACACCCACACCCAAGCGGGCCAGCCCCGCCAACGCCGTGCGGGTGGCGGACGGAAAGCGTGTTTAGCGACCGTGGAAGACAAGCTGCTGTTCATCTTGATGTACCAGAAAACCTATCCGCTCCAAACGGTGCATGGGCTTCAATTTGGTCTCAGTCAGGCGCAAACGAATGAATGGGTCCATCGGCTCCTGCCGGTCTTGAACATCACTTTGGAACGGTTAGGCTATGCCCCCGAGCGCGACCCGGTGGCGTTCCAACAGAGCCGGGTGTCGTCCGGCCCACCGCTGGCCGTGCAGCTGGACGGCACGGAGCGGCGTCGGCACCGCCCGAAAAACCCGGAAAAACAGCGGGCACATTACAGCGGTAAAAAAAAGCCCACACGGATAAGAACGTGATCCTGGCGGACGAACGCACCCGGCAAGTGGTGTATCTGAGCCAGACCTGTGCTGGGAAGACCAACGACAAACAGGTCGCGGACCAGGAAGCCATTCACTATCCCGACGGCACCCGGCTGACGAAAGATATGGGCTTTCAAGGCTACGAACCGGCGAATGTGTTGACGATCCAGCCCAAGAAACAGGTGCGGGGCAGTTTCCTAGGCACCGCCGACCGGCTCGCCAACCGTCTGATTGCCAGTGCGCGGATTGTGGTGGAGCATGTGATTGCGGGCGTCAAGCGCTGTCGGATTGTGAAAGACGTGTTGCGCAATACCAAGCAGGGATTTTCGGACTTGGTGATGCAGATCGCCTGTGCCTTGCACAACCTACGCACCGACTTCCGCTATCTCCGATCACGGCCATATCAACTCAAGGGCTATTTCCGATAAGGTCTAATCCAGCCGCCTGGCCGCCGGATTGCAAATCCGGCGGGAGCAAGAGATGTGAATAATCACCAGCGAGGTTTGAAATCCGACTTACGGCATCTCCATCACCCACACGCTACGCCCGTAGGTCGCCGCCGCCAGAATGCCCGTCTCGGGATTCAACTCAAGATCAGACACAATCGTGAACGGCATCCCTGTGCCGAAGGGCAGCCACTCGTCCGCGCCTTCCTGCAAGACCCACACGCCCAGCGCGCCGCCCACGTACACCCCGGCGTAGTCCGGGCGCACGTCCACGACGGCTGAGCTCAGGGGAGCATCCGGCAGGTTGAGCGTGATGTCGTCCCAATTCGCACCGCCGTCGCTCGTCACGAAGACGTGCCCCGGCGCGTCTGGCGTCTGGACATCAAAACCGCCGAAGGCAGCATAGGCCGTCTGCGGGTCGTCCGGGTCAACCGCGATGTGCGTGACGTTGCGCAGAGGGAAGCTAGCGCCGGTGACATCCTCCCAACTGCCGCCGCCGTCTGTGGTCGTCCAGACATAGCCATCCGTCGTGCCTACGTAGAGCACATTCGAGTCGCCGGGCGCAATGGCAATGCTCTGGATCGCGCCCTCGGTCAGGGCGTCGCTGATCACGTACCAACTATCGCCGCGGTCTTCGCTCTGGTAGACGAAGTTGGAGGCGACGTACATGACGCCTTCAGTGTTCGGGTCCAGCACATACGGCGGATAGAAGAGCCAGTTGTCGCCGCCTTCCAGCCCCTCGGAATAGCCCTGCCAGTCCTGGCCGAACCAGGCCTGCCCGTCGCCGTGCCCGCCGCTTTCGTTGCGCGAGAGCGAGTTTTGATACTGGAAACTGAAGACGATGTCCGGCTGGAACGGGTCCACCGCCGCGTCGCCGCCATCGCCCTGTGACGCGCCGTGCCAGGTCTGGCCGCCGTCCTCGGTGAAGGCGTTTGCGTTGTCCTGCAACCCGCCGAGGATGTAATTCGGGTCGGTCGGGTGCAGGCCGATGCCGATGAACAAAAGCGTGTTCAGCCCCTCGCTCAGGCTCTCCCACTGCGGCGGGTCGGCGCTGGCGTCGCTCGTGCGGTAGATGCCGCCGTCGCCGCCCACCCAGGCCACGTTCGGGTCGTTCGGATCGAACGCCAGGCCGTGCGCGTCCGGGTGCATGAGGCTGCCTTCTTCCGGCGGCGTCATGTCCGCCCACGTTTCGCCGCCGTCGGCGCTGCGCCGCACGACCCCGTACCAGGCAAAGGTGTCCTGATCTTCGCTGAACGAGCCGCCGACGTACATGACGTTCGCGTCCGTCGGGTCAATCTCCACGATGTTGTCGTAGGTGCACTGCGGCGAGCTGCCGCCTCCGGAACAGTAATCGCCCACCTCGGGCAGCCACTCCCACGTGTCGCCGCCGTCTGTGCTGCGGATGACCCACGACCACGGGCCTTCATTCTCGTCCTGGTCTACCCAGTAGAGGCCGCCCCCGGCCATGACAACGTTGGGATCAGATTGAGAGGCGGCGATCTCGAACCCCTCGATATAGGGGACGTCATTATCCGCGCCGATCAATTGAAGACTGACTTCATTTTCCTGCTCCCAGACTTGCAGGGCGGCACTCACATCCAATTCTTCCCAACTCGCGCCGCCGTCACGGCTCCGCAGGAGGTGCGCGCCATAACACTCGACGTTGCACAGCGCGGCGTAGAGGGTCCCATCGCCGGAGATGTCCAGGTCCATGAACCCGCCGAGATAAGCCGTGACGCCGGACTCCTCGCCGGGAAGGCAATTCCCGAAGTCGGAGCAGGAAATCAGGCGCTCCCACGTATCGCCGCTATCCGTGGACTTGAAAACGCCGAACTCCGGCTGACCGGGCGGGGCTGAGTACACCGCCGTCTGACCCGAAGCCGCGTAGAGGTTGCCCTCGCCGTCGAAGACGAGCGCCGTGACCGATGCGGCATTGAACTCCTCCGCGCCGATCAGTTCCCAGGTTTCGCCTGCGTCCCGGGTGCGCATGATGCCGTTCGCGAGGAAGCCGTAGTCCGAAGAGAGCTGGCCGTCGAACTCGCCCAGCAGCGCATAGAGCGTGTCGGGGTCGCCCGGATCCATGACGATGCCGCCGTAGATCAGCGGCACCTGATCGTCGGTGAGCGAGCGCCACGTCTGCCCGCCGTCCTCGGTCTTCCACAGGCCGCCCACCGAGGCGGCCGCATAGACCACGTCCGAACTGCGCAGATCAATCGCGAACCCGTTGACGCGCCCGCTCCCCGGCACCTTCCCCTGGGGCATGTTGATCGCATCAATCGGCGCAGGGCCGGCCGCGCGCCACTCCCCGCCGACGCGCTCGTAATTCGCCAACTCGGCGTACGCGGCCAGCAGCGCGCCGCGGTCCACCTCGCCGCCCGCGTTGACGAGCCTTTGATATATCTCGCTCGCGCGTTCCTCCAGTCCCTGGGCATCGCTCTCGGTGAGGTTGAGCGAGAAGAAGCCATCGGCGTCAACGCCGCCCCCTTCGGGCGTGGGCGTAGGTTGCTCCGGCTCAAGCGTCTCAATCGGCGGCAGGATTTCGTCGCCTCCGGCCGAGCAGGCCAGCGCAGCCAACACGAGCGTGGCGAATGCGAGAAGGGGAAAGACAGGTTTCATGCGCTCACTTCGCCATCGTGATCGTCAGCACGAGGGGGTCGGGCGCGTCAGAGGCGACTGTGAAGCCCTCGTGCCCGGTGGCCTTGTACCCCTTGGCCACCACGATTATGGCGTACGTCTGCTCACGCTCCAACGGGCTGCCGAGCGCGAACTCGCCCTTGCTGTCCGTCTGCGCGGCGGTGTAAACGTCCTTGTCCTTCTGCCCGCCGTTGATGAATTTCTGGATGGTGACGCCCGGATTCAAGACGAGGATCGTCGCGCTCTTGACCGGTTTCTTCGTCTTCTTGTCCGTCACCTTGCCTTCCACCGTCACCGTCTGGCTCGCAGCGCCGCCGCTTTCGCCTTCGCCCACGCTCACCGCGCCGGCGGTCAAGAGCGTCTTGCCGCTGTAGAACTGCACCCCCCACTCGCCTTCGTCAATCGGCCTCTCGTCCTCGTACGAGATCGGGTACGAGTACAGGCCCTTGCGGCTGGAGGCTTTCAACGTCTCTTTGTCGGTGAGGACGGTCTCGCCGTCGAAGGTGAAGACCGTGACGAGGGTGGTGCTCTTGGGGACGCAGTTGTACTGGAAGACGGGCGTAACCGTGGTGGTCCCGCTCGGGTACTCGCTCACCTGCTCGTCAATCTCGCCTTCATCGTCAAGCGTGACCCAGGCGACCTCGCTCGCCTGCATCTTCGTGCATCCGGCTAATGCGGCATCAGCGTTCATCCCGGCCATCGGAGCAAGCGCCGCGCTCTGCCGCATCAAGCCCGGCTCCGCCGCCAACGCGCTCCAGGCCGTCGCCGATACCACCAGCGCCGCGATGGCGCTCCCCACGAGCAATTCAAGTTTCCGTCTCATCTCATATTTCTCCCAACCATGCTCAAGAGCCAATGGACGAAATTCATCCGTGAAATCTGTTCCATCCTCGACCACGCACAATACTCAAAGCCCGCGTCCCCGCGGGCGCCCACGCCCACTCGCTCCGCTCGGGGTGCTTCGCGAAGGGCGCGGACGTAGAGCTATTGGAATAATAGACTGTTCAGAAAGCGCGCGAACAGCGGCTCGACTTCTTCCACGTCGTCGGGCGAAGTCAACAGGGTGACAACAATTGCCCTGCTGCCATTCGTGAAGATGTAGTCCGCGCCCTCGCGCACTTCGGGAACCGCGCCGACCAGGCTCAACGGGTCCACGTAGGCGAACCGTTGGACGAAGGCCGGTTTGCCGTTTACCACCGACGCGCCGCGCGACACGACTTTATAGGCCTGAAAGTCGGTGCCCCTCTGGCCGCCCAACGCATCCGCCACGCTCTCGGCGTCTTCCGAGCCGCTCAAGTCCCGCGTGAGGATGGCGAACTCCGCGCCCGTGCCCACGTTGTCCACCACACGCAGAACTTCGCCCTCGTCCGTCGCGTCGCCAAAATAAGCCGGGTACGCGCCCCGGACGCCGCCCTGGTCGAAAGGCGCGGTGCGGTTTACCGCGTTGTTCCAGGCCAGCGCGCCGACGATCAGCATTGCCACAAGCGTGCCGACGGCGGCGTAGTTCGCCCGCCGGTCTCCTACGGTTGGGTCAATCGTCGCCGCGGGCTGATCCCCGCCCAAACTTCGGGCGATGTCGCGATTGATCAGGTAATACACTACCACCGCCACAACAATCGCCAGGCCGCCCGCCAGCAGCAGCCCGGTGAACGATGGCAATCCCGTTTCGGTCCCGATCATCACCTCGCCGGGGTCGGCGATCCCGCGCACATAGTTGAACAGGCCATTGAGCACCGCCGTCAACAGCAGGCCCACCGGCAGCCACCAGACCGGCTCCTGTTCCAGTTTGGAGCGCCCCACGAAGTATCCCAGCAGGCCGCCAAACGCCGCGCGGGCCAGCGCCACCTCGGTCACAAAAATCTCGCCCGCGCCCAGCGCCGCGCCGCCGCTGGACAAAATAAACTGAAGGTTCAGCGCCGTGGCGTAGCCGAGCGCTGCCGCCGTGCCGTAGATCACGCCGTCGGTGCGCTCGTCGAACTCCGGCGAGTCGAAAATGAAGTAGCGCAGCGTCGCGTACACGACGAACGCCTCGACCGCGCCGGGGAGGAAGATCGAGCCGAGCACAGTCGTCAGCGTATCGCGGTACAGCCAGTCGCTCACCTTGAAAAACTGGTCGGTGAAGGGAATGCCGAGCGCCCCCGCCAGCGCCAGCCCGATGAGGAACATCCGCGCTACGTTATGCACCGGCTCCGGCTCCAGCCGGTCCTGCTGGTAGAAGAAGAACAGCCACAGCGCCGCCGGGACGAGCGCCATGACTACGCCGACGAGGAGCAGCGCGCTGCCGCCGAGGTTGGGCTGGAGCGCCGCGTCCACGCCAACCAGCGCGCCCACGAACACCAGCAGTCCGACCACGCCGGCGATTTCCGAACGCCACACGCCGCCGCGCTTGTAAGCGGCTTTGGCATAGTGCTCGTCGCAGAACCACCGCCCCGCGATCACCTTTGTGCCGGGGCGGGTATGATCCACACAACAGACTTGTCCCGTCATGCGTTTGCCTCCAATCGTCAATGATAGATAAGGTACAATGACCTCACGCTTACATATTCAGTACCTCACGAAGCCCTGTTCGCGTCGCAGTGCAATCGCGAAGCGCCCTGGCGGCCCTGCCGCCCGAACTTTCGTGATGTGCTGATATTCTATGCTATTCTGACTTGCTGGCAACACGCTCCCGCCTGAAGGAGTCTCATTTCATGCGCCTGCTTCGCCTCAGCCTGCTTGCCATCATTCTGCTGGCGGCCTGCGCCCGGTCCGCGCCGCGGGTTTCCCAGACGCTCGTCTACGGCCTGACGCTCATCCCCACCGGGTTCGACCCGCACATCAACGCCTCCGCCGAGCTTGGCATCCCCCTCACGAGCGTATATGACACGCTTGTTTATCAAGACCCGGCGACGCACACCTTCATCCCTGGCCTGGCGGAGAAATGGGACATCTCGGCCGATGGGCTGGTTTATACGTTTCATCTCCGCGCAGACGTTAGATTCCACGACGGCGCGGACTTCGACGCGCACGCGGTGTGCGCGAACTTTGACCGGATTGCCGATCCGAACAACAAATCGCAGAAGGCCGCCGGGATGCTCGGCCCGAACGACAATTATCAGGGCTGTGAGTCGCCCGACTCACGCGCGGCGATCATTCGTCTCAAACAACCCTACGCGCCTCTGCTCGATTCACTCTCGCAAGTCTATTTCGGCATGGCCTCGCCAACGGCTTTGGAAAAATGGGGAATTGCCGATTACCAGTTCCACCAGGTCGGCACCGGCCCCTTCGAGTTCGTCGAGTACGTCCCCGGCGACCACCTGACCCTCGCCCGCAATCCCGATTACAACTGGGGGCCGAGGCTGTTCGCAAATCGCGGCCCGGCCTATCTCGAAACGATCACTTTCAAGTTCTACGAAGACCCGGCCACCCGCGCGATCGCGCTCGAATCTGGCGCGGTGCAGATCATCGGCGAGGTCCTGCCGCAGGACGTCGCCCGCCTCGCCCAAGACCCGCGCTTCAGGCTGTACGCTACGCCTATCCCCGGCCAGCCGCTGCAAATCTATCTCAACACCCAGCGCGCCCCCACCGACGACCAGCGGGTGCGCGAGGCCCTCTTGCTCGCCGTGGATCGCCCTGGCCTGGTCAGAGCCGTGTTCGGCGATTACTCGCCCATCGCCGCCGGCCCCCTCTCAGCCGTCACCTTTGGTTATTCGGCAGAGACCGCCGCCCCGGCTTACGACCCCCAACAGGCCGCCCAGCGCCTGGCCGACGCGGGTTGGAAAGACAGCGACGGCGATAGCCTCCTAGACAAAGAGGGGCGAGACCTGACGATTGACTTTGTCTTCGGGCCGTTTGGCCTCATGCCGCAGGCGGCGCAGCTCGTCGAGGCCAACTGGAAAGCGCTCGGCGTCAAGGTGAACAACACGCAGGCCGCCAACTTCAATGCGCTCCGGGACGCGCAGGCCAGCGGCGAGTACAACGCCATCGCCCTCAACTTCTTCGGCTCCGACCCCGACCTCCTGCGCGCGTGGTTCGCCTCCGATGTCTTCTTCAATTGGAGCAAGGTGAACGACCCCGATCTCGATCAGCTTTTGGCCGACGGCTTTCTCACCACCGACCCAACCCAGCGCGCGGCCATTTACGCCGAGGCTCAAAGGCGAATCAACGACCAGGCGCTTCTTATTCCCCTGCGCGACTACGTGAACCTGAACATGGCCTCGGCCAAAGTCACCGGCCTGCGCTTCAACGCCCAGGGCTGGTGGCCGTGGTTGGTAGAGGTGAAAATTGAACCGTAGGTCACGCTGGCAGCGTGACTGCTATAGAGGTTAAGATCGGCGTCAACGGATGTGCAACGGATCAGTGGATAGCGCGCAGCAAATCCGTTGATCCAGTAGAAAGGATCAGTCTATGTTAGGCAAAGGCGCGATGATCTGGAAAATCCGGGAATGGGCGGGGGGTGATCCGGCGGCCCAGGTTGGGGACGCGCAGGCGCTCGGCCTGAACTGGGTTGCCTTGAAGGTCGTGGATGGCACGCTCGAGCGGTGGGAGCGAAACCTGCCAAAGCAGAACGCGGACCTCCTCCCCGCCCTGGTGCCCAGACTAGCCGAGGCCGGCATCACGGTCATCGCTTGGGGATGGACTTACGGGCGGATCCGCAATCTGCCGTTCACCAGCATCGCCGCGCTGGAGGCGCAGCTCACCGCCGAGATCGTGGCGCGCTACGCCGGGCTGGGTCTGAAAAAGGTGTACCTGATCGACGCCGAGCATGATTACAAAGAGTCCTATCGGCGCCCCGGCCAGGTAGTGGGCCTCAACATGGCTGGTGAGGCGACCAAGTACATGACCACGCTGCGGGCCGCGGACCCCGACCTCCGGCTGTACCTATGCGCCTACCGCTACCCTTCAGTGCATGGCGACTTCCCCTGGGCGGCCTTCCTGGCTGACGCTCACGGCCACGCGCCGCAGGTCTACTTTCTGGAGGACGTGAGATCCGAAGGGGGCGAATTGCAGTTGGCGCGCAGCCTCCAGGAACTGACCGCGCTCAAGCCGCTCCCTGCTCTGCCCATTGGGCCTACCTACCGCCATGTGAGGAGGGATGGGAAGGAGTGGCAGGCGACTGGCGAGCAGTTGACGCGTTTCTTTGCCAAGGCCAAAGCCCTGGACTGTGAAGGTGTGGGCGTCTGGACGCTGGAGCAGGCGACGGAGGAACAGCGGCTGGCCCTTCAAGCGTTCCAGTGGGAAGAGGCGCAGCCCGAGCCGCGCGTACGCTGGGAGGATCTGGATGCGGCTGCGAAGGATGCGCTGCTGTTCCGAATGGCGCAAAAAGTAGGACTTGTTGACCAAGACGGCTTTGTCCTAGAGGAACCGGTTTAGGACGGGGCAAAGGGACTTTCGTGCCCTGGGAAATCAAGCGCTTAAGCGTCATTCATCGGCTGTGATTTTCAGGGCAATATCCGTGACGAAATCTGGGACGGTGAGCGTGTGCTGGCCAGCGGAGATGAACGACGTGCCAAGCCTCTCCCCCGTCGCCGGGTCGTACCAAATCGCCGCGCCCGTGACAGGCACGTCGGCGGTGAGGCGCAGGCCGCTGGTGGGGTTGGCGTGATCGGCGAAATTGACGAGGTAAGCCGCGTAAGCGTCCCGTGAACGTAAGCCGTAGGCGCGCACTTGCTCAGGCGCGGAAGCGACGACGGACACGGGTTTCGCCGCCGGGTCAAAGCCGGCGGTAAAGGCTTGCAACGCGCGGACGTACCCCCGCTCCTCCGGGCCGAGGTAGATGTTAGCCGCCCCCGCTGCGTAATCTTTGCCGAACGACGAGTTCCAGAAGATGAGGCCCGCCTGCTCAAAGAACGCCGTCCAGGCCCGCAGGCGCATCCGGGTCGCCGAACGCTCATCCCAATTCACACCGCTGTTGCCGTGTTCGCTGAAGAGGATGGGCTTGCCGAAGGGTCGTAGCGACCGGATTCGTTCCGCCGTCACGCGATCGGAGTCGAACTCGCTTTCGGTCTGATACCAGTGGGGCGAGACGATGTCCATCACGGCCAGGTCGGGCCGCTCCCAACTGGTGGCAATGGGGTGATCGTAGGGATCATAATCGCGCACGGCCTCCGCCACCCGGGCGTACCACGCCTCGCTCGCCGTCGCCTCGTTCATCAACTCCCAGAAGTCCACGTAAGCCGCATACCGATTGACGAAGTAACGCACATAGCGCTTGACGGCGTCCAGGTTAGGGCTATCCTCGGTCTCATGCCGGAAGGGAGGGTCGAACGCGAAGATGTTGGCATAAATCCGAAAGCCCTTCGCGCGCAAGGTTGTCACCAGCCTGTCGCCCCAGTGCGCTTCCTGCTGGCGGTAGAGGTTCCCCTCTGGCGCAATCCGCTCCCAAAGCCGGAAGCCGCAGTTCTCGGCGGTCCAACGCCACAGGTTGAAGCCCGCCGCCGCGTACGCGTTGAGGTACGTGTCCATGTCTATCTTCGAGCCAATGTGCAAGTTATGCGGACGGAAGCCGCCGTCAAAACCGAAGTCGTCGAACGGGTCGCCGCTGTGGTCCCGATCGTTGGTGCAGTCCTGCAGACCAATGGGATAGTAAGGCGTCCCGTCGTCGAGGACCCAATGGAAACGGTTGGGTTCGTACACCCGAACAAAACCATGCTCGCCGGACTCGATCACCATGAACTCGCCGGCGTCGGTGCGCGCGCCGGAAGCGTCGGCAAACTGCGACCACCAACGATAGCGCCCCACCTCGGACGGCGCGAAGCGGACTTTCCATGTATCCCCGCCGTCGTAGAAACCGCCCACGACGATGACGACGCCAGAGGGCGCGGTGAAGGTGACGGTCAGCGCCGCCTCATCCCACGGGTTTGCGTACCATGCCGCCGGGTACTCGAAAGTTCTTTCATAGACCGTGTAGCGTCCAATGGCGATTTCTGGCGGGGTTGGCGAGAGAGCCGGCGAGGGAGCGAGGGTTGGGGAAGATATGGGGCGGGCCGTTGGCGAGGCAGCCGGGGTGAACGTAACCGGCGACGGTGGTGGAGGGGTAGCCACTACGCAGGCTGCCATCAACCAGACCACGAGGGTGAAGAGCGCCATGCGGGGTTGCATTTTGCCTATTCTCGTATGATGAGCGCAGACGAGCAATCCAATTCGGACCGGAGAACCAGGCCCAGTTGCATGGGCGAGGTTCAGGATGATAATTGAGATCAGCGAAGTGCGCTGGTTGACTATCGAGGACGCATGTCGGCGACTGATCTCGGCCCGGCGAACGAGCAAAGGTAGGTGCAGCATGGCCCAGCAAGGCAAACGACAGCAGCAGTGGGCGAACATTTGGATCACTGTGACCCTCACCGCCCTCTTGACGGCGTGCGCCTCAGTATCCCCGCCACCCCCTACTACGGCTGCGTGGTCTGCAACGCCGCTCGCCTCGCCAATCTCCTCTTTAACTCCCTCCCCCACGCCAGCCTACACGCACGCGCCCACTCCCTCCACCACGCCGGTCCCATCGAACACACCAACACCCCAACCCTCGACCCGCGTGGTCATCCTGATCATTATAGACGGGGCGCGCTGGATCGAAACCTTTGGCGACCGCACCCACGAATTCATTCCGCATCTGGCCAACGACCTCGCGCCCCTCGGCGCGATCAACACCCAGTTCTACAATGAGGCTTCGACCTGGTCAGTCCCCGCCCATGCGGCTATCGTCACTGGAGCCTGGCAGGACATCCCCAACACAGGGCGCGTGCGGCCAACCGCACCGACGATTTTCGAATACTACCGCAAGGCGACCGGCGCGCCCGCAGACGAGGCGGTGTTTGTGCATGGCTCGTACATCGAGCCGGTGCTCACCTACAGCACCCACCCAGACTACGGGGCAGATTTCGGGGCGCGGATGTTCTTTAGCGACTACCTCAACCCTCCTTATGACGATGGGATGTGGGCCAATGCTCGGCAGGTGCTGGCGGATTTACACCCCCACCTGCTGATGATCAGCCTCCTCGACCCGGACGAAGCCGCGCATGAAGGGCAATGGGACGGCTACCGATTGGCGATCCAACACGATGACGAAATCATCTGGGATTTGTGGCAGCAGCTGCAAGCGGACCCCTTCTATGCCGGGCAAACGACGCTGATCGTCACCAACGACCATGGGCGCTACTGTGGCGGCGGCTGGCAGCAGCACGGCGGCTCTGACGAGTGCAACCGTCATGTCATGTTCCTGGCCGTCGGGCCGGAAATTCCGCCGGGGCTAGTAGTAGCGCAACGTCGCACCCTGCGCGACATTGCCCCGACCATCGGTTATTTATTAGGTTTTCACACCCCGCTCGCCGAGGGGGAGGTCATGGCAGAGTTGTATGAGTGATAGTTGAACCAGGCAAACGCATTTCTCCCCGCCCCATGCTTACTTACCTCCTCCGCCGTCTCCTCGCCTTCCTCCCCGTCCTCTGGGCCACGGTCACGCTCGTATTCCTCGCCCTGCGCCTGACCCCTGGCGACCCGACTGAGACTCTCTATGCCGAAGCGCAAATCTCGCGCGAGCAACTGGCCGCCAACCGCGCCGCGCTGGGGCTGGATCGCCCGCTTCTTGAACAATACGCCTCGTTTCTCAGCCAGTTAGTGCGCGGCGACCTCGGCGCTTCGCTTTTCACCGGACGCCCCGCTACCGTGACCATCTTCGAGCTCTTCATCCCGACCGCCGAACTCGCGCTCGCCGGGTTAACCGTCGCCTTCAGCCTCGGACTCGCGCTGGGCATTCTCTCGGCCACTCGCCCGGCTGCTTTCGTCAAGCCGTTCGCGAGCGCGCTCACTGCCCTCAGTCAGTCGCTGCCGGTGGCGTGGACCGGCCTGCTCAGTTTGTGGCTGACCGCCGGGCTGTTTAGTCTCAACGCCTCCCTCCTGCTTGAGTTAGCCTTGCCCGCCCTCGTATTGGGCTTCGCCATCGCCGGGCCAATCGCCGGGGTGACGCGCGCCAGCCTCGCCACGCTGCAAAACGAAATGTACATCGTCGCCGCCCGCGCGCGCGGCGTCACCGGCTGGCCGCTCCTCTGGCACATCCTGCGCGTCGCGCTCATCCCCATCGTCAACATGACCGCGCTGCAGGCTGCGTTTTTGTTCAGCGGGACGGTCGTCACTGAAACCGTGTTCGCCCGCCCCGGCCTGGGCCGCCTGCTTGTGGACTCGCTCCTCCGCAAGGATTTTCCAGTGGTGCAGGGCCTTGTGCTCCTCATCGCCGGGCTGTACCTGTCCTTCAACCTCGCCGCCGACCTCATGGCCGCCGCGCTTGACCCGCGCCTCCGCGCCCGCTTTCAGTAATCGGTGAACAGTCATCAGTGATCGGTGTTTGCTTCCTCCCTGCATGAAACTCATCCCCTTCGCCTGGCTTGCTCTTCTCCTCGTCATCGCTCTGCTGACTCCGGTCTTTGCGCCTTACGATCCAACCGCCGTCAACCCGGCTCAATCGCTGACTGCGCCTTCCAGTCAATATCTGTTGGGGACAGACCTGCTCGGCCGCGATGTCTACAGCCGCTTGTTGTGGGGGACGCGCCGCACTTTGGGGATGGCGCTGCTGGCTATTCTCGTGACCGCCGTCCCCGGCGCGGCGCTGGGGTTGGCCGCCGGGAGCGCGGGGGAGGGATGGGAGAGCTGGCTCATGCGCGGCCTCGAAGTGGCGCTGGCGCTGCCCCAGTTGTTGATCGCGCTCGTGATCGTCGCGGCCTTAGGGCAATCGCCGTGGGCGGTAGGGTTGGCAGTCGGGGCCGCCGGGATCGCCAGTTTTGCGCGCCTCGCCCGCTCTACCGTTCAACAGGTGCGCGGGCAGGCGTACGTCCAGGCCGCCGAAGCCTTAGGTATGGCGCCCGCACAAATCGTCCTGCGGCACGTCCTGCGCAATATTGCCGGGCCGTTGGCCGCCTTCACGACGATCCACTTCGCCTGGGCAATCCTCAACACGGCGACGCTGAGCTTCCTCGGCTTCAGCGGCAGCCCCGCGGCGCCTGATTGGGGGACGATGTTGAACGAGGGGCGGGCTTATCTCGTCACCGCGCCCTGGGTCAGCGCCGCGCCGGGCGCAGCGATTACGTTGACGGTGCTCGCGGTGAATACGTTGGGAGGCGCGTGGGGCGAAGGCAGACACAGACGAGACTACAATACCGTTGGATGATCTCTCCCCGTATCATGCCGTCGAGAGGTTTCAATCACTTCGCCTGCTGCGCCATATACGACACGATTCGCCGCGTCAATTCGGCGTCAGCGCGGGCGCGGTGCAGGTCAGGTGGGAGCGTGATGCCACAATGCCGCGCGGCGTCGCCGAGCCTGTGCCAGCGGTAATTCCCGTGATACCTGTTCCACTCGCCATGGAACTGCGCGTAAAGCTTCATGGCGCAGCGCCAGGGCGACTCGCCGTGTTGGGGAGCCTGCGTAAGCCAGGTCGCATCAAGCCCATTGGCCCGCGCCGATTGAACAAGGCGAGGCAGATCGAAGTCGAGGTTGTAAATCACCACCAGCCGGCCTGCCAGCGCCGCTTGCAAGGACGGCCAGATGTCTTTGAAAGAGGGCGCCGGGTTGACCATCGCATTGGTGATGCCATGCACATCGGCGGCCTCGCGCGTGATAGGGATAGTGGGACGGATGAGGCTATCGGTCAGCACAGCCCCCTCGTGATCAATCACCGCCAGCTCGCAAATCTCGTGCGCCCCCTTCAAGCCGGTCGTCTCCGTGTCAATGAACACGGGCTTCCGATCCCACCAGTCGCGCGCGGTGCGGATAGCGTCGGCGCGAGGTGTCATTGGCGCGTCTCCTTACGAAGATAGGCGGCCATTTCCTCAACCGGCGTCCGCGCCGCGTCGAACCACTTGATCCCCGGATCGGCGGGCTTGAACCAGTTAGCCTGGCGGCGGACGAACTCGCGCGTCTCGCTTTTGATGCGCCGCGCGGCCTCCGGCAAATCGCACTCCCCGCGCAAGTATTGACCGATTTGCTTGTACCCCAGCGCCGACAGCGCGGGCAGGTCCCAGCCGTAGCCCTGGGCTGCGAGCGCGCGCACTTCGTCCACCAGCCCCGCGTTCAACATGGCCTCCACCCGGGCGTCAATCCGGGCATATAACTCGGGGCGCGGGAGGGTGAGACCGATCGTCGCCGCCGAAAAGGGGGGCGGCGATTTGCGGCGCTGGCCGACAAACGAAGCACCGGTCGTCAGGGCAACTTCGAGCGCACGGATCACGCGGCGGGGGTTCCGCAAATCCAAGCGGGCGGCCGACTCCGGGTCAACGGCAGCCAGCCGCGCGGCCAGAGCCTCGACCCCATCATGGGCCAGCACAGTTTCCAACGCCGCCCGCAACTCGCCGGAAGGATTCCCCGGCGGGACCTGCCAACCCTCGATCACCGCGCGGATGTACTGCCCGGTGCCCCCCACAAGCAAGGGCAGCCTGCCGCAGGCGTGAATGTCACGGATCGCCGCCAGGGCCGCGGCCTGAAATGTGGTCAGTGCCCAGGGCTTGTCCGGTGTGGTGACGTCGATCAGGTGATGCGGGACGCGGGCGCGTTCGGCGTGCGAGGGCTTAGCCGTGCCAATGTCCATCCCGCGATACAGGTAACGCGAGTCGGCGGAGACGATCTCGCCGTCGAGTCTTTCGGCGAGTTGGATAGAGATCGCCGTCTTGCCGACGGCCGTCGGGCCGACGATGACGCCCAGTGGGATTAGAGATGGGGGAGCAGGGGTTGGGGATGGGGGGTCAGTCATGAACGGCGTTTTCAATCACGCTGACGCGCCGCAGCTCGCCGCGCGTGGACAACTCTACCGCCACGACGTCCACGCGCCAGGGGACATCGCTCAATTGATTCTGTTGCAGGTAAGTCTGCGCGGCGGCCTTGAGATGCGCTTGCTTGCGCGGCGTGATGGATTCTTCGGGGGTCCCGAATTTTTCGCCGCGCCGGGTGCGGACTTCCACAAACACCCAGTCGCCCCGGTGGCGGGCGATCAGGTCAATCTCGCCGGAAGTGCAGCGGTAGTTGTGCGCGACAATTTCGTAGCCGGCCGTCTCCAGCCGTTCGGCGGCGAGCTTCTCGCCCAGCCGGCCCAGCCCCACCCGCGCCTTCGTCATGGGATGAGATTCCGCAGTCGCTGGCGGAAGCCGACCCAGCCGCGCCGGCGGCGCGTGGTCTCTGCGACCAGGCGCTCATATTCCGCGAGGACCTGCTGCGCCGTCTTGTTGATGTCGTAGGTCTTGGCCGCCTCGCACGCTTTCTCCGCCAGGCGCCGACGCGTCTCCGGCTCCATCACCAGCCGCATGAGCTTGGCGGTGAAGGCGGCGATATCCGGGGGCGAGAGAAAGCCGTTTTCGTCGTCCACAATCGTATCGCCGACGCCCGGAGAAACGATGCCCAGCGGGGGCAAACCGGCCGCCATGGCCTCGATGAGCGAGAGGGGGTGGACCTCCGTCTGCGAAGCGGTCACAAAAACATCGGCCAGAGGGAGATGGGCAGGCACGTCGGCATACTCCACCTTGCCGAAGAATTTGGCGCGGTCGGCCAGGCCGGAATACGCTGCCTGGTTGCGCAAATTGTCGAGCTCAGGCCCATCGCCGACCAACGCCAGCGCCACGTCGGGGTGCGCCGTGGCCACGCCAAAGAAAGCGCGGAGCAAAAAAGCGAGATTCTTCTCCGAGCTCAACCGCCCCACATACATCAACACGACCGCCTCTTCCGGCAACCCGACCTCGGCGCGGGAAAGCCTCCGGGCCGGCCGCTGGAACGGCTGGAGGTCAATCCCATTCGGGATGACCTTGACCGGCGAGGTCACGCCCAATTGGCGCATCACGTCCACCACGCCGGGCGAGGGCGCGATCACCAGGTCGCACCGCTGGCAGAAGCTGGGCAGGTAGGCCTGCAGGAAGGTCGAGCCGACGACGTCCGGCACGTAGGAAGGCAGGTAATGCTGGGCGTAGAGGTCGTAGCGCGTGTGGTTGGTGAAGACGATCGGGATACCCCGCGACCGGCAATAGCGCAAAGCCAGCGGGCCGGTCAGGAAAGGATGATGGACGTGCACCACATCCATGGATTTGACCTTGCGTTGAGCGGGCTGGGAGTAACGGAATGAGAGGTGGAAGCCGGTGTCGTGGACGTTGAGCGGCACGCCCGGCGAGCGGACGACGTACAGCTCGTCGTCTTCGTAATCCTCGTCGCCAAAGGTGAAGACGAAAACCTTGTGCCCCCGACTCTCCAGCATGCGCTTGTTCAGGGAGACGTAATTCGTGACGCCGCTGATGTGCGGCTTGTACATGTCAACCATCATCCCGATGCGCATGGTCGTCTCATCTCCACCGAAAATCCTACTCCACGGCGCGGGCGGAGTCAAGGAACAAAATCCGGGTGATGACGCACACCGCGCCAAGCCTGGATCCCCGTGGGCATCCGTGAGGAGGCGGACGCAGAGCAAAGGGAGAGGCGACTGAGCGCCAGGTCAAATCGTCACAATCCCGTGAAAGTTGGCGAGTGTTTCATTGTATGCTAAACTAACCTGGCCCGCTTAATATTGATCGATTCGGAGTCAATGATGTCGTTATCCACCACCTTAAAGCAGATAGACATCTTCTACGAGCTTGCACCGACGCAGTTGGAACTGGTCGCCGCCACCTGCCAGGAGCGCCGCTGCAAAGCCGGAGACGTGATCTTCGAAGAGAACGCCGCCAGCGATGAGTTATACATCATCGCGCAGGGTGAAGTGGACATCCAGGTTGACCCCGCGCTGGTCAGCGAAGGGCCGACGAACTCGCCCGGCCCGGTCACCATCGCCACCCTGCGCCGGGGGCAGTCGTTCGGCGAAGTGGCGCTGGTGGATCAGGGGCTGCGCTCGGCGACCGCGCGGTGCGCGGCGAACAACACCCTCCTGCTGGTCATTCCCCGTGACAAGCTGATCACGCTGTGCGACACGTATCCTCAACTAGGCTATCGCCTGATGCGGAACCTCGCCGCCGACCTGGCGCTCAAAATCCGCAGCACCGACTTGCGCATCCGCGAAGAACTCCTCTACGGCAGCCGCCGCAGGTAGCGTGGCGAGGGAGGCGTGACAGGCCGTCACCGCACCAAGTCACGCGTCACACATCACGTATCACTTGTCCCCCATGCACGCCGAAATCATCGCCATCGGCACGGAGTTACTGCTCGGCGAGATCGTGGACACCAATTCAGCTCACATCGCCCACGCGCTGCGCGAAATCGGCCTGGATTTGCGGTGGATGTCGGCCGTGGGCGACAACGAGGCGCGAATCGCCGAGCTCGTGACCCAGGCCGCCCGGCGCTCCACCGTGGTGATCACGACCGGCGGACTCGGCCCGACGGTGGATGACCCGACCCGCGAGGCGATTGCGCGCGCCGCCGGGCGGCCGCTTGAATACCGTCCGGAACTGTGGGCGCAGATCGAAGCCCGCTTCGCACGCTTTCGCCGTCAGCCGACGGAAAACAACCGCCGCCAGGCTTACATCCCGCAGGGCGCTATCGCGCTCGAAAACCCGGTCGGCACAGCGCCCTGCTTCATCGTCACCATGGAGACGAGCGTCGTCATCGCGCTGCCCGGTGTGCCGCGTGAGATGGAACATATGCTGGCTAACGTCGTCGTCCCATACCTGCGCGAGAAGTTCAAGCTCTCCGGCGTGATCAAAACCAAAATCCTGCGCACCGTCGGCATTGGCGAAAGCATGGTGGACGAAAAAGTCGGCGATCTTGAAAAGTTGAGCAACCCCACGGTGGGGCTGGCGGCCCACGCTGGGCAGACCGACATCCGGATCACGGCCAAAGCCGCAGGCGAGGCCGAAGCCGCAGCCATGATTGCCGAGGTTGAAGCGAAAGTCCGCGAGCGCCTGAGCGATTTCATCTACGGCGAGGGGCGCGAGAGCGTGGAGGAAGTCCTGGGGCGCTTGCTCGCCGCCCGGCACATGACGGTGGCCACAACCGAATTCGGGACAGGCGGGCAACTCTCCGGGCGGCTGGCGGCTATCCCCCAGGCGGCGCAGGTCTTTCGTGGAGGCGCAGTCGGCATTTCGGCCTCCGGCATTCAAGTCGCCGCCGAGGCTGAACGCACCCGGGCAGAGCATAGCGCGCATTGGGGCCTGGGAGTCCACTTGAATACGCAGCCTGACGCGCCGCAGACTGAAATCGTGTTGACGGATGGCCTGAAGAACGAGCGCCGCACATTCGGTTACGGCGGCCCGCCCGCCCTGCTCCCTACCTGGGCCAGCACGGCGGCGTTCAATCTTCTACGTCTCGAGCTCTTGAAATAGAGACGTCTCCATCCGTTGACAAAAACTCTCAACTAATCCAATCCAAAAACCTATACCAGGCTCCCACGAAGGGGAGAAACCACGGGACGCCGTTATACAGGCCGAGCGGCGCGCCGGGGAACGGAATATGGGCAAACGGATTGTCAGATGTCTCGCCGGAAATCGCCGCGGCCAACTGCGTGCCCAAATACGTCGCCATGGCCACGCCATGCCCGGCGTAGCCCAACGCGTAATGCAGGCCGTCCATCTTCCCGGCGTGCGGCATCATGTCGAAGGCAAAGTCGAGCGTCCCGCCCCACACGTACTCCACTTTCACGTCGCGCAGTTGCGGATACACCCCCACCATCCCGCGCCGCAAAATTTCGGCGCTCTCGCGCACCGTCGTCGCCGTCTCCGGGAAGAACGCCGCGCGCCCGCCGAACAACATCCGCCGGTCCGGCGTCAGACGGAAATAGTATAGAAAATTCTTTGAGTCAAAGATCATCCGGCTGCGCGGGCTGACGGCGCGCGCCAAATCCTCGCCGAGCGGTTCGGTGACGATGATGTACGACCCGATGGGGACGATCTTCTCTTGGAGCGACGGCGTGGCCCGTCCGGTATATCCGCTCGTCCCCACCACGACCTCGGCGGCTCGCAGGTCCCCGCGCTTCGTGCGCACCTTCAACGTCGTTCCATCTCGCTCCACCCGCTCCACCCGCGCCCGCTCGTATAACTCGGCCCCGGCCTTTTGCGCCGCCCTCGCCAGCCCCGCCACGTACCGCGCGGGGTTCACGCCCGCGCTCATTGCGTCCACGAAACCGCCGTAATAGATGTCCGAGCCAATCTCGCTGCGCAGTTCGTCCTTCGGCACCAGGCGCACTTGATGATTAAATTCACGCGCCATCAACGCCGCGCCACGGGCAAAGTGATCGAAGTGCGCAGGTTTGCAGGCGACCTCCAGATGACCGGAGCGCGAGAAATCGCACTCAATCCCTTCTTCGGTGACAATTTGCTCGACGCAATCAATCGCGGCCAGACTCGCGGCGAACATCCGGCGCGCCGCCTCGCGCCCATATTGGGAGAGCACCTTGCTCAGGCCGAGCTTCATCCCGGTCAGCGCCATCCCGCCGTTGCGCGAGCTGGCCCCCCACCCGATCATCTCGGCCTCCAGCACGGTGACCCTCGCTCCCCGCTTCGCCAGCGCCAGCGCCGCTGAAAGCCCGGTAAAGCCGCTGCCAATCACGGCCACGTCCACTTTCTCCGGCAGCGGGCGGGCGCCGTCGGTCGTGGGCATCGTCACGGTGTCGAGCCAGAAAGTTTGCGCTTTGAGCGTCATGAAGAATAGGCCTTTCTTGCGGAGGGCTGGCGGCGGCGCGCGGCGCGCACCTGATCAAGCAGTTTGGATGGCTGAGGCGTCATGGGGCGGCGAGTTGTTATCCGGCCCTGCTTTTGGGTTTATACTCAAAGCCTCGGCGCGAGATGAGTGAGTGGGCAGCCATGGACGCCTGACCTGAGCGGGCCAGGTGGACCGATTTTCCCTCCAACTTACCTGAACGGCCTGATTATACTGCCAATAAGCGGCCTGCGTCGCAGCGCGTTAGAACGAAATTTTTCCATTCAACTCGACCGTTGGGCGCATCTCAAGTCAAGGCTGTGGGTTCCAAAGCATTGGAGGCTAGACGATGAAAGTCTTTCTCACTGGCGGCACAGGCTTTATTGGGCAAGCACTGATACAATCCTTAATGGCGCGGGGCTGGACCGTGGTCGCGCTCGTGCGCAATGCCAATAGCCCACAAGCCCGCGCCTTGACGAAGATGGGCGCGCAGTGTGCGTCGGGCGATGTCACCGACCGCGAGTCCATGCGAGCCGATATGACCGGCGCCGATATCGTTGTTCATACTGCTGGCTGGTATGAATTTGGGGTGACTGGGAATGGACGTCAACTCATGCACGCCATCAACGTCATCGGCACAGACAACGTGTTGAGCCTGACGTTAGAACTCGGCATCCCTCGCTCCGTGTACGCCTCTTCAACCATGTACTATGGCGAAACCGGGCCGGAAGCGGAGGATGAAACCTATCAACGGCAAAAGCCCTACAATTCCTACTATGAGCAGACCAAAGCCGAAGCGCATCAAATCGCTCAGCAATATCAGCAACGCGGCTTGCCACTGATCATTGTCTGCCCTAACGGCGTGGTGGGGCCAAATGACCATTCCAATTATGGCTATTTCCTGCGAATGTATTTGAACCGGCTGCTGACACCTTATGCCTGGGCGCCGGACGTCATTAATTCTCTTGTCCACGTCAACGACGTGGGGGAAGGCATCGCGTTAGCGGCCGAGAAAGGGCGTATCGGTGAGACGTACATCCTGGCCGGCGAGCCAACCAGCCGGCGCGAGATGGTCCAGATTTGGATGACGAAACCGGGCGGGTTTAAGGTCAGGTTTTATATCCCCCACTGGCTGGCCAAGGTGATGTTTGCCCCGATGGAGCCTTTGCAACGCCTGGCCGGTTTACCAGCGGCCGTCTCTCGTGAAAGCGTGTCCGCCAGCGTGTCCTTGAACTACTCTGGCGCAAAGGCCCAGCGCGAACTTGGCTGGACGTATCGTCCCGCGAAAGAGATGTGGCTTGGCATCATTGACCAGGAACTCGAATTGCTGGCCAGCCGCCAGAAACGCGATTTAGTGGCCCGGCTGAAACCTGTGGAAACGAGCGAGT
>Ga0209002_10001074_pt1 | contig 22044 bp, 19 predicted proteins | sample Rifsed16ft2_FD_184010 | JGI IMG/M metagenome (GOLD analysis project Ga0209002, IMG submission 184010) | Soil microbial communities from Rifle, Colorado, USA - sediment 16ft 2 (version 2) | ecosystem: Environmental > Terrestrial > Deep subsurface > Rock core/Sediment | place: Rifle, Colorado... | reverse complement strand
CTGGACTTGCTGCTCAAGCGCGGCGATCCCCTGGTGGCCACAGCCAACACTGAGATCCTTGCCACGGCGGTGGAGTCCGAAGTGGCGCGCGCTTTGCGCATCCAGCGAGGCGACGTCGTCTTGCATTTCAAATCCGCAGTGGTCGGCGCGGATGGCAGCGTCATTGACCTTTCGCGCAGCTACTTTTTGCCAGGATATTTCCGGTTCCAAATAGTCCGCCGTGTGGAAGCGCGGCGTTTTGAATTGCAGTTCACAAAAACTTAAAACCTTGGAGGTTTAAGATGCGCAGTTTTGCAGGACGTGACATTCTCTCGTTGAAAGATTTCGAACGCCAGGAATTTTTTCGCGTGTTCGAGATTGCTGAAGACCTGGAGCCTATCGCCCGAGATCGGCAGAACACTGATTTGCTCAAAGAAAAGACCCTGGTAACCGCGTTTTATCAGCCGAGCACGCGGACCCGCCTGGCCCACGAAGCGGCCATGATCCGTCTGGGCGGTCAGGTGACCGGCTTTGCTGACGCCAAGATGACCCGCGCCGGCGATTTCTACCAGGAATCGATCAAAGACACGGTTAAGATGTTGGAATTTTATGGGGATGTGATCGTTATGCGCCATTTCCAGCAGGGCGGCCCTCATGAAGCAGCCAAATGGGCCAGCATTCCCATCATCAATGGCGGTGACGGCTGGGGAGAGCATCCCACTCAGATCCTCACCGACCTTTACACTGTGTTGCGCGAGAAGGGGCACATCGACGGCCTGAAATGGTTGGCGGTCGGCGACATGCGCATGCGCACCATGCATTCATTGGCTTATGGCCTGACGCAATTCGATTGCCCGATCACGTTCGTGTCTCCCCCGGACCTGTCACTGACCCCGGAATTCAAAGAGGAGCTGAAACATTACAACCTCGACTTCAAAGAAGTCGAACACGTGGAGCAGGCAATCGCCGAGGCTGATGTGATCCTGGTGGAGCCGGTGGTGCAGCCGGATTACACCAAGTCGCGCGATGAGCGCTCCGGTGACGTGGGCCTTACTCCTGCCAATTACAAGATTACCCGTGAGCTGCTGGCCACCAAGGCCAAGTCGGACGCCATCTTGCTGCATTCCCTGCCGCGTATGGATGAGATTCCCGCTGACGTTGATATCACGCGCTGGTCGCGCTACTGGCAGGAAGCTTTCAACGGAGTGGTGATGCGCATGGCACTTTTGGCGCTGGTGCTAGGAGCGACAGAGTAATACCCAGTTGACTAGTTAGATGGTTGGATGGTTGGTTAGGGCATTGCAGGACTGGCAAATGACCAAGATCGAGAGGTTTGAGGATTTACAAAGTTGGCAAAAAGCACGCGTTTTGGCCAACAATGTTTATTCGATTACATCTAAAGGCTCATTTGAGAAGGATTATGCATTACGAGATCAGATCCAGCGCGCGGTAGGCTCTGTAATGCACAACCTTGCCGAAGGCTTTGATGCAGGGTCGAATCCGGAGTTCATTCGCTTTCTCCGCTTGGCGTGTAGATCGGCAAGCGAAGTTCAGTCGCAGCTGTACCTTGCGCTTGATTTTAAGTACATCGAAACTAATAAATTACAAAAAAGCTACGATCTAGCCACAGAGACAAAAAAGCTGATAAACGGGCTTGTCTCTTATTTACGGCAGCAGAACTAGGAAAAAAAGGTTTACTATCAACTAAAAACTACCGGACAAAGGAACTAAATAACTATGCAGACTAATTTGCACGGCCGAGATCTGATCGGCGACCTGGATTTCAGTAAAGAAGAAGTTGAAACTGTTTTAGACGTTGCCTGGGACCTGAAGCGCAAGCGCGCTTTGGGCGAGCCGCACGCCCTGCTGCGCGATAAGGTCCTGGCGATGCTGTTCTTCTTCTCCAGCACCCGCACGCGCGGCTCCTTCGAGGCGGGCATGGCCCAGCTTGGCGGCCACGCCGCCTTCATTGAATCGCGCACAACCCAGATCGCGCATGGGGATACCGAAAAGGAGATGGGCGATATCTTTGGGCGCTATTTCGACGGCATTGCCATCCGCCACGTGGAATGGGGCGTAGGCAACCGCTACCTTAACCTGGTGGCCGAAGCTTCGCGTGTTCCCGTGCTCAATATGCAGTGCGAGATCTACCATCCCTTCCAGTGCCTGGCAGACCTGATGACTATGATGGAAAAACTGAGCACGCGCAGCCTGCGCGGCAAACGGGTGGTGGTCTCCTGGGCTTATGCAGCCAGTTACCTAAAGCCCATCTCGGTGCCTCAATCTTTGATCCTGCAGTTGCCCCGCTTTGGGGCCGACGTGGTCCTTTCTCATCCCGAAGGCTTTGAACTCATGCCCGAGGTGATGGATCAGGCCAGAGAACAAGCGAAAAAATACAAAACAGGCTTTGATGAGGTGCACGATATGAAGGCGGGATTCAAAGATGGGGATGTGATCTATGCTAAATCCTGGGGTCCGCTGCTAACCACGAAGGATACGGACAAAGGCAAGGTGCTACAAGATGCCAACCAGGGCTGGATCACCAATGCCAGCAAGATGGCGGTAGCCAAAGACAATGCCTTTTATATGCATCCCCTGCCTGCAGATCGAGATGTAGAAATAACCAGCGAAGTGCTGGATGGCCCACAATCTGTAGTCATCGATCAAGCCGAAAACCGCTTGCACGCACAAAAAGCGGTCATGGCGTTAACCATGTCTTAAAAAGAGGAGACTTCGTCTAATGGCCAAAAAAGTTGCTGTCGTTGCTGTGGGGGGCAACGCGCTGATCAAAGATCCAAAACACCAGAGTGTTCCCGATCAGTTTGCGGCCGCCAGTGAAACCATGGGTTTCATCGCCGGCATGATCGCCGAGGGCTGGGACGTAGTGGTCACCCACGGGAACGGCCCGCAGGTTGGATTCATCCTGCGGCGTTCTGAACTTTCGCAGCATGAATTGCACCCGGTGCCGCTGGATTACTGCGGCGCGGATACCCAGGGTGCCATCGGTTACATGTTCCAACAGTCGTTACACAATGAATTTAAACAACGCGGCATGCAAAAACACGCCGTGACCGTGGTTACCCAATGCCTGGTAGACCGGAACGACCCGGCCTTTAAGAATCCCACAAAGCCGATCGGGTCGTTCCTGGATGAAGCCACTGCCAAGGCGCGTGTGGCTGAAGGAAAACATGTCGTCGAAGATGCCGGGCGGGGCTACCGTGAGGTGGTGGCCTCACCCCAACCCAAGGAGATCGTTGAAGCCAAGGCCATCAAGCAATTGATCGAGAGCGATTTCACCGTGATCGCCGTCGGCGGGGGAGGGATCCCTGTCGTCGAAAACGAAGATGGCGACCTGGTGGGCGTCGCCGCGGTGATCGACAAGGATTTCGCCTCCAGTTTGCTGGCGGGCGAGATCGGCGCCGAGTTGCTGCTCATCTCGACCGCAGTGGAAAAAGTGGCGATCAATTTCAATAAGCCAAACCAGCGCAACCTGGATCAAATGACCGTCGTCGAAGCCGAGCAGTACATCACAGAAGGCCACTTTGCCAAGGGCAGCATGCTGCCCAAGATCCAGGCGGCGATCAGATTCCTGAAAGGCGGCGGCCAAAAAGCGTTGATCACTGACCCCCCCAACATCACTCGCGCCTTGGCCGGTGAAACCGGCACCTGGATCCTTCCTTAGGGCGAAGGGTAACGAGGTTATGAGCAAGTTCTTGGGATACCGGTGTAGCCTGTGCGGTCAGGAGTATGGTCCGGATGAGGTCGTCTACCTTTGTCCGAAAGATGGCGGGGTCCTGGATGTAACCTTTGAGTACTCAAAGATAAAGGCATCCTCCCGGCCTGGTGATCTTCAGGCGTCCACAGATTTTTCTATCTGGCGGTATCTCCCCCTGTTACCGGTGTCTAATCCCGCTTTCCTCGGCACGCCATTGCGCGCCGTGGGCTGGACGCCACTGTATACCCCCCAAAAGCTGGCGCGCAAACTTAACTTGCGCCAGCTATGGATAAAAGATGAAAGCTGCAACCCCACCGCTTCGTTTAAGGACCGGGCCAGCGCCGTAGTGGTAGCGCGCGCCAGGGAGATCGGCGCCAAGTTAGTTGTTACCGCATCCACCGGCAATGCCGGCGCCGCACTGGCAGGCATGGCTGCCGCGGCGGAACTATCCGCCGTGATCTTTGCACCCAAAACCGCGCCTCCAGCCAAGGTCGCCCAACTGCTGATCTACGGAGCGAAAGTCCTCCTGGTGGATGGCACGTATGACGATGCTGTCGAGCTTTCACGCCAGGCCGCGGACGAATTTGGTTGGTATTGCCGTAACACAGGCTATAACCCATTCACCGCCGAGGGCAAAAAGACAGCGGCCTTAGAGATCTGGGAGCAGGTGCTGCTCGCCACGAAATTAGACAGGCCGCTGTGTGTTTTTGTCTCCGTGGGTGACGGCAATATCATTTCAGGGATTCACAAGGGATTTAAGGACCTGCTCCAATTGGGCTGGCTGGACCAGATGCCGCGCATTTTCGGCGTGCAGGCTGAAGGTTCGGCGGCTATCGCCAATGCGTTCGAGGCGGGCAACGAAGTGATTCAAGCCGTGGAGGCCAACACCCTCGCCGACAGCATTTCGGTCAATCTCCCCAATGATGGCTTGCGCGCCTTGCGCGCCGCCACACAGACCGCCGGCGCCTATATCAAGGTGTTTGATGCCCAGATTTTGGCTGCAGTTGCGGAGCTGGGGCGGTATGGCATCTTTGCCGAACCGGCAGGGGCGGCCGCCTTTGCCGGCCTGCGCAAAGCGCTGGAATCGGGTTTAATCGGAGCAGGCGATCCTGTGCTGGTGTTGAATACCGGATCGGGTTTGAAAGATGTCAATGCGGCGCGCAAAGCCGTGGCGGAAGCTCCGGTGATCGAACCTACTTTAGCTGCGTTGCGCCGCGCCCTTGAGGTGGCAGATTGAGCAAAGCCCCCGTGTTTTCGGTGGTTGCGCCGGTGTGGAACGAGGCGGAAAGCCTGCCGGAGTTCTTTACGCGGGTCGCAGCCGTTATGAAGAAGCTGGGCGAGCCTTGGGAATTGGTCATTGTCGATGACGGTTCCAAGGATCGTTCGCCCGAGCTGATTTTGGAGCAGGCGGCCAAAGACAAACACATCCGGCCGGTGTTGTTCGCCCGCAATTTTGGCCACCAGATCGCCGTGACGGCCGGCATGGATTATGCGCGCGGCCAGGCGGTGATCCTGATCGACGCCGATCTGCAAGATCCCCCGGAGGTCATTCCCGAGCTGATCGCTAACTGGCGCGACGGTTTCGAGGTGGTCTATGCCGTGCGCCGCAAGCGCAAAGGTGAATCGTGGTTTAAGCGCATAACAGCCTCTTTCTTCTATCGGCTGATCAACCGCATCACGGATATCGAAATCCCCCTGGATACAGGCGATTTTCGCCTGATGGACCGCCGCGTGGTGGATGTGCTCAACCAGATGCGCGAACATCACCGCTTTTTACGCGGCATGTCGGCCTGGGTTGGTTTCCGCCAGGTCGGGGTGCCTTACGACCGGGCGGCGCGCTACGCCGGCGAAACCCACTACACCTTGCCGCGCATGGTGCGCCTGGCATTGACGGCCATCACCGGTTTCTCTTTCTTCCCCTTGCAATTGGCCACCTATCTCGGTTTCATCTCCGCTGGGGTAGCCATCATCGCCATCCCGGTGGTGATTGCTTTGCGCTTGCTGGGTTCCGCCGCCTTTTTTGGTCAGGCCACCACGTTGATCGCCGTTTTGTTCTTTGGCGGCGCGCAGTTAATCTCTCTGGGGATCCTGGGCGAATATATCGGGCGTCTGTATGATGAAGCTCGCGGGCGCCCGCTTTACATCGTACGCCAGGGTCCGGAAAAACTATCTTCCCCAAGGAAAAGAGTTTCACGATGATCGATCTCACTGTAATGCAGGACCGTATGGCGCGGGGCGTGCAGCGCGCCCGCGAACGAAACATCATTATTCCCACCTTCGCTCAGCAAAAAGACCCAACCCGGGTGCCCGCAGAAATTAAAGGGCAACTGGCCAAGATCGGGTTGTGGGATGTGGATCCGCGGAACCTGTTCCGCATCACCTGGAAGAACGAGCCGAAACCCAAAGGTGGGGGTTATGGCAACGTTAATTACATCGAATTTCCCTCCAGCCTGACTGGGGTTTCGGCGCGCATCATCGCGCTGGTGGGTAAATGGTTCCCCACCGGCGCTCACAAGGTGGGCGCGGCCTTTGCCTGCCTGGTGCCGCGGCTGGTTACCGGCCAGTTCGACCCAACCACCCAAAAGGCAGTCTGGCCTTCCACCGGCAATTATTGCCGTGGGGGCGCCTATGACTCAGCCTTGTTGGGTTGCCAATCCATCGCCATTCTTCCAGAGGGCATGAGCAAAGAACGCTTCGAGTGGCTCTCCAAGGTGGCGGGGGAAGTGATCAAGACTCCCGGCAGCGAATCAAACGTCAAGGAAATTTTTGACAAATGCTGGGAACTACGCCGCTCCGGCCAGGACCTAATGATCTTCAACCAGTTCGAAGAGTTCGGCAACTATTTGTGGCATTACGAAGTAACCGGCCATGCCATGCAAGACGTGCTGGAGCAGACCCTGGGCAAGGGAACTTATCGCGGCTTGGCGCTAACCACCGGTTCGGCCGGCACCATCGCCAGCGGAGATTATATGAAGCAGGCCTTCCCCAGCAGCAAAGTGGCAGCCTGCGAAGCGCTGCAGTGCCCGACCCTGCTGGAAAATTGCTTCGGCGCCCATCGCATCGAAGGTATTGGCGATAAGCATGTGCCCTGGATCCATAATGTCAAGAACACCGATTTGGTCATTGCCATCGATGACAACGCGGTGGTCAACCTGGCGCGGCTATTCAACGAACCCACCGGGCGCAAGCACCTGGTGAAGAGCGGAGTGCCAGAAGCCTTCGTGGATAAACTCGACCTGCTTGGTTTCTCCGGCATCGCTAACGTACTTTCGTGCATCAAAATGGCGAAGTATTACAACCTGGGTTCAGAGGATGTACTGCTCACCGTGCTGACCGATTCCATGGAGCTGTATGGCAGCCGCCTGGAAGAAATGCACGCTGAAATGGGCGCATACAGCGAACAACAGGCAGCCGCCGACCAGGCCCGTTACCTGTTGGGCGAGAATACCGAAAATATGCTGGAATGCAACGAGCAAGACCGGCGCCGCATCCATAACCTCAAGTACTACACCTGGGTGGAGCAGCAGGGCAGGACCTATGAGGAGATCCAGGCGCAATGGCACGACCCGGACTACTGGACGCGTACCCAGCGCCTGGCCCCGGAGATCGACGCCCTGGTAGGGGAATTCAACGCAAAAGTCGGCTTACAGAGTTAATTACGCCCGATGCAACCCGCAATATCTTATATATTGCGGGTTGCATTTTTTGTAAATCTTGCCTAAAGTACAATTGCTCGCAAGCAGCGGCTTGCTATGCCCAATCTTCCAAGTCCAAATGATCTAATTTTGGTCGCCTTTCTGCCATCGCCGCGCGATCTGGAGATCGCCCGTGTGTTGGGCTGGTATCGTATACCCTTGCGCACAGCGCCGCGGGTGGTGGCGGTCGATTACCTGGCTTTCTACCAACCAGCCAGTTTTGGGGTGGGTCATCGCTGGTGCATCGAACTGGTTGCCCCGGTTACCGGGCATGAATTGGTGACCCGCCAGCAGCTTTTCAAGGAAGAAGGCGAAGGGCCGCGGGCAGATCATGAATATTTCAAAATCTCGCTTGGCCTACTAGAGACCCTCCCCCGACCTATTCCTGCAGGCAAATGGAAACGGCTGACTTTTCTTTACACAACGGGCGAACGCCTGAAGGAGGCCAGGAACATGGATGACTTGAGCGTCCACGACGAAGAGCGCCAGGTGCTTTTTCATGCCCTGCGCGAACGCGCCAAGGAAAAGCAACAGTATTCCACGGTGCACCAACCTGAATTTCCCTTCGATCCGGAAATGCTGGCTTACATCAGCATGCGCGGCTTGGGCGCCGCGTTCTTCAACGACCTTGGTGGGGACTAGCATGCTGTTGATCAAGTCTGGCACTTTGGTAACCCACGAAGGCAGCGCCAAGGCGGATATCCTCATCTATGGCGAGACGATCCAAGAGATCGGCGCTGGCCTGAACGCCCCAGATGCAGAGATCGTGGATGCTTCCGGTCTCCTGGTGATGCCGGGTGGCGTGGACCCGCATACTCATTTCGACCTTGAGATGTTTGACACGGTGTCCTCAGACGATCATTACACCGGCCACAAGGCGGCCGCTTTCGGTGGGACTACCACAGTCATAGATTTTGTTCCCCAGCCGCCCAGCGGTCCTTTGCGCCCCGGCGTCGAGGCCTGGCATGCTAAGGCCGATCCCAAGGCCGCAATAGATTGGGGCTTCCATATGAATATTACTCGGCTGGATGAAAGCATCCTGGCCGAGATCCCCCTCTTGCCTGATTTGGGCATCAGCACCCTCAAAGTTTTTATGGCTTACAATGGTCGTCTGCGCCTGCAGGACGGCGAGATCTTCCGCCTGATGCAAACCGCGCGCCAACATGGCCTGCTCACTATGCTGCATGCCGAGAATGGAGACATGATCGACGTGTTGGTGGCGCAAGCACTGGCTGCCGGACATACCGCCCCCGAATGGCAAGCCCACACGCGGCCTGCCTGGGGCGGGGTGGAGGCCGTGCTGCGCGGCTGCGCCTTGGCTGCGCAGGCCGGCGCGCCGCTTTACATTGTGCATATGAACAGCGCCGGCGAGCTGGAGCAGCTGACTTATGCCCGCCAGCGGGGCGTGCAAGCCATGGGTGAGACCTGCCCCCAATATTTATTTTTCACTGAATCTGACCTGGCGCGGCCTGACGGCGCCAAATGGGTCTGCTCCCCACCGATGCGCACGAAGCAGGATAATGAAGCCCTGTGGAAAGGGCTAACTACTCAAGCGTTCCAGGTGATCGGTACCGACCATTGCCCATTTTTCTATGATGGGGCGCGACCGATCGACTATGAAGGCAGACCGGTCGCCATCCCTGGCAAAGAATTAGGGGCGAGAGATTTCACCAAGATCCCGAACGGCCTTCCCATGGTAGGCGACCGTTTGCCCATCATGTGGACCTTTGGAGTGGGCACCGGGAAACTGACCCCGCAGCAATTCGTCGCCCTGGTTAGCACCAATCCGGCCAAGATCTTCGGCTTGTATCCGCGCAAGGGTGCCTTGCTGCCCGGTTCCGACGCCGATATCGTCCTCTGGGATCCCGAACGCGAGCTCATCTACGGCCGTGCAGTCAGCAAGCATCGTACTGATTACAATCTTTTTGAGGGAGTCAAACTCAAAGGCTTTCCCAGCAAAGTATTTTTACGTGGCTGCTTGATCGTCGATGGCGACCGCTGGCTTGGCAAAGCCGGCCAGGGGCGATACCTGCTGCGCGGCGCAGGCCAATTCCTCTAGCATGCTGCTTTTCCTTCCTGTTGCTATCTTGCTGGTTACGCTGCTCGCGCTCAGCCTAAGCAATTTGCAGCGCGGTTTTCGTTCCAATTGGCTTTTGGCTCTGGGGGGTTCTTTGCTGGCCTGGGTCAGCCTGCTCTTTCTGCGCCTGCAACTGCCCCTACACAGCAGCTTCTCATTTTGGTGGGTGGGGGAAGGATTGGAGTATTCGGCGACGTTTGTACTCGACGACGTCTCCTGGCCGTTGGCCTTTGCAGTCAGCAGCATGCTGGTGGCCCTTTTGCTAGGGCGGGTGCGCGAAGCGATGACCGCCCCATGGTTTGCATGGGCGCCTACCCTCGCCATCGGCGCGGCCAGTTTACTGACCCTGCCTGCCGGAGACCCGCTCACATTTTTGTTTACCTGGACTTTTCTGGATGTGCTTGGTTTTGTCTTCTTGTTGTTTGAGCCAAAATCTGGAGAGGAACGCCAAAAGGTCGTGCAGAAACTGGCCATCTCGTTGCTGGGGATGGGCTTGTTGTTCGCCGCCTGGATGTTTGCGTTTTATGGACAGGAGCTGACCAACACCTTGATCTTTTTGTCAACAACCCTGCGCCTTGGTTTATGGGCTCCGTACCTGCGGATGGGGAGCTACAGTGGGCTACACCAGTCCGCATCCTCGCTGCTACTCCTGGCACCCAGTTTGGTCTTGCTGGCCCGCAGCGGGACTATGGCTGAACCAATGCGTTCCACCTTGTTATTGCTCACCTTGTTACCGGCTGCTTATGCAGCCGGTAATTGGGTGTTGAATACTAGTGCTAATCGGCCCTCTTTTTGGGATCTGGGTATGGCTGCGCTGGTGGCTGCCGCAGCCCTAGGTGGGCACGGGCAGACAGCGGTGGCTTTTTCGTTGGTTTTGCTGCTGGGGCAAGGCATGCTCCTTCTAGTGCAGCACGCCTCGCGCTTCCGTGTCGTGATGGCTGTGTTGGTCCTTTTGCTGTTGAGCGGCTTTCCTTATACAGCCGGCTATTGGGGTGGGAAGATCTATGTTAATTGGGCTTCTCCGCTGGTCTTTACTTTTTTGGCTATACAAGCGGCCATGTTGGCTGGCTGGCTGCGCCGTGCCCTCGAACCCTCGTTAGAGCCTTTGAGTCCCGAGACCTGGATGCGCACCATCCAATGGCTGGGATTTGCCTTCGTCCCATTGGCCTTTATTTTTCTTGGCCTCGGCCTCCTGCCTTCGTTTGCGCCACAGGCACCAATCCCATGGTGGCCCGCGCTAGTGGTGCTTGCGGGCTCGGCGATTTTTTTCTTCCTTGCCCGGCTGCGGCGGCCGACGCTGGCTTCCCGCATCCAACTGGCATTGGATTGGCTCTTTTCGCTGCGCTGGTTAAAGCTGGTTGGAAACCTATTATCGCGGATGCTCTCCTGGGGACTGTCCTTCTTCAATGGATTACTTGAAGGCCCGGCCGGTGTGCTTTGGGCTTTGCTTTTCGTGGCCATCTTGCTCTCGCTAGCAGCTCAATATGGAATGGGCAGCTGATAGTGGAAAGTTTGCTGTCTTTCCTGTTGCTTGGTTTGCTGGGGGCTAATTCGCTGGCTTTACTGCTCAGCCGTGAGTTGCGCTGGACGCTGGCCGCGCTCGGCGTGCAGTATTTGCTGGCGTTCTTTTTAGTGAGCGCCACCTGGCCTTTGGAACTGGCGGCAGTCAAACTGGTGGCAGGGTGGATCGCCACTGCAATTCTGGGGCTTACCTTGCTAAATTTGCCGGAGTTCCCAGGCGAAAGCGAAACGCGTTTCCCGCGCAGTCCCGTCTTTTTTATCCTGGTGACGGGCGTGGTGGTTGTGATGGTGATCGGCGCGGCCCCGGAGTTGGTTGTGTGGAGCCGCCAATTCAACATCAATCAGGCCTGGGGCGGCCTTTTCCTTATTGGGATTGGCGTGATGCTCGCGGGACTGGGAAATAGTGTGGTGCGGAATATCCTCGGCTTACTCACGCTCTTGGCCGGTTTTGAGATCATCTACGCCGGGGTGGAAACTTCGATTCTGGTTGCCGGTCTGCTGGCCATCCTTAATTTAGGTGTGGCCCTGATCGGTTCCTATCTTATGCAGTCTTCTACCCCGGAGCCGCGCCGATGAGTTCTGCCCTCCTTTGGATCGGCCTGCCCGTGCTGTTGGGGGTGGCCTTGTTGTTATATCGCCGGCAAGACGCGCTGCCATTATTCGTTGCCGCCAGTGTTAGCTTGCTCCTCAGTTGGGCTGCTTGGCAAATACCCATCGATGTGGTCTTACAGTTCGGTCCTGTTTCACTGGAAATAACGCCCTCCTTTCTTTTGTTCGGCCGCAGCTTTACCCTCAGCGATGCGCAAGCACCCTTGCTCGCCTTCATCTATTTGGTGGAGGCGATCTGGATTTTGGGAACAAAATTGGCTAAGCCCGGCCCCTTATTTATCCCGATCAACCTGATCTGTATTGGTTTGCTGGTGGCAGCGTTGGCAGTGGAACCTTTCCTCTACGCGGCCCTGTTGATCGCCCTGGCAGCCATGTTGCAGATCCCTCTGCTGGCGCCCGCTGGAACCCAAGGGCCGGGAGTGCTGCGTTTCCTGAAATTCCAGATCTTCGCAGTGCCCTTCATTTTGTTCACAGGCTGGATCCTCTCCGGGGTGGAAGCCAGCCCTGGTAACCTGGACTTGGTGGCTCGAGCTGGCTTGTTGTTAGCTCTGGGCTTTGCCTTCCTGCTGGCCTTATTTCCATTCCATAGCTGGTTGCCAATGTTGGGGATGGAGAGCCACCCTTACGTGGTGGGTTTTTTGGCCTTCTTTCTGCCTTCCATCGGCCTAATTTTTGGTTTGGGTTTTTTCGACCGATACAGCTGGCTGCGGGATAGTTCTCAAACCTATCTCGTGCTCCTCTTGGCCGGGGGTCTAACGGCGCTTTTGGGCGGTCTATGGGCCGCTCGAGAGCGGCACCTGGGACGCATGCTGGCCTATGCGACCATGCTGTGCACCGGACTTGGCTTGCAGGCCCTGGGGCTGGGCGTGCACAGCAGCCAGGTTTTTTTTGCGTTGCTCCTGCCGCAAGCGTTGGCAATTTGGGGTTGGGCTGTAGCCCTTTCCATGTTGTATCGTCCTGAAAAGACAGGTTTGGAAATTGAGGGCCTGCAGACCCAGACCCAATCCCGCCCACTGGCCCTGCTGGTTTTGTTGGTAGCTGTTTTTTCCGTAGCCGGGTTGCCTTTGTTGGGCTGTTTCCCGGGCAGAGTGGCTTTGCTGGATGGCGTCGCAGCCGCCTCGCCTTGGGCGGCAGCAGCTTCTTTGATCGGGAGCCTGGGGTTGCTGGCAGGAGGTCTGCGCTTGGTGCATGGAGCGCTGGCGAGTTCAGCGGCTAAGACCAGCCATTGGGTTGAAGAAGTGGAAACCGCGCCGGCTCCTGGCCAGGCCAACGATTTATCGGACCCTTATATGTGGGTTTTTTCCGCAGTGGTGATCTTAAGCCTGTTGGGATTTGGATTAATCCCGCGCGTGTTTCTTTCAGCCGTGCCCGATCTGGCGGGCATGTTTAGCCAACTCGCACCGTAAAAACGCCGGAAAATCCTGCATGCTATAATCGCTCGACCTCTCTGGCTTCTTAACGAGCAGGCCGGGTTACTTCATGGAAAAAGAACAACTGGAAAAGAAGGTTGCCTGGCTGGACAGCGAGCACCGCAAGGCGCTGAGCGCGGTGGCCGCACTCGAAAAACGCTTGGCTGCACTGGAAAATGCCCAGACCAAACGCGAGAGTTCCGCCAAGACCTTGGCAACATTCAAGGGTCGATTGGATGTATTCGCCCAGAGCCTTGCGGATTTTGAAAAGCAGATCAAAGCCCAGCAAGGCGAGATCACGAAACAAGTCCAGGCTTTCGACAAGCAAGCTGCGCAACTAGAAAAAAGCGTCCAGCAAGAAAATAAAGGCATAAATAAAGTCATTGAGGATTTTCGTAAAGAAGGCGGCCAGCTGCAGATCGTGCAGAAAAACCTCAATAACCAGATCGACCAGTTGAAACAAGTTGAAGGCAAGGTCGAATCGTTGAGTGAGTCCATCCAAGATGTAATTACCGGCGAGCAAAAGCGCGCCCAGTTGGCCCAAAGCCTGGAACAATCCAGCAAGGAAGATGCCCAGCGCCTTACCGAGATGCACGCCGAAGTGGCGGCGCTGCTGACCCGCCTGGAGGCCGCCGCCAAGCAGGCTGAAAGCGTGCGGCTTTCGCAGCACAAGGTAGAAAAGCGCATGGATGAGCTATCCGCCGCTGAAGAAGAACGCAAGACGGCGCAGGATGAATTTATGATGAAAGCTGCGCTGGGGGAAACAGATCGCGAACACCAATGGAAGGAATGGGGCAAAAGGTTTGAGGTCATAGAGCAGCAGTCTGGCGAGGTGGCCGAGAGGCTGAAGGAATTTGACAATACCGAATTAGCGCTAAAGCGCGCCCAGCGCGCCTTCGACGATCTGGTTGAAAAGATCAACCGCCGGGTTAACGAAGTCAGTGAGATCCAGCGCCTGGGTGATCAGCGCTTCCGCCAGGAATGGTCTACCTTCCAGGCCGATGCCCAGAAGCGCTGGTCCAATTTAACCCTTGCGCAAGACGAGCATCAGCGCGAAAGCAAACGCCAACAAGACAAACTGACTGACCAGTTGGTGCATTTGGAAGACAATTTACGTGAGGTGCAAGACAGCTTGCAGCACCTCGATGAACAATCCGAGCGTTATTTGCAGGGCCTGCTCGAGCTGGTGAGAGATTCGCTGGCTGAGCACGAGCGTTTCATCGAACCCAAATCCGGTTGAAGCGCCAAGCAATTAACCCGTGAACGGGGTTAACAAAATTCCTTGGCTGCTCCAATCCTAATTACTGGTCATTGACCCTCTCCCCATACCCAAGAGCCACCCAGCATCGTAGATACTGGTTTTAAATGGCGCAATTCATGTGGGTCGATCTCGAACGGGTTCTTGTCCAACACGATCAAATCGGCCAGGTAGCCCGGCGCCAGCCGGCCTAATTTGTCCTCCATGCCAGCGGCATAGGCCGGGCCGTAGGTGAATGCAGTCAATGCATCCGCCAGCTTTAGGCGCTGTTCCGGCAACCAACCCTGGGGTCCCGGGCTGCCGTCGGCGCGCCGGCGGGTAACGGCGGCATGCAAACCCAGGAAGGGATTGGGCGATTCCACCGGGGCATCGGACCCGAAGGCTAGAACCGCCCCGGAATCTAATTGAGTCTGCCAGGCGTAGGAGGTGCGCACCCGCGTTCCCCAATATTTTTCAGCAGCCAGCATGTCGGCGGTGGCGTGCAGGGGCTGCATGGAAGCCACCAGGCCCAGCTGCCCTAAGCGCGCCTGGTCCTTGGGATGCAGCAGCTGGACGTGCTCGATGCGGTGGCGGCGTACTGGTAAGTTCTGAGAACGTTCGAAGGCGCGTAACTGCTCGAAAGCATCGAGCACTTCGTGAACGGCGCGGTCTCCGATCGCATGCACGGTCAGGCTTAAACTGCCCAGCGCGGCTCGCTGCCCCATTTCCAACAATTGCTCGCGGTCCACAAAAAGCATGCCGCGGTTCTCAGGCTCGCCTTCGTAAGGGTCGAACATGGCCGCGGTGCGCGGCCCCAGGGCCCCATCGGCAAACACTTTCACCGCGCCCAGGCGCAGCAAATCGTCACCAAAGCCGGAACTTAGGCCGACTTCGATGGCCGCGCCCAGCGATTCGACCGGGATGTTTTTGATCAGGCGCAATTTCAGGTCGCGGCGCGCTCTTAAGGTTTGCAAAGCGCGAAAGGACCGCGCCCGGTCAAAGTCGTGCAAGCCAGTCAGCCCATAGCTCCAAAGCTTTGCCTGGGCGGCCAGCATGGCTGTGCAATCTTCCTCCAGTGTGGAAGCCGGAATGGCGACAGATACCAGCTGCATTGCGACTTCGAACAGGATGCCGGTAGCTTGGCCGCGGGCGTCGCGCTGGATCTGTCCTTTCGGCGGATCTGCGGTCTGTGCAGTGACCCCGGCGGCCTTCAGTGCGGCGCTGTTGACCCAGGCGGCGTGCATCGAAGCCGCCGAGAGATATACGGGGTTATGCGGGGCGACCGCATCAAGTAGGAAGGCGCTACCGAAGCCCTCCGGCCAGTCGTTTTGTCGCCAGCCATGGCCGCGCAGCCAGGCGCCAGGTTGGGCGCGGCTGGCTGCGGCGCGCACTCGCTCTAGGCATTCGGCGCGGGTGGCGGTGTCGCAATCCACCGAGGTCAATCCCAGGGCATAGTGCCGGAAGTGAACGTGGGCGTCGGTGAGGCCAGGCAGGAGCACGCGGCCGCGCATATCTTCAAGACGAGCAAAGGGGAATTCTTTTTGAAGCAGGTGCAAATCTCCCAGGGCCAGGATGCGGCCTTGGTTTTCGGGCGCTAGTTGGATAGCCAGAGCCTGCGCATGCGGTTGTTGCGGGTCGAGGGTGTGAATGCAGGCGTTATGGAGAATTAGCATGCTAAGTAGAGATTCGGGTCAAGAAGGTTAATCGTAAGGCGTTTATAAAACAGGGTTCCGCTGAGAATAACGATTTAGTTTCTTCTGCAGGCATGGAGTATTAACTTTCTTTCGGATGACTCTTCGCTGCGCTCAGAGTGACACGCAATTGAGGCACAGGTTGATGCAAGGTGGGGGGGACGCATGAGTTCGCCCGTCGATTACGTGTGGGCTAACACCTAAAAATTATTTTCGTTTGAGGAGTCGCGCGACCAAATTGTCAAGCTCTTCGTCGGAATAATAATAAAGGGTGAGGCGGCCTCCTTTGGGGCTGTGCTGTAGGTTCACCTTGGTGCCCAGCGCATCGCGCAGTTGGGCTTGTAGGGACTGGATATCCGCCGGCAGGCTTTGCTTGCCGGTTTTCTTCACTTTATGCCCCTTCATCTTGCGTACCAATTCTTCAGTCTGGCGCACATTGAGTTCGCGCGAAAGGATGGCGCGCAAGGCCGCGTTTTGGGCGGCGTACTTTTCCAGCCCGTTCAGGGCGCGGCCATGCCCTTCACTGATGCTCCCGGCAGCCAGAGCCTTCTTGACCTCCTCCGAAAGCTGCAACAGGCCGATGGTGTTCGTCACTGCAACTCGGCTTTTGCCTACCCGCGCGGCGATCTGCTCGTGCGAAAGGCCGAACTCTTTGTGTAACTGTTGGTAGGCTTCGGCAGCCTCCAGCGGGCTCAGGTCGGCGCGCTGTACGTTCTCCACCAGGGCCAGCTCCACCAAGGCCTGGTCATCGGCCTCGCGCAGGACCACCGGCACCTGGGCAAGCCCGGCCAGCCTGGCAGCGTGCAGGCGGCGCTCGCCGGCAATCAGGGTGAACTGATCATCCGGGCCGCGCTTCACGATCAGCGGTTGGATGACTCCATGGGCGCGGATGGATGCGGCCAGTTCTTCCAGTTGTTCCTTGGGGAAGGTGGTGCGTGGTTGGTGCGGATTGCGGCGGATCTGTTCCACCGCCATCTGCTGCACATCGCTTAGCTTCAGCGCGCTGTCGCTGGGTGGAATTAACGCGTCGAGGCCCTTGCCGAGCCGGATCTTGCCTGCCATGCTAAGCCTCCACCGCCACTTTCACGCCATCTTGCTGCAGGACTTCGTTGGCCAGGGCGCGGTGAGCTTCAGCGCCGGCTGAGTTGGGGAAATATGCCAGGATCGGCAGGCCATGCGAAGGCGCCTCGGCCAGGCGCACGCTGCGCGGGATAACCGCGGTGAATACCTGGTTCTTAAAATGCCGGCGCACTTCATCCACCACTTCCTGGGCAAGGTTGGTGCGGTTGTCATACATGGTCAACAGCACCCCGCGGATACGCAACTGGGGGAAAAGCGCCTTGCGCACGCGCTCAATGGTGTCCAACAGCATGCCCAATCCTTCAAGCGCCAGGTATTCGCACTGCACCGGGATGATCAGCCCATCCTGGGCGGCCACCATGCCGTTGAGCGTCAGCAGGCCGAGCGAGGGAGGGCAGTCGATCAGGATGTAATCGTAGCGGTCCTTGATGGGCACCAGGGCTTGCTTGAGACGCCCTTCGCGAGCCAACTCATTGACCAGTTCCACTTCAGCTCCGGCCAGCGCCGGCGCGGAGGAGAGCAGGGATAACTTAAATTGCTTATTGTGCAAAATAGTTTCAGCAGCCGGCCGGGAACCCATCAGCGCTTCATACGTCCCTGCTCTGACGGAACGCTTGTCTATGCCCAGGCAGGAAGTGGCATTGGCCTGCGGGTCCAGGTCCACCAGCAGCACGCGCTGCCCTAGGGAAGACAAATAAGCGCCAAGGTTAATCGTAGTGGTGGTTTTACCTACCCCACCTTTTTGGTTGGCCAGGGTATAGATGCGCGCCATACTACAGCGCCTCAGGCGCCAGATCGTACAGTTCCTCGCGGCTGGGCACACCGGCCAGTCCGGCGCGCTCTACAGAACGCGCCGCTGCGTGAGAGGCAAAGCGGGCGGCTGTCAGCGGATCGCCATTCTGGTAGAGCTGGATAAAGAAAGCCGCGGCGAAAATATCCCCAGCGCCGGTGGGGTCGACCACCGTTCGTGCTGCAGGGGTGCTGATGTGGTGTTCCTCGCCCTGGGTGTACATGGTTGCCCCTGCCGAGCCCTCGGTCACGATCAGCAACGGGCAGGCCGCAGCCAGGCGTTCGAGCTGGCCCTCGTCGCCCAGCACATCCTCGCGGGCCAGTACGGCGGCGTCGGCGCGGCTGAGCACGGTGGCGGCTTCTTCCCAATGGGAGACACTTACCTGGCCGGCCGCATCCCACTCGCGCAGCCAGCCCTGGGGAGTGACTCCCAGGAAGGAAGAGTCCAGGTATTTCAGGATGCGTGGGGAAACCTCGCGGGCCACCGGCGCCAGGTGCAAGATGCGCGGGTTGCGCCAGGCTTCGGGGATGAAGTGAAATTCCAGAAAGGGCGCTTCGCCCGAATAGCGTTGGGTGCGCCCGTTGGGTGTGTAGATGTTTTCGAAGGTGCTGCTTTTTTCTGCGCCGAGATTGATGATGGGGAGATCGGCCAGCGGACCCAACGGCAGCTCTTCGGCCCAGGCGGTGAGGATGCCGGCGCGCCAACCCAGCGCGCGAGCAGTGAGCGCGGCATAAGCCGCTGAACCGCCGAGGCGTGGGCCTTGCGGCGTCAGGTCAATGGCGAGATGCCCGATGGCCAGATAATCAATAGGTTGGAGGTCAGCCGGAAGCTGCATGGCGGGATTATAGCAGTTGACAGTAGACAGTAGGTGTGAACAGGTGAAAGTAGGTAGTAATGCCCAGACTGTCCTCCAACTATGCTTGCCTTGCCACGCTGAGTGAAGGCGAAGAGTTACCACAAAGTTCTTTTTTTCATGCGGATTGGTTAAAAAAAGTAACGATTCGGTTATTCTTCGTGTCGTTAGCCAGCCACAGGCTGGCTAACGTACTCAGAATGACGCGGTTAACAAGGTTAAGTTAGATCTAAGAAATCTCAGTCAAGAACTTCGACAGGATATGGTTGAATTCTTCTGGCTGTTCCAGGTTGGGCAGGTGGCCGGCCTGGGCGATCAAGTGGAGTTGACTGCCTCTGATCGCTGCAGCCATGGCTTCTGCCTCACTGGACGGGATCAGTTGATCGTCCTTGCCATGCACGATCAGCGTGGGCACTCCCAGGTTGCCGAGCTGGCCCGTGGCATCCGGCCGGTCGCGCATGGCGCTCAACGCGGCCACAATGCCGTCGGGGCTGGCGGTGCGCATAAGCTCCCTGGCTTCAGCGGCCATAGCCGGCTGTCCGGCATAGTTCGCCGGCGCCAGCAGCTTGGGGAGCATGGCTTCGGTCACCGCACTAGCGCCGTGCTCCTTTACGCCGGTGATGGCTTTGTCGCGGTTAGCTTTACTCTCGGCCGAGTCGGCGCCGGCCCGTGTGGAAAGCAGCAATAAGGCGCCCACGCGTTCCGGGAAGAGACGGGCAAAGGCCAGGGCGATATATCCGCCCATGGAAAGGCCACCTACTGCCACTGGCTCTAAAAGGTCCAGCGCATCTAAAACCGCGGCACAGTCCTCTGCATAGCGTTCGACTGTGTAAACAGTGTCAGAAAGGGGCGAGTCACCGAAGCCGGGTAGGTCGGGTGCAAGGACCTGGGCTTGGCTGCTGAGCGCTTCCATCTGACCAGCCCACATGCGGCTGCTTAGGGGAAAACCGTGGATGAGCAGCAAGGGTGTCCCGCTACCCTTAGCTTCAAAGTGAAGGGCGAATTCGGTTTTGTTTTCCATGAACTCTAGTTTACCGTACTTGATTGAACCGGCAAGCTGAGATTTTTAAACATTAACTTGACAAACATTAAATATCTCTTAGAATTTCTACAGTAAAACCCCAATAAATAGGAAGATATAATGTGAATTTATCAAATTATTCAAAGGAAGTTTAGATGAACGAAAATAACCAGCCTTCCGTAAACTGGAAGGTTTCGTTTTTTACCATTTGGGTGGGGCAAGCGCTTTCTCTTCTTGGAAGCTCCCTGGTGCAATTCGCCTTGATCTGGTATTTGACCACTGAGACCGGGTCGGCTACCGTGCTGACCACGGCAACCCTGGTGGCCATGCTGCCGCAGGTCCTGTTGGGTCCCATTGCCGGGACCATCGTCGATCGATCCAATCGCAAGCGGTTGATGATCGCTGCCGACACCGGAATCGCCCTGGCGACCCTGGTATTAGCTGCGCTGTTCGCACTGGGTTGGGTGCAGATCTGGCATATCTATGTAATTCTGCTGTCCCGCTCGCTGGGCGGCGCCTTCCACGGCCCGGCTTTCACCGCCTCTACGACTCTGATGGTGCCCAAAGAGCATTTAACCCGCGTCCAGGGGCTAAACCAAACCATGTACGGAATTCTGTCCTTGTTCTCCGCTCCTTTAGGCGCATTGTTGCTGCTCCTGCTGCCCATGCAAGGCATCCTGGCCATTGATGTTGGCACCGCGCTGTTGGCGGTAACCACCCTGCTATTCACGGCCATCCCCGAGCTGCCGCGCAGGATCCAGGTCGAAGGAGAAAAGAAGCCAAGTCTGTGGCAAGACTTGCGGGCGGGCTACTTTTATGTCACCTCGTGGCGCGGCTTAATGATCATTCTGATCATGGCCAGCCTGATCAATTTCCTGCTGACCCCCGCCTCGGCGCTGAGCCCCCTATTGATCCTGAACCATTTCAAAGGCGGCGCGCCGGAACTGGGCCTGTTCGAGGCCGTGTTTGGCGGTGGGGTGGTCATTGGTGGCATCCTGCTGGGGGTGTGGGGTGGATTTAAGCGGCGGATCCTCACCGCCATGATCGGCCTGGTTGGCCTGGGTCTGCCGATGGCTATCATCGGGTTAATCCCCGCGGATGCCTTCGTGTTGGCGCTAGGTGCCGGTTTCGTGGCCGGTATCATGCAGCCGATAGTCAATGGATCGCTCGGCGCAACCTTGCAAGCCACAGTGGACCCGGCCATGCAGGGCCGCGTATTCACATTGCTGACCAGCTTCGCAACGGCCATGACACCACTAGGCCTACTTATCGCCGGACCCCTGGCAGACACGCTGGGCGTGCAAACCTGGTGGGTGGTGGGCGGGTTGCTGTGCGCGCTGATGGGCGTGATCGGTGTATTCATCCCGAGCGTAATGACCTTGGAAGCCGGGCGACCGGAACTGGTAACAAAGGCAGCCGAGGTCACATAACCATGTCAACTATCAAGACTGAATGTGAACACTAAAAACCCCGCTAGCACCGTTGGCAACATGCGCACCTTTACCATCATCTGGTTCGGGCAGCTGATCTCAGCGCTCGGCTCCGGGCTGAGTGGATTCGCGCTTGGCGTATGGATCTATGAGCGCACCGGCTCCGCCACCATGTTTGCGTTGGTGGTGCTCAGCTTTGAGGTTCCGGGCATCTTCTTTTCGCCAGTGGCCGGCGCGCTGGTGGACCGCTGGAACCGGCGCACCATTCTGATCCTGTGCGACTCGGCAGCCGCGATCATTATGCTGGGTGTGTTGTTGTTGGAGCTTAACAACTCATTGGAGGTCTGGCACCTGTTAGTGGTGGCTTTTATCGGTGCAATTGCCGGAGCCTTTCAATGGCCGGCCTTCTCGGCAGCCACCACCATGCTGGTGCCCAAGGAGCACCTGGGGCGGGCCGGCGGCATGACCCAGATCGGTGAAGCCATCTCGCGACTGCTTTCGCCCGTCCTGGCCGGGGCGCTCTTCCTCAGCGTCGGCCTGAGTGGCATCATCTTGATCGACCTGGTCACCTTCGTCATCGCGGTGACCAGCTTGCTGGTGATCTCCATTCCTGAACCGGTGCGCGCAGCCTCTTCCCCAAGCGTAAAGCCTTCTTTGTGGAAGGAAATCCGTTTCGGTTGGGATTACATCCTGGCGCGACGCGGGCTGCTGCTTCTGCTGCTCTATATAGCCGTAATCAATTTATGGTTCGGGTTCATCAATCCTCTTTTCACGCCCCTGTTGCTGGAGATCGGCAGCCCGCAGGATGCAGGACTGGTGTTCACCGTGATGGGGGTGGGATCCGTGGCTGGCACGCTGATCATGAGCGCTTGGGGCGGGCCAAAGAGAAGAGTATACGGCGTGCTGGTATCCGGGATTTGGGCGGGGATTGCCCTTG
>Ga0209002_10001073_pt1 | contig 22045 bp, 22 predicted proteins | sample Rifsed16ft2_FD_184010 | JGI IMG/M metagenome (GOLD analysis project Ga0209002, IMG submission 184010) | Soil microbial communities from Rifle, Colorado, USA - sediment 16ft 2 (version 2) | ecosystem: Environmental > Terrestrial > Deep subsurface > Rock core/Sediment | place: Rifle, Colorado... | reverse complement strand
AGTTGATTTGTTTTGTGGTTTGTTTTGATTAGGTTGAGTTGATTTGTTTTGTGGTTTGTTTTGATTAGGTTGAGTTGATTTGTTTTGTGGTTTGTTTTGTTGTGGTTTTTCATTACGTAGTGTTTGATATAATTTGAATGCCTGATCAACAGTTGCATTTCCATGAACAATATACCTAACAGATCTTATCATTGCGATAGGACTCTCAGATTGCCAGATATTTCTGCCCATATCAACTCCTACTGCACCACCTTTGATTGCATTATATGTTAATTGTAGTGCATCTCGCTCTGGAATCTTTTTCCCACCCGCAACAATTATTGGAACAGGGCAAGATTGAACGACTTTCTCAAAATTATCACAATAATATGTCTTAACAACATGAGCACCTTGTTCAGCGGCTATTCTACATGCTAATGAAAGATACCTAGCATCTTTTCCAAGTTCTTTGCCAACTGCCGTTACTGCAAGTACTGGAATTCCATATTCTTCTGCTTCATTAACCAATTTTCCGAGATTTACAATAGTTTGATGTTCATATTTTGAGCCAACAAAAATAGACATTGCAAGTGCGCTGGCATTTAGTCTAATTGCATCTTTAATACTAACTGTAATTTCTTCTTGCGATAGATCTTCGCCTATAATACTTGAACCACCAGATACTCGTAAAACCATAGGTACGTTAGTAGATGTTGGAACTGAGGTTCTTTGTACACCTCTTGTAAGCATCAAAGAATCACAATATTTCAGTAGAGGTACGATTACTTTTTTTGGATTTTCTAATTTTTCAGTAGGGCCTAAAAAGTATCCATGATCAACTGCCAACATTAATGCGCGGTTATTTTGTGGTTTGATAATTTGTGAAAGTCTATTTTTTAATCCCCAATCCATATCTCTTCGATTTTGAAAGAATAGAAATACCTTTCTTAAGCCTTTCTTATTTTGTAATAATTATTTTCATTGCATTATCACCGCTTCTTGCATGATCAAATGCTTTTTGAGAGTCTTGAATAGGATATGTATGAGTTACTAATTGTTTAACATCAATTTGCGATGATTCTATTAATCTAAGAGCTTCTTTTGTATCATTGTCAGATGCGGCATAACTTGTCACCAGTGTAATTTCTTTAGAATATATTTTGCTCATGTTCAAAACAATTTTTGCGTCCTTTGAAGGAACACCAAACATCATAACAGCACCACCTTTTCGTACCATATCAATTGCATCTTCTAATGCTTTGAGGCTACTTGTTGCAACTATTGCCACGTCTACTCCTTTTCCTTCAGTATGATCTAAAATTCTTTGTTTTCTGGTCTCATCTAGAGAATTAATAGAGTCGGTAATGTTGAATTTTTTTGCAAACCCTAATCTGAAATCATTTACATCAAAACAGAAAATCTTCGAGAATTTTTTTGAGCGGGCAAGCATTACATGCATCATGCCTGTAGGACCAACGCCAAAAATTGCAACCGAGTCTCCTTCTTGGTAAGAGTATTTTGTCCATGCTCTAACGCAACATGCTAATGGTTCAATCATTGCAGCTTCTTCAAAGCTCATAGAATCAGGAATCTTGAGCACGCCTCCATGATCTACATTCCATTTTGGTACAACGTATTCTTCAGATAGACCACATGGAGAGAGATTTGTGTCATAATATTTCTGACACATTGTTTCATTACCATGTTTGCACAAGTGGCAGGAATAACATGGAACATGATGATGAGTGAATACTCTGTCACCTTTTTTGAATGCAGTTACATCAGAGCTGACATCGATAATTACTCCGGCAGGTTCATGACCTAACCTCATCGAAGGTTGCCCATATTCTCCAAATACTTTTTCCAAATCAGAACCACATATGCCACATGCATGCATTTGTACCAAAATATCGCCAGAACTCAATATTGGATTTTCTGTTTCATTAATTGAGATGACAGATGGTTCTTTGACAGATGCGGTCTTCATATCAAAACTTTAGAAGATTGAATATAAGTAGATTAAATTACACACCAAGTATCTTTTTGAGCATCAATCTATAATCAACCTCAGATTTTTCACTTCCAGCTGAAGGTAATGCAAAAACCAGAGTAGATTTTGCTGCTCTAAGTGCAGTTAGTTCATCACTAATAGATTCGGTCATATCATCACTTACCAAAACCAATCCAACGTCAGAATCATCAGTTAATTTCTTAATTTCGTCTAATGTTTTTTTAGGTGTATCTGAGATTATTCCAGGTACTCCTGCTAATTGGAAACTTGTAACAAATGATTTGCTTCCTACAGTGAATATTTTCACAGATCAAAATTTTGTTCATTCTAATTTAACCCTTTTTGGCAGGTATTAGATCAGGAAAGATTGATTTAGTTTAGAAGATCAAACAAGTCATGGTCAAAATTGACACTCAAAAAAATGTCTATCTGTTCACGCATGGTAGAATGGATCTACAAGAAAAAGCAGTAAGTGCACTAGTCTCAAAAGGATTCTCAAAGGAGAAAATAGTTATGGCATTGCCAAGCAAAGTTGGAAATGTTGGGGATTACATGGCAATGCTTTGGATGCCTCCTACTCCAGATCACATAAAAATTCAACATATTACCAAAGTTGAAGAAGTGAAACCAGAGGGGATGATTGGACTTTGGAAAGGCGTTTCAAAAGAGGACATTGAAACTATTCCATTGGCATAGAATTAACTGAATCCAGCGCCAAACTCATCACCCTTTTGAAGAGGGTCACCAGAATCTGAATTTTTTAATTTTAAATAAAGTAATGATTCGTAAACCAACTTCATTGTATCCTCATCATTTAGATTTGAATTGGATTTTACTTGATCTTTGTATTTTTGTAGCTTCTGGGTATTTTGTTCATCAACAGATAATCCATCTTTTTCCATTATTGTTGCAATTTTTTCAATCAGGGAATTGTATTGATTTTCATCCATAATTATTTTGTATTATTTCTAGTTATTAACAAGTTCTAACAATAGAATTTTCATAAATCGGAAATTAATCCTGAAAGAAAATCACCGTATTCATCATCAGAAAATATGATTGTTTCTATTTTATTTTCTTTTTTAGCCAAATGTGTAGATTCTAAATGATAGCAAGTTGTTTTTCCATTTAATCTGCCAAAATAATATCCAGGGCAAGAACAATACTCGGCATCAGGATCTAACCAATGTTCCTTGCCTTTCCCAACCACAGTCCAAATTTTTCTTTGACTAGGTTCAAAAAGATGCAATTTAACTCGTTTTTCAGAAACTACAGATTCAATTCTCTCAGAATCTTTGGTCACAAGAATTTAATCCAAAGTCTATCGTATATCTTTGATGCTTAAAACAAGAATAATACCATCAAAACCAATAATGGTTTTAGAGGGTCGAAAAAAGAACCTCATAGTCACAGATATTCATATTGGATTTGAAAATACTCTTACATCAAATGAAATATTTATTGGAAAAAACACATCAATCAATGAGACAATAGAGGAATTATCAAGTATAATTGATTCAGAAAAACCAGACTCATTAATTTTATTAGGAGATATAAAATCGAGCATCAAAAATATCTCGAAAAGTGAATGGGACGAAGTTCCATTATTTTTTAATAGAATAAAACAGAAATGCGACATCATATTAATTCCGGGAAATCATGATGCAAACATACAGAGACTAGTTCCAGAAAATATCTCAATGATTAGTTCAATTGGAATGGTTGAGGAAAATATCTTACTTACACATGGGCATACAATGCCCCCAGAAAATTATTCTCATGTTGATAAAATCATCATGGGTCATGTACATCCTGTATTTTTTCAAGAAGATTCAGTACTAAATGGGCAAAGAGTTTGGGTTTCAATAAAGACAGAAAAACAGAATATTTTTCCAAATAAATCAGGAGATATAGAAATAACAATAATGCCATCATTTAACAGATATTTTTATGCAACATATAAAAAAAAGTACAAAAAATCAATTTCCCCAATAGTAGAAAAAATCAAACAAGTGTCATCAGCTAGAATAATTACATTAGATGGGACAATTATTGGAGATGAATCAATAATTGATCAGGTGTTGTAGTTGAATCCAAATTAAGAATTTATTTTGGTTACAAATGTTGCTTTATGAGCACAGTTGTAACAACGTTGTTCTTTTGCCCAATCCTTTACCTTTAAGGTATAATCAATACGAACTTCGTAAAAAGATCCACAATTTTGGCACACTATGTTTACAGGATATGTATTTTTTTTCCATTCTTCGCTACTGTCTCGTTCAAATTTCTTAATTAGTTCTTGTCCCTTATCTGTAATTCTATACAATGTCAAATCATGAAAACCAGATTTATCTTCAAAAGGAATTCGTTGTACAAGACCGTTTTCATCCAAAAAAACTAAAATATCTTTTAATTTAAATTCGGCAATTTTTATTTTAATAAAATTTTTCTTTAAACTATCTTTAAGATGAGTGTAAAAAATTCCATCATTATCATATTTTTCAAGTCTAGTTAAGACTTCGTCTATTTCGGCATCTGAAAATTTTTTAGCCATACTTTTTCATAAATTAGTGGGGTTTATGTTTTTTGAAAATATCAAGAGACGTTAGATAAGCAGATAGTTATTCTATTTTATCATAGGGTTCAATAGGATCTTTTGTCGTTTTATTATCTTTGAGCCATTCAAGAGTCTTTACAAAAGAATCAGCTAGCTCAATAGTCGTAAGAACAGGAATTCCCAATTCCAGAGATTTTCTTCTAATTTGATATTCATCCTCAAGCATTCCAACATATTTTTCAAGGGTCGATGTACTAGGGATATTTATGATAAAATCTATCTTTCGTTCATAAAGCAAATCTGCAATGTTAGGTTTTCTTGTAGGTTCCGAAATTTTATGAACTACTTCAACATCACCAATCTTTTCTTCAAAAAATTCTGCAGTGTGCTCAGTTGCGAGGATCTTAAATCCAAGACTTTTCAATCGTGCGATTGGTTGCAATAATTTTTCCTTATTTTGAGATCCACCAACTGTAACAAGTGCAGTACCTGTCTTTGGAAGAGTATATCCTGCAGAAGTAAGTCCTTTAGCTAATGCATCGTAAAAGCTTGTACCAAAACAAGCAACTTCACCAGTAGATTGCATTTCCACTCCTAGTCTAATATCAGCCCCTTCTAGTTGCATAAATGAGAATTGAGGTACCTTGATTCCAAAATTATGAATTTTTTGCCATTTATTTTCAGGTAATTTAGGCAAAGGTTTACCCAAGATGGCCTTTGCTGCTAGTGAAATAAGATTTGTTTTAACAAGTTTGGACACAAAAGGCATGGAACGAGATGCCCGAATGTTTAATTCAATTACATAGACATGATCATCATGAATGAGAAATTGTAGATTAAATGGTCCTTTGACATTAAACGTTTTTGCAATCTTTGTAGAGTATTCAGTTATAGTTTCAATAGTTTTGTTGTTTAATCGCCATGGTGGAATGCACATCATAGCATCGCCTGAGTGAACACCTGCGCTTTCAATGTGTTCAACTATGGCTCCGATTATAACATCAGTTCCATTACTAACTCCATCAACATCAACTTCTAATGAATTTAGCATGAATTTTGAGATGACAACTGGATGATCAGGGGATACATCTGTTGCTTCTTTAACATATTTTTTTAATTCATCTTGTGACCACACAACTTTCATTGCAGCACCAGATAACACGTAAGAAGGTCTAACGATTACTGGGAAACCTACGTCTTGTGCAAAACTTTTTGCCTCAGCAATACTTGAAAATGCTTGCCATCGTGGCTGTTGAATATGTAATTTATCTAATTCGGCACTGAATTTGGAACGGTCTTCTGCTCTATCAACATCATCTGCAGTAGTACCCATTATGGCAATACCATTTTTTGCAAGACCTAATGTCAAATTATTTGCGGTTTGACCTCCAACACAAGTAACCACACCTTTTGGATTTTCAAATTCTGCAATATCCAAAATCCTTTCCAAAGTTAATTCTTCAAAATATAATCTGCTGCAAATATCATAATCGGTGGAAACAGTTTCAGGATTACAGTTTACAACTGAGATATTTTTTTCGCCATTTTCTTGCAAACCCCAAACCATGTTCACAGTACCCCAATCAAATTCCACACTGCTGCCAATACGATAAGGACCTGCACCAAGTACGATGACTCCTTTTTCATCAGGTGTGATTTTGATATCATTTTGATTACCACCGTATGTCAGATAGAGGTAATTGGTAACTGCAGGCCATTCAGCTGCTAAAGTATCAATTTGCTTTACAGAAGGTAATACTCCTGCTTTTTTACGTATTTCACGTATTTCTTCAGCAGGTTTATCTTTTGCACGAGCAATTTGCTTATCAGAAAATCCCATCTTTTTTGATTCCCAAAGCAAAGGGGTTGTTAGTTGTTCTTGTTTTAATTTAGATTCGACATCAACAATATTTTTGATCTTTTCAATAAACCATGGATCAATTGCAGAAAGCCGGTAAATTCTCTCAACTGAGATTCCCATCTTAAGAGCAGCAGCCACATAATACAAAACTAAATCATCAGGGTGAGAAAGACGATCCTCTATTTGCTCTTCGTCATATGATTCCATATTTACACGATTTAAAACAAGACCATCATTTCCAATATCAAGCATCCGTATTGATTTTTGTAATGATTCCTCAAAGCTTCTTCCAACTGCCATAACTTCTCCAACTGATTTCATAGTAGGACCAAGTTTTCGTTTTACAAGATCAAATTTTGCAAAATCCCATCTAGGATGTTTGCACACAATATAATCCAAAGAAGGCTCAAAACAAGCAGTGGTGGTTTTTGTAATTCTGTTTTCTAATTCTGGCAATGTATATCCTAATCCAATTTTTGCAGACAGGTATGCAAGTGGGTAACCTGTTGCTTTGCTTGCGAGTGCAGAAGATCGTGATAATCTGGGATTGATTTCAATTGCAACGTATCTATCAGAATCAGGGTCCAACCCATATTGAATATTACATTCGCCCACAATTCCAACATGTTTTGTTGCACGTAAAGCCGCAGAGCGAAGCATATGGTATTCATGATTATCAATTGTTTGAGAAGGTGCAACAACAATGTTATCACCCGTATGAACTTTCATTGAAAGAACATTTTCCATATTACAAACAATCACATTGTTTCCATCATAATCTTGCATTACTTCATATTCTATTTGCTTCCAATGTCCAATGTATTCCTCAATTAAGACTTGGCCTACAAGACTTGCCCTTAATCCTCGTTCAACAATTTCATGCAATTCAATTTCGTTGTAAGCGACTCCACCACCCTTACCGCCAAGGGTGTATGCTACTCGAATAATTACAGGGTATCCTAATTCTTGAGCAATTTCTTTTGCATCTGAAAAATTTGTAACGGTTCTACTTTTTAGGATTGGGACATTACATTGATTCATAGAATCTTTGAAGAGTTGCCGATCCTCAGTTCTTTGAATTCCCTTAATTTGGGTGCCTAAAACATGCACTCCATACTTTTCAAGTATGCCTGCCTCTGCAAGATTAACACCACAGTTCAAAGCAGTCTGACCTCCATATGCAAGCATTATCCCATCAGGCCTTTCCTTTTCGATAATAGATTCTACATACTCGACATTCACAGGTAACAGATACACTTTATTTGCAAATCGAGTATCTGTCTGAATTGTTGCAATGTTCGGATTGATTAAGATACTTTTCAGTCCATCTTCGTGTATTGCTTTGAGGCATTGGCTTCCGGAGTAGTCAAATTGACGGTCGTTTTAACGACTCTCGCCGGCTTCTCCGATTTTTATTGCCCCACTACCAAGTACAAGAATTTTTTTTATCGATTCATTCTTCGGCAGATTTACCTTCCTCCATAAGGTGCTTGAGCTCTTCAAAGACGAATTTACAATCATAAGGTCCTGGTGTAGCTTCGGGATGAAACTGAACAGCAATACAATTTTGTTTTTTGTGTTTTATTCCTTCGACTGTTTTATCGTCTGCGTTTGTAAACCATAAATTAAATTCAGATGCATTCAAAGATTCCGGAGTTATTCCATAACCATGATTCTGACTTGTAACATAAACTTGATTATTCTCCAAATTAACACATGGTTTGTTTTGTCCTCTATGACCGTATTTTAATTTGTAAGTTTGAGTGTTCCCAGCAAGACCAATGATTTGGGCACCTAAACAAATTCCAAGTGTTGGAATATTTTTTTCGATTAGTTTTCTTGCAGTTTCAATAGTATCTGGACATTTTTGAGGATCACCAGGACCATTACTAATCACAACACCTTTTGGATGATATGACATAATTTTTTCAAAAGATGAGTTCCAAGGTAATTTTATTACTTTGTATCCAAGATCACGAATATTTCTCAGGATTGCATTTTTTGTACCAGTGTCAATCACAACAACAGATTTTTCTTCAGACCCGTACACTACTTCTTGTTTGGTAGATACGGTATCCATAAATTGTTCAGAATTGTAATTAGGGGCAGATGCAAGTTGTTGTTTTACTTCATCTACATTAATTTCAGTATCAGATACTACTAGAGCCGCCATCATCACTCCTCCAGTACGGAGATTTTTTGTTAGCGCTCTTGTATCAATTCCAGAAATTCCAGGAACTTTTTCATTATATAACCACTCATCAAGAGTCATAGACAGATTCCAGTGACTTGCAGTTAAAGAGAGTTCATGAACAACCAATCCCCTTAGTTGAATTTTATTAGATTCAAAGAATTGTGGAATTCCATCTTGATCTTTAATGGATGGATCTGGTACACCATAGTTTCCTACAAGAGGATAGGTAAGTGTAAGAATTTGTCCACTATATGAGGGATCAGTTAAGGTCTCAGTATACCCCACCATTCCTGTGTTAAAGACGATTTCGCCGAAAACAGTTGTAGAATAACCAAATCCCATCCCGTCAAGGACAGTGCCATCATCAAGAATCAGCTTTCCAAACTTGTTTGCGTGGATTGATTTCTTTGTAGTAATTGTGACCCTCGACGAGTACTTTTGATTATGGATTTAAGTTTTTTGAAGGTTGATCGCAAAATAAAATTAAAAGTTTCTCATAGTGCTCTGAATTCTTCGCTCCACTTGTGATATGCACGGATCATTTCAAGTGAAACGCTTGGTTTTCTTCTTGCCATAATTTCTTTAAAATCAGACGTTGTGAGTTCACGGGGTTGTATTGGGGCTTCACCAGCTACTGGTTCATGATAATCAGGGGCATTGAAGATTTCATGAACTGCCTTAATTTGTGCTGCTTGGCAAACATCTTTGATATCACTTGCACTATAGCCATCAAATAATTTTGCAAGTTCAGTTATGTTAACTCTAAGGTCTTTTCTTAATGGAGCAGTGTATTGTTCAAATAATTTTTCTCTTGCTTCTTGAGTTGGTAGGGATACATAAATTCTTTTTTGGAATCTTCTAAGAAAAGGCCAATCAAGACTCCATGGCTTGTTAGTAGCACCAATAACATAAAGCATCAAATCTTTACCTTTACCATTAACACCATCCATTTCTGTCAAGAATTGATTTTTTGTTCTTACCTCTCCTCCAACTTCACTACTTCTAGATCCTAAAAGAGAATCAACTTCATCGACAAAAAGAATTACAGGCTTTCCTTCTTTTTCAGCATATTTTCTTGCCATAGTAAATAATTTTGAAACATTTTTTTCAGCCTCACCTAACCATTTACTCATCATAGATGCAGCATCTACATTAATGAAATAGCCATCCATTTCATTTGCAGTTGCAGCTGCCAACATGGTTTTTCCAGTTCCTGGTGGACCATAAAGCAGCATTCCTTTTGGCCAGCCCAAAGGAAACAGATCAGGTCTTTTTGTAGGATAAACTATCGATTCACGTAATGCGTTCTTTGCGTCATCTAACCCAATTACTTCATTCCAAGTAACATTGGGTTTTTCTTTCATTACAAGATCTTCAAAATCATTTTCATCGGTTTGCCTTTGTACAGAAGCTTGTTGTTCTTTAGGAGAAGCGTTTGGGTCTACAGCTGGCTCCACTCCACGTGATTCTTGAAGTGCTGTTATTCGATTATGATAAGAATTGCATCGGTCTTTGTAAATAGGATTAAGTTTACTTGTCGGATAAAGTTGTAATAGTTTTACGAGTGAATCTATCGCGTGTTGATAATGGGTAATAGCCATACCTCGTGCTCCTTGAGAGTCAAACTTGATTGCCTCTGAAGCATATTTGCTTGCATTATTTTCTAATTCTTGCGGGGCTAAACTCATCTATATCACTTGTACAGTATTCCCTTGAGAATTTTGTTGGTATTCAGAGGTGTTAATTGCCGTAGTAAAATTGGTTAAATTAATTGAACCAGTTTTATGGTTAGCACCAGTGCATTCATACAGGTATGATTTTTCAAGATTAGATTTTTCTGAAATTTTGGAATGCATGTTCTTGACTTTATTAATAGAATCCTCAGCGGATAAAATCAATTCAGATATTTCATCATCAATGCACCCTATGGATTGGGCGGATTCAGTAATAATTGAAACAAAATGCTGTAAAATTAAACGGGTTTCTTTTTTATCCTCATATTTGAAGAGCATAAAATTAGCCAATCCCACAATTTTATTTATGTCCTGCAATTCCTCCAGAGTTAATTTATCAATTTTAACATCGGGGGCATTAGAAGCAGATAGTTTTTTCTCAATTTTTACAGATAACGATTGAATGTGGTCTATATCTTTTGTAAAATTACGTTTGGGGCTAAGAAAATTCAAGTATTGCATGCTTTAGAAAAATCAAGATTAGGGTACTGCTTACTTATTTTAGAGTCTACAATCAATTTTACTTCATTTAGTACCAATGATGATTCAGTATTGGATTGACTAAAATCAAATCTAGCCTCAGTAAGAATAGCAGAATCCAAAATAATACTTCCTAAATGAACTGACAATTCAGAAAGGTTTTGACTGCAGGTAGGAAGCAAGTTAAAAAGCTGAGCACTAACAGTTCTGATCATAGGGATGGTCAAAGGTAAAAGTTCAGGAATACTGTTAATTCCAGAGATAGAGCCCATTCTCTTTTGAATTTGGGATAGAATTTCTAATGAAAAGGCGATAGTTCTTTCAAAATCAAGTGCTTTGACATAAGTATGATCATCATCATCTAGTTCTAAGAAATTACGGTTTGATTTTTTTAGTTCGGTTTTTTTTCTTTTTAAAATATCCACAATACTATTTAGTAAATCGTTTGAATAGTCGAGTCTTGGAACAATAGTAACAGTTTGAGATACGTTTACGCATTCTACTCTAACTAGGTTTGAATTACACATCATGTCAATTTATCAGCAGAGATTGGATATTTCAGGACAGTGTCACAATTTTATCAGTAACTGCAGTAACACCTTACTATGGTTACAATTTTGAACTTTTTTTGAGTATTTGTGTAAAGGAATTTAGCTCTCAATGTTACCTAATCATGTGTAAACTAGAATTATGGTAAACGAGTATGCGCTAACTGTAAGTCTTGAAGAATTTGGCTTGAGCAAGTATGAGGCCCAAGCATATGTCACCCTTATCTCAAAAGGTACAATATCTGCAGGTGAACTTGCGTATTATTCAGATCTTCCAAGAACCAAAATATATCCCACATTATTAAAACTGGAAAGCAAGAAATTGGCAATAATTTCAAAAAGCAAGCCAATCATGTGCACAGCAATTGCACCCGAAGATGCATTTGATTCAATTATTCATGAACAGATTAACAAAGTAAATGCAATGAACACGTTGGTTTCAAATCTAAAAAAAGCGAGTGAGGAAAGTAGAAAGTCTAGAGGTTCGGAAGAAAAGAGATATTTTCACGTTAGTGCAAACAATGTCTTAGAACAGCTAAGAACAATGATCGAGGGTTCAAAATCGTCAATCAATATCATGACGGATCAATGGGGGTTAGCGCTATTAGGAGAGTGTAAAGAACAGTTACTATCAGTACTTCGTAGGAATTTAGAAGTTAAATTATTGCTTCCATCAACACAGATTTGTTCAGAGTCATACAGAGCAATTCCAAATGAGGTAAAAATCAGAGTCTCAGACATAATACAAAATTGTTTTGTTTTTGATGAAACAGAAGTAATGATGGTAGACAACGAGAATGGCAAAGGGGCTATATTCTCATCAACTGAAGTGCTAGGAGTAAATCAAAACAGAATATTTGCAGACATTTGGAGAAATTCAATTAAAACAGAGTCACTTGCAGACATGACAAAAAATGAAGCTCAAGAAGTTTACAAGATTATTCGCATCATTAATGAAAACGGATTATCACATATCCTAAATTCAACAATGGTTTCAAAAAAACCTGAGTTGGATATGCTCAAATTACTTGAAAAGAATGGAATTAATTTAAAAAGCAAATCACTTGATGAAATAATCGAGATTATGGACGCTGCACTACAAATCATGTGTTCGGGTCATGTGAATTTTGATGCCAATACTAAAAACATAACAATAGAATCAAAATTGAACAGTGGCCACTCATTGCCATGGGTATCAATTTTGGAGGGATGCCTTCAAAAACAGGGATATGAAACAAGAACAGTGTATCAAAATAATTCAAGCAAAGGCGAAAAGGTTCTCATCAAAATAAGTAAAAGCTAAAATCAGATAATAGATATGGATAAATATCGTGATTGAAGAAAAAATAAAATCAATCGGAATTAAGCTGCCCATCCCACCAAATCCGGCTGGGTCCTATATTCCAGTAGTAAAATCAGGCAATTTACTATTTGTTTCAGGCCAGATCCCAATGGAGGATGGAAAAGTGGCATTTACAGGAAAAGTTTCAGATGCAAATATCGAAACGGCACAAAAATCAGCAAGGATGTGTGCAATTAACATACTTGCCCAACTCAAAAAAGAACTAGGTGATTTAGAAAAGATTTCCAAAATTGTGAGATTGTCAGGGTTTGTAAATTCAGTGCCAGAATTTACACAGCAACCAAAAGTGATCAATGCCGCTTCAGATTTGTTGTATGAAATATTTGGAGAGTGTGGAAAACACTCTAGAATTGCGGTTGGGGTGTCAAGTTTGCCATTAAATTCAATGACAGAGATTGATGCAATAGTAGAAATAAGATAGCAACAAGTACAATTTTAAAATTGGTTAGTTTAATTTTTTATTAAATTCTTTAAGGAATGTTTGGATTTTGGGTTTTGGGATAACTGCTCCGCATGCTTTATCATGTCCTCCACCTGAGCCACCAAGTTCGGTTGCAAGAACATTAACAATTTTACCCAGGTGAATTTTACAAGACCTTGATCCTCTAACAGATACGGCATAGATACCATGATCAATTCTTTCTTTGTATGCAACTCCGACGTCTTTTCCAGACAATCCTAAAACAAAATTAACTGCGCCACTTGCTCCAGAATCCATGATTTCCATATATCCAATGTTCTTCATAGTCTTCATCCCTTTTTTGACTTTGGCAATTATTAGTGCTAGTTTCTCAACTTGGATTTGAGCAAATTCAAAGGTGTTTGGAATTTCGTGTGGAAATTTTGAATCAGCCAATTCTTCTACCAAATACAACAAATAATCAGGATCTTTTTGGTGTCCAACTATATTGTAAGTAAGAACAGTTGCATTAATCAAAGCAAATTGTCTATCGTAGATTTGAAGCAATTTAGAACCGATCGGTCTATCTTCCATGTAATCAGTAATGGCAGCACATGCTGCAATGAAAGGAGCTTGATCAGATAGTTTTGATTTGAATGCATTGTAGACCTGAACGGTAGTGCATTCATTGATATCATGAATCATTTTAACTTTAATTTTTTCTAATTCTTTGGTAATTTTCGGATCAATATCATGATGATCAATGTATGTTATTGCTACATGATTCTTTTTTAAAATTCTTAAGAGTTCAACAAATTCATCTTGATTCTTTTTACTAAGACCTAAATCACAAATATACAATGATTTTAATTTTTCATCTGCACAAACTTTCTGTATAGCCTCCATCTGTCCGGGATAGTCAACTAGGACAGAATCACCACCAAAAGCCTGTCTGATCAAAGCTGCAGAACTAATGCCATCTGCATCTTCTTTATGTGAAATACAAATAACTTTAGTTCTTTGTTGTTGAGTGGTCTTTGTTTTTGGGACAGTTTTTTTCTTAACAGTCTTTGTTTTCTTTGTTTTAGATGCGACCATTATTGTCGATTCATTTGTATACCCTCATTTAAATCAAGAATGAATTATTACTTTGATTCCTGAGATTCTTGTTTTATGCTTTGATTTACCAAAGATGTTGAATTTACAAATACGTCATAAAACGACAACCCGTTCATCTGAGTTTGAATGTCAATTTCTTGAATTTTGCGTAATTCATCTCCAGATGCAGTTAAGACCAGATTATCGAGTTTCTCTAAAAGTTGTCGTTCAGCTGGAGTCATTTAATTTTTAATTAAAAATAATCATTTATGAGCCAGAGTTGCCATATTAGACTAATTACTAAACTTCATAGACATGATTTCTTGCGAAAATATAATAAAAGATTTCTCAAAGGTTGTGCATGGAGACAAAAAACATAGGCTTGCGTGGGATTCAGGTTGCAGATACAAGAATCTCAAATATTGATGGGGAAAAAGGCAAGCTGATTTACCGTGGTTATGATATCTTAGAACTTACAAAAAAATCAAACTATGAAGAAACAGCGTATTTGCTATTACATGATGAATTACCAACCAAAGAACAGCTATCAGAGTTCAAATCCAAACTAAATGAGGCAAGATGGATTCCCAAAAGAATGCAAATCAACATGGGAAATTGGAGAAAAGACGCCGACCCAATGGACATGCTGCAAGCATTTGTTGCAGCACTAGCAGGATACTATGATGAAGAATTTGCAACCAAAGAAGCAAGTTATGATAAAGCAATCAATCTAATCGCCAAAGTACCTACAATAATTGCAAGTTGGCAGAGAGTCAGAGATGGGTTAGAAATAGTGGATCCTGATCCAAGTTTAGATCATGCAGCAAATTTTCTCTACATGATGTTTGGGGGAAAACCAGATAAAGAAATTGAAAAGATTTTTGATACGTGTTTAATTCTTCATGCAGAACACACCTTTAATGCATCTACATTTGTTGCAAGACAAGTTGCATCAACCAGAGCACATATGTATTCAGCAACAAGTGCAGCAATTGGGGCATTAAGCGGGGAATTACATGGAGGAGCAAATACAGAAGTAATGAAGATGCTTTTAGACATAGGTGCTATAGACAATGTGGTTCCATGGATTAAAGAAAAAATGAGCAAGGGCGAAAGAATCATGGGAATGGGTCATGCAGTGTATAAAACATATGATCCTAGAGCACAAGTTCTAAAAGAATTATCAAAAAAGCTTGCTGCAAAAACAGGGGATCCGTGGTACGACATTACAGAAAAAGTAGAAACAACTACAATTGCAGAAATGAAAAGCCAAAAAGGAAAAGACATCTATCCAAATGTTGATTTGTACAGTGCTTCAATTTACTATATGCTAAAAATTCCAATGGATCTCAATACACCAATTTTTGCAATATCAAGAGTTGCAGGATGGGCAGCACACATAATTGAAGAGAAATTTGCAGAAGCAGCGCCAAAGCCTGCATTGTATAGACCAGAAGCAGTCTATGTTGGAAAATATTGTGGACCAGAGGGTTGCGAATACAAAGGCCTAGACTTGAGAAAATAATTTTTAATTTCTCGTGTTAAGCCATTCTCTGGCTTTAGAGTTGACATCGTGTTTATACAATACTTCAAAAACCATGTCATAAAATGTGATGCCTTTTTTTTGTGCCTGATCATCTAACCAACGAATTCCATCAGCCAATTCAGGATCATATTCTGAAAATTCTACGAGTTCATCAACCATTTTTGAAAAGAATGTGTGCGACTCTAACATATGTTAATCTTTGAATCTTTGATCATAAGGGCGGGATTCAAAATATATAGACAAAAAACCGCTTTTTGGTTGACAATTGGAGCACGTTTTATTTTTTGATGGAGATACAAAGAACATATCATGGGTTATTCAAACAAATAATTCAGTCATAGAGCAAAAAAGAAAACATGCAGATATTTACTTAGATAAGGTGACCAATCAACAATCAAAATACATTGGATTGCATGTTGGGATGTTTTGGGGGATTGGCACATTTATCATAAAAAACCAAGATGCTGTAAAAATAGCAATAGATGACAAAGATGCATTTGATCACCTGTCATCAAATCAAAAAAGGCATGATGAATTTATTGAAAAAAGAACTTATTTTATCAGACAGTTGATCAAACAAAGAAAATTGAAAATTCAATATGAGTTAATAACACCTGACAAAAACTTGGCTGCTAAAAAAATACAATGCAAGGGGGCTTAAGACCAAAAACTGGAGTTACTCGGTGACAGCCCCGATGCACTTTATATTTGTACTACTGTAATGAATCATAAAAGAAAGATTTGTTCAACATGATTGACTATAGTTAAAATCAATTAAAGCGATCATGTGAGATTTTCAACAGTTTTTTTAGATTTATGTAAATTTTTGAAGAAAATAAGAAACCAACTTGGTTAAATTTCAAATTAATGCAGGCATTAGATAAGAGATAATTTTTAGATGTCCCAATCATTTCATGTTGTGAACGTGATAATAAAGATTAGATTTATTTAGCTTGAGAAAATCCTTGGATCAATTATGACAAGTATGGACAAAGCAGCAATTGCATTTTCTATTGCAATTGTCGCTGTCGGCGTAGGATTTGCATTCTATGCTGGTAACGTTCAAGACAACGCTCCAGCTATTTCTGCTCCAGTAGTTACCAAAACTGTGAAGCCAGAAATGCAAAAAGATCCATTTGCAGACATTGCAGACAAGGTAAAGCAAGAAGCACCTACAACAACAGAAAAAACCGTAGAAATAAAAGAAGAGGTAAAGATGGAAGAAAAACCAGTTGCACCAGTTGAAGAAAAACCAGTTGCACCAGTTGAAGAATCATCTGAACCAAAAACAGTTAGCGTAGAAATTCCAACCGGAACTTCATCTCCAGGCTGTGAAACATCCAATGCATGTTATTCACCGGCATCAATTACAATCAATGCAGGGGATACTGTAGAATGGAAAAATATAGACACAGCAGCGCATACAGTAACAGGTGGCAGTCCAGCTAATGGTCCATCTGGTGTGTTTGATAGTAGTTTAATCATGGGTAGTGCATCATTTGAATACACATTTGATGAAGCAGGAAATTACGAGTATTTCTGCATGGTACATCCATGGATGGTCGGAGACGTTAAAGTTAACTAACAAAAATTTTTCTCTTTTTTCTTATTTTATTTGATTTTTACGTATTACTCTATTGTATGCCACTCCAAATCTATGAGTCTCATCTCGTGCATATTGTAAAATTTTCAATGAAGGGCTATCTTTTGAAATTACAATAGAATTTTTTTGGTTTGGAACAAATATCTCTTCATTTTCTTTAGCAAGTGAAATACAATCAAGATTTAATCCAAGTGATCGTAATGACTTGAGTGCAGCATTTAGTTGTCCTTTTCCACCATCAATTAATATCAAATCAGGTAACTGAGAATTTTCTTCCAATAATCTAAGATATCTTCGTTTGATGACCTCACTGATCATTGCAAAGTCATCTCTGCCAGAAACTGTTTTAATTTTGAATTTTCGATATCCAGATTTGTTTGGTTTACCATCTACAAATCTAGACATCGACCCTACTGCAAAATCATCTCCATGATTTGAGATATCAAAGCATTCAATGATGCGAGGAATTGTAGAAAGACATAATGTCTCTTTTAGATCTATCAATCCAGGATCACCGCCTTTAGAATGAATCAATGAAATGTTCTTCAAAATCAAATTAATGATGTCCTTTCTTTTACCACGTTGTGGACAAATAATTTCAACTGAGAACCCTGCCTGCTCAGAAAGTAGTGATTCCAAAAGTTTTTGATTTTCAGGAAGTTCGCTAACAAAGATAAATTTTGGGATTTTGTGAATGGTATAATACTGAAAAAGAAAATTTGAAAAACTATTATCCCCAACAAGATCAAAAAAGAATTTATCACTATCTCGCATTACTCCATTGATCATTCTGAAATTCATTACAGTTATAGTTTGATCTTTATCCCTAATTCCAAAGTATTCCTCATCAGAGTTCTCAACATATTCCATTTTTTGTTTTGTTTGAAGACTACCCAATCTAATCAGAGTATCACGAATATCCTTAGCACGTTCAAATTGTTGTGATTCTGCAGCTTGTGCCATTTCTTCTTTTAATTTTTTTGTGAAAATTTGGGTTTGATTTTTTCCTTTTAGTACTTCCTCTAATGCAGATATATGATGCACGTATTTGTCTTGGGCGTCTTTGAATTCACATGGACCCTCACAGTTTCCCAAATGGTATTCCAGACATACTTTTTTTGGCAGTTGTTTACATATTCTAATTTGAAATGCTTTTCGTAGAGTACCGATTGCAAGTAGTTTTGAGCTGCCTTGCATAAAGGGGCCAAAAATTTTTCCACTGCCAAGAAACTTTCCATCATGTGTTCTTCTTGCAACAAGCAATCGAGGATATTTTTCATTTGATATTCTAAGGTAGGTGTACCGTTGTTGATCTTTTAATTCAATGTTAAACTTGGGTCTATGTTTTTTTATCATATTTGATTCTAAAAGAAATGCTTCACTTTCATTATCAGTCAAAACAAATTCAATATCAAAAATGTTTTCCACAAGCTTCTGTGTTTTGTAATTCTGATTTTTTAAAAAATATGACCTTACTCTGTTTTTTAGATTCTTTGCCTTACCAATATAGATGATTTTTTTATCAGAATCCTTCATCAAATAAATACCAGGATTTGATGGGACATGAATTTTTGAAATATCAAAAGTCATTGTTTTAGTAATTTTTTGAGATATTTTCCTGTATAGCTTCCAGGTGCTTTTGCAACTTGATCAGGTGTGCCCATGGCAACTATTTTGCCACCCTCATCACCACCCTCAGGTCCCAGATCAATTAACCAGTCAGAGTTTTTGATTACATCCATATTGTGCTCAATTACTAGCACGGTATTTCCTAGGTTTACCAACCTGTTTAGCACATCAAGAAGTTTTTGGACATCTGCAAAATGTAACCCTGTAGTAGGCTCATCAAGAATGTAAAATGTTTTTCCCGTTCCTCTTTTTGATAGTTCAGATGCAAGTTTTACTCTTTGTGCTTCTCCACCAGATAAAGTAGTAGAGGATTGTCCTAACTTGATGTACCCCAACCCAACATCGAAAATTGTTTGCAATTTTCTTTTAATCGAAGGAATGTTTTCAAAAAATTGTAGCGCCTCATAAACTGTCATGCCCAATACATCTGAAATATTTTTCCCTTTATACAAAACGGAAAGAGTTTCAGAATTGTATCGCTTTCCTTTGCATTCATCACATTTTACATAAACATCAGATAAAAATTGCATCTCAATTTGTTTTACACCATCACCATCACAAGCAAAACATCTTCCATCAGCTACATTAAATGAGAATTGTCCCATTGAATATCCTCGTTCTTTTGATAATTCTGTATTTGCATATAATTCTCTTATAGAAGTAAAGGCACCAATGTATGTTGCAGGGTTAGAGCGTGGGGTTCGTCCAATTGGTGATTGATCAATTGCGATTACCTTGTCAATATTTTCAAGACCTAAAATTTCACTGTGACTTCCAGATTTTACATTAGACTTGTAAAAATGATTTTCAAGAGATTTTAATAAAATGTCATTTATCAAAGTAGATTTCCCAGAACCAGATACGCCAGTTACAGAAACAAAAAGGCCTAATGGAATTTCTACATCAATGTGTTTTAGATTATTTTCAGATGCTCCTTTAATAATTAATGAACCAGTGCGATTACGTATTTTCTCTTCAAGTTTTATCAATGAATTGTTTTTCAAATAATCTCCAGTCACAGATTTATGACCATTAAGAATTTGATCAATAGTTCCCTCAAAGACTACATTTCCTCCATGCACTCCTGCACCTGGACCCAAATCCACAATCCAGTCTGAATTTCGTAGAACTTCCTCGTCATGCTCTACTACAATTACAGTATTTCCAAGATTTCGTAGCTTTGTTAGCGTTTTAATGAGGCGTTCATTATCACGTTGATGTAATCCAATTGTAGGCTCATCAAGAACATACAAGACTCCAGTAAGATTAGAGCCAATCTGAGTTGCCAATCTAATCCTTTGAGATTCACCGCCAGACAAAGTAGAGCTCAATCTATTCAGAGTAAGATAGTTTAATCCCACATTCATTAAAAATTCCAATCTTTCTTTAATTTCTTTAAGTACATCTCGTGCAATGTATTGTTCATTTTCAGTTAACATCAATGTAGAGAAAAAATCATAACAATGATCAATTGATAAATCACAAACATCCATAATTCCTTGATCGTTAACTTTTACTGCCAATGATTCTGGTTTTAATTTTTTTCCATTACATACAGTACAAGGTGTGTCTCGCATGAATTGTTTTAGCCATTCACGTTTTGATTCAGAATCAGTTTCCATAAAAGAGCGTTGAAGGTTAACTAGTACTCCTTCAAATGCATCTGTATATTGCCAAGAAGAATCACCAGATTTAGAACGATATTTAAAATCAATCAAGTCATTAGAACCGTGTAAAATTATCCGAAGATGTTTTGGTGCTATTTTTTCAATAGGGGTCATCAAATCAAAACCAAATTTTTTTCCAACAGCCCTTAATGCTTGTTTTCTAAATGCAGAAAATCTTCCACTCCATGGAACAATCGCGCCATCTAAAATGGATTTGCTTTTATCAGGCATTACAAGGTCTGCATCAAATTCCATCTTCACACCCAATCCATTACATGCTTTACACATTCCAAATGGAGAGTTAAATGAGAATGTTCTAGGTTCTAGCTCACCAATTGTCAATCCACAATAAGGGCATGCATTGTTTTGTGAAAAAATTTTTTCTGATTTTTCAGATGAAATCATGACATCTCCTTTTGATGCCTTGATTGAAGTTTGTATTGCCTCAAACAATCTAGATCTTTCAGATTTTTCTGTCTGTATTCTATCTACTACAATCTCAATATTGTGCCATTTTTGTCTGTCAAGTGTTGGAAACTGTTCATCTAGGCTTAAAATCTCCCCATCTAGGCGTATCCTAGAGTATCCGTCTTTTTTTATCTGTTCAAATAATTTCTCGTATGTTCCTTTTTTTCTCTGAATAATTGGAGATAGGATCAAAATCTTTTGGTTAGAAAAGTCCTTAAGAATAGAATCACATATAGTTTCAATTGATTGACTAGATATTTTTCTAGCACAATTTGTACAGTAAGGAATACCAATTCTTGCATAAAGTAATCTCATGTAATCATAGATTTCAGTTGTGGTTCCAACAGTAGAACGGGGATTCTTACTTGTAGTTTTTTGTTGAATGGATATAGCCGGAGAGAGTCCTTCTATAGAATCAACATCAGGTTTGTCCATCATTTCAAGGAACTGTCTTGCATAAGCAGAAAGAGATTCGACATAACGTCTTTGCCCTTCAGCATAAATTGTATCAAAAGCTAAAGTAGATTTTCCAGAGCCCGATAGCCCACTGATAACAACAAGTTTATTTTTTGGAATATCAACATCAATGTTTTTTAGATTATGATGTCTGGCACCACGAATTTTTAATTTATTTTCGACCATCTTTAAATTTAATCTCCTTTTCCAGTCTTTTTATTCTATCTCGACATTCAATTGCACGCTCAAAATCTAATTCTTCGGAATATTTTTTCATCTGAGATTCTAGTTCAATAATGTCAGTTGCGAGATCGTGTATTGATTTTAGTTTAGATTCATCTAATGTTGTAACTTGCTCAGGAACTGATTTTATGATTGTCTGTGGAGTTATGTTGTGTTCTTTGTTGTATTGTATTTGTTTTTCTTTACGTCTTTTTGTTTCATCTATTGCA
>Ga0209002_10001063_pt1 | contig 22121 bp, 24 predicted proteins | sample Rifsed16ft2_FD_184010 | JGI IMG/M metagenome (GOLD analysis project Ga0209002, IMG submission 184010) | Soil microbial communities from Rifle, Colorado, USA - sediment 16ft 2 (version 2) | ecosystem: Environmental > Terrestrial > Deep subsurface > Rock core/Sediment | place: Rifle, Colorado... | reverse complement strand
TATGAATGGCGCGTAGTGCGCCTCGGCGCGGACATCGGCCTGGAATGCCTGACCTGCCAGCGCCGCGTGCTCCTCACCCGGCGCGAGGTTGAGAAGCGCACGAAGACCATCGTGGCGCGCGGTTCGGCCTCTCAATAAGTTGTCCTCTGGCTGACGCTTCAACCGAATACAGAAGCTTAATCACCGGCTCGCAGCAATCGGACGCGAATTACACGGAGTTGAGCGGACGGCTCGCGGCTACAAGCCGTTCCCACGGCCACTCCTGCGGCGGCTCCCGCAACGAGCGGCGGAATGCGTGTGTGAAGCATCCGATCAAACCCGAAGGAGCCATATTTTGTATACATAACAGATATATTTTATCAAATTTTCAAGATTATTCAGTCATCTTGACACAAAATTCATATTGAGTGTTGACAATTGAAAAAAAATATATATAATGATTCAAAATTTCGACAAAAACTTTCAAATTAATTGACATTTAGTAAGAATTTTCAAGTTTTTTTGAAAGGGAAATGAAAGATGCTCACTGATCGTGCTCTGCCAGTGCTTTTAGGCGAAAACACTTCGGAAAGGTCGCGCCGGGTGGCTGGGGCGGTGATCGGGTTGTCGCTGGGGCTGCTGTATGGAGCGACCTCCGGTTGGATCAATTCGGTCCTGCTGTGGGGAATCCCGCTCCGGGTTGACCTGGCTAAGATCACGCTTGACATTATCTCGGCGGGGGCTGGGGGAATGGTCGCCGGGTACATTGCCGCGTGGTCCCAGTCGTCGTTCAAGAGCGTCGTCGCCGGCGCGGCGGCCATTGCGCTGTTTGGCGCGGCGAAGGCCCTGGTCGCGCAGGCAGGCGGGGCGCAATTCTTCGCCCTGATCATCATCCTGGTGACGATCTTCCTCCCGTCTGTCGCGTTGTCGCTGCCCATCACATTGGTCATTCGGTTGGCCGTGAACTGGCGGGAGGACGCGCTGAGTTATGCGGGCCGGGCGCGCGCCTCGCGGCTGGCGCGCCTGTACGCCGGGCTGGCGGCGGTAGGCCTCCTCACTGGTATGTTCGCGCAGATGACGCCGGGTGAGCAGGCCGCGATCCGGCAGGTGAACGCCATGATTCAGAACGGGCTGGCGGCGCGTTCGGAGGCCGACGTGCCGCCCTCTCTGCAAGCGATTGATGGCTTTACGGCCCGCGCCCGCGGACGTTATACGCTCTCCCCGTCGGTGGACGTGAGCCAGGACCAGTCCATTGCCGGTTCGTCAGCGGTGGAGACGGTGACAGTGGACGTGCTATTTGAGGAGGGTCTGCATTTTGAATGCATGGTCGGGGCGACGCTGGCGCGCCCGTTGTGCGCGGAGAAATAGCGGCCGAGAGTTTTGCGCTTCATCAGGAGGTCAAGCATCGTGAATGATCGGTTCCATACGCTCACGGTTATCCTGCCCGGCATGATCGCGTGGTGGGGGCATTAGGCGATGCGCCCGGTCATCGGAACCTGCCCGGTCTGCGGCGAAGCGCTCACCGTCACGCGCCTGCACTGCCGTAGCTGCGACACCACCATCGAGGGTCAGTTCGCGCTAGGCGCGTTTGAGCGGCTGACGCCCGAGCAGCTCGCCTTCATGGCCACGTTCATCAAGTGTGATGGCAAACTCAACCGCATGGAAAGCGAGATGGGTCTCTCGTATCCCACGTTGCGCGCCCGGCTGAACGAGCTCCGCCGCGCTATGGGCTTCGAGATTATGCAGGACGAAGCCGCGCCTGCTGGAGTGAGCGACGAAGAGCGCCGCGTGATCCTAGACGACATCGCCGCCGGACGCCTCACCTCAGAAGAAGCCGTGAAGCGGCTGCAAGGGGGGTAATTACCAATTACTGAATACCATCTACTGCAATTGGTAATGCGTAATTAGTAATTGCCAATCTGTTTCAACAAGGAGATTACCATGACTGATGACCGCGCCGACATTCTCAACCGCCTAGCCGCTAGGCAGATTTCCGCCGACGAGGCGGCGCGCCTGTTGCGCGAACCGGCTGAGGCGCCGCAGCCGGTGAATACGCCGTCTCTGGCCAGCCGCTGGCTCCGCGTCCGCGTCACCGACCTGACGACGGGCCGCCAGCGGGTCAACGTCAACCTGCCATTGTCCTGGGTGCAAATTGGGATGAAAATTGGGGCGCGGCACAGCCCCGAAATCGCCGGGATAGATTTCGCCGGTCTCCTCCAGCAAATCCAGGCGGGCGCGAACGGCAAGATCGTCGAGGTGGAGGATCTGGAAGACGGCGAACGGGTTGAAATCTTTGTAGATTGAGTGGGCAGAGGAAGGAGGCAGAAGCAAGAAGGGAGACAACGCCGTGTGATAGCAGCGAGTCTCACTTCCTGCTTCCTGATTATCCATGGATCAAATTCTTTTCGCTACAGGTGACAAACCGGAAATCGTCGTTGACCTTGTGGGTGGCGACCTGCGGCTGACCGGCTGGGAGCGCAACGAGTTCCTGGCCGAATCCGAGGACGCGCACAGTCTGCGCGCCGAGCAGAAAGACAACCGCATCCTGCTCAGCGCCGGGGCCGACTGCGCGGTGCGCGCGCCGCGCCAGGCCTCGCTGAAGATCAGGCAGATCGGCGGCGACGCCCGCTTGAAATCTTTGGAGGGGCCGGCGGAGATCCAAAACACGGGCGGCAGCCTCGTTTTGCGTCAGACCGGCCCGCTGCTCATCAGCCATGTGGGCGGCGACATGAGCGCCAAAAAAGTGCGCGGCGCGCTGGAAATCAAGAACGCTGGAGGTAACGTTTCGGCGCGCAGCGTGAGCGGGGATTTCAGCTCCGAGAACATCGGGGGCGACCTGTACCTGCGCGATGTCAGCGCTACCGCCCGTGCTCGTTCAGTGAGCGGAGATGTCACCCTCAACATCGCTTTCAACCCCGGCGAAGGTTATGAGTTCCAGGCCGAGGGCGATATTCGTTGCCGCATCCGGCCCGGCCAGCATGCCCGCCTGACCATTCAGAGCGGGGGCGCTATCGAAGTGGAAGCGCCGGGCGCGAAGGTGGAAGGCGACGCCCGGCAGAAAGTGGTGACGCTGGGCGAGGGCGCCGCCCGCGTGAGCCTGCAGGCAGGGGGAGACGTGACGCTGACCGAAATTTCCGCCGACCCCGAGGCGATGGGCGATTTCGGCGAGCACTTCGGCGAGGAGTTCGGCGTGATGGCTGAAGAGTTCGCCGCGCAAATCGAGTCGCAGATCGAATCGCAGCTTGAGACACAAATGGCCGACTTCGAGCGGCAGTTGGAGGCAAAGCTGGGGCAGCTCGACAGCCTGGTGGGGCAGCGCATCAACGCCGAGGAAATCGCCGCGCGCGCCCGGCGCGCCGCCGAGCGAACGAGTGAGGCCGCCCGCCGCAAAGCCGAGGCGGCGCAACGCCGGGCCGAACAGAAGGCCGAAGCCGCCCACCGCCGCGCCGAGCGCAAAGCCGAGCACGCCCGGCACGCCGGCCAGGCCAAACACTTTTTCGGTTTTAGCTTCGACGCCCCGCGCCCGCCGGCGCCGCCTAAGCCGCCCTCCCCGCCGGTTGAGCCGGTGAGCGAGGAAGAACGCATGGCGATCCTGCACATGCTCGAACAGGGCAAAATCACCGTGGACGAGGCCGAGAAGCTGTTGAGCGCGCTCGAAGGCAAGGGATGACCGCAAGCTCGCTGACCGAGTCGGCCTCCCGCGACGGCCTTCAGCCGGTGGATTTCAGCCGCCACCTGGGAGGGCTGGCCGACCTCATCGAGTTGTGCTTCGCCGACGACATGGACGCCGGGGGCCTGAGCACCATTCGGGAGATGCGGTTCCTCAACGCCCTCGGCCCAGTGCTGCGCCTGCTGATGCCCCTCGGCTTCAGCCATGCGCTGTGGAACCTGGGGTTCGTGTGGATGGAATCCGGCCGCGTGATCGGGAGCGTGAGCACGCAGCGCGCCGCGGCGCGTTCGCGCGCCTGGCTCGTCGCCAACGTCGCCGTACACCCCGACTATCGCCGTCGGGGGATCGCCTTCGCGCTCATGCAGGCGACGCTTGAGCTGATCCGAAGCCGCCGCGGCGCGGAGGCAATTTTGCAAGTGGACGACGACAACCACGGCGCGATTGAGTTGTATCGGCGGCTGGGGTTCGCGCACATGATGACGCAGACGGCGTGGCGGCGGCCAGCCCGGCTAGAAACCCCGCCTCACCAACCCGCCCCGATGGACATCCGCCTGCGGGCGCGGGGAGAGTGGGCCGACCAGTTGACGCTAGCCGCGCTGGTGCGCCCGCACGGCCTGGCCTGGAACCGACCGCTGCGCCCCGAGGATTTCGCGCCCGGCCTGTGGACGCGCCTGGATCGTTTCCTGGCCGGGCAAGGCGAGGAGCACTGGGTGGCTGAGGCGGGCCGCAAACTCGTGGGCAGCCTGACCGTGCGCCGGAACGTGGGCGACGGCCATCAACTGATCCTGCTGGTGCATCCCGATTGCCGCGGGCAACTGGAACGCCCGCTGCTGGTGCGCGGGCTGCGCCGCGCCTCGCCGCTGTGGCCGGTCCGCGTCGAGCATCCAAGCGCCGACGAGGCCGCCGACGCCGTTCTGCGCGATCTGAGCTTTCAACCGGTGCGCACGCTGCGCTGGATGCGGGCGGAGATTCGTTGAGCAGCCCTCGAGCGGAGGCGATCATGCAAGGTCAGGTGCGCATCGAAAACCTGGGCAAGACCTATCACACCAAACAGCGCAAGGGCCTCTTCAAGTCCGAAGCGAAGCGGGTCGAAGCGCTCATAGGCGTGTCGTTCGAGATCAGGCCCGGCGAAATTTTCGGCCTGCTGGGGCCGAACGGGGCAGGCAAGACGACGCTGATCAAGTGTCTCACGACGCTGCTGCTCCCGACTTCCGGCGCGGCCTGGATCAACGGCTACCAGTTGACCAAAGACGACAACCGGATCCGGGCGACGGTAGGGTGCATGCTCATGGGCGAGCGCGGCCTGTACTGGAAACTGACCGGGCGCGAAAACCTGGAGTTCTTCGGCGCGCTCTACCACCTCAGCCCGGCCGACCGCCGCCGCCGCGCCGACGAGATTATTGGACGGCTGAACCTGGGCGAAATCGCCGACCGGGCGGTGGAGACTTATTCCTCCGGCCAACGCATGAAACTGGCCTTTGCCAAGGCCTTGATCAACGACGCGCCGCTGCTCATCCTGGACGAGCCGACGAACACACTGGACGTGCCCTCCGCCCGCGAACTGCGCGCCATGGTGCGCGAACTGAACCAGGAGGGCAAAACGGTGATCTACACCACGCACATCATGGCCGAGGCGGAGACGCTTTGCGAACGCGTGGCAATCATTGACCGGGGCGAAGTGCTTGCGCTGGGGACGGTCCCGGAGCTCAAGGCCTCGCTCAACCGGGAGGCCGTCATCCGCATTGAGGGCGTGATCTCCGCCAGAGCCAGCCAGGCTGTCGAGCAATTGCCGGGTGTGGTGCGGGCCGCCACGGCAGCCATTAACGGGCTTCAGCAGCTCACCGTGGTGACGAATGACCAGGAGACAGTGCTGCCCAGATTGATCGAAACGCTCACGGCCCACCACGCCGTGATGCAAAAGATCGCGCCGGAGGAAGTGACGCTCGAAGATGTGTTCATCGCGCGCACGGGCCGGACGCTCGCGGAGGATACACAGGTGAAGTAGGACGTCTCCCGTCTTCCGTATTGCGTGTCAAAGTACAACGGAATACGCGCCACGTGATACGGATTGTGAAGAACAGCCTATGCCTACCGCCATCAGTCATCCGACCCTCGCCCAAAGTCTCTCCGCGGCGCTGGCGGAGACGCGGCTGAAGCTTTTGAACATGAGCCGCTATCCCGGCCAGCTGGCGATGGATGTCGTCATCCCCATCATCTTCGCGGCCATGCCTATGCTGTTGGGGCGGGCCGGCGGGGATAGCGCTGTCGCCAACTTTCAGGCCAACACCGGCACCTCCAACTACGTAGCCTACCTACTGATCGGCTCGAACGCGTTTATGATCGTCACGATGGCGTTCTGGACGATCGCCTACTGGCTGCGCGACGAACAAGAGACCGGCACGCTCGAAGCCCTCTACCTGACCCCGACGTCCACCGCGACGCTGATCGGCGGGGTGGGGCTGTACAGCGCCATCCGGAGCCTGGCTTCCACGCTGATCGCCTACGTCGTCGGCTGCCTGGTGTTCGGCGTCAATCCGGTCCAGGGCGACGTGCTGCTGGGGCTGACGTTCCTCCTGGTCGGGCTGATCCCGCTGTATGCGGTCGCGATGCTGTTCGGCGCGGTGGTGCTCAAACTCAAGGAATCCAACGCCCTGATCGGCCTGATGCAGTGGGTGGTCAGCTTTCTGATGGGCATCTTTTTCCCGGTGGCCGTGATGCCTCCGCTCCTGCGCTTCGCGGCCCTGCTCTTCCCGCCGACATGGATGACGAACGGCGTGCGCTCGGCGCTGCTGGGCGTGGGGTTCTTCTTCGGCGAGTGGTACCTGGACATGGCCGTGTTGTGGGCCTTCTTGTTGTTCACGCCGCTCTTCAGTTTCTGGGCCTTCCGCCGCGTGGAGCGGGGCATTCAGAAGAATGAAGGGATGGGGCAGTTTTGAAGCTGGAGAGTCAAGAGCAGAAACAATGGCAACGCGGCGATCTAACTCCCAACTCCAGTTCCTCACCGGCCCCTCGGCCTGGCTGAGCGCGCTGCTCGCCATGTCCAGGAAGGAATTCACCATTATGACGCGCTATCCGGTGGAATTCGTGGCTTCCTTCGGGCAGATGTTCCTCATCGTGGTGGTGTTGACGCTGGCCGGGTTGATGTTTGCGCGGGGCGGGGTGCGGGCGTCCGGCAGCGGCAGCTCGCAGACCGCCGGACTGGTGGTCTATGGCTTCGTCCTCTTCATCTTCATCAGCGATACCCTCTGGTCCATCGGCTATAACGTGCGCCGGGAGCAGAAGCAGGGGACGCTCGAACAACTGTACTTAACCCCGGCCTCCAAGTTCGCCAGCCTGCTCTCGCGCGTGGTCCTCACGCTGTTCTGGACCGGCCTGCTCTCCCTCCTCTCGGCCTGGGTGATGAGCGTGATGATCGGCAGGCTGCCGTTTGCCAACCTGCCGCTGGGCGTCCTCATCCTGGTCATGGCTTTGAGCGGGACGTTCGGGGCCGGATTTGCCTTTGCGGCCCTCACGCTGCGCGTGCGCGAGACCGGGCAGACGCTCGCCAACCTGTTCCAGTTTGCGTTCATGGTGTTTTGCGCGCCGTTTTTCCCGTTTTCAGCCCTGCCGGACTGGATGCGCGGGCTGTCGCGCCTTATCCCGCTGGCCTACGGAGTTGACCTGTTCCGCTCGACGTTGATGGGCTATCCCGAGGGCTACCCGGAGCTTGCGCCGGCCGGGGTGGAGCTGGTCGTGGTGATCCTCTTTGGCTTGCTCATGCCTGCCCTGGGTTACTGGCTATACCGCCGCGAGGAAGACCGGGCGCGAACGAGAGGCAGCCTGTCGGAGTATTGAAACGATTGATTTCTGATGGTTGATTTGTGATGGCCAATCAGCAACCACAAATCACAAATCGAGGCAGTCATGAGCGATTCCGAAGAACGTCTGCGTGTTCTCCAAATGATCGAGGATGGCAAGATCACCGCCGCCGAGGGGCTGCGCTTGCTCAACGCTTTGAGCGGGTCGCCCGCCTCCGGCGGGGGGGCTGAGACCGCCGGGGCGTCCGAGGCCCCGGGCGGGACGACTGACATGGCCGGGTCCCCGCCTATCCCTGATATGGGCCGCTGGCGCAACTGGTGGATGATTCCGCTGGGCGTGGGCATCAGCATTATCGTGCTGAGCAGCCTGTTGATGTACTGGGCGTACACGGCGGGCGGCTTCAGCTTCTGGTTCGCGTGCGCCACGCTGCCGTTCATCTTCGGCGTGATCGCGGCAGCGCTGGCTACGGCCAGCCGGAGCGCGCGCTGGATTCACATCCGCGTGAACACCGGGGAGGCTGCCAGGGAAGGGCCACGGCGCATCGCGCTCTCGTTTCCATTGCCCGTGCGTGTGACGGCGTGGTTCCTGCGCACCTTTGGACAGTTCATCCCCAAGCTCAAGGACACGGGCGTGGACGAGTTGATCCTCGCGCTCGAAGAGAGCACTTCGCCGGATAACCCGCTGTTTGTGGATGTCCATGAGGGGGAGGGAGGCGAGAGGGTTCAAGTGTATATTGGCTGATGGCAGATAGGGGATGGCCCATGGCGGAGGGCAGGGGATAATTATGCTCTTCGCGACACGTCCTATGCGATACGCGATAAGCCATCGGCGCTGGAGGGTAACATGGCAACGACTGAAGAGCGCATAAAGATTTTGAAAATGATCGAGGAAGGCAAGATCACAGCGGAGGAAGGGGCGAAGCTTCTCGCGGCCCTAGCGGAAAGCCGCAGGATGCCGCCCCCGCCCCCGGCGGCCATGGCCGGTTCGGGCGGCGAGGCCCGCTGGTTCCGCGTGCGCGTCACCGACATGGCGACCGGCAAGACAAAAGTCAACGTGAACATCCCGATGGGGCTGGTGAACGTGGGCATCAAGATGGGCGCGCGTTTCGCCCCCGGGTTGGAGACGGAGCAGATGGAGGCCATTGCCGAGGCCCTGAAGTCCGGCGCGATGGGCAAGATCATTGACGTGATGGACGACGAGGACGGCGAGCACGTCGAGATTTTCGTGGAGTAACAGGCATGTCTGGCTGGGCAGTGGAAGCCGAAAACTTAGTCAAGAAATTTCCGCAAAACAAGCCGACCCATGGTGCGGGCGAGGCGGGCGGGAAAAAGCAGCGCCCGTGGCCGTTCGGCCCGCGCCCGGCCCGCACGTGGTTCACAGCGGTGGATGGGGTGAGTCTGCAAATCCCGAAGGGCGAGGTGTTTGGCCTGCTGGGGCCGAACGGCGCGGGGAAGAGCACGACCATCCGCATGTTGTGCACGCTGCTGGAGCCGACGAGCGGCATGGCGCGCGTCGCGGGCTACGACGTGATTCGCGAGGCCGGCAAGGTGCGGCAAAACCTGGGCACGGTGCTGGCGGGCGAGCGGAGCATCTACTGGAAGCTGACCGGGCGCGAGAACCTGGAATACTTCGCCGCGCTCTATCACATTCCCCCGGAGGCAGCGCGCCGCCGGGTGGACGACTTGCTGGAGCGCATGGAGTTGACGGCCCGCGCCGACGACTTGGTGGAGAAATACTCCACCGGCATGAAACAGCGCATCGTGCTGGCCCGCGCGCTGCTGGCGCGCCCGCCGATCCTCCTGCTCGACGAGCCGACGCTGGGCCTCGACCCGCAGGCTGCCCGCCGCGTGCGCGAGTTAGTCAAGGAACTCCAGGCTGAGGGGCACACAGTCCTCCTCACCACGCATTACATGGAGGAAGCCGACCAGCTCTCCGACCGCATCGGCATCATTGACCAGGGGCGCATCATCGCGCTGGACACCCCGGCGGGTCTCAAGCAGCAGATCGGGCAGAAGGACGCGATCAAACTGGAGGTCGCCGGGTGGCGGTCAGAGATGGGCGGGGCGCTGCAGCAACTGTCGGGCGTGGAGCGGCTGGCGACGCACTACCTGGGGACGGACTCGCTGTGGGAGGTGAGCCTGCACACGGACGACAGCCGCGCGGTCCTGCCGGGCGTGATCGAACGGCTGGGTCGGGAGGGCGCGCGCGTGGTCAACCTGAACATCGCCCAGCCCACGCTCGAAGACGTGTTCATCCATTTGACCGGCAAGGCACTGAGGGATTGAAGGCGATGACGACAACCGCGCCCTTATCCCCCTCGTTGAGCCGGCCGGGCCTCGCCGCCGAACTGCGCGCGCTGTGGGTGATCTTCAAGCGGGAGTGGCTGATCTTCCGCCGCTACCCCTCGTGGATCGTCGCGCTGTTCATCTGGCCGGTGATCTTCCCGACGGCTTACATTTTCTCGGCGCGCGCGCTGGCCGGGCCGGACGGCGGCGGACTGGCGCTGTTCACGCAGGCGGCCGGGACGCCGGACTTCATCGGCTACATCGCGGTGGGCACGACGGTGTGGATGTGGCAGAACGTGACGTTGTGGACGATCGGGCTGGCCCTACGCAACGAGCAGACGCGGGGCACGCTAGAGTCTAACTGGCTCAGCCCGACCTGGCGTTTTTCGTTTTTGATGGGCGCGGCCCTGGTGCAGGGACTCCAACTGGCCATCTTCATCCTGGTCGCCGGGATCGAGTTTTGGCTGCTGTACGGGGTGCGCTTTCATGGCCACCCACTGCTCATCCTACTGGTCTTTCTCGCCGCCGTGCCCGCGATTTATGGCCTGGGCATTGCGTTCGCCAGCCTGGTGATCACGTCCAAAGAAGCCAATAACTTCGTGTTTCTGGTGCGCGGGCTGGTGATGATCTTCTGCGGCATCACCTTCCCGGTGAGCGTGATGCCAGGCTGGATGCAGGCCATCGCGGCCTGGCTGCCGCCCACCTACGCCATCCACGGCATCCGCAACGCCTCCTTGAACGGCGCGGATCTCGCGGCGCTGCTGCCGGACCTGATCCCTCTGACCGTGTTCGGCTTGGGCTGGCTGGCCATCGGCTACCTGGCGTTTGTGTGGATGGAACGGCGGGCACGGCAGACGGGGGCGATTGGGCAGTATTGAGGCACAGATGCAAACTCTCTCTCATCCTACTCCGCTCTCGCACGCGCGGGCGCTGTGGGCCATCACGTGGAAGGACTGGAAGCATTTCTGGCGTTACCCGCTGAACGTGGCTTCGTATATCTTCCAGCCGCTCGTCTGGCTGGTCCCGGTCTACTTTATGGGCCAGGTCTTCAGCGTGGACGGCGAGGCGCGCGGCTTCGCGGGCTACAGCGGCTCCGGGGATTATATGTCCTTCATCCTCCTGGGGACGGCGTTGAACAACTTCATCTTTGCCGTGTTCTGGGGGATGGGTTATGCGCTCAAGAACGACATGGACACCGGGGTGCTGGAGGCCAACTGGCTTCTGCCGATCCCCCGCCTGCTGTTGCTGGTCGGACACACCTTTACCAACCTGATCACCACGGCGCTGACTTCGGCGGCAATGCTGGCAATCGGGGCCTTGCTCTTCGGCTTCGCCCCCAGCGGGAGCGTGTGGCCCGCCGTGTTGACCCTGCTCCCGATGCTGATCGGCCTGTACGGCTTTGGCTTCGCCTTCGCCGCGCTGGTGATGATTCTGCGCGAGGCCAACACGCTGGTGGACGTGAGCAGCTTCCTCGTCCAGATTTTCTCCGGCGCGAACTTCCCGGTGACGGCCCTGCCGCGCTGGCTGCTGCCGCTGGCGCTGGCCCTGCCCTTGACCTATGGTTTTGACGCGGTGCGCGGCTGGCTGCTCAACACGCGCACGCTCCTGCCGCTCGGCGTCGAGGCCGCGTTGCTCGTCGCTTTCATGGCGGTGATGCTTGCGCTGGGCGTGGGGGCGTTCCGCGCGCTCGAGCGCCGGGTGCGGCAGTTGGGCACGCTGGGCCAGCATTAATTCCAGCGCCGAAATGATCAAAAAGATCCGCGATTTTTACCGCGATCCCGTCGGGCCGGTAGACGAATGTCTGACCGGCGTGTACCTGCTCATCCTGCGCGATTTCGCGCCTCTGCCTCAGCGCCTGAGGAGCGTCCTGGGGCGTTTGCGCGCAACGCCGCGCACGCTGGCCGAGGGCGGCGACCTCCTCATCCCGCGCGAAGTCCCCAAAGTGTGGGCCGAGATTGCCATCGAGTCGGCGCAGCAAGGCACAGGCCTGTTTGAAGGCTTCGTGCCGATGCTGGCGCATTCTCGACATCGTGACTGAATACCAGTTCATCCGTGGCCGAAAGAAAAATGATGCGGACCCCAACCCGCCTCCCCACTGGCATGCTCGCCTTTACCGTCGTCTGGCTCGGCCAGATTATTTCGGTGCTGGCGACCAATATGACGCAATTCGGTCTCACCATCTGGGTGTATGAGAAGACCGGCAGCGCCACTGCACTGGGATTAATGCAGGTCTTCTTCCTCGCCCCCTTCCTGCTCATGTCACCTATCGCGGGAGTGATGGTGGACCGCTACAACCGCAAGTGGATGATGATGGTGAGCGACTTGGCGGCGGGGTTGGCGACGACAGCGCTGGTGGTCCTGCAGGCGCTGGGCCTGCTGCAGGTTTGGCACCTGTACATCGCCGCGGTGATCTCCGGCCTCGGCAACTGCTTTCAGTGGCCGGCTTACTCGGCAGCCATCAGCACGATGGTCTCCAAAGGGCAATTGGGGCGCGCCAATGGGATGTGGTCGCTCATCGAGGTCGGGCCGGGGGTGTTTGCGCCGCTGCTTGCCGGGGCTTTGCTGCCCTTCATCGGCCTGACCGGCCTCATGCTCATTGACGTCACCACCTTTGTCTTAGCCATTGGCATGCTGCTGGCCGTCCACATCCCTCAGCCGCCGGTCACCGCGGAGGGGCGCCAGGGGCGGGGGAGCGTTGGGGCGGAGGCGCTTTACGGCTTCCGCTACATTTTCGCGCGCCCGAGTCTGCTGGGCCTGCAACTGGTGTTCTTCACCGGCAACCTCATGGCGAATCTCGCCTTCACCGTGCTGGCGCCCATGGTCCTCGCCCGGACGGGCAATGACGAATTCTCCCTGGGTAGCGTGCAGTCGGCGGGCGCAATCGGGGGCATCATCGGCGGGGTGATCATGAGCGCGTGGGGCGGCCCCAAACGCCGCGTGCACGGGGTCCTCATGGGTTGGGCGCTGTCGAGCCTGCTCGGCCACGTCTTGCTCGGGCTGGGACGCGGCCTGCCGCTCTGGCTCCCGGCCAGTTTTATCGGGGGGGCTTTCGTCCCGCTCATCAACGGCTCCAATCAGGCCATCTGGCAGGCCAAGGTCGCGCCGGACGTGCAGGGGCGGGTGTTCTCCGCGCGGAGGTTGATCGCCTGGTTCACCGGCCCCATCGCGCCGCTCATCGCCGGGCCGCTGGCCGACTTTGTCCTTGAGCCGGGGATGAAAGCGGGCGGTGGATTGGCGGCCGCCTTCGGCTGGCTGGTGGGGACCGGGCCGGGCGCGGGCATGGCTCTGCTGATCGTCTTCACCGGCCTGCTGGCCTCGCTAGCGGGATTGGGTGGATATCTGTTCCCGGCGGTGCGCGAGGCCGAGACCATCCTGTCTGATCACGACGCCGTGTCTGCCAAGGAGGCGGCCTCGACCCCGGCCACCGCCTGAGCGTTTCTGCGGTTATCATAGAGGCGCAGTAAGAGAGCTGGAGGCGCATCAATTCAATCAACATGGACTCCTGGAAAGGGGTTCGTAAACTTTTGGCTCACCCGCCTGCCCCCTCAGCGCCTTCCAGCTTTGCCAGGCGGCGCGCGCTGACGGGCGCGGGATACGGATTACTATCAGGCTGCGCTTACGCGTTCGTCGCCGGGACGATTGACGTCCTGACGGCGCGCGATGTGCCCCTGCGCGCGGTGACGGTGATCCAGAGCATCGCGCGCCTGCGCGGCGCCGTCGTCACGCTGGTCTTCATCGTCCTGCCGATAGTGGGCTTGAGCGTGCTGGCGACGATCGTCTTGCGCTGGATCGTCCAACGGCACGAGCATCATTTGGAAATGAGGGGATGGGCGCGGTGGGGGGGCAGGCGTTGTTGGTGAGCGGCGTCGTTCTGCTCGGCGCGACGCCGGGGACGTGGTCGCAGATGCCCCGTTCAGCGCACCAGGCCCTGCGCGACGTGTATGCGCTGGCGACGCATACGCTGGCCCAGGCAGCCGACGCGCCCCTGCCCACCGAGTTCAATTTTGCCCCCAACCTCCGCGCCCATGCAGGCGTCCCGTTTGTCATGGATCAGCGGCCCGCGAAGGCGACGGCCCAGAGCGTGGACGTGCGCCTCCTGTTTGCCGACGGCTACATTGTCACCTGCCTGGTGACGCCGGAGTTCGAGCAGATGTTTTGCGCCGAGGGGAAGCCGTGATGGACGGCGCTTCCTTCGACCCTCGCGCCGTTGGGCTAAACCCTCGGCGACGCGGTTTCAGCAACTTCCCACGCCAGCCTGCGTAATAATCTGTGTGTGTAAGCCCATTTCGGCAGATCACGAAAAACCTGCGCCCTGCGCCTGCGCTCCGCACAGGAGGCTTTTGTGATATGCTGAGGTTCACTCTCATTGGAGGCTGATCCATGCAAAAACTCATCCTGCGTTGGGCGATCAACGCCGTCGCGCTCTGGGTCGCCATCACGTTTGTCCCCGGCGTCCACGCCGAAAGAAGCTGGTGGACGATCATGGCGCTGGCGCTGGTTTTCGGCCTGGTCAACGCCCTCGTCCGTCCGCTCATCACTTTTCTCACCTGCCCGCTGATCGTCCTCACGCTGGGCCTGGGGACATTGCTGGTGAATACGCTCATGTTCTGGTTGACGAGCGTCTTGTCCACGTTCGTCGGCCAGCAGTTCGGTTACCCCATCGGCTTCACGGTGGACGGCTTCTGGCCCGCGTTCTTCGGCGCACTCGTCGTCTCCTTAGTGAGCATCGTCCTCAGTCTGCTTCTCAAGGATCCGCTGGAGGGCCGGCGGCGGTGGAGGCCGAGGAGCTAACGTGATGCCTGATTACCAGGCCCGGCTGAAGGACTTCGAGCAGCGCACCGACGACGCCCTCGGCTCGCTGGAGCAGGATAACCGGTGGGCCGAGGCGCTCGCGGTTTACCACTCGGCGGGCGGTGAGGCAGATGCGCTGGGAATTCCCAAAGCCGACCCGGCGTACAAAGAAGCGCGCCGCCTCCGCGCTTATCTGTACCTCCGCGAGGCGAACGCTTTGCGCGTTCTAATTTCCCGGTCACGCGCGACGTACTTCTCAAGCGCGCCGCACGGATGAGATACCTCACCTTCGCCTCAGCCCCATCACCCCCGCCGCAAAATACATCACGCCGCCGAGGATTCCTGGCGCAAGCTCGAACGAGTAAGACGTCAGCGAGAGCGCGATGGCTTGCGGCCCGGTCAGGCCCACCTGCCCGAAGAGCAGCACGAAGAGCCCCTCGCGCACGCCGAAGCCGCTGATCGAAATCGGCAGGAGCAGGGCGATGATCGCAATGGGCAGGAACAGGAAAAACGCCCACGCGGGGACGGCCAGCCGGAGCGCCTGCGCCGCCAGCAGCGTTGACCAGATTTGCGTCAGGTTGAAGATCACCGAGATCAGCAGCGCGCTTAGAATCGCCCGCTGGCCGCAGGCGGTGATGACATTATAGGTCTGGGCAAGCCAGGCATCGCCGGCCAGGGAGAGGGCGCGCGGAAAACACGCCGTGATTTGGCGCAGGATTTTGCCCTCGAATAGCAGGGCGCTGCCGAGCAGAACGCCCCCGGCGAGGAGCGCGATGAGGAGCGCCGTCGCCGGGGGAAGCAGGTGAAAGGCGAAAGGCAGCGCCGCCAGCGCAAGCATGAACAGCGCGATGAACCCGGTGAGCCGGTCCACCAACACGGTGCCCGCCGCCTGTGGGGAGCTCGCGCCCTCGCCGATCTCCAGCACGCGCACGACGTCGCCGCCGAAGCCGGTGGGCAGGAAGGCGTTGAAGAACGCGCCGACGAAGTACAGATGGTTCGTGCGCCAAAACGGCAGCCGCGCGCCGACGGCGTCGAGCAAAACCTGCCAGCGGTAGGCGCGGATGGGGATGCCGACGACCGCGATGAGCAGGGCGAGAGCGTAGGGGCCGGGGTCTGCGCGACGGGCCGCCTCCAGCAGGTCGGCCAGTCCTGCCTGCGCGACGATCCACCAGAACAGCGCGGCGGAAATGACCAGCCGCGCCAAGTTGAGCAGAGCCTGCCGCGTCTTAGGGTGCATAGATTTTCATCGCGCTTGCCTCGGTTGAAACCTGCTGGATGATACCATAGACACTTTGATAGCTCCTGACAGACCATCACGATACAATTTAAGGAAAGCAAACTTGTAGTCAGGATGGAGTATTGTCGCCATGCGTGAAGTAGCCATTCTCGGCGCCGGCCAGACGCCGATCGCCGAGCATTGGGGAAAATCCCTCCGCGTCCTCGCGGGGGAGGCGATCCTGGCGGCGTTAAACGACGCGCACATAGACCGCGCGGACGGATTGTTCGTGGGCAACATGCTGTCCGGGATATTGAACCGGCAGGAGAACCTCGGCGCGCTCATCGCCGACTGGGTAGGACTGCGCGGGACCGAAGCGGTGAAAGTGGAGGCCGCCTGCGGCTCCGGGGCGGCTGCGCTGCGCGCTGGATTAATGGCCGTTGGTTCCGGCGCGATGGAGAGCGCGATTGTGGTCGGCGTGGAGAAGATGACGGAAACGGTCGGCCCGCAGACGACGGCGGCCCTCGCCACGGCGGCCGACGCCGACTGGGAAGCCGCGCAAGGCCTCTCGTTCGTGGCGATCAACGCGCTCATCATGCGCCGCTACATGCACGAATACGGCTGGAAGCACGCGGACTTCGCGCCGTTCTCGATCAACGCACATGCGAATGCAGTGCACAACCCCAACGCCCGCCTGCACGACCCGATCAGCGCCGCCGATTACAACCGCGCGCGCATGGTCGCGGACCCGATCAACCTGCTCGACGCCTCGCCCATCGGCGACGGGGCCGCGGCGGTGATCCTGGTCCCGGCGGAGACGGTGCGCCGGAACGGGCGGCCCATTGTCACGATGGCCGCTTCGGCCTCCGCCACCGACTCAATCGCGGTGCACGACCGGCGCGACCCGCTCTGGCTCAAGGCGGCCTTTGACTCGGCGCAGAAGGCCTACGCCCAGGCCGGAGTCGGCCCGGACGATATTGACGTATTCGAGCTGCACGACGCGTTTTCGATCATGGCTGCGCTGTCGCTCGAAGCCTGCGGCTTTGCGGAGCGGGGGCAGGGGCCGCGCCTGGGCCTGGAGGGGCAGATCGGCCTCACAGGGCGGGTCCCCATCGCCACGCGAGGCGGTCTCAAAGCGCGCGGGCATCCGGTCGGCGCGACGGGCGTGTATCAGGTGGTCGAGGTCGTGGAGCAGTTGCGGGGCGAGGCGGGGCCAGGGCAGGTTCCGGGGCGACCCTCGGTCGGCATGGCGCAGAACATCGGGGGGAGCGGCGCGACGATCCTTACGCACATCCTGCGGGCGCGATAGAGACACGTCATGTCGCGTCTCTGAACCCTTCGGCTTCCCTCAGGGTAAACTCCGCGAAGTGGTCTCCCATGCGGGCGCGGAGGCGACTTCATCGCCCTGCCCCGCACAGGGATTTGCTCCTCGCAATGACTTCTCAGTATCGGCATCTGAATCTGCGGAGGCTGCATGCTCACCGTCTCAAAGATTGATACCCGCTCAAAAGCCCAGGTCCGCCGCTTCGTCGAACTGCCCCTCCGTCTGTACAAAAATCATCCCCAGTGGGTGCCGCCGATCCTGGACGACATCTCGCTGATGCTCAACCGGCGGAAACACCCATTTTACGAGCACTCGGACGCCGATTTCTTTATCGCCGTGCGGGACGGGCGCGACGTGGGCCGGGTCGCCGCGCTCGAAAATCGCCGCTTCAACGACTATCACCAGATGCGCCAGGCGCAGTTCTATCTCTTTGACTGCGAGGACGACCAGGAAGCGGCGGCGGCGCTCTTCGACCAGGTTTCGCAGTGGGCCAGGGCGCGGGGTCTGAACCGCCTGGTCGGTCCGAAAGGTTTCGGCCCGCTGGACGGGTATGGCCTCCTGGTCGAGGGCTTCGAGCATCGCCAGATGATGACGATGATGAACTACAACTACGCGTACTACCCGCGCCTGCTTGAAGCGCTCGGCTTTGAAAAAGAAGTGGATTTTATCTCGTGTTACCTCGGCGCCGACATCTTTCACCTGCCGGAGCGCGTGCACAGCATCGCCGAGCGGGTCCAGCAGCGCGGCGCGCTGCGCGTCAGGCGTTTCGCCAGCAAGCGCGAACTCATCGCGTGGTCGAGCCGCATCGGCGAGGCCTACAACAAGGCTTTCGTGAACAACTGGGAGTATTACCCCCTCACGCCGAACGAGGTGAAATTCGTGGTGGATAACCTCATGCTGGTGGCCGACCACCGGCTGATCAAAATCATCACGCACGCCGACGAGGTCGTGGGCTTCCTCTTTGCCTTCCCGGACGTTTCGGCGGCGCTTCAGCGCATCCAGGGCCGCCTGTGGCCGTTCGGCATCGTGGATTTGCTGCTCGAGATGCGCCGCACGAGGTGGGTCTCGCTCAACGGCGCGGGCATCCTGCCGGAGCACCAGGGGCGCGGCGGCAATGCCCTGCTGTACTCCGAGATGGAGAAGACCATCCGCGAGTTCAAGTTCGAGCACGCCGACCTGACGCAGGTGGCCGAGACCGCCGTGCAGATGCGGCGCGACCTGGAGAACGTGGGCGGCAAAGCGTACAAGAACCACCGGGTGTATCATCGGGATGTGTAGAGTACCAGAAACCGGGTTTCTCGCAGAAACCGGGTTTCTGGTAGAAGTGGGCTTATAATGCGGCCAGCATGATCCGCGTGCGCCTCTTCTGGCTCCTCTCGCCCCTCCTCCTCGCGCTCGCGGGTTGCATTGTCATCGTCCAGGCGCCTCCGGGGACGCCCACGCTCGCGCCGCCGGTCCTAACCGCCACGCAGATCCCACCGACGCTTCTCACACCCATGCCAGCGGTGATTGGCGTAGCGACGGCCGGAGACCTGCCCACGGCGCTGCCGACGTTCACGCCCGCAGCTGTCGGCACGTCTCTACCGTCGGGGGCTTTCACGGCTACCCTACCATTCGCCTCGACCCCGGTCACCGCCTCGGGGCCAATTTCCATCACCCTGTTCACCGCCTCACCCGCCGAAGTTCGCCCCGGCGAACTGATCACGCTGACCTGGGAGGTCTTCGCCGAGCAAGCGACGCTCTGGCAACTTGATGCCCTGGGGCGTCTGGGCATTTCTTATACGATCCCGCTGTCTGGCACGCTCGTGATTTCGGCCTCCGAAACGGCGCGGAATGAAGCGGATTTCGTCCTGTTTGCGACCTCGGGGCAGTCCTCCGCGCAGGCCTTTGTCTCGGTCAGGATCAGTTGCCCGGATGCCTGGTTCTTCCCAAATCCCCCTGCGGATTGCCCCAGCTCGCCGCCGCATTACACGACAATGCAGGCCGAGCATTTTCAACGCGGCCTCATGCTGTGGACGGAGTGGAACCGGCTCATCTACATTATCTATATGGATGACCTCCGGCCGCGCTGGGAGGCGCGGGGTGACGCGTGGACGGAGGGCATGCCGCCGGATAACCCGGCGATCGTCCCACCTCTGGGCTATTACCAGCCTGTGCGCGGTTTCGGCGTGGCCTGGCGGGACGAGCACGCCCCGGCCGGCGCGCGCGTCCGCGACCGGCTGGGCTGGGCCACCGACGAGGAGTTCCCCGTCAGCAACGCTGCGTTCCAATGCGATGCGCGGGCCAGATACAGCCGCTGCTACATCACCGGGCCGAACAGCCAGATCTATGCGCTTGAGCCGGAACTCTCCGGCTGGTTCGTGTGGGCCGGGCCAACGCCAACGCCACAGCCCGGTGGCGCTCGATCCTGACCGCTCGCGGCGGGGCAAGTTCAACTCGCGCTGGCGCGTTATCGTCAACGTGACGCTAGAAGAATTGTTCGCCTGGGAGTTTTGACTCCCTCCCCATCGGGACTATACTTCGCTCCAACCGTAACTTCCCATTCTCACCCCCAGGAGGTCTGCCATGCTCGTCCCACTCTCCGTCCTCGAATTTCGTGACCGCGCTGAGATGTACTTCCGCGACAAAACAGGCGTGATTGACGGCGACAAACGCTTTACTTACGGCGAATTCGCTCAACGCACGCACCGCCTGGCGAACGCCCTGCGCAACCTCGGCCTCCAGAAAGGCGAGCGTGTCTCGTTCCTCACGTACAACACCCACCAGCTGCTCGAAGCCTATTATGGCGTGCTCGAAGCCGGGGCGGCGCTCAACCCCATCAACATCCGGTTGACGCCGCAGGACATCGGGTACATCCTGAATCACTCCGGCACACGAGCCGTCTTTTATCACAAGGATCTGGCCCCGCTGGTGCAGGGCGTCAAAGGCGCGCTGACGGAGACCAAGCACTTCGTGGTGATGGAAGGCGACCTCGACGGGCTGGCGACGCACGAGTACGAAGGCCTGCTGGCCTCCGGGTCCCCCGATTACATCCCGCCCGACTTCGACGAGAACGATATTGCCGAACTGTTCTACACCAGCGGCACCACCGGCAAACCGAAAGGGGTGGCGCTTACCCACCGCAGCCTGCACCTGCACTGCCTGTACTCCGCGCTGGGGCTGGGTGTGACCGACGACGCGGTGATCCTGCACGTCGTCCCGCTCTTCCACGTCAACGGCTGGGGCACGCCGCACACGCTCACCATGGTGGGGGGCACGCATGTGATGCTCCGCAAGTTCGATCCCGCGGCCCTGCTGGGGCTGGTGCAGCAGCACCGCATCACGCACCTGCTCGGCGTGCCGCTCATTTTCAACGCGCTGATCAACTTCCCCGGCCTGAGCCAGTACGATCTGTCGAGCCTGCGTTTCCTCGTCAGCGGCGGCGCGCCGGCCTCGCCCACGCTGATCAAGGCCATGCAGGAGAAATTGGGCGGCCATGCGCTCGCATTCGTCGGTTACGGGTTGAGCGAGACCACGCCCGTGCTCACGCTCGCGAAGCCGCGCACCCACCTGACTGCGGCGGAGCCGGCTGAAATGAAGCGGGCACGGCAGGCGATGACGGGCTGGTCCATTCCCGGCGTCCGCCTGCGCGTGGTGGACTCTAACGGCCACGACGTGCGGCCCGACGACCAGCAGATCGGCGAGATCGTCGCGCGCTCGAATGTGGTGATGGAGGGCTACTACAAAGACCCCGAGGCCACGCAGGCCGCCGTCCGCGACGGCTGGTTCTACACGGGCGACATGGCGACGATGGACGAGCAGGGCTACGTGCTTATCAAGGACCGCTCGAAGGACATCATCATCAGCGGCGGCGAGAACATCTCGTCGGTGGAGATCGAAAACGCGCTCTACGCCCACCCGGCCGTGTTCGAATGCGCGGTCGTGGCGGCCCCGGATGAAAAGTGGGGCGAAATCCCCGTCGCGCTCGTCGTGCTCAAACCCGGCCAGACAGCGGCCGCCGACGATTTGCTCGCCCATTGCCGCGAGCGCCTCGCCGGGTTCAAAGTGCCTAAGCGCATCGAGGTCCGCGAGCAGTTGCCCAAAGGCGGCACGGGCAAAATCCTCAAAGCCGAACTGCGCGAGCCGTTCTGGAAGGGGATGGAGAAGCGGGTGCATTAAACGTGTTGCGTATTGCGTAGCCCGTGTTTGACGGGCTACGCAATGCGGAATACGCAATACGTTCCCATGCGCGAGTGGCATCTTACCCACGATGACCCCATCACCCTGCGCCTCGCGGCGGATGTGCGCCTCACGCCCACCGATTACGCCGACGACCACATCTGGGAACTGTCACTCGCCGGGGGCGAGCCGCCGGCCCTGGCTCTGCGCACCTCTTATGGACTGCGCGCCCGCGATATGCGGATTTTCCCCTCGTTTGCCGAGGGCGATAGGACGGTTTCCGACCCGGCTGAATTCGCCTCTGCTCCCGTGGTGCGCGCGTTCTTCGTCAATTACCTCCGTTTGACGTTTGACCCGATCCCGACCCTGCCCGTCACTGCCGAATACTGGTGCCCCGACTCGCATTCCGTCGCCGGGCGTTTGACGCTGACTAACAACGGCGCCGAACCCCGCCGGGTTCAAGTCTGGCTCTCCGCGCTCCTCAAGCCGCTCGAAAATCCGCGCAACCTCGGCGCGGCCAAACGCGAAGAGTTCATGGCACTCGAGGGCCGCACCGGGGACCTCGACGTCACCGTCGTCCTCGAAGGCCTCGCCGAAATCGCCTCCGCGCCTTATCCGACTCTGTTCCGCACGTTCGAGATTGTACCCAACGAGACCATCTCTGTGCGCTGGGTCGAAGTGAGTCTCCCCTCTCCCCACGAGAGAGGGAGCGGGGGTGAGGGTGAGCAGCCGGCCGCAAACATCCTCCAACGCATCCGCTCCCTCCTCGCCCGCGAATGGGATGGCGAGTTCGCGCGCGTCGAGCTCGTCAACGCGGGTCTGCTCGACATCGAGACCGGCGACAAAGACTGGGACGCCGCCCTCGCTTTTGCCCAGACCGTCGCGCTTCGGTGCTATGTC
>Ga0209002_10001062_pt1 | contig 22127 bp, 19 predicted proteins | sample Rifsed16ft2_FD_184010 | JGI IMG/M metagenome (GOLD analysis project Ga0209002, IMG submission 184010) | Soil microbial communities from Rifle, Colorado, USA - sediment 16ft 2 (version 2) | ecosystem: Environmental > Terrestrial > Deep subsurface > Rock core/Sediment | place: Rifle, Colorado... | reverse complement strand
GGTTCGCACGAACAGGCCCGAGCGTTCCTCGAGCAGGCGCTCTCGGTCACCAGCGATCCCCTCGAAAGGGCCGACCTGCTGCAGCGCTCGGGCACGGCGGCGGCGGCGATCAACCAGATCGACGAGGCCGAGAAGGCGTACCGGGCGGCGATCGAGCTCTGGGATGCAGCCGGCGAACGGGCTGCGGTGGCTCGGACGATCGCCGCGCTCGGCAGCGCCTTCCTCACCCTCTACCGTTTCGATGCCGCGATCGCGCTCCTGGCGCCGGCATCGGCACGCTTTGCCGATCTGGCCGGGGAGCCCGCCGTCATTCGCCTCGACGGCCAGCTCGCCCGGGCGTACTTCCTGCACGACGAGCACGCCCGAGCGGCGGAGGTCGCCGATCGCGTCCTCGCCGCCGCCGAGCTGGGGGACCTCGTGGACATCGTGAGCGACACGCTCGTCACCAAGGGCTCTGCGTTGAGGTACCTCCGCCGTTACCACGAAGGCCTCGGCCTGATCCAGGTGGGCAAGGAGCTGGCCGAGCGGCACGGCCTGCTCCCGACGGTCCACCGCGCGCTGAACAACCTGGCGACCTTCTCGGCCGACGAGGACCCGCGGCTTGCACTGTCGGCCGCGCGGGAGGGCATGTCGATCACGAAGCGTCTCGGTACGCGCCCGTTCCAGCTGCTCGACAACGCCGTCTCCGCCGCGTTGCGGACGGGCGACTGGGACTGGGCCATCGGCGAGCTCGCCGACAGGCGCTCCGTGGAGACCGATCCGCTGGCCCGCATCGTCGTCCTGAGCGACGTTCACACCTTCCTGTCCTTCCAGGGCGACCCCAGGGCCGACGTCCTTGCCGAGCTGGAGGGCCTCGTGGCGGGCGAGCCAGAGGCGAGCATCGACTTCACCGGGCTCCACTGGGCACGCGGCAACGAGGCCCTCGTCGCAGAGCGCTACCCCGAGGCCCGCGCGCATTTTCACAAGGTGGCCGCCTCCTACCCGCCTGCCAGCGCAGAGGCGCATCTGATCGCCGCGCGCGCGGCACTCTGGGGAGGCGATGCGCCGGGCGCTTTCGTCGATCTTGCGCAGGTCGACGCGACGGAGCGGCGCGGTCGGGCGATCGACACGGACCGCGCGGTCATCCGGGGCGGAGTGGCTGCGCTCGAGGGCCGCACCGATGAAGCGCTGGCGACCTATCGCGAGGCGCTCCGGACCTGGCGCGATCTCGGCTGCCCGTGGGACGAGGCGCTCTGCGCGATCGACATGGCCGTCCTGCTCGACCCCGCCCACCCGGAGGTGCGCGCGGCCAGCGAGTCGGCGCGCGAGATCCTGCTCAGGCTGAAGGCCAGGCCCTTCCTCGAGAAGCTCGACCGTGTGCCGACGAGGCCGGCCGGGGCAGCTCGACGCGCCGAGCCGGTGACGGGCGTCGAGTCATCGGCCCGCGCCGGCTGACCGCCGGCGGTCTTACGAGGCGCTGCCTCCGGCCTTCTTGTGGCTGCGGCTTGTGGTGGGCGCTTCCCTGGATCCGGGAGCCCTCGCTGCGGCCGATGCCTTCTTCGCCGCGGCGGGCTTTGTCGCACCGGCCCCCGTCGCGGCAGGCGGCTTCGCGGCGACCGGGGCCCTGGCGCCTCCCGTGGCGGTCCTGGCCAAGGCAACGCGCGCCTTGCCGGCGGCCGTCTTCGGTCCGGCCTCAGCCCGCGCCTTCGACGCGGCCACCCGGGCACGCGCCGCCTTCGCGGAGGCAGCCTTGCCGGTCGTGCGCGCCTTGGCCGTGGGTTCCACCGCGACGCCTCCGAGCGCCGCGTTCAGCTTGCGCGCCAGGCGGCTCTTGCGGCGGGCCGCAGCGTTCGGGTGGATCGCCCCGCTCTTGGCCGCTCGATCGAGCGCCGCCATGGCCTCCCCCAGCGCGATCGCGGCGTCGCCCGGGGTCGTTCCGGCGGCCGTCCTCACGGCCTTGGCGACGTAGGTCTTCGCCGCGGTCCGGCGGGGGGCGTTGATGCGTGCGCGTCGGGCGTTCTGGCGGACACGCTTGATGGCGGAGCGGGTATTTGCCACGCGTGGGACCTCGTGTGATGGTGAGCGTCGATCTCGGGCCGCCGGGCGGGAGCGCCCATGGTAGCAGAGGCGAACCGGGACGCCGGTGGCTCGCCCGCCCTACACTCGGCTTCCGTGATCCCCCAGGAGCGAGTCCGCAACTTCTGCATCGTCGCGCACATCGACCACGGCAAATCGACCCTTGCCGACCGCTTCCTCGAGCTGACCCACACGATCGACCCGCGCCAGATGACCAGCCAGGTCCTCGACTCCATGGACCTCGAGCGCGAGAAGGGCATCACCATCAAGGCGCGTGCCGTCCGTCTCCACCACACGGCACGGGACGGCCACGTCTATGTCCTCAACCTCATCGACACCCCTGGGCACGTCGACTTCAGCTACGAGGTGAGCCGCTCGCTCGCCGCCTGCGAGGGGGCCGTCCTGGTGGTCGACGCAGCCCAGGGCATCGAGGCCCAGACGCTGGCCAACACCCACCTCGCGCTACAGGCCGGCCTCGTCATCGTGCCCGTCGTCAACAAGATCGACCTGCCCAACGCGCGGCCGGAGGTGGTCCTGGAGGAGCTCGAGAACGTGCTGGCCATCCCGCGCGAGGAGGTGCTCCTCGCTTCCGCCAAGGATGGCACCGGCGTGGCGGAGATCCTGGAGGCCATCGTGGAACGCATCCCGCCACCCGGGGGCGACGTTGCCGCCCCGTTGCGGGCCCTCATCTTCGACTCGCACTACGACGCCTACCGCGGGGTCATCGTCTACGTCCGACTCGAGGACGGAGCCCTTCCGGCCCGGGAGGTCGTGCGCCTGATGGCCTCCGGGGCGGAGAGCGAGATCCTCGAGCTGGGAGTGTTCCGGCCGCAGCTCGTGCCCGTGGAGCGGCTGATCACGGGCGAGGTCGGCTACGTCGCGACGGGTCTGAAGAGCGTGCGTGACGCCCGGGTGGGCGACACGCTCACGAGCGCCGCACGCCCCGCCCAGACCCCACTTCCCGGGTACGAGCCGGCCAAGAGCCTGGTCTTCGCGGGGATCTATCCGGTCCGGGGCAACGACTACCCGCTCCTGCGCGATGCGATCGACAAGCTGCACCTCAACGACGCGTCGTTCAGCTATGAGCCCGAGAGCTCGATCGCGCTGGGATTCGGCTTCCGCCTCGGGTTCCTGGGCCTGCTCCACCTGGAGATCGTGCAGGAGCGCCTCGAGCGCGAATTCGGGCTCGACCTCATCGCCACCGCGCCGTCGGTCGAGTACCGCGTCGAGCTGACCCACGGCCGCGGCGAGGTCGTGGTCGACAACCCCGCGCGTCTGCCCGAGGTGGGCGAGATCGAGTCGATCAGCGAGCCGTGGGTGAAGGTCCAGATCGTGACCCCCACGGCGTACATCGGCAGCCTCATGGAGCTCACCGCCGCTCGGCGTGCCGTCTTCGAGGGTCTCGAGTACCTCGACCCGAGTCGCGTCGTGATGCGCCTCGAGATGCCACTCCTGGAGCTCATCGTCGACTTCTACGACCACCTGAAGAGCCGCACGCAGGGCTACGCCTCGATGGACTACGAGCCCTCGGGATACCGTCACGCGGAGCTGGTGAAGCTCGATGTCCTGGTCGGGGGCGAGCCCATCGACGCGCTCTCGATGATCGTCCACCGGGAGCGAGCGGCGGCGCAGGGACGGGTCCTCGTCGAGAAACTCCGCACCCTCATCCCGCGTCAGCTCTTCGACATCCCCGTGCAGGCCGCGATCGGCTCCAAGGTGATCGCTCGTGAGACCATCCGGGCCCTGCGCAAGAACGTGCTGGCCAAGTGTTATGGCGGGGACGTCACGCGAAAACGCAAGCTGCTCGAGAAGCAAAAGGCGGGGAAGCAGCGCATGAAGCGGGTGGGGAGCGTGGAGATCCCCCAGGACGCGTTCCTGGCGGTGCTGCGCACGAGCGAGGAGTGATCAGGGTGACGGTGCGGTGGCTCCGCCAGCCGCTGGGTGAGCGCGGCCGATGAGCGTCGAGGAGCTTCGCGCCGCGGTCGCCGTGGCGCTGGCCGCCTTCTTGCTGATCCTGCGCCTCGACGCCGAGCGCCTCGGCGCGGCCGAGTACGACGAACCGGACGACTGGGGTCGCCGGCCGCCGTTCCTGCCCCGCCTGGGCTGGTACTTCACCGGGATCGCGCTGGTCGCCCTCGTCGAGTTCGTCCATCCCGACCCGGGGCGCGCCCTCCTCCTCGGGTTGGGCAACGACCGGGTCGTTGCCCTGTTGGTCGGACTCGTCTTCGGCCTGGTCGGCGCCGCCCAGGCGGCGGCCCTGGCCTGGGCGCGCTGGCAGCGGTTCCGCCTCCCGGCGCCGCGCGAGTACCCCGGGGCGATCCTGAACGCGGTGGGCACCGCGGTCGTCGACGAGGCGGCCTTCCGGGGGGTCCTCCTCGGCCTCCTCCTCGCCATGGGCGTGCCGGCCAGCGCGGCGATCGTTGCCCAGGCCCTCCTGTACGTCCTCGCCACCCGCGTCGCAGCCACGGGGCGTAGCCGCTACACGCTCTTCTTCACTCTCCTCCTCGGGATGGCCGCCGGATGGGTGACCGTGTTCACCGGCGGTATCGGGGCGGCCGTCCTCGGTCATGCCACGACGCGTCTGGCGGTGTTCGCCTTCACCGGTCACGCGGGCTTGCTCGCGCCCCGTGGCCAGGAGGTCGAGGAGATCGAGCGGGAGCGTCTCCCACCACCGGGCTGGGAGGTCGTCGACGAGGAGCAGTGAGCTCGCCATTCGCTGGCGGATGGGGATCGGCGTGAGCATGCTCGGCGCCCCGTCGCGATCGCCCGAATCGACACCCGGCCGAGCGTGGTCAGGGCGATTCTCATGCACCGGCGAATAACGATGGGTAGAACGACCCAGCGCAGGCGGGTGGCCTCTGTCTCACGGGTGGCCGCTGGTCCACCCGAGGCCTACCTCTCGTGAGCCCTCCCCGGACGGCGGCTCCCCATTCGCTCTACCTCCACGCGCCCTTCTGCCTGAGCGTGTGCCCCTACTGCGACTTCGTCGTCCACGCGGGCCGCGCAGCCACCGAGGGCGCCGGCTGGCTCGAGCTCTTCCAGCGCGCCGTGCTCGTCGAGCTGGAGCTGCGCAGCGCGGCGCTTGACCGCCCGCGCGGCGGCCTGCGCACCGTCTACCTCGGGGGCGGGACGCCCTCGTTGCTCGGGCCGGGGCGGATCGGCGCTCTCCTCGGCGCGATCGAACGGCGACTCGGGATCGGCCCCGGCGCGGAGATCAGCATCGAGGTCAATCCGGGCCCCCGGGACCGGGGCGACCTGCGCGGATCCGTGGCGGCTGGGGTGACCCGCGTGAGCATCGGGGCACAGAGCCTCCAGCCCGCCGAGCTCACCCGCCTCGGGCGGCGCCACACGCCCGCTGATGTAGCCGACACGGTCCGCCTGGCACGGGCGGCCGGGGCCCGGAGCGTGAGCCTCGACCTGCTGTACGACGTTCCCGGGCAGACCATGGGCTCATGGCAGGCGACCCTCGATGCCGCCATCGCGCTGGCGCCCGACCACCTCTCCGCCTACGCGCTCACGCTCGGCGACCCGGACGCGGAGGGCCTGACGGGCCCCACTGGTGATCACCTGCCCGTCCGGCCGGGCGCTCGGCGCTGGCGCGCCCGCGCCGCGGTGGAGCAGGACCCCGACCGGGCCGCCGCGATGTACCGCCTGGCCGACGAACGCCTCGCGCGCGCCGGATTGGCCTGGTACGAGGTGTCCAACTGGGCGCGTCCCGGGCACCGCTGCCGTCACAACCTGGTCTACTGGGAGCGGCGGCCGTACCTCGCCCTCGGCCCGGGGGCCCATGGCTTCGCCGGCAGGCGACGGTGGTGGAACGCTGCGCCGCTCGACGGTTACGTCCGGGCCCTTGTGCCCGTCGACGGGAGCGCGGCGAGCCTCCCGCCGGGCGGCCACGAGATCGTCGACCGCCGCACCGCCGCGTCCGAACGAGCGGTCCTTCGGCTGCGCCTGTCGAGCGGTTTCGCCGGGCCTGCTGCGACCGGACTGCGCCGGGACCGCGCCATGCGTCAAGCGCTCGCGTGGGGCGAGGCAGAAGGGCTCCTCGAGGAGAGGGGTCGGAGACTCGTGTTGACGCTCCGTGGTCGCCTGCTGGCTGACGAGCTGTTCGTGCGCATGATCTGATCAGGCGGGCGATCCGTTCGCGCGGAAGCGCACCGTGAGGGCGCGCCGCATTGACACTGCCGGCAGCCGCGCGCTACCATCCGCGGGGCGTTAGCACTCGGGAAGCGTGAGTGCTAACGAAGCCGACGTAAACGAGGACCACGTTCGGATGGTGCGCCGCACCCAAGCCCATACCCGCCCGCTCGACGAGCGCGCCCGCGCGGTGCTGCGGGCGATCATCGAGGAGTACGTCGCCACGGCGATACCCGTGGGTAGCCATGCCCTGGTCGACAGGTACGGACTCGGCGTCTCGAGCGCGACGATCCGCAGCGTGATGGCGGACCTGGAGCGGGCCGGATTGATCGGCCAACCGCACACGAGCGCCGGGCGCGTGCCGTCCGACGAGGGCTACCGCCTGTACGTCGAATCGCTCGCTGAGCCTGTGCCCCTCGAGCCGGTCGATCAGCTCATGATCCGCCACCAGTTCGGTCAGGTCGCGTTCTCGAGCGAGCAGTGGTTCCGCCTGGCGGCGTCGATCCTCGCCTCGACCACGCGGGCGGCCGGGCTCGTCACACCGGTGCAGCCCGGGCGCGCCCGCGTCCGGCGTGTCCACCTCGCGCAGGTGCATCCTCGCCTCGCCGCTCTCGTGCTGGTGCTGGCCGAAGGCTCCATGCGCCAGGCGCTCGTGGGGCTGCCCATCGAAGCCGACCAGGCCAGCCTCGACGAAGCCGCCGGGCGCCTCGACCGCATCCTCGCCGGCAAGACGGCGACCCAGGCGGCGCAGCTGGTCGAGCGACTCGACCCGCTCGCCCAGGCGATCGGTCGGCGCGTTGCCGCGCTCATGCACGAGATCGACGCTTCGCGGGTGGAGGGCTTCTTCAGCGACGGGCTCCTCAACGTGATGGAGGCGCCCGAGTTCGCCCGCACCGAGACGTTGCGCCGGGTCTTCGCCGCCCTCCAGGACCAGGGCTACCTCGGGCGGTTGGTGGGTCACGTGGCGCGCCGCCGGGGCGTGCGCGTCTTCATCGGCCACGAGAACCTGCTCGACGACATGAGCGACGTCTCGCTCGTGATGGCGCCCTTCGGCCACGGCGGGCGGCTCTTCGGCATCGTCGGCGTGCTCGGACCGACCCGCATGGCCTACCCGCGGACGATCGGGGCCGTCGGCTTCGTGAGCGGATTGATGAACGAGCTCGTCGGGCAGCTGTACGCATGAGCGAACAGCACCGGCGACACCAGCGCAGCCGGGCCGAGGAGCGGATCGCCGGCCTGGATGTCCAGCCGTCGACGCTCTTGTCCGAGGTCGAGAGCCTGAAGCAGCAGCTGGACGAGACGCGCCGCGAGGCGGCCGACAATCGCGCCGGCTGGCAGCGCTCGGCGGCCGATTTCGCGAACTTCAGGCGCCGCTCCGAGCAGGAGCGCGAGGCGACCCTCGGGCTGGCGAACGAGATGCTCCTGGCCAAGCTCCTCGCCGTGGTCGACGACTTCGACCGGGCCCTCGCCTCGATGCCGCGGGAGCTGGAGCACCTCGGCTGGATCGAGGGCCTCTGGCTGGTCGAGCGCAAGCTGCGCGCGCTCCTCGAATCGGAGGGCGTCACGCCCATCGAGGCGGTCGGCAAGCCCTTCGACCCGCGCGAGCACGAAGCCGCCATCCACGAGGAGACCGCCGCCGCGCCGGAGGGGCAGGTCACCGGCGAGATCCAGCGTGGCTATCGGATCCGCGACCGGGTCCTTCGTCCCGCACTCGTCAAGGTCGCCAAGAACACCGCTCCGGACGCGACCCGGACCAGCACGCAAGACACGAACCCCGGAGGGATCCACTAGACATGGGCAAGATCATCGGCATCGACCTCGGAACGACGAACTCGGTCGTGGCGGTCATGGAGGGCGGGGAGCCGACCGTCATCCCGAGCGCGGAAGGCGGGCGGACCGTGCCGTCCGTGGTCGGCTTCACCAAGACCGGCGAGCGGGTCGTGGGTCAGCTGGCCAAGCGTCAGGCCATCACCAACCCCGCCAACACGGTGTACTCGATCAAGCGCTTCATGGGCCGTCGCTGGGATGACCCCGAGGTCCAGAAGTCGAAGGGCTTCGTGCCCTACAGGGTCGAGAAGGACCCCAAGAGCGACGGCCTGAAGGTCGTCCTCGCCGACGGCAAGAGCTACTCCCCGCCCGAGATCAGCGCGATGATCCTGCAGAAGCTCAAGACCGACGCGGAGGCGTACCTCGGCGAGAAGGTGACCGAGGCGGTCATCACCGTGCCCGCTTACTTCGGCGACACGCAGCGCGAGGCGACGAAGGACGCCGGCCGTATCGCCGGTCTCGACGTCAAGCGGATCATCAACGAGCCGACCGCTTCGGCGCTCGCCTACGGGCTGGACAAGAAGAAGGACGAGAAGATCGCCGTCTACGACCTCGGCGGCGGCACCTTCGACATCAGCATCCTCGAGCTGGGCGAGGGCGTCTTCGAGGTCAAGGCCGTCAACGGCGACACCCACCTCGGCGGCGATGACTTCGACCAGCGGGTCATCGACTGGCTGCTCGTCGAGTTCAAGAAGGACCAGGGCATCGACCTGTCCAAGGACCAGCAGGCGATGCAGCGCCTCAAGGAGGCCGCCGAGAAGGCGAAGATCGAGCTCTCCTCGACCCTCCAGACCGAGCTCAACCTGCCCTACATCACGGCCGACGCGTCGGGACCCAAGCACCTCGTCATGTCGCTCAGCCGGGCGAAGCTGGAGAGCCTCGTCGCCGACCTCATCGAGAAGACGAAGGAGCCGGTCCGCCTCGCCCTCAAGGACGCCGGACTGAAGCCGACCGAGATCGACGAGGTCATCCTCGTCGGCGGCCAGACGCGCATGCCCGCCGTCGTCGAGGCGGTGAAGGCGCTCTTCGCGGGCAAGGAGCCGCACAAGGGCGTCAATCCCGACGAGGTCGTGGCGGTCGGCGCCGCGATCCAGGCAGGCGTGCTGGGCGGTGAGGTGAAGGACGTCCTCCTCCTCGACGTGACGCCCCTCTCGCTGGGCATCGAGACGCTCGGCGGCGTGATGACGCGGCTCATCGATCGGAACACGACGATCCCGACCTCGAAGAGCCAGACCTTCTCGACCGCGAGCGACAGCCAGACGCAGGTCGAGATCCACGTCCTGCAGGGCGAGCGTGACATGGCCGCCGACAACAAGACGCTCGGGCGCTTCATCCTCGACGGGATCCCGCCCGCGCCGCGGGGCATCCCGCAGATCGAGGTCACCTTCGACATCGACGCCAACGGGATCCTCGACGTGAAGGCCAAGGACCGCGCGACGGGCAAGGAGCAGAGCGTGCGCATCACCGCCTCGTCGCTGCTCAACAAGGACGAGGTCGAGCGCATGGTCAAGGATGCCCAGGAGCACGCCGAGGAGGACCGCAAGCGGCGGGCGGACGTCGAGTCGCGCAACGAGGCCGATGCCCTGGCCTTCCAGGCGGAGCGCACCCTGCGCGACTTGGGCGACAAGGTGTCGGCCGAGGATCGGGCGGCGGCGGAGACCGCGATGGAGGCCCTCCGGGAGGCACTTAAAGGGTCCGACACCGAGGCCGTTCGGACCCGCGCCAGAGAGCTGACGGAGGTCCTGCAGCGGGTCGCCACGGCGGCCTACCAGGCGGCCGCCGCTGCCTCCGAGGCGCCGAGCGGGGACGGGCAGCAGCCCCCGCCCGAGGGCGAGCCACAGGGCGAGGGCGAGCCCGCCGGTGCCGGGACCGGCGCCGGCGAGGAGACCGTGGAGGGCGAGTACAAGGAGGTCTGAGCCCGGCGCGCGGCGAGACGTGGGCTGGGCGGCGAGATGTGGGCTGGGCCCACGACCGGAACGAATCTCCCGCGACCTTCGGCCCTCAGGCCCGGCGAACGTCTCCGGCCGTGGCCCCCGCAGCACAGATGGCGGGCGATCGAGGGCTCGCCCGTCGCCGAAGTCGCGGCGGAACCGAAGACTCGTCTCGGTCGTGGGTCACACCCACATCAGGGACCAAGCCCCATCTCGGAAGCGGCCTGGACACGACGTCGTGTCGCGCGGACGACGGCGCCATCGGCGATCGGCGGTACCATCCGCGGCATGCCCCAGGGTGACACCGCTCCGCTCATCCGTGCCCGCGGACTGACCAAGCGCTTCGCGGCTCTCACGGCCGTCGACGCCGTCGACTTCGACGTGGCGGCCGGCGAGGCATTCGGCTTCCTCGGCCCCAACGGCGCCGGCAAGACGTCGACCATGCGCATGATCGGCTGCGTCTCGCCGCGCTCCGGCGGCGAGCTCACCGTGCTGGGCATGGATCCCGAGACGCAGGGCCCGCGCATCCGCTCGAGGCTCGGTGTGGTGCCCCAGGAGGACACCCTCGACATGGAGCTGACCGTGTTCGAGAACCTCCTGATCTACGGCCGCTACTTCGACGTGTCGTACCGCGAGACCCGACGGCGGGCCGGCGAGCTGCTCGAGTTCGTGCAGCTGAACGAGCGGCGCGACGACCTCGTCGAGAAGCTCTCCGGCGGCATGAAGCGCCGCCTGACCATCGCCCGCTCGCTCATCAACGAGCCCGACCTGGCCCTCCTCGACGAGCCCACCACGGGCCTCGACCCGCAGGCGCGCCATCTCGTCTGGGAGCGCCTCTACCGTCTCAAGCAGAAGGGCACGACGCTCGTCCTCACGACGCACTACATGGACGAGGCCGAGCAGCTCTGCGACCGCCTCGTGGTCATGGACAAGGCCAGGATCGTGGCCGAGGGCTCGCCGCGCGCGCTCATCGAGCGCTACTCGACGCGCGAGGTCCTCGAGCTGCGCTTCCCGGTCGGCGTCCAGGAGACCCTCGACGGGCAACTCGACGGCCTGGGCGACCGCGTCGAGCAGCTTCCCGACCGCGTCCTCGTGTACACCGCCGACGGCGAGTCGGCGGCGGTGGCCGCCCACGAGCGCGGCCTCCGTCCCGAGACGGTCCTGGTGCGGCGGAGCAGCCTCGAGGACGTGTTCCTCCGGCTGACCGGCCGGACGCTCGTCGAGTAGGCGACGCGTGGCCGTCGCCGGCGTCCGTCACCTCGAGCACAACCTGCTGGTCTACCGCCGGGTTTGGCGGGGGACCGCGTTCTCCACGCTCGTCTCCCCGGTCCTGTTCCTCTCGGCGATGGGCCTCGGTCTCGGCAGCCTGATCCCGGGCGGCGTCGCCCGCTTCGACGGCGTGTCGTACCTCGCGTTCCTCGCCCCCGGCCTCCTGGCCGCCCAGGCGATGCAGACGGCGACCATCGAGTCGTCGTGGCCGCTGCTGGCCGGCTTCAAGTGGCTCAAGACGTTCCAGGGCGCCATCGCCACCCCGCAGGGCCCGAGCGACATCGCCCTGGGCCACCTCTACTGGCAGGTCGTCCGGGTGGGCATCGTGACCGGGGTCTTCCTGCTGGTCGCGCTGGCCTTCGGGGCGATGACCATGCCGCGCGCCTTCCTCGCGTGGCCCGCCGCGATCCTGACCGGCCTCGCCTTCGGGATGCCCATGGCGGCGTGGACCGCGACCCAGCACACGGAGAGCTCGTTCCCGGTCATCTTCCGCTTCGTCATCACGCCGCTCTTCCTGTTCAGCGGCACGTTCTTCCCCATCGAGCAGCTGCCCGCCGCCATCCAGCCGGTGGCCTGGCTGACGCCGCTGTTCCACGGGGTGGCGCTCACGCGGGCCCTGGCCCTCGGCCATGGCCTCGACCCGCTCGTCCTGGGGATCCACTTCGCGGCCCTCGGCGCGCTCGTCGTCGCCGGCGCGGCCGTGGCGCTCATCACGTTCCGCCGAAGGCTGATCGTCTGATGACCTCGCTGCCGCTGCGCCGCGTCCTGCCCTTCGGGAGCCGCCACTCGGTCCACATCATCGAGCGCAACCGGCTCATCTTCCGGCGCGGCTGGATGATCATCTTCAGCGGTTTCTTCGAGCCGCTCTTCTACCTGCTCGGCATCGGCTTCGGGCTGGGCAGCCTCATCGGCAATGTCACGGGGCCCGACGGGCAACCGATCCCCTACGCCGTCTTCGTGGCCCCGGCGCTGCTGGCCACGGCGGCCATGAACGGGGCGGTCTACGACAGCACCAACATGTTCTTCCGGCTGCGCTACGAGAAGTCCTACGACGGCATGCTCGCCACGCCGATGAACGTGGGCGACATCGCCCTCGGCGAGGTGATCTGGGCGCTCGGGCGCGGCTCGCTCTACGGGCTCGGGTTCCTCGTCGTCATGTTCGGCCTCGGCCTCGTCCCCTCGACGTGGGGCCTGCTCGCCCTGCCCGCGTCGATGCTCATCGGCTTCGCCACCGCGGCCGCCGGGCTGACCGCGGTCAGCTTCATGCGCACGTGGCAGGACCTCGACCTCCTGTTCGTCGTCACGCTGCCGCTCTTCCTCTTCAGCGCCACGTTCTTCCCGATCACGGCCTACCCCGAGTCGCTGCGCTTCCTCGTCGAGCTGACCCCGCTCTACCGCGGCGTGGACCTGGTGCGCGGCCTGACCACGGGCCTGGTCGGGACCTCGCAGCTGATCGACGTCGCCTACCTGGCCGTCATGGGCTCGGTCTTCCTGTTGATCGCTTCGCGGCGCCTCGGGCGGATGCTCCTCAAGTAGGAGCTATGCGGCGCGATCGCGCTGGCGGGCGACCACTCGGTCCGATTCGCCCCCACGAACGCGCCGAAGTCGGCCAGCGCTCGTCGCATCGCCGGCACGAACCCAGCCGCGCGCCGCGGCGCGAAGCCGTCCTCCCACCACAGCCCGGCGATCCAGAGGGTGCCCGTGGCCCGCTCGAGGCGTGGCTCGATGCGCCCGACGAGGCGGTCCCCCCACAGGATCGGCAGCACGTAGTAGCCCCAGCGGCGCTTTGCGGCGGGGACATAGACCTCCCAGAGGTAGTCGAAGTCCCACAGGTCGCGCAGCAGCCGCCGATCCCACAGCAGCGGATCGAGGGGCGCGATGAAGGCCGCTCCCCGCCGCCCGTCCGGATCCCAGGCTGCGGCTTCTCGGAGCGACCCAACGTCCGCCGTGACCAGGTAGCGAGTGCCCTTGAGGCCATCGATCTCCACCGGGATGAGGAGCCCCTCGTCGACCAGCTCCGCGGTGCGGCGGATCCGCTCCTTCGCCGTCCCTGCTCGGGCCATCACGTCGTTCTGCGCGGAGGGGGCGCTCAGGCCGGTCGCCTGATAGCGGCTGAGGAGGCGGTGGCGCATGGCCGCCTCTTCCGGCTCGCGCCGGGCGAGGACGTCGGGCGGGACCAGCCGCTCGATGAGGTCGTAGTAACGGCGACTGCCCTCGCGCCGGGCGATGCCGAGGCGGCCGCTGACGAAGAGCGCCTCGGCGACGGCGCGCGCCGCACGCGTGGGCGCCCACCACCAATCGACGCTGTGGTCGTGCTCGGCGAAGGCGGCCGTCGAAAGGGGTCCGTCGCGGCGGATGGCCTCGAGGATCGCCGTCGCCACGGGGGCCTCCTCGCGGAGGATGCCGTCGTCGTGCTCCCGCGCGCTGCGCTCCCAGCCGATGCGATAGTGCGGCAGCTCCTCCAGCGGCACGATGTTGAGGGCCTTGTTGTAGATCTCGAAGAGGCGCCGTTGCGGCCCGTAGAGCCACCCGTCGGTCCACTCCCGGCGGTAGCCGGCGATGCGGGCGTGGAGGACGAGGTCGTGGTTGCGCGCGCCGGGCACCTCCAGCGGGTCGAACTGCAGCGAGCCCAGCCGCTGCACCACCGCGAGCACGCTCTCCGGTGCGGGCGGCAGCGAACGGGGCGGGGCGAGGTGGTGGCGCAGCACGAGGAAACGACGGGCGACCGCCCGTGACAGGCCAAGGGGCACGGGGCGGATTGTAGGGGCCGTTCCTATACTCCGGTCGCAGATGGCCACCCAACGTGACTACTACGACGTCCTCGGCGTGCCGCGCGGCGCGAGCGACGCGGAGGTCAAGAAGGCGTTCCGCAAGCTCGCCCAGCGCTGGCACCCGGACGTGAACACGGACACCGGGGCGGATCATCGCTTCAAGGAGATCAACGAGGCGTACCAGGTCCTCTCCGACCCGCAGCGCCGGCGCGCCTACGACCTCTTCGGCCGGAGCGGCCTTGGGCAGACGGGCGAGGACTACGGCCCATTCCCGGGGTTCGGGACCTTCGGCGACCTGTTCGACGCGTTCTTCGGCGGTCCCGCCAGTTCGGCGGCGCGCCGTCCGCGCGCGCCGGCCGGATCGGACCTCCGCTACGACCTGACCATCACGTTCGCCGAGGCCATCCGGGGCGCGGAGAAGGAGCTCGTCTTCGAGACCCTCGACCGCTGCGCGACGTGCGGCGGGAGCGGCGCTCGGGCGGGCACGAGCCCCACCACCTGCCCGCAGTGCGGCGGCCGGGGTGAGGTCCGCATCGCCCGCCCCACCATGCTCGGCCAGATGATCAACGTGACGCGCTGCCCGCAATGTCGCGGCGAGGGGAAGGTCGTCGGCGAGGCCTGCCCGGATTGCCAGGGCGAGGGCCGCCGGCCGCGCAGCAAGCATCTCAGCGTGACGATCCCTGCGGGCATCGACGATGGGCACCAGGTCCGCCTCTCCGGTGAAGGTGAGGCAGGGCCTCGCGGCGGGGCGGTGGGCGACCTCTACGTCGCCGTCCATGTGAAGCCCCATCCGGCACTCCGCCGCGAGGGCACGGAGCTGTACCACGATCTGCGCATCTCCATGGCGGACGCCGCTCTCGGAACGCGGGTGACCGTGCCTACCGCGGACGGGGACGAAGAGATCGAGATCAAGCCGGGCACCCAGCCGGGCGCCGAGATCCGCCTGCGTGGACGCGGTGTGCCCCACCTTCGTCGCGCGGGCACGCGGGGCGACCTGCACGTCCTCGTCGACGTGCGCGTCCCGACCCGCCTGACGAGGCGCCAGCGCGAGCTCCTCGAGGCGTTCACCGCAGAGGAATCCGACGGGCGCGTGTCCGAGCGGCTCGCCAGGCGCCTGGGCGAGAAGGTCAAGGACGCCCTCGGCTGAGGAGCGCTGGCTCGAACTGAGCGTCGAGGCCGACCTGGAGGCGGTCGAGGCGGTCAGCGACATCCTGGCGCGGGTCGCTCCGGGCGGCGTATCGGTCGAGCCGCCCTACGTGCCCGTCGACGAGGGCCTCGCGGTACGCCTCGATCCGACCCGCCCGGCGATCGTGCGGGCCTACCTGCCCGGCGCGGAGGATGACGCCGAGCGGGGTGCCATCGAGTCGGTCCAGGAGGCGCTCTGGCATCTTCGAGCCTTCGGGTTACGCGAGATCGGCGGGCTCCAGGCACGCACCGTCCACGCCGCCGACTGGGCCGAGGCATGGAAGCCGAACTTCCCGGTCCAGCGCATCGGGCGCTCGATCGTCATCCGCCCGAGCTGGCGCCGCCACCGCGATGCGCCGGGTGACGTCGTCCTCGCCCTGGACCCGGGGACGGCCTTCGGGACGGGCCTCCACCCGAGCACCCGGCTGTGCCTGCGTCGGCTCGAGCGCTGGTCCGACGAGGGGCGGGTGCGCGGAGCCCGCGTCCTGGACGTGGGTTCGGGTTCGGGGATCCTGGCCATCGCCGCCGCGCGCCTGGGCGCGGCGCGCGTCGTGGCCGTCGACACCGATCCGCTGGCCGTCGACGCGACGCACGCGAACGCGCGACGCAACCGGGTGGCCCGTGTCGTCCGGGCGCGGCGCGGCTCGATCCCGACCGGCGAGTCGACCTTCGATCTCGTGCTTGCCAACCTCGTCGCCTCGATGATCGTCGAGCTGGCGCTCGGACTGACCGACGAGCTCCGCCCCGGCGGCGGTCGGCTCGTCACGGGCGGCGTGTTCGCCGATCGCGAGGCCGAGGTGCGGCGCGCCCTCAACGCCGCCGGACTGCACGTCCTGGCACGGGAAGAGGAGGAGGAGTGGGTCGCCATCGAGGCGGAGCGCCCATGAGCGACGGGGTCGGGCGATAGGATGGTCGCCCATGGTGGGCGGTCCCGGAGGGCGGAGATGGCGGAGCGACGCGAACGTGATCCCGAGTGCCTGTTCTGCCGCATCGTGGCCGGCGAGGTCCCGTCGGACCGCGTGCTGGAGGACGAGCGCATCGTCGCCTTCCGGGACGTCGCGCCGCGAGCACCCACGCATATCCTCCTCGTGCCCCGGGAGCACATCCCGTCGGTCCGCGAGTTGACCGAGGACGACGGCGCGCTGCTCGGCCACCTCTTCGTATCGGCCCGGGCCCTGGCTGCCCGCGAGGGCATCGCCGATGCGGGTTACCGGCTCGTGGCGAACGTCGGCGCGTGGGGCGGCCAGAGCGTCGCCCACCTCCATCTCCACCTGCTGGGTGGCCGCGCCATGATGTGGCCGCCTGGATGAGGCGCCGCCTCAGCGGTGCCTGCGCCGCCCGTACCCGTACCCGTCATTTCGGGACCCTGCTGATCACGGTCCTCGTCCTTGCGGGATGCGGGCTGAACCTGGCCGAGACCCCCGCCCCGACCGGACCGCTTCCCACCGCGCTCGGGTCGTTGACGCCGGCCATCGCCGAGACCCACGCGGCCCTTGACGCGGCTCTCCGCGCCGGAGCACGGGTCGGGCTCGAGGATGCGTTGGAGGCCTACCGGCCGGCCGAGCCGCCCGTCCTGGTCTTCGCCCCGCGGGCCGTCTTCAAGGTCCGCCTGCCCGACGATCCCGACCGGGTCTACGTCGTCGCGTACGGCTTCCCCAACGCCGCGGCCGCGGCCGAGGCGGGACGCCTGGCGGCGCGCTTCTACGCCAGCGGGCCGGCCCTCGTGCAGTTCCCGGCCGATACCCGGTTCGCGCTCAGCCAGGTTGGGGAGGTCCTGGTATTCATCGCCTGGTCGCCGGGAAGCACCTCAGACCAGGTGACCGCCCAGGGAGCGTTCGACGTGATCCGCGCCTTCGGCGAGGCTATTGCCGTCTCGCCCTGACGAGCCGGCGTTGCTCACGCCTGGTCGCCTTCGCGGACCTTGAGCGGCGAATCGGCGTCGACCCACGCGCGCACGAGGTCGCGCTTCACCTTGAGCGTATGGGTGCGCGGGAAGTCGGCCTCGGGCCAAACGCGCCAGCCTTCCACCCGCTGATTGATCCCCAGGGCGCGGTTGGCTTCCTTGATGGCGGCCTCGATCCTGGCGGCCTCGACCTCGCTCAGCGCGGACCCGGCCGCCGGCTCGTCTGCCGGCTTGCCGTCGCGCGATACGCGCTGCTCCTCAGGCGGCTGCGGCGCCCCGGGTCCCTCGCCCGGGAGGACGACCGCCTCGATCCGACCGGGAGTCGTCTCCAGCACCACGGCGTCGCGGATCCCCGCGATGTGGAGGGCGTTCTCGATGTCCTCAGGGAAGACGTTGAAGCCGTTGGGCAGGACGATCATGTTCTTCTTGCGCCCCGAGAGGATGAGGTGACCCTGGCTGTCCCACCGGCCCACGTCTGCCGTGTGGTAGAAGCCCCCCTCGTCGAAAGCCGCCCGGGTCGCCTCGGGGTCGTCGAAATAGCCGGGGAAGACGGCCGGGCCGCGCACGAGGATCTCGCCGTCGTCGGCCAGCTTGACCTCGTTCGGGGGGATCGAGCGACCGACCGTCCCGAGCCCATGGTCGCGCTTGGTCGTCATGGTCGCGAGGCCCGATTCGCTCGCCCCGTAGCCCTGCATCACCACGACCCCGAGGTCCTCCCAGCCCTGCTGCAGAGCGGGCGGCAGGAACGCGCCGGAGCAGATGAAGAGGTTGAGTCCTCCGCCGAACTGGGCATGCACGGAGCGGAAGATCCAGCGCCGCGCGGGGTAGGGCAGGCGCCGCGCGATGGCGCGCAGGGTGTCGAAGGTCCGCCGCTTCCCGCGCCGCTCGACCTCGCGGGTGATCGCGCTCCAGAACAGCTCGAGGACCTGGGGCACGACGACCATAGTCGTGACGCGATGGTCGCGGATGGCCTGGAAGACGACCCGCGGGTTGCGGGAGCGCACGTAGAGGATCGATGCGCCGAGCGAGAGGGCGTAGTACAGCCCGGCCAGCTGCTCGAGCAGGTGGCTGAGCGGCAGGATGGAGACGACCCGGTGATCCTGGGGCTCGATGATCAGCTCGGCGTTCTGGATCGAGGCGAGCAGCGTGCCGTGCGTGACGATGACGCCCTTCGGCCGGCCCGTCGTGCCGGAGGTGAAGACGACCTGGAAGGCATCCTCCCGCCCGGGCCTCCGCCAGGTCCCGACTTCGGCCAACCACGCAGCCTCGTCGGCGGGCGAAGGCGGGTCCGCGGCGAGCTCGTCGGTCGAGCGGTGGGGAAGCGCGGCGAGACCCACGTCGGTCGGCTGCGGCGCATCGCGGCCGGTCCCGTGAACGATCGCTCGCGCGCCTGAGCGCTCGGCGATGCGCTTCATCGCCTCGGACGTCATGCGCAGGTCCAGGGGCACGAAGATGAGGCCCGCGCGCATAGCCCCGAAGTAGACGGCGGGCAGCTGCGGGGCGGATGGGGAGAGGGTCAGCACCCGGTCGCCGGTGGACAGCCCGAGGTCGTTGCGCAGTCGCCACGCCGCCAGGATCGAGCGCCGGCGCAGCTCACGGAAGCTCCAGCGCTCGGTGACCGTGTCCTCCACGAGAAGGGCAAGGGCGTCCGCGTCGCCGTACCGTTCGGCCGCTTCGTCGACGATATCGACGAGCGAATCGAGCGCCGCCGGATCGGGCGGCCCGCTCTCCCCAGCCACGCGTGACAGTGTACGAGCGGGTCCGCCCTGGGACGAGCCACCCGCGTCCGCCGCCGCCGCCCCGTCATTTGACCCCCTCTCGGGCCCTCGGCTACACTCCGCGAGCCCCGCCGCCGTCCGGCCACGTCGGCCTGCGTCCAGGGCGAACACGCGCCATCGGGCGCCCGAAGGAGGTGATCGAAGACATTGGCCGAAGTCCGTGTCGGTGAGAACGAAACCTTCGAGAGCGCACTGCGTCGTTTCAACAAGAAGATCCAGCAGAGCGGCATCCTCGCCGAAGCCCGTCGCCGCGAGCACTACGAGAAGCCGAGCGTGAAGCGCAAGCGCAAGGAAGCGAAGCGCAAGAAGGTCGCCCGCCAGGGAGGCGTCTAGACCGGTCTGGACGCCCCTCGTCGGCGACCCGTCGACGCTGACTCGCGCCAGGAGCCAGACCCGGTGACCCTCTACGAAAGACTCCAGGGAGCGCTGACGAGCGCCATCCGCGCCCGCGACGAGCTCCGTCGCGAGACGCTGCGCATGGCCATTGCGGCCGCCTACAACGAGCAGAAGGCGGCCCGTCGCCCCCTCACTGACGACGAGGTCATCGCCGTGCTGGCGCGCGAGCTGAAACGGCGGCGCGAGTCGATCGAGGCGTTCCGCGCGGGCGGGCGCGAGGATCGGGCCGCCCGCGAAGAGGCGGAGGCGGCAGTCGTCGCCGAGTTCCTTCCCCGGCCGCTCTCCGAGGAGGAGCTGCGCGAGATGGTCCGCGCCGCGATCGCCGAGACGGGTGCGTCCACGCCCCGTGACCTCGGGCGTGTCATGGGCGTCCTCGCGCCGCGGACGCGCGGCCGGGCGGAGGGCCGAACCGTGTCCGAGATGGTGGCCCGGGAACTGGCGGGCTCGGCCTGATGCTCGCCACGACGCAGCGGGCGGCCGGCCGGTTCACGCGACGCGACGCCGTGCGGCTCGTGATCGCCGCCCTCGTCCTCGTCGGGTCGCTCTCGGCCGTCCTCGCCGCCGACGTGCGCCCCGCCGGACCGCAGCTCCAGGTCGGCGACGTCGCGCCATTCGATATCCGCGCCCCGCGAGACGCCGAGTACCCCAGCGCCATTCGCACCCAGGAGGCACGCGCCGCGGCACGGGCAGCCGTGGAGCCGGCGTACGACTACACCTTCGAACGGGGCAACCTCGTCGCCGAGGAACAGGCATCCGCCCTGCGCGACCGCCTGGCTGCCGCGGACCGCGCGTTCGGCGATGCGAACCTCGATCCGGATGCCCGCGCAGCGGCCCTCAGCCTGGCGATCCCGGACCTGGGGGATGCGGCCGTGGCCACCCTGCTCGAACTCGGCGCCGACGGCTGGACCGCGCTGCGCGCCGAGCTCTTTCGCGTCCTCGACGCGACCGAGCGGCCGGAGCTGCGCGACACCGTCGTGGCCGAGGCCCGGGCGGGCCTGGCCGTGCGCTTCGACCCGGCCCTCTCGGCGGCGCAGCGGGACCTCGGGGCGGAGATCCTCTCCCCGCTCATCGTCCCGAACTCCTCGTACGACCCGGCCGCGACCGAGGCCGAACGGGTGCGCGTCGAGCAGGCCGTCCCGGCCCAGATGGTCCAGGTCAAACAGGGCGAGACGATCGTGGACGTCGGCCACCGCGTTGACGCACCCGACCTTGAGAAGATGCGCGCGCTCGGGCTCCTCGTGCCCGAGCCCGACGTCGTGGCCACGAGGATCGCGGGCTGGGTCCTGCTCGCGATGCTCCTCGTCGGGATCACCCTTGCGTGGGTGTGGCGCTTCCGGCCCCAGTACTGGCACCGCACCAACGCCCTCGTCCTGCTCGGGCTCATCCTCGTCGCCTCCGGGGTGGCCATCGAGCTGACCGGTGGGCGTTCGCTGCTGCCGTGGGCGCTCCCCCTTTCCGCGGCCGCGCTCCTCCTCGCTATCCTCCTTGACGCCGGGACGGCGACCGTCGTGGCCGCTGTCGTGGCCATCCTCGTCGGTGTCGTGAACGTTTCGCTCGAGCTCACCGCCGTCACGTTCACGGCGTCGCTCGCCGGCGCCATCGCCGTGCGCCGGGGGGACCGACTCTCCTACTTCCTGTGGGCCGCGCTCGCGATGGCCGTGGCGGGCGACGGCCTCGTGCTCGTCTTCGCCCTGCTCGGCACGCGCGACGTGGTCGGCACGGTGCAGCTCATCGGGGCGGCCTCCATCAGCGCCGGGATCTCGGCGGTCATCGCGGTCGGCCTCTTCGCCATCCTGGGCAACGTCTTCGGTATCACCACCGTCTTTCAGCTCCTCGAGCTGGCCAGCCCGTCACAGCCGCTCCTGCGCCGTCTCCTCGTCGAGACACCCGGCACGTACCACCATTCGCTGATGGTCGGGAACCTCGGCGAGCGGGCCGCCGAGGCGATCGGGGCGGACCCGCTCCTGACCCGCGTGGCCGCCTATTACCACGACATCGGCAAGCTGAGGAACCCGCTCGCCTTCATCGAGAACCAGGCCGGTGGCGAGAACATCCACGACGAGCTCGATCCGGAGGTGTCCGCCGACATCCTCAAGCAGCACGTTACCGACGGCATCGACCTGGCCTATCAGCACCACCTCCCCAAGGCGATCATCGCCTTCATCCCGCAACACCACGGCACGACGCTCATCAGCTTCTTCCACGCTCGCGCAAGGGAACTCGCGGCGCAGGCCGGCCGGCCAGACGACGTCGATCCGGCGACCTACCGCCATATCGGCCCCAAGCCGCAGAGCAAGGAGGCCGCCATCCTCATGCTCGCCGATGGCGTCGAGGCGTCGGTACGCTCGCTCGTCAAGCGCGACGAGCCGTCGATCCGGGCGATGGTCTCGACGATCATCCGGGAGCGCCTCGAAGACGGCCAGTTCGACGAGTCCGACCTCACCCTGCGCGACCTCGAGAAGATCCGCGAGGCCTTCGTGGAGCAGCTCCTCGGGATGTATCACCAGCGCATCGAGTATCCCCAGAACAAGATCGTCGAGCTCGAGGCGCGTCGGGCATCGGGCGCCCCGTGGCGCCGCCTGCGCCGCAGGAGCTGACGAGGGACGACGAAGCGAGCGGGGGCGGGTCCATCCGTCTACCGGTCAGGAGGGGCCACTGATGCGCGTCGTCTATAGCGCCGATCACCTGCTCCACGAGCCGTCGACCGAGGTGTCCGGCGGCGAGGTGGTCCCAGCCTACGAGGTGCCCGCCAGGGTCGAGACGATCCGGCGTTCCCTCGAGGAGGACGGGAGCTTCCTCTTCCAGGCGCCTGTCGATCACGGCAGTGAACCCATCAGGGCCGTCCACGACGAGGGCCTGCTCAGCTACCTGGAAC
>Ga0209002_10001061_pt1 | contig 22131 bp, 21 predicted proteins | sample Rifsed16ft2_FD_184010 | JGI IMG/M metagenome (GOLD analysis project Ga0209002, IMG submission 184010) | Soil microbial communities from Rifle, Colorado, USA - sediment 16ft 2 (version 2) | ecosystem: Environmental > Terrestrial > Deep subsurface > Rock core/Sediment | place: Rifle, Colorado... | reverse complement strand
ACCCAAGAAGGGGGCTCCGGAGATGACGAACGGCGTCGAGATCACGCTGGACAAGCCGAGGCGCATTCGGTTCACGTTCGCCGAGCTGAAGGCGCTCGAGGCGCGACTCGGGAAGCCGATGGGCGAGGTCGTGGCGGACCTCACGCGCCTCTCGGCCACCACCCTCCAGCACGCACTCTACGCGGGGCTGCGGTCGGAGGACAAGCGGCTACGGTTCGAGGACGTGGAGCGGCTGGTGACCGAGTACGTGGAGAGCGGGAGGGGCGCGCTGAACGACGTCCTGTACCTGCTCAACGAGGCCTTCACCGAGTCGGGGTACTTCGGGCGGGCGGCGGGGGACAAGGCGGCCGCCGACTAGAGCTGGCGGTCGGGTACGGGGAGGCCGAGGCGCTGGCGTATGAGCAGCTCGGCCTCACGCCGGAGCAGTTCTCGCGCCTCACGCCCGCCGAGCTGGTGGCGATGGCGGTCGGGCGCCAGCGCCGGGACGAACGCGAGATGTGGCGCCTCGCCTGGTTGGTGGCGCGCGTCACGGCCGCGACCGGGATGCTGAAGCAGCCGCCCCGGGTCTCGGACCTGATGCAGGAGCTGGTGGGCGAGGACCGCATGGCGCAGATCCTCTCCGAGGAGATGCGCCGGCACAGGAGAGAGGGCTAGGCGCGTGGCGGGCGAGGTCAACGTCGGGGAACTGGTCGCGAAGCTCCGCCTCGACATGGCGGAGTGGAAGCGCGGGTTCGACGAGGCGGCGCGCGGCCAGCAGAAGTTCGGCCAGGACTTCGAGCGCCAGTCCCAGAGGCTCTCCCTCTCGTTCGCGGGCCTCGCGAAGGGCGCGCTTGCGTTCTCGGCCGCGATGGTGGGGTTCCGGGGCATCACCGGAACGCTGGCGGCCGCCAAAAACGCCGTCATCGGGATGAACTCGACCCTCGAGACGGCCGAGCTCCAGTTCAAGACCTTGCTCAAGTCCGCGGACGCCGCCAAGGAGCACGTCCGGAGCCTCTTCGACTTCGCGGCCAAGACGCCGTTCGAGACGGGCCCGATCCTCCAGGCCTCGCGCCTCCTGCTGACGTTCGGGGTCAGCGCCGCGAAGGCGCGCGACTCCCTGACGCTGGTGGGGGACGCGGCCGCGGTGTCGGGGCGCGGCATCCAGGACGTGGCGTTCTGGTTCGGGCGCGCCTACAGCATGATCCAGGGCGGGCGCCCGTTCGGCGAGGCCGCGATGCGGCTCCAGGAGATGGGTATCCTGTCGGCCGAGGGCCGGACCAAGATCGAGAAGCTCCAGGAGGCTGGCGCCGGGGCGCGCGAGACCTTCGAGGCGCTGGAGAGCGAGTTCCGGCGGTTCGGGGGCTCGATGAAGGAGATGGCCGGCACGTGGGTCGGGCTGACCAGCACGATCTCGGACAACGTCCAGATCGCGCTGGCCGAGGGATTCAAGCCGCTCTTCAACGCCCTGAAGGACCTCGCCACCGGGATGGCGGAGTTCGTCCAGACCGAGAAGTTCAGCGAGTGGGTCCGGAACACCGCGAACGCCATGACGGCGGTCGTCCAGGGGACGCGGGACATCGCCTCGGGCGTGAGCGACATGTACCGCGAGCTAGACCGCAAGGCGCAGGAAGAGGGGCCGTTCAACAAGTGGCTCCGCCGCGCGATGAATGTGCTGGGCCAGCTCAGCGCCGTGCCGTTCCGCGTCGCGTCGCCGGAGGAGCAGAAGGGGATCCTCGAGCTTGAGGCCGCGTTCGGGCGCGAGCCCTCGCGGGGCGCGCAGGTCGTCCTCCCGGCGGGTGGCGGTCCGGGAGCCCTCGAGGCGGGGCCCTTCGCGGGCGGGGCCGAGTTCTCGGGCGTCCTGGCGACCTCCGAGCGCCTGCGCGAGGCGGCGCTCGCGGCCGAGGAGTTCGCGCGGGCCGGGGACGACGCCGCCGAGTCGATGGTCGAGATGGAGCAGGCGGCAGACGACTTCAGCCAGGCGACGAGCGACTGGCCGGAGTTCTTCTCCCAGCTCTCGGACGGCATGGAGGAGGTCGACCACGACCTCCGGCGCCTCGCGCGGAGCCAGATCGCGCTCGACGAGGTGACGGTCGACGCGCGCAGCGCGACGGAGGGGCTCGCCCGCGAGGCGGAGCTGTTGGGCCTCACGGCCGACGAACTGGCGAACCGACAGATCGCCGAACTCCAGCGCGAGCTCCGCGTCCTGGCGGAGGACCCGCTCACGGCCGCAAGCGACAAGGCCCGGGAGCTGAGCCAGCACCTCAAGGCGCTGGAGGACCAGCAGCGGCTCAAGGCCGTGTTCGTGGACCTCGGGAACAGCATCACGGGCGCGTTCGAGAAGATGGTGACGGGCATCATCCAGGGGACCAACACCCTAAAGCAGGGGTTCAGGGACCTCGCGCAGTCCATCATCCTGGAGCTCGGGCAGCGGGTGCTCCGGCAGGCGATCGCGCCCTTGATCGAGGGGCTGGCGGCACTCGCGGCCGCGGCGGTCACGGGCGGGGGCGCGGGGTCTCCGGCCGGCGTCTCGGCGCTCGCGAAGCTCGGGGGGAGCCTCGGGGCGCTCGGGTCGATCGCCGGGATCGCGGGCCCCGCGCTGGTGGGGAGCGGGATGGGGGGCGGCCTGGGGGGCGCGGCCAGCATCGCGGGCGGCCTCTACGGGGCGTACAGCGCCTACCTCGGTCCGACGCTCGGGGCGGGCACGGGCTCGTTCATCAGCCCGGGGCTCGGGAACCTCGCGTCGCTCGGCGGGCTGGGGGCTGGCCTCGGGGTGCTGGGCGGGGCGCTCTCGCTGTTCGGCGGCAACGATCTCCGGACCCAGTCGCTCGCCCAGCTCCTGTCGATCGGGTCGCTCGGCATCACGGCCGGGACCGGGCTCTCGGCCCTCGCGGGCGGCGGCGCGATCTCCGGCCTCGGGATCGGGGGCGCCGGCCTCGGGCTCTCGGCCGCGGGCGGCGGCATCGCGGCGGGCGCGATCCTCGCGATCATGGGGATCATGAACTCGTTCTCGTCTGCCGCCAACTGGGAGAACCTGCCCCCGTCGGTCCAGGCCGGGACGAAGTACGGGGCAATGTTCAGCCCGGGCGGCATCCTGGCGTCGCCCTTCACCCTGACGGGCCTCATCCCGGACAAGTACGTCTCGTTCGTTGACCCGATCGGCGGGCTCATCGGCGGGCTCATCGGCGGGCTGTTTGGGGGGAGCCAGAAGACGAAGGCGCAGCGCGACGCCGAGTCCATGCAGGAGGCGGTCGGGGCCGCGAGCGGCCTGTCGGGCGCCCTCAGCGCGGCCCGGACCCCCCAACAATTCTACGAGGCCCTGAACAGGTTCCAGAGCGGGAACGTCGGCGGGACGCAGGACCCGGCGGTCGTGTCCCACTTCTGGCTCCAGAACGCGGTCGCCCAGTCCCTGCTCGAGGCCGGGAAGATCAACCTCCCGTTCGGCGGGGACGTCGCCGGGTACGCGGCGGAGACCGGGTACGCGGGCGGGACCGTCCCGATCTTCACGGGCAAGCAGCAGGCCGGGACGCGCTACCCGACGTTCGCGAACGCGAGCGCGTTCTTCGAGACCCTGAAGCAGTACCCGGAGGCGTTCACCGCGGACGTGCAGGCCGGCCCGTTCCCGGGCTCCGAGGCCGGGCTCAACGCGGGGCTCAAGGAGCAGATCATCGCGCAGTCGGCGGCACTCCTGGAGCTCGAGGCCCAGCAGATCACGCAGGCGCGCTCGGCCCTCGAGCAGCTCCGCAGCACGGTGCAGGACTTCCAGCGGCAGATCGGAGAAGTGGCCGGCATCTCGACGGAGGCGACGCAGGACCTCTCGGCGTTCGGGGAGCGGCTCGACAGCATGGTGTCGTCGTTCGCGGGCGAGATCGAGCGCGCCCGGACCCGAATCGCGGAGGCGCCGGGCCTCGCGGAAGCCGTGCAGCGCACGGACGAACTCCGGACCCTGATCCAGCAGCGGTACCAGGAGGAGCTGGCCTACATCCAGCAGGTGGTGGGGGCGTGGGTCAGCGCCCAGGCGTTCATCGACGCGACGGTCCAGGGTCTGCGCCTCAGCGACCTGGCGACCACGAACCCGTCGGAGATCTACAACGCGCGGCGCACGGACTTCCAGGAGCTGCTGGACGCGTTCTTCGCCGCCCCGGACCCGGGCGCCGCCCAGGCGATCGTGGCGGGCGCCCAGGGGGTGCTTGAGGCCGGCCAACTCCTATGGGACCGGCCGTCAGCCGCCTTCCAGGCGCTATTCGAGGACGTCGCCACCACGCTCGAGAGCGTGAGCGCGGCGCTCGGGACCAAAATCGGGGAATTCACGGGCGGGGTGCCGTTCGAGGACTTCATGCGCGAGAAGCAGCAAGCGGTGGTCGACCAGCTCGGGCTCCTGCACGCGGACCTCCAGGAGGTGATCGACGGCCTGGCGCCGGGCGCCACCACGACTGAGGAGGCGCTGGCGCTGTTCGACCAGTTCGCCCAAATCGCGGCCGAGCAGCAGGCCCAGATGGTGACGGCGGACCAGGTGGCGATCGGGTACCTGGCCCAGATCGCGGCCAACACGGCGGCGCTCACGGGCGGGCAGCAGCCCGTCGCGGAGGTGGACGCGTTCGGGAACCCCGTGGTGCCGCCCGAGCTGGGCACCGGGTCCGCGCAGTACGGGATGGAGTACGTGCCGCGCACCGGCCGGTACCTCCTCCACCAGGGGGAGAGCGTCGCGACGCGCGAGCGCGCCGGGGGCGTCACGCTCCGGTTCGGGGACGTCGTGGTGAATGGCGGCGGGGACCCCCGCGCCGTCGCCGAGGCGGTGATCGAGGAGGTCGAGCGCCGGCTACGGGGCGCGAGCCGGCTGCGGGTGGCGGTGCAGGACGCCGCGAGGGGGCGGTAGCGGTGCCGGTCCTGCGCCTCTCGTTCAGCAACCTCGCGGAGGCCGACGGGGCGATCGCCTACGGGTCCGGCCAGGCGTGCAACTACTGCTCGACCGAGGCCCAGCAGCCGCAGCGCCCGTTCCGGCCCTGGCGGTCCGTCGACACCCAGACCACGCAGGAGTGGCTGCTGGACCTTGGGAGTTCGCAGACCGTCGCGCTCGTGGGGCTGGTGAACGCCGGGTTCACAAGCGCCACCATCCAGGGCGCGTCCTCGAGTGGCCTGTTCGCGGCCCCCACCTACAGCGAGGCCGTCGCGCTGACGTGCGACCCGCTCTCGTGGCGCCTTCAGCACGCGCACCTCGCGACGGGCTTCGGGTACCGCTGGCTGCGGATCAAGCTCGACCCCACGACCGCAACGTGCGCCGGGGGCCCGACGCTTGGCTCGACGTACTGGGAACTGGGCGGCGTCTGGGTGGCGGGCGCGCTGACCGACACCCCGACCCACCTCCGGGTCCCGGCCGGGCTCCGAACCGTGCGGCCGAAGCTCGACGTCGGGCCCCCGCACGGTGGGTGGTCGCAACGCCTCCGGCTTGGTGAGCCGCGCGTCCAGATCCGGGGGTCGGTCAAGGCCTGCACGGACCCCGCGTCGCCCGGGCTCGGGGACGCGCTCGAGGACTGGCAGGACGTGGCGCGCCGCGCGTGGAGCGCCGACTACTTCTACACCTACCTGAACCTCGGCGATGTGCGGCAGGGGTACGTCATGCGGTGGGCCGACGACCCCGACTGGCAGGCGGCCGGCGCGGAGGCCGAGACGATGATCACCCTTGACGAGGTGGTGGGGCCGTGACCGACCTCGCGCCGGACCGCCAGCGGCGGTGGGCTCCCGCCTGGCTGGCCGAGGTCTCCGGCTACTCGGCGAAGTTCGCGAGCCGGGACCTCGCGGTCGACGAGGTCGAGCCGACTGCGCTGCCGGGCCTTCAGCTCTGGCTCGACGCCTCGAAGCTAGACGGCCTCGCCGACACGGACCCCGTCTCGTCGTGGACCGACATGAGCGGGAACGCCAAGCACGCCGTCCAGGCCCTCGGCGCTCGGCAACCCCTGTACCGCACCGGGATCCTAAACGGGCGGCCGGGGATCCTGTACGACGGCTCGAACGACTGCCTCCAGACGCCGGAGATCACGCTCGGGCACTTCACGTTCTTCTGCGTCTTCAAACTGACGGGTTCGGCGGGAATCGTGTACGAGGGCGCGTCCGCAGCGGCCGTCGGGCACTACTTGTACGGCACGACCGGCAACACCATCCGGGCATGGAGCGCGGCGGGCACCAGCGGCAAGGACCTCAGCGTAGGGTGGGCGGTCGACAATGTGGCGCGGCTCACCAGCCACGTGAGCGCCGGCACGCATGCCAGCCACGTGCTCTATATCAATGGAGCCGCCCAGACGTTGAGCGACAGCGTAACCGGAGACCCCGGCGCCGCCACGCAGGCGGACGGCCTGAACGTCGGGGCCCGTGACGACGGCGCGAGCCTCGCGTCGGCGGGCTACATCTTTGAGCTGGTCGTCTACGACCGCGCCCTCACGGACGTCGAGCGGGTCCAGGTCGAGAACTACCTGGGGCGGAAGTACGGGATCGCGGTCTCGGTCGAGACGCCGGCGCCCGCGTTCTACCACGGCCGCCTGCTGGGCGACCCGGCGGTGGAGGTGCCGTTCTTCGACTCGTTCAGCGGCACGACCGGCCAGGCGCGCGTCGCGGTGCGGATCGCGAACGCCGACCAAGCGCACGACGTCCTCCACACGACGGACCGGCGCGGCCAGACCCTGACGCTCACGCGCTACGACGAGGAGAGCGGGACCGCGGTCGAGGAGTTCAGCGGGCGCGTCAGCACGACCCGCATGGGGGAGGGGTGGGTCGAGCTCGAGGCCGCGGCCCCGGACCTCGCGCCCCTCGAGACGCTCGTCCCGAAGGGGACGGTCGCTGCCGCGACGTTCGCGAACGCCAAGGACCTGGGCGCCACGATCCCGGTCGTGTTCGGGAACGTCGAGCGCCACTGGTGCCCGTACGTGAACGACGACCGGACGAATGACCAATACGACTACCTGGTGGGGCGCGGCGCCCTGACGGTCGACCAGATGTACCGGCTCGCGGGCGACGGCACGCTCCACAAGATCGAGACCAGCGAGTACACGGTCGAGACGACCCGCTACGCGGGCCTCACGACCGTCCGGTTCCCGCGCCGCCAGGTGGACTGGCAGAACGCTCTGTTCCGGCTCTACGCCGATGTCACGGGCCTCTCGGCCGAGCGCAACTTCGCGCGCGCGGTCAAGACCCTGCTGAGCGACAGCACCTACGGGCTCGGGCAGTCGGTCAACACCGCGAGTTTCACGACCGCGGAGGCGCAGATCGACCCCACGACCGGGACCGAGACGATCGACCTCTACTGCGACGGCGCCCTCTCGGAGCCCCGCGCCGCGGGCGACGTGCTGCGCGAGCTCATGATGGTGCGGGGCCTGCGGCTCAGCATGAACGCCGACGGAGAATGGACCGTCGCGGTCGACGCCCAGCAGGCGGATGTCCGCATGGCGGTGCGGGACGGGACGGGGGCCGGGGAGCGCAACCTGCTGGCGGTCGTGACGCCGCGCGAGCGGCCGCCGCTCGAGCAGGGGGTCAAGGACCTGCTGCTCGACTACTCGTGGGACGCGCTGAGTGGGTACCGGCTGCGCGCCACCCGCACGGTCGCGGCCACGTACGGGCGGGACCTCCTCCTGCAGAGCCGGTTCATCCGGCAGCCCGTCACGGCGGACCGGGTGGCGCACTACCTCAAGCAGCGGGAGCTGTACGGCAACGAGGTCCTGGACGTGCAGGTGACGCAGGAGGCTCGGCAGGCGGCGCCCGGCGAGCGCGTGACGCTCACGTACGCGCCGCTCGGCTACTCGTCGGCCCCGATGGAGGTCCGGCAGGTCAGCAAGCAACTCGAACGGATCAGCGCCCGGCTCGCGCCCTGGAGCACGGAGTTCTACACCTACACGTGCGGCGCCCTCCCGACGGACCCGGGGTTCCCGACCGCCGAGTCGACCGAGATGCCGGCGCCACTAATCGCGCCCGCGCCCGCCACCACGCCGCCGGCGTTCGGGGTCGTGACCGCCCCGACCGCCCTGACGGCCGTGCAGGGGGGCGGGAAGGTGGTGGAGGTCAACGTCACGTACGCGGAGCCTGTGGACTGGGCGTCGATCGTCCTGTACCGCGCCTGCGGGTCCACCAGCACGGGGTCCGCGGTCGAGCACAGGCGGGCGAAGGCCAAGACGTTCCACGACGAGGACGTCGAGTACCTGACGTGCTACGCCTACTGGCCCGCGGCCCGGAGCCTCTCGTGCGCGGAGTCGAGCTTCGGGCCCGGCGAGGGGGTGCGCGTCATCCGGATCGTGACGGAGGACGTCGCCGAGCAGCAGATCTCGCGCGCCGCGATCACGAACAGCGTCGTGGCGTGCTACTTCTGCTCGACGGTGGAGTTCGAGATCCAGGCCGTGAGCAATTTCGTGCAGCTCCAGCGCGACACGGACGTGATCCGGTCGTGGCTCGTCGCCCGCCTCCAGCTCGACGGGCCGAACGATGGGTCGGCCCGCACCGCGTACTACCGGCTCCTGCGCAACAGCACGACGACGAACTCCCCGTCGTGCGGCGAGGTCGTCTACTCGCAGTCCCTCTCGCTCGCGGGCGCCAAGTCCCCGAACGTGACGGCCGTGACCGTGTTCCGCTCCTTCCGGCTCGAGGAGCCGTGCAGCACCGGCTTCGTGTCGTACCACCTCCTCGGGCGCCTGTCCGATACTGCAGGGGGCGCGGGCTACAAGGTCACGTCCTGGCGCTTCCTGGCGGACGCGAAGTCGGCATGAGGCACGGGGTCGCGCTCGACGCCGGCGGGTGGGTGACGGCCGTGATCTCGTCGGAGGTCGACGCCCCGCCCGGCGAGGCGCGGGTCACGGCGGCGGACGCCGAACTGCTCCAGGGGCCGGACGTTCTGCCGGTCGCGCAATGGAGCGGCCGGGGGCTCGCGCTCCCGCACGACGACCGGGTCCTGTGGCGCGTCCTCCGGTCGCGCGGCTACAACGGGTACGAGGCCGTCGTCGAGGCCCGGGCGCACCGGCACCTCAAGGCACGGTGGGCGGACAGCGGGGCCGCGACCCCGCCGCCCTCGACCGTGACGAGGTTCGACCCGCCCGACACGCCGGAGCACGACTACCCGGACGTCCCCGGCCTCCGGCTGCGGCGCCTGACGGTCGACGACCTGGACGCCAGCGCGGCGGTCGGGGTGGAGTCCGGGATCTTCCCCGCCCGGTGCCCTGGCGACCCGCCGTGCTGCGACCCGCCTGAGGCGCACGCCTGGTGCCAGCTCGCGGGCCGCATCGACCAGCCCTCGACGTGGCAGCTCGCGCTCGAGTTCCGGGGCCGGCCGCTCCAGCACGAGCTCCTGTACCTGGACGACCGGCGCCCGACCGTGACGTGGACGATCCACTTCAACCGCGAGCGTCCCGCGTGGTTCTGGCGCGAGGCCGAGCGCCCGGTCTGGGCGGCGCTCCGCGCGATGGGGCACGGTGCGCTCCTGTCCCGCACGCGCGCCGACCGCCCGGACTGGATCGCGGGTCTCAAGGCCAACTACGGGGCCCGTGAGGCGGGGGCGTACCGCGCCGCGACGCTGCTGGAGTTCCCGCTCGACGACGCGGTGTTCCGCGGGTGGCCGGCGCGCCGGGCTGTGGGGGCGACGTTCGAGCGCGGCGGCTACACGACCCGCGAGGTCGTGGAGGGCGAGGTCCCGACGCTCGTCGAGCACGTCCGGGGGCGCTGGCGCGACGCCACGGACCAGGCGCTGTACGCCCAGCGGTGCGAGGACCAGTATCACCTCGACCGCGCGACCCTGCTGGTGACCGAGCACCCGGGCCGCGCCGGGAAGCCGGACGTCCGGGCGGTCAGGTTCCGGGCCGACCGCGGGGGCCGGCACCTCGGGAACATCGCGCTCCTGACCCCGATGCGCCAGGAGCCGATGGCGGACTCGCTCCACGCCACGAAGGCCTGGATGGCGGCGGCCGGGTACAGCGATGCCAGTATCTTCATGCCGACCGAGTATTGGGAGTCGCCCGTCATGCAGGAGCACGCGCGGGGCGCCGGCTGGGGGCTCAAGGCCCAGCACACGAAGTTCCGCCGGCCGCTCACTGAGCTGGAGATGCCGCTTGTCTGACGCGTGCGCGATGGTCGAGCGGTGCGCGCGCCACCAGCTCTGGGAGGCCCCGCGGCAGGGTCCAGCGCTGGTCCGGGAAGATGCCCCAGAGGAGCGGCTCGCCGACTATCGGGTGCCGTACCAGTACCCGCAGGACGCGGGATGATGTGGTTCCGGGAGGTTCAGAGGCCGTGCGCCGAGGCGCTGTGGGGCCGCGCGATGGCGTCCCTGCCGGACCCCGAGGTGGCGTTCGGCCCGCGCTGGCGCGAGCGCCCGCGCCCTGGCGAGCGGACGTGGGCGGTGGTCGACGACCGCGGCAAGCTGCTGGGCGTCGGGTCCCTCGAGTCGGCGGGGCCGGGCGCGGTGTCCTACTGCGTCTGCCTGCTGCCGGAGGCGCGGGGCTGCGGCGCCAGGCTGCGGGTGCGGGAGTACCTAGTGGACGAGGCGTTCCGCGACGCCCGGGTCCAGGAGGTCCGGGCCGCCGTCCTGCTGTCCAACACCCGGCACCTCGACCAGCGGGTCCGGGAGCTCGCGGCGGGCCCCTGGGCGTGGGGCGGAGTCTCGGGCGACCCGCCCGAGGCCGCGTTCACGGTCTCGCGCGAGGCCTGGGAGGCGCGGTGGTGACCCGTCAGCGCCGGTCGACGCGCGCCAGCGGCCCGGGCTCGGGGGCGCCGCCCGGCAGGCACGCCCCGGTGCGGGGCGAGCGCTCGAGCGCCACGAGGCACGCCTCCTGGTCCAGGAGCGCGACGCCCGCCCAGCCGGGCGTCATCGGGACGGGCCCGAGGGCCCACGGGGTCGAGTATAGGAGCCAGAGCACGAAGAGCACTGTCGGCGTCATGGTGTCCTCCTATAGGGTATATCGCGGGGGCGCGGGATGAGTGTGGAGTGGGAGCGGGTGCAACAGATCGTGTGGCTCGCTGGGTTTCTCGAAGGCGAAGGCTGCTTCCGTGTTCCGAAGGGCTTACCGATCATTGACGCAGCCACGACAGATCGCGACGTGGCATGCCGGGCTCAACATGTTCTCGGCACCACGCGACTCTACGTGCAAGCGCCTCATGGACTTGGCAAGAAGCCGCTGTGGCGTGTACGTCTAAGCGGTGATGCGGCGGCGGCGTGGATGATGACTCTCTATCTGCTCATGGGTCTTCGCCGCCGCAGCGCGATTCACACGGCGTTGTCAGTCTGGCGGGCGAGACGACGGCGGGACCACGCCTCGAAGACGACGTGCCCATCTGGGCACGTATATGACTACATCTGGGTCCTTCCCAATGGGAGGAAGCGTCGATACTGCAAGACTTGCAACCGCCGTCACCGCGACACCTATGCAAAGAAGAAACGAGATGAGCGTGCTGTGGCATAACATCCGCCACTTCCGGCGCGAGGAGTGGGTGCACGACCCGGACCTCGTGGAGCCCGATGTCGTGTATCTGCTGGACGAGCAGCGGGCCGCGCACGGCGAGGCACTGCCGGGCGTCCGGTACGTGATCCACGTCGCGTGGGACCGGCCCGGGAGCCACGACGCCGAGGACTCGAGCCACTACACGACCGCGCGTCCGCTCGCGACGGGGGTGGACTACCACGCCGAGGTCGTGCGCCAGGCAGGGGGTCGTCGCGTCGTCGAGCCCGTGCCGCTGGTTGACCTGTGGCTCTGGGCCGAGAGGTTTCCGTGGAATGGGGTCGGGCTCTACCCCGGGTGGAACACCCCGGGCCTCCACTGCGACCTCCGGCGCCTGGGGCGTGACCACCCGAACCTCGGGAAGCGGTGGTGGCGGGACGGGAAGGCGTATAAACCCTTTGACGAGGCGATGTTGAGGCGGCTCCTCGGAGAGAAGACATGAGCGACGGCGGGAACGGGACGGAGCGGCTGATCGGGGAGCTGCGGGCGGACATCCGCGCCCTCACGAAGATGTTCGACACCCACACGGAGGACGAGCGCGCTTACCGGGTGGAGGAGCGGGAGTCCGCGCGGGCCAACATGCGGACGATCGAGGCCCAGGTCCAGGCACTCGACGCCAAGCTCTTTGGGCGCGACGGGGAGCCTGGCGCCATGAGTCGCATATCGGCGCGCGTCGGGGCGATCGAGCGGTGGCGCGCGTACGTGACGGGCGCGGTCGGGATGCTGGCCGCCGGCCTCGCGTGGGTCGGGACCGTCGTGTTCGGCCGGTGAGCCATCCGCCCCGGGCGCGATAAGGGAGGGCATGGGACTGTACGACCTGATGGCAGCCGAGGCGGCGAAGCGGAAGTCGAAGGGCTGCCTCTTGCGGGAATTTTACTTGACGCTCTCCGGTTCGGACCGCGCCGATTTCCGGCGGGCGCTCACCGACCCGCAGATCAGCCAGGCCGCGTTCCTCGCCGTCCTCCGGACCCGGGGATACGGGGGCGTCGGCGCGACTGTCATCCACGGCCACCGGCACAGGCGCTGCCCTGCGTGTCTGGCGGACGGCCCAGAGGGGATCTATGCCGAGGACGAGGACCAGGGAGACCATCCAGGAGGCGGCGCGCCGCGAGACACTCGCCGCGAGGCTCGACGCAGCGGAGCGGGACCGGGGCGCGCTGCGCGCCCAGCTCCGGACGTCGGAGCAAGCGCGCCAGCGGCTGGCCGCGCAGCTCGGGGCCGTCGAGTCTCTCGACGCGGCTGAGGTCCGGCGCCCGGAGTGGGCGGCGCCCTCGAGGAAGAAGGCGGCTGACCACCGCGCGACGCTGTGCCTGCTCGTCACCGACACGCACTTCGACGAGGAGGTCGACCCCGCGCAGGTCGACGGAGTCAACGCCTACAACCGGGAGATCGCCGAGCTCCGGCTACGGCGGTGCTTCGAGCGCGCGGTCCTGCTCGGGCGCCACTACCTGGGCGGGGTCCGGTATGATGGCGTCTCCCTGATGCTGGGGGGCGACATTTTCTCCGGCAACATCCACGAGGAACTGGTCCGCACGAACGCCGATACCCTATTCGGCTCGCTCCTCCACTGGATCGGCCCGATGGCAGCGGGCGTCGGGATGCTGGCGGACGAGTTCGGGCGCGTCCACGTCTCGGGCGTGCCGGGCAACCACGGGCGTATGACCCGCAAGCCGATCGCCAAGAACCGGGCGGCCGACAACCTGGACTGGCTCCTGTACCGGCTCATGGCCCGGGAGTTCCGGGGCGACGCCCGCGTGACGTGGAACGTCCCCGCGGCGGCCGACGCGCACGCGGAGGTCTACTCGACGCGCTTCCTGCTGACGCACGGGGACCAGTTCCGGGGCGGCAGCGGGATCTCCGCTGCGCTGGCGCCCCTCCTCCTCGGGGTGCACCGTAAGACGCGTCGCCAGGCGGCGGCGGGTCGGCCGTACGACATCATGGTGATGGGGCACTGGCACCAGGAGATCTGGCTGCCGGCCCGCGGCCTGCTGGTCGGCAACTGCCTCAAGGGGTTCGACGAGCACTCCTACATCCAGAACTACGAGCCCTCGCCCCCGGCGCAAGCGCTCTGGATCACGACGCCGGAGCACGGCGTCACGTTCTCGGCGCCGGTGTTCGTGCAGGACCGCAAGGCCGAGGGGTGGTAGGAGAGGGGTCCAGGCTGACTACCTGCGGGCAACGTCCCCGGCCCCTACCGGGGAGCCCCTTCCTTCTGCCAGTGCGCGGATAATACGCAGCGATGGACTGCGTCGTCCGCGTGCGGGGCCCGTGGGCCCGACTCGAGGGACCGCCAGAGGCCCGGGCCGCGGCGCGCGAGGCCTTGACCGCCGAAGTGCCGGGCGCGCGCCACACGCGCGCCTACCAGAGCGGCCGCTGGGATGGTACCAGATGTCTCGTCTCTGCGTCCGGCGCGTTCCCGTCCGGGCTCGCGGAACGGGTCGCCAACGCTGTCGGGGCCCGCGTTGCGTTCGAGGACGCGAACACCACGCTGGCGCCGCTCGGGGTCGCGCTCGCAGGCATCGAGTTGCGGCCTTACCAGGTCGCGGGGGCTGACGTGGCGGTCGAGAGGCGTCGAATCTTGGTCGAGTGCCCCACGGGGTCCGGGAAGACCGAGATCGGGGCCGAGGTGATCCGGCGCGTCGGGGCCCCGGCCCTCTGGCTCACGCACCGGGCGGACCTCGCGCGCCAGACCGCCGAGCGCCTCCGCGCGCGGCTCGGGGCCGAGATCGGGCGCGTGGGGGCCGGAGCGGCCGACTGGCGGGCCGTGACGGTTGGGATGGTCCCGACCCTTGCCCGGCGCCTCAAGTCGCGCCACGCGGGCACGGTAGCCCACCTGGAGGCCGTCAGGGTGCTGGTGCTCGACGAGGCACACCTCGGGGCGGCCGACACGTGGGTCGCGGTCGCGGCCGCCTGCGGGTCGGCCGCCTACAGGATCGGGCTCTCGGGCACCGCCCCGAGGCGCGACCCGCTGACGGACCTCCTGCTCGAGGGCGTGTGCGGCCCGACCCTCGTGGCGGCCGAGACGGGCGCGCTCGAGGCCGCGGGCTTCCTGGCGCGCCCGACCGTGCGGCTGCTGGAGCCCCCGCCCGCCAGCTACCCGTCCTACGAGGAGGTGCGGGAGGCCGTCCTGCCGGACTGGCGCCGCGACCCGAAGCGCCTCGCGCGCCTCGGGACCCGCCTCTTCGACGAGGCCCGACGGCGGGGGATCGTCGGGAACCGTGACAGGACCGAGGCCTTCGCCGCAGCGGCCGCGCGGCACGCGCTGGCGGGGGAACGGGTCCTCGTGCTGTGCGAGCTTCGGCCCCATGCCGCGGCCCTCGAGGCGGCGGTTCGGCGCCGCGGGGTCGAGCGGACGTGGTGCCTGACGGGTGAGGACAAGGATCGAGAGGCAGCGCTCGGGCGCTATCGCCTGCTCGCCGGGGGCGGCGTACTGGTCGCGACGCCGTGGTTCCGCGAGGGGATGGACGTCCCGGAGATCGACGCTGGGCTCCTGGCGGGAGGCTCGCTGAGTGAGATCGCGGTCCTCCAAGGGTTCGGCCGGATGCTGCGGCCGCGGCCCGACAAGGCGGAGGTACTGGTCTACGACGCCTTGGACGGCCGGGACCCGGGCGTCCGGAAGGACTACCTGGCCCAGCACGCGCTCGCGCGCCTGCGAGTCTACCGGGAGCGTGGGTGGGCGGTCGAGCGGCAACCCGCCGGGGGATGGAGATGAGAAGGACGCCGGCCCAGATCAAGATCCAGCGCCGCACCCTCGAGCGATACCTCACCGCCAACAAGGCGGAGAAGAAGAGGATTCTCGACCGCGTCGTCGAGAGCAGCGGGGCGAACCGCAAGTCGGCTATCCGCTCTATGGGCGAGGCCGGGAAAGCTGCCGTCCAGGAGGCGGTCGGAGACTATCTTGACATGGCGACCCACATTACGCAGGCCATCCACCACCTCCGGGGGATGCCAGGATTCCCCGCGTCAGCCCTCCCGGTCCTCGACCACATCGAAGACCTTTGCGCGGAGGCGTTCGTGGAAGCGGAAGTTCCGACACACCCTAGGCACCCCCACCAATTAAGTAACTCGCATGGTAACTCATTTGGTAACTCGCACGGTAACTCACGAGTTACCGACGGCGCATACTTAAGTTCTAAGCTAGATACTACTACTAGAAACAGTGAGTTTAAGAGTTCAAGAACAGGGGGAAAAAGTTTCGAGACTAAAATGGGAAATGAAACGGAGAAAAAGATCACGGTCGCTTCGCGACCGAGGCGCGCTTCGCGCGCCCCGCTCCCGGAGGGGGAAGCCACGCAACTTCTGTCTGCCGCCTCGGTGGTGATGGGGGCGAAGTATTCCGTGTCTAAGGCGTACGGCATTATGGCGCTCCGGGTCGCGGCAGACCGGATCGCAGAGGGATTCTCGACGTCCGACCTCCTCCGTTCCTGCCACCTCGCGATGAAACGATGGCGCGGGGGAGACCATTGGCCGCCCTTGAGGAACCTGACGTATCTCTGGGGCGCGTCCCTCCCCGCGATCCTCGACGGGGGCGAGGGCTCGGGGCAGGGCGCCGCCCGCGGCCAAGCCCCGGTCTTCCGCGAAGGCGAAGAGGCCGAGGCGTGGGCCCGGGGCTGCGGGGAAATGCCGACCGCGACCCGAGCCATCTTGCTGGGGCCGGATAAGTAACGTCGAAGGAGGAGAGCTATGAATGTGACGAGGATGTTCGTGATGGCGGTTGTTGGGGTCCTGCTGCTGGCCGGGTGCGCGACGGTGTCGGAGGACACCGCCGGGCGCATGGAGCGGGGCGTGAGGACGTACACGTTCTACGTCGAGGACCTGCTCGCTTCGCGCCAGATCGTCGGCGTGTACGGTCGTGACGGCGTCGTGCGGTTCAACGACCTTCACCCGGTCTTCCGGAACATGTACCCGCACATTCCGGCGCTGACAGTGTTCGTCGCCAGGAGCGACGTGCAGGCGGCGAACTTCTGCTCGCGCTCCAGGGCCGGGTCTCCGCTGGCGACCGCTGCGGCGTTCCAGAGCGGGCAGGTGCCTGCGGGGTCGACTCGCTGCGGGTCGCTCGCCCCGTACGGGCATCCGTGGATCGCGGTGTCGGCGACACGGTGGGACGAGAACGGCGAGCCGTTCGGGTTCAGCTGGGACGACGCCGACGTCCGGCACGAGCTCGGGCACGCGCTCGGGGGCGAGCGGCACTGGGGCGACGGCGGACCGGATCGGTAAACAGACAATCAACAATCGGAGGGTGAGGAGATGAGGAAGACGTGGCTGCTGTTCGCGGTGCTGACGCTCGCGGCGTGCGGGCAGGTGGACCCGGGCGAGCGTGCGGTGTTCGTGACGTGGGGCCAGATGGACCAGAAGTGCTATTCGCAGGGGTTCTACTGGTACAACCCGTTCTCGACCGACATGGACCTCGTGGACGTCCAGGTCCAGGCGTTCGAGGCCAAGAACCTCGCGGCCGCTACGCGGGACTTGCAGGAGGTCCACGCGACCGTGGTGGTGAACTACTCGCTCGACCCCGACTCGTGCCACAAGCTCCTGACGGAGGTCGGGCACACCTACCGAGAGAAGGTGTTGTACCCGGCCCTGCAGGACGCCTTGAAGGCGGGGACCGCGCACTTCGCGATCGGCGAGATCATCAAGGAGCGCGCCAAGCTGCGGGAGGAGGTCACGAAGGCCCTCCAGGCCCGCGTGAGCGCGTTCTACATCCAGGTGGCGGACAACGGCGTGAACCTGACCAACTTCGACGTCTCGAAGGCCTACATGGGGGCGGTCGAGCAGAAGCAGATCGCCGAGCAGAACGTCATCACCGCGACCCGCAACGCCGAGAGCGCGAAGGCTGAGGCGGTCGGGCAGGCGGACGCTGCGCGCGAGGCCGCCAAGGGAGCGGCCGACGCCACGCGGGCTGCGGCCCAGGCGACGGCCGATGCGCTCCGGATCGAGGCCGCGGCGCGCGCTGACTACAACGTGCGGATCAGCGCGAGCCTCACCCCGATCCTCGTTCAGAACAGGGCGATCGACGCCTGGCGTGACGGGGGCTCGCAGGTCCCGCAGATCGTCGCTGGGCCGGGCGCCGGGCTCCTACTCCAGATCCCGGTGCCGGGCGCTGGCGCGACGCCGGAGAAGTAGAGCGATGGCGGTCAAGGCCGGTTCGGGCGGGGTTGGTTGGCGGTGGGCCTTTCTCTTCTTCGCGATCGTCGACCTCGTGACGCCGGTCTCCCTGACGTCGCTTCTGATCTTGGCGTTGATCTTCAGCCGGCGGTTTCGCCGGTGGCTCTTGAGGGAGGTGGGGAGATGGGGAAGCTGATGGTCGGTCTCCTGGGTCTTGCGGTTCTCGTGTTCGTCGGCGCCCTCGCGTGGGCGCTGCTCGCGCCGGTCGTGGCGTGGGGGGTCCGGCGACTCACCGGCGCCTCGCGCAGCATCGACCGGTCGCTCGGGGGCGGGGGCAGGCAGGACTCCTAGCGTGGACGACCTCCTCCCGCCCGAGCTCGACGACCTCGAGCCCGAGGACGACGCCGCGGCGCGGGTCCGGGCTTGCGGGGTCCCGTACCCGGAGTGGGGGTGGGACTGCCTCCGGGAGTGGCGCGCCGAGGGTGTGTCGCCAGCCGACCTCCGGGACTGGGGGCGGGCCCTAGCGCCCGGGCGCTGGGGGCTCCTGCTCCACGGGGCGCCCGGGCTCGGGAAGACGGTCGCGGCCTGCTGCGTGATCCGCGACGCCGCCGAGCGCCGGGTCGGGTCCGCAGGAGCGTGGGTTGTGGTGACGTCCTCCCGCACACAGGAGGCGGTTGCGGCGGGGGCGTTTCGGCAGCGCCCGGCCCCGGCCCAGTTTCACCGCTGGCGGGACCTCAAGGCGCGGCTCGACGCCGCCAAGACCGGGGCCCTGCCGTGGGGCGAGGAGCCGCCCCTGACGGCCGACAAGCTGCTTGGCGAGATCGAGGGGCGGTGCGCGGTCCTGGCGCTCGACGATGTCGACGTCGACGCCCACACGCCCTGGAAGGAGGAGGTCCTCTTGCGGTTGCTCGAGATTCCGCTCCGTCATCGGCGCCTCGTCCTGACGACGAACCTCCTCCAAGACCAGGCGCGGGCGCGGGACCGGCTCGGGGAGCGGGTGGTGGATCGCCTGATGGACCCGTTGGTCTTCGCCCGCGTCCAGTTCTCGGGCGAGAGCCTCCGAAGGCGTCGGTAGAGCGTTCGTGAGCGACCCGCCCGCTTACGGGCAGAGCTTCGGCCCCGGGTTCCTGCGCAAGGTCTTGTCCCTATGCGTCCGGACCGGGCTCCACCGCCGGGTGCCGGGTGCCTGCGACCCGGACCATTTCGCCGAGGGGTCGGAGGGGCGCCTCGTGGGCCCGCGCCAGCGCCTGGCGCGCCTAGTCGAGCGGCACGGCGAGGCAGACCCCCGCGGGTGGCCGGGCCTCGAGTCGATGGACCACCTCGTGGAGGCAGAGGTCCGGCGCCTCCGGACCGACGAGGCGGCGGCCCTGCGCGAGGAGTGGGGCGCCGTCCGGGAGGCAGAGGTCCCGGACGCCGCCTACGTCGAGGGCGAGGTCCTGGAGTGGATCGGGCGCTCTCGGCTCCAGCGCGCGCTGCTCGGCGCAGCGGACCTCTACCAGCGGGGCGAGTCGGCGGCCGAGATCCGGAAGTACGTCGCCCGCGCGATGCGGGAGTCCGAGCCCGCCTCCTCCGGCCGCTCCGTGCCGCTGATCGCGACGTACGAGGAGCGGGTCGCGCTCTGGGAACGGGGCGAAGACCTCGCGGGGCGCGTGCCGACCGGCTTCCCGAAGCTCGACCTCGCGCTCGGCTCCGGCGTCCGGCCCGGCGAGGTGATGTACTTCTTGGCGCCCCCGAAGGGCGCGAAGACGAGCGCGCTCCTGAACGTTGCGCTCAACGCCGCGCGTCGCAGGCACGGGGTGGCGTTCTTCTCGTTCGAGATGGGCGCGATGCCGATGCTCATGCGCATGGACCGGAACGTCGCGCGCGCCACCAAGCAGGAATTGCGAGCTGACGCCTCGGGGATGGCGCGCGCCTACCGGGGCCTGATCGCGGCGGGCGCTGGTGAGGTCCACCTCTGGACAGGCTCCCCGCGGGAGGCCGGGGTCGTGGACGCCGTGCAGCGGCACGTCGAGGACCTGCGGCGCGAAGGCGAGCGTGTCGACCTCGTGGTGCTCGACTTCCTCAACATCATGGGGTCGGCGTCCGGCGAGCGCGAGCTCCGGCACGAGCTCGCGGCCATCAGCCGGGAGATCGCGGCCGCCGCTCGGGCGCTGGGGACGGCGGTCTGGTCGGCCGCGCTGGTGAAGCGCAGCGCGATCGCGAAGGCCCGCATCCGGAAGGACGACATCGCGGAGGCGTTCGAGGTCATCGCGGTGGGGGACGGGTTCGTCGGGATCTGCGCGTCCGAGGAGTTGGTGCAGGCCGGGATGCGGTCCCTGTACGTGGCGGCCCTGCGGGACGAGGCGGACGAGCAGTTCGCCGGGACCTTCCGCGTGGACCTCGACCGGATGGTGTTCCGGAGCGTGAAGGACGAGGAGGCGCCGCATGGTGCTGCGTGACCCGCTTGAGGAGGAGATCGACGTGCTGGTGGACCAGATCCGCGACCTGCGGGCTGCGCTCGAGGTCCGTGAGCGGCGGCTGGCCGAATTGCGGCGCGACCTCTACGCAAGAGTGAAGGCCCGGAGTCATCCTGCTGGGGTTGGATATATATCTTACGAGAGGGGAGAACGCGACTCGACGGGCGGGAAGGCTTCCCCTTGAGATGTTGAAACGAAGGAGCAGAGTGATGGCCAAGAAAAAGGACGAGCAGCAGGAGATGCAGCCTCTGGTGGTCGAGCGGGGGAGAGTTCGGTTCGCGGTGCTCGGCGAGACGGCGCTCGTGTTCAACCGGCAGACCGAGAAGGTCAAGCAGGGACTGCTCTTGCCGAAGGGCCGGATGACCCAGGCCGAGAAGCAGGGGCACCTGAAGCACGACGTCTACGGGGAGTTCTTCGATTCCCCCTACACGCTCGAGGACCCGACGGCCCCGACGCTGCTGTGCGTCAAGTCCTCGGCGTTTAAGGGCGCGATCGCCTCGGCCGCTATCGACATGCCGGGGATGCAGAAGGCACAGATCGGGCGCCTCGTCTACGTGCCGGGCGACATGGTGCCGGTCTACGGGATTCCGGAGCTCAAGATGGACACCGTCATCCAGGCGGGGATCAGCCACGCCCCGGACGTCCGTACCCGGGCCGCCGTCAAGCAGTGGGCGTGCTTCGTCGATGTGCTGTTCATCTGCCCGCTCATCACCGACACGGCGGTGGCCCATCTTCTGGCCGCGGGCGGGATGTTCATCGGGATCGGGGACGGCCGCCCGCAGAAGGGGAAGCTCAACCACGGTCAGTTCACGTGCGTGGAGCCGAGCGACCCGAGGTTCGTGGCCGTTCTCAAGGGCGGGGGGCGCGCCGCGCAGGAGGCCGCCATGAAGTCGCCGAAGCCCTACGACCGGGAGTCGGCCGACCTCTGGGCGTGGTTCCGGGACGAGGTCGTGCGCCGGGGCCGGTCCAAGCAGGTGACGACTCAGGGGTAGGGAGGGCCCTGCGGGTGTGGCAGGGCTAGACACGACACGGCAAGGCAGGCATGGCAAGGCTTGGCCCGGCAGGGCGAGGTGAGGCCCGGCATGGCTTGGCGAGGCAGTCTACACGAGGCGTGGGTTGGCGGGGTGAGACTTGGCCGGGCGCGGCGGGGCAAGGCAGGCGCGACGTGGCGTGGCGCGGCCTGGCGCGGCCTGGCGCGGCGCGGCGTGGCAGTCCACACTAGGCGGGGCTTGGCGCGGCGGGGCGCGGCACGGCTTGGTGCGGCAAGGCCAGGCGAGGCAGTTCACACGAGGTGAGGCTAGGCTTGGCGCGGTCGGGCTTGGCACGGCAAGGCAAGGTTTGGCTTGGTAGGCACGGAGAAAGGAAAGTTCTATGACAGGACAGGAACGCGCAGAGATCCAGGAGCAGTTCGACAAGCTCGCGACCAAGAACGGCGGGACTCTGACGCCGGAGGCTGTGGTCGAGGCCGCGAGGGACGAGGAGAGCCCGCTGCACAAACATTTCGACTGGGACGCCGAGCGCGGATTTTACCGCTCGCTCATCGACCGGGCGCGCGACCTCATCCGTTCGGTGCATGTAACGGTGTTGGACTCCGAGAAGAAAACGGTCTTGTGTCCGGTGTGGGTGCGCGACCCCGATGCGGACTCTGAGATCCAGGGATACGTGGCGGTCCCAACGCTCGCCGCGGACCCGAATCGTGCGCGGCGCGCTCTCGTGGCGGAGTGCCGTCAGGCCGCCGCGATCCTCCAGCGCGTTCGAAATCTCGCCCGGGCGTTCAGGCTCGAGCGCGATGTGGCCGACATTCTCGCCCGCCTCGAAGTGGTGATCGAGAAAGCGGAGCGGCGGAGGGGCACGAGGAAGAAGATCGTTTTGACGAAGGGAAAGGGGAAGAAGCGCTAAATGGCAGGGTAGACATGGCGCGGCGAGGCCTGACGTGACAAGGCTAGGCAGGGCAGGGCGCGGCGAGGCAGGCGGGGCGCGGCCGGGCGGGGCCGGGCGGGGCTTGGCCGGGCTTGGTGCGGCAAGGCGCGGCATGGCAGGCATGGCAAGGCTTGGCCTGGCCAGGCATGGCGAGGTGAGGTAAGGCATGGGCAAGGCGGGGTTGGGCAAGGCAGGCTGGGCACGGCGAGACAGTC
>Ga0209002_10001060_pt1 | contig 22131 bp, 11 predicted proteins | sample Rifsed16ft2_FD_184010 | JGI IMG/M metagenome (GOLD analysis project Ga0209002, IMG submission 184010) | Soil microbial communities from Rifle, Colorado, USA - sediment 16ft 2 (version 2) | ecosystem: Environmental > Terrestrial > Deep subsurface > Rock core/Sediment | place: Rifle, Colorado... | reverse complement strand
GCGATCAGAGGGCCGTCAGCAGGTGCTGCAGGGCGAATCGTGATGGAAGGCATAAGTCAGTCAAAATATAGGTGAACCTGAAGGGAGAATCAATTCTAACAGGTGTCGTTTGCGTCAAGAGTCGCTCTTGCGTGTGATCATGAGTACATTTGAACCACATCCGGAAGGAAAGCCGCCGTCCCCCGGTCCGGTGCGGCCCGCGTCGGGAAAGGAAACCCCTATTTCATGGATTTTTCAACATGAGATCAACTTATCTTCCTTCCAAGTGGCAACTTTCGATCACGTTTTGCATCTTCAGGTACATTCCAAGGGGGGAAGTCCAGCCCTCTTCCTCAACAATCATCACCTTTCTCACATGAAGGAGTTACCATGAACAAGATCATCACCTTTCTGATGATTCTTCCTGCCTTCGCACTCCTGGCTCAAAAGCAGGTCTCGACTGTCAATCCGTCGAAGCCCAAAGTCGGCGATTCAGTTCTCCTTAGCTACGACGCGGCCGCAAAAGCTGCGAATCTCCGCGACGTCAATGAAATTACGGCAGAGGCCCTCCTTATCAAAGAAAAGGGGATGCCGGAACTGGTCGAAGTTCCGTTAACAAAGAAAGGAACGTCGTGGACAGGATCTTTCAAGATTACTGACGAGGTCATGCTCTTTCTTCTTCGCTATGCATCCGGTGAAAAGACCGATGACAATGGCGAGAACTCCTGGGATGTGTTTGTTTATGACCAGGAGCAACCGCGTCGAGGAGCGTACTACTTCCGCTCCATGATCAATCGGTCGTCAAACTATGCAGGCTTTAAGCGTCAGAAGAACGACGATGCCATGAAAACGGATCTTGCGAAAGAGCTCGAGCTGTACCCCGACAACTGGCGGGCGAGGACCTTCGAATGGGGTCTCGCAAGAAGGGCGAACCCGGGAGAAGAAACTGAGAACAGAGTGAAAAAGGAGTTGGCCGATCTTTATAAAAAATTTGCAGACGATGAAGAAGCCGTTTCCCCTCTCCTTTACTGGTTCCAGCAGATTGGACAAAAGGAGAAGGCGGATGAGATCGAGGCATCGTGGAAGACAAAGAACCCGAAAGGGATGGTCGCTCAGGCAGCAGCACAACGGGCTGTGTTCGCAGAAAAGGATCCGGTGAGAAGGGTGGAATTACTGGAGAAGTTCCTGGAAGAATTCCCTCAAAAAGATAACAACATGAAAGACGTGCTTGTGAGTTTCTGCATTCAGGCGAAATTGTACGAAAAGGCGGTCGCGATCGTCGACGCACAGCCAAATCCCAATGGCAATATCTACAATAGCCTCGCCTGGCCCTCTATTGAGAAGGGTGAAAACCTTGAACAGGCTGTCGCATGGGCGAAGAAAGGCCTCGACCTCCTCAAGAGCGGAAAGGCCGGAGAAAAACCTTCGTACGCCAGTTCAAGGGATTGGAAGCGGAACCAGGACGTCAGCATCGGGTATATTGCAGATACCTACGCGTACGGCCTCTTTCAGATGGGAAAACTTGCCGAGGCAGAGAAAGCTTACAAAGAAGCTTACGACCTGACGAAAGGGTCCAACGCCAACATCAACGGGCGTCTCGTACAGTGCTATGTCAAGAATGGCAAGCACGATGAAGCCATGGATGTCGCGGACGCCTGTATACTCAAAGGAAAATCGGACAGTATGCTGGTTGCCAACTACAAAGCGGCATATGTTGGAAAGCACGGCTCCCCGGACGGTTTCGATGCGCTGCTGAAGAAATCCACGGATGTCGCCAAGGACGAGACTCGGGCAAAGATCAAGAAAGAGCTCGTAAACAAACCGGCGATGGATTTTGCTCTCAAGGATCTCAGCGGAAAGATCGTGAAACTCTCCGATTTCCGGGGGAAGATTGTCGTCCTCGATTTCTGGGCTACTTGGTGCGGACCGTGCGTCTCGTCGTTCCCAACTCTCCAGAAGGTTTATGACAGATACAAAGACAATTCAAAGGTTGTCATTCTTACCATCAACACATGGGAAAATGTCAAGGGGAAGGAGTTGGATGAACTCGTCAGGAAATTCATGGAAAAGAACAAATACACCTTCCCGGTTCTCTTTGACGAAGGTTTTGTGGAAAAGTACGGTGTTGAGGGAATTCCAACAAAATTCGTTATCGATCAGAAGGGGATGATTCAATTCAAGGATATCGGATTTGGCGGAGCGCAAGAAATGGAAACCAAAATGGAGACGGAGTTCGAACTGCTCCTGAGCGGCGACATTTCCCTGAAGTAGACAAGAACTGATGTCTGGCAAGGGCCGGTAGTAACTCCGGCCCTTTTTTTTTGCCCCGAACTTCACGAACGTGCAGCATCGAGTCGATTGCAATTCAATATGCCTTTTCCTATAATCCCTCACCCTCACGCTTGCTCAAACCGGCACTCCGGAGAAAGCTATGAAAACGATCGGCGCTCTCCTCGTTGTTCCCTTTTTCCTCTCTCTCACGTTCGGCCGACAGCAGGAAGTCAAGGTTGTTGTCACCTCTCCGCTCGGACAGACGTCGACCATCGACCAATCGCGGCAGATCTTCGCAACGTTCAATCAGCCGATGGTCCCCTTGAAGGAGGTGCCGGAAGATGAGGCAACGGGTCCGCTCGAGATCGTGCCGGCTCTTGGAGGTAAGTACCGCTGGTTGGGAACGTCGACCATTGCCTTTATCCCCGCAAACCCCCTCCCGTCCGCGACAGAATACATGGTTAAGATACCGGCGGGAATACGGTCAGTTTCTGGTCAGACCCTGAAGAATGCCGTTCAATGGAAATTCGAAACACCGCGGCCCCGCGTCGTCACAACCCAGCCGTATCAGGGACAGAAGTTTGTGGAGCTGGACCATGCCATATTGGTAACATTCAATCAGAAAGTCGATCCGCAGACGGCCAGCGCATCAATCTCCGTCGAAGAGCGCAATGGGTCCAGCGTCTCGTTTCCCGTTTATCGTGCCAGCAGGCCCGCCGACCCCAAAATACGTAACCTCGAACAAAGCGTCCTGCTCACTCCTGCGAAACAATTTCAAAAGGGCTCGACCGTTACCGTGCGAATCAAGGCGGGCTTGCTTGGAAGCGAGGGACCACTCGGCATGCAGGGCGACTACGTTTTGTCGTTTTCCACCTACAACGAGTTCACCTGCAACGGCGTGGTCAACCAACCGAGCTTTGAACCGCGCCTCGCTCTCCAGATCGTCTTCTCCAATCCGGTCTCTCAGCGCGAAGTTGCCCGGCATATCACATTCGATCCCCCCATTCCGGTCGATGTCGAGACGTACTACGATTATTCCGAGTCCCACATGTATTTTTCGCTCCCGCTCAGGGCCGAACAGAACTACACCATGACAATTCTGGAAGGGCTCAAGGATATCTTCGGCAATGATCTCACGGGGAAGAGGGTGTTCACCTTCAAGACCGGATCCTTCAGGCCTTCGGTCAGAATGGTCACGGGGCAGGGAATTCTGGAAGCGTACGAATCGCACAAGTATCCCGTTACCTTCACGAATGTCGATTCGGTCACTCTCCAGCTCGCAAGGATCAACCCGGATAGGATCGTCGATATTATGCAGCGATTGGACTACTCATATTACCAACGACTGGCCTGGGAACAGGCGATCCTGGAATGGGTCACCACGGTCGGCGAAGATCCAAAGCTGTTCAACGTTTCACGCGTCTGGAAAACGTCGATCAGACGCAATGAGCCCACCGTTCGGCCTGTCGACCTCGACGAGGTCCTCGGCAAAGCTAAGACAGGGGTGGTTCTTCTGCAGGTACAGAACAATTTCTTTCCGCAGGAATACCAGCGGTATCTCAAGTCGCTGGTCCAGGTCACTCATATGGGCATCACGGCCAAATTTTCCCCCGTGGACAATCTGATATGGGTAACCACGTTGAAAGATGCCGTGCCTGTGGGCGGGGCACACGTGGAGTTACGAAGTGACAGCAATCAGGTTCTGTGGAAAGGAACAACGGACCGCGACGGATTTGTCAAAACGCCGGGATGGGGAAAGCTCGGCCTCGGTGCTTCTCAATCTGAAGACGAGGAGGAGTATTACTACTATGGCCGACGGCAACCGCGCATTTGGGTGATCGTACGGCACAATGACGACGTCGCATTTTCCAGTTCCGATTGGAACGATGGCATCGAGCCGTACACGTTCAATGTGCAGTACGATTGGAACCCGAAGTTCGAGTCGATCGAGGGATCGATCTTTTCGGACCGCGGCCTCTATAAGGCAGGCGAACAGGCTGACCTCAAGTCCATTGTTCGCATTCGACGCGATGGGACCTGGCGGATTCCGCCGAAGAGCATCGGACTGAAATTAACGGTTCGCGATTCACGAAACGAAGAGTTGTTCACCGAAGAGCCCCGGCTCTCCGCTTTTGGAACCTTCGCCACCGGTATTCGCCTGAAACCCGATGCTCCCCTGGGATACTATTCCGTGACCCTTCACACCAAAGAGATGCGCAAAGGGAAAGAACACCTGGTCCGGATTGCATCGACATCGTTTCGTGTCGAGGCATTTCGCGCGGCCGAATTTGAGGTCACAGCGCGGCTGAACAAGACGAGCTACACAATTGGAGATGACATCGGTGGAACCATTTCAGGCCGGTACCTTTTCGGCGGCGCAATGGGGAGCGAACCGGTCCGTTGGAGGCTGAATGCAAGCGCAACGTCGTGGTCGCCCCCGGGACATGAGGACTATTGGTTTGGACGGCTCGGCTGGCTTTCGCGCTATTCGTACGGCTACAAGAATCTCGGTGAGGGTGAAGGAACCCTCGATAATCAGGGACTCATCTCTGTGAAAGGCTCGCTCCTCGTCGGAGAGCTTCACGGCCCGCAATACCTGTATTTGGAAGGAGATGTAACGTCACGATCGCGCCAAGTGGTGTCCGGACGCACTTCCGCGCTCGTCCACGGGGGAGAATTCTACGTCGGCATCGGACCCGCCGGCACCTTCACCAAGAAGGATTCCGTTTTCCTCTACAGGATCATTGCCGCTAATCCGGAAGGCTCACTCGTACCAGACGCATTGATATCGGTACGGGTGGTTCAAAGATTCTGGCGGTCGGTTCGTGTGGCTGAAACGGGAGGCCGCTATCGGTGGGAATCGACCCAATCCGATTCGGTTCTTGAGCAATCAACAGTTACGACGGGACAGGCTCCGGTTGAAAGGAGATTCGTTCCAAAGGAGGCCGGTTTCTTCTATATCGTTGCCACGGGAAAGGATAAGCGGGGAAATGAGATCGCCTCAGAGGCATATTTTTACGCCAGCGGAAGCGATTACGTGGCGTGGGAGAGACGAGACGACGACAGGATCGAGCTGGTCGCCAGCAAGGCCGATTACGCACCGGGGGAAATGGCGAGCATCATTGTGAAATCACCCTATGAGAAGGCGACTGCCTTGGTTTCTCTGGAACGGGAGGGAATCATTCGGCATTACACAACGACACTCGTTGGCAGTGCCCCGCAAATCGATATCCCGATCCTGAAGGATTATTTGCCGAATGTCTTTGTTTCAGTTGTGCTCTTGCAGGGCCGGGTGGAACAGGCAGCCATCACCAAGGAAGCGGATATCGGCAGGCCGTCATTCAAGGTTGGCTACATCAGCCTCGGCGTCAGTCCGAAGGAAAAGCTGCTCACAATGAATGTCTCGACGGATCGCAAAGACTATCGGCCGGGGGATACCGTTGAAGTTACCATACGCGTCAAGAATGCTCAGGGAAAGGGGGTCCGCTCCGAGGTCGCACTGAGCGTGGCCGATCTCGGAGTGCTCAACCTGATCGGCTATCGGCTCCCCAATGTTTTCAGTCAATTCTATAGCCCGCGGGGATTGGCGGTCACGACCACAGAGACGCGCCTGCATCTGATTGAACAGCGAAGTTATGATGAAAAAGGAGAGGAAGAGGGAGGCGGAGGCGGAGAGGAAGAATCAGGGATGGAGGGAGTGAGAAAGGACTTTCGTCCCAGCGCGTACTGGAATCCTTCGATCGTTACGAACGCCAGCGGCGTGGCAACCGTCCGTTTCGGCCTTCCGGATAACCTGACCTCGTTCCAGATCATGGCGGTCGGGAACACGACCGAGTCGGATTTCGGATACGCCGAAGAGAGCTTTCGGGTGAACAAACCGTTGCTGCTTCAGCCGTCCCTTCCCCGTTTTGCACGCGTGGGCGACGCATTTGAGGGAGGCGTTGTGGTCCTCAATTATACGGAAGAATCAAAAGTTGTCCAGCTCATAACCTCCGTCACAGGCATCAGCTTTACAGGAAACGACACCGTCCAGTACACGCTGAAACCGGGAGAGGCAAAAGAGATCAGAAACAAGTTCCTTGCCGAAAAGGTCGGAACGGCACAGTTTCTTTTCAAGGCTCAAACGAATACCGATCGTGACGGACTTCTGTGGAACATCCCGATCCAGGTTCCGCGCGTACGCGAAAGCGTGGCTCTCTATCAGTCGATCACCGATCAGAAAACACTCGAGAAGGTGGTAATTCCCCAGGACGTCTATCACGATCTGGGCGAAATGCAGGTTACGCTTGCATCCACCGGCATGGTAGGATTGTCCGAGGGAATATCGTACCTGTTTGATTATCCGTACGGGTGTCTCGAACAACGGCTTTCCCGCCTGCTCCCGATGATTCTGGCAGAAGATCTTGTGAAGGCCTTCGATTTCAAGGTTCTCGAGGATAAAGACTACAAAGCAGTTGTCACGGAGATGGTCGATGAAATTCCGCTCTTTCAAAGAGACGATGGAGGATTTGCATACTGGAAGAACACGAGTGACACATGGCCTTACCTCTCGGCATACACCATGTTCACACTCGTCAAGGCGAAGCAGACGGGATATTCGGTCGGCGAGCAGACATTGGAGAACGGATTCAAGTATCTCCGAAAGGCGCTGGCCCGCGAGGTGCGCTGGCCCTGGGCGAGCCCCTATTATTGGGATTGCACGGATGCTCTGAGCCTGTACACTCTGGCAATTGCGGGAAGGCCGGATCATGGCTACATGCAGCGGCTCTACACCCGCAAAGATAGCATACCCCTCTTCGCAAAGGCTTACCTCCTCAAGGCGCTCCATGCAACGGGCGGATATCAGGGACTGGTCGATGAGCTCACCCGTCAGCTTTCGAACATGGCGAAGGTTTCCCAAACCTCGGCCCATTATGAAGAACGCGATGACTTCGGTAATTCCTGGTGCTGGAATTCCAATGCCCGCACCACGGCATTGATCCTTCAGGCAATGGTTGAAACCCAGCCGGAAAACAATCTCATTCCCCGCATGGTGCGCTGGCTCATCGATCAACAGAAGGTAGGACGATGGCGGACGACCCAGGAGAACCTCTACGTCGTCGACGCCCTTGCGACGTACGTCCGATTCTATGAGAAGGACGAGCCCAACTTCCGCAGTGAAGTGAAAATTGCGGGAGGCACGTTCATGACAGAGCTGTTCCGGGGAAGATCGTTTGCCACAAAAGAGAAGTCGATTTCCCTCTCGGAATTGGTGCTTGGAGCTGATTACCCTATCGACATCCTCAAGAGCGGTGCGGGAAGACTCTATTACACGATCAGAATGAACTATTATCCTAAAGGGGAGAGCCGCGCGAAGGAGGAAGGATTCTCCGTGACTAAGAAGATTGAGGCTGTGGATAACCCCGTTGAAGGAGCAAAGGCGTTTGCCGCCGGGACAGTTGCCAGAGTCACACTGACGATCTCTACCAATCAGGAGCGGAACTTCGTCGTCGTCGACGATCCGATACCTGCCGGATTTGAGATCATCAATACTTCGTTTTTGACTTCCGGCACGAATCTTCGAGAAGAGGAAAAATCTCCGAACGAATGGTGGTCGTACAATCCGTTCCGCCACCGAGAGATGTACAATGACAGGGCCATGTTCTTTGCAGACTACCTTACTGCAAACGTGTACACAGTGAGCTATCTGGTGCGGGCAACGAGCTACGGCACTTTTGCTATGCCTTCGACCAGGATTGAAGGGATGTACGAGCCGGAGGTTTTCGGGCAGACATCGTCAACAAGTGTGACGATACGCTGACTCAATCCCCCTTTCCCCTCTTTTGGCAGAAGGTTACCTTCTTTAAAGTTTGAACAGAGTTGAACGTAGCCTTCGAATTAAGGGCAATAGGGGGATGAGATCGGACACAAATGAAAAAGCGCTGGAAACAATATCGTTGGATTGCATTGCTGTTACCCCTTCTCGGCATCGGTTCCCTCTTCATTCCCCTCACCGAGAGAGACTTTCGGAAAGAGAGCGTCCATTCGCTCAGGGTGGTTGATCGCAATGGCATTGTACTGCGTGAATACCTGAACGATATGCAGGGCCGGGGGCAGTGGAAAGCCCTGGCGGACTTTTCACCCGCTCTTGTGAGCGCAACGATAGCGGTTGAGGACAGACGCTTCCGCTACCATCCCGGTGTCGATCCGCTGGCTGTTCTTCGTGCACTCAAAGAGAATATTCGTGCCGGTAAAGCGAAATCGGGCGGTTCGACGATCACGCAACAGGTCATCAGAAACGTTTATCACCATCCTCGAACATTCTTGATGAAGATGGTCGAAGCGTGGTACGCACTGCGTTTGGAGAGGATGATGACGAAAGATGAAGTCCTCGATCAGTATCTCAATCGCGTTCCTTACGGCAATCAGCTGATCGGAGCCGAAGCTGCATCCCGCTTTTACTTTGACAAACCTGCACGCGACCTTTCGCTCGCCGAAGCAGCGTTTCTCGCAGGACTCCCCAATGCTCCCTCATTTCTGAATCCGTATTCCAATCTTGAGCCTGCCAGAGAGCGGCAGCAGCTCATTCTGCGAATCATGCTGGAACAAGGCCGGGTTTCAGCCGACGAGTATTCCAGGGCGGCGCAGCAGCAGATCGTCCTGGTCTCACCCGAAGTGAATTTTCGTGCACCCCACCTCGTTGAAATGGCCGCGGTCGAAGCTGCGCGATTTCCCGGAACTGCGGTTGTCCACACGACCATCGATTACCCCCTTCAGCAGTCCGTTCAATGGCTCGTGAAAGGCCATGTGAACCAGTTAAAGTCGAGAAACGTCACAAACGCCGCAGCGGTGGTTCTCGATAACAAGACGATGAAGGTATTGGCGTTGGTGGGCTCTGCAAACTATTTCGACAATCTTATTCAGGGCCAGGTCAACGGCGCCCTCGCGCGGCGTCAGCCGGGTTCTTCCGTGAAGCCGTTCACGTACGGGCTCGCTTTCGAAGGCCCCTTCACACCCGCCGATCTGATTCCCGACCTCCCGACGAAAATCCCGGATGAAGAGGGAGACTACATCCCGGAAAATTATGACCGCCGCTACCATGGGCCGGTTCGCATACGAACAGCGCTTGCCTGTTCCTACAACGTCCCTGCCGTGCGAGTTCTTCGGCAAGTCGGAAGAGAAAATTTGCTCCAGCGAATGCTGCGGGGAGGACTGGCCACCCTCGACCAGCCTTCCAGCTTCTACGGTTACGGTCTGACTTTGGGAAACGGTGAAGTGACGCTCCTTCAACTTACCCGCGCGTATGCTTCATTTGCAAACGAGGGTCTTTGGCAGGACGCGACGTACATCGAGTCCCTTGAAACAACAGGCGGCATTTTCGCCGCATCATCCGCTGAACCGGCACATCGTCTCTTCTCCGATCGGGTTGCCTACATCGTCACTGATATCCTCAAGGACCCCGATGCACGCCGGCCGGCGTTTGGCCATGCTTTTCAATTTCCCTTCGAATGTGCAGTAAAAACAGGGACAACGAAGGATTACCGGGACAATTGGACTATCGGATACACGACAGATTACACCGTTGGTGTCTGGGCGGGCAATTTTGACGGGGAGCCGATGAGGGGAGTATCGGGAATAACCGGTGCAGGCCAGATCTTCTCGGATATCATGATGACCCTCCACGTCAAAGGAGACCGTGATCTCCCCTCTCCTTTTGGCATTCCCGGAGGCCTCCGCGAGCAGCCTGTTTGTGCCACGTCGGGAAAGCTCCCCACCTCCCTCTGTCACAAAACGATCCGGGAGTGGTTTATCGAAGGCCGCATTCCCTCCGAGCGTTGTGAGATCCATAAACTCTATCGCTTTGCGGACGAGAATGAACGGTTTATTGAGAGGGTCTTTGAGGTCTTTCCCCAGGAATATCGGGAATGGACTGAAGAACAACACATGGCAACGCCTCCTCCGGACGCAATCCCGGTTATGAAATTGGAGGTCAAGCATTCCGATTTTGCGTTGCTGGCCCCCCAAAACGGACAATTGTTCAAGATTGATCCCATTCTTCGGAAGGAGTATCAGGCCATCAGGATCCTCGGCCATATACCTCCGGACATTTCAGATGTTCATGTGAGAGTTAACAGCGGGAAGAAAATCTCCTACGACGCCGACGGTTCCTGGTGGCAATTGCAGAAGGGGGAACACCAGTTTCAATTAGAGGGAATTCGGCGAGGAAGATTGGTGAGAAGTACATCGGTGAGTATTGCGGTAGATTGACTGGCTAATCTCACCTGCAATGCCCGCAGGAGTTGAGGCGGTTGGCCGAAATGCCTGCCCGCCGTGTTGCTTGCCCGCATGCTTTATTGTGGCGGGCTAATCCGGCTTGAGGTCCTCTCCCAGTCGGAATATCATTCCGACCTACAAAGCCCCCAGAAGTCGAAGCCGTTGGCCGGAATGGTATTCCGGCTTAAGGTCCTCTCCCAGTCGGAATATTATCCCGACCTACAAAGCCCCCAGAAGTTGAAGCCGTTGGCCGGAATGGTATTTCGGCTCGAGTTGCACCTCAAAGGCAGGCGGGCGCAGGCAGGGATTTCAATCACGGAAGGACGGTTACTTTCGTCCCCACATCCACAAGCTTTCTGAGTACTTCCAGATCTTCATTCTTTAATCTAATACATCCCTCGCTCGCCAATGTCCCAAGCGAGGCAGGGTCATGCGTGCCGTGAATCCCGATTCCTTTCCACTTCATGGGAGTTTCGCCCGACCCAAAGCGTAGGAACCACGGCCCGTACGCTCCCTCAATCACCCCCTTGCCGTCTCCGAAATCGTGTGTCCATGACTCGGAATGCTGAATCTGTGCGATTTTGAATTTCCCCTCAGGCGTTCTGTTATCACCGCGCTTTTGTTTATCTCCGGCGTTTCTTCCAAGAGCAACCTGGAAACTCTTTATCACGGAATCCCCTGCCATGACATTGAGCCGGAATTCACTCTTTTTCACGACAATCTCTTGCGCCTTGATTTGCGCCTGCAAGGGTGTCGGGATTACTGAAGTCAGAAAATACAGTGCAACGAAAAGAATTCGTGGCATGCTGTTCTGCTCCTCGGGTTACTTCACAGTGAGATGTGATGGTTGAAAAGAGAGTTCTGCGGAGAAGAGCATTCTTTCTCTGTGTCCCTCCGTGTTCTCTGTGTCCTCTGTGTAATGTTTTTTCAATGAGGCCGACATCAATCCAAGAAGGTAATAACCGGAGGGAGAAAAAACAAAGATGCGCCGGAGCTGTTATCGCTTGTCCCTGCCCCGACGCATCAGTTGTTCGCCGAAGGATAGCGAACGGTTATTCTTTGGTCACCGTAATCCCCCAGTGTGCACGATCTCCCGGGGGGTCATCATTCCAATCGTTGTAGGCATGTGAATCATCCGTCCGGTAGTGCAGTTCGTATTCCCCCTTCTCAAGGCTAATCGTGGCGGTCACTTGCCGATTCTTCGATGCTCCCCCGGCCCGATCTGTCATGCGGTAGGTCATTTCCCAGACGGTTCTCCCGGTCTTCGCATCCTCAATCCATCCGTAATCGGCCATTTCACGATCCACGCCTTCTCCAATTGCGTAGATTCGCACCGTTGTCGTCTGCTCAATCGTGAACTGTTTCGTCACATGCCGGTCATCCTTCACGCGAATAAGCTGCGCGATGACATTCTCATCTTCCCCCTCTTTAAATTCTGTCACCGACTTCGAATCGAATCCCTCGCTCCATCCGTAAACGCTCAAGCCATAATGCGATTCATCCAGAGGCGGATCGGAATTCCAGTCATGGTACGAATGAGAACCATCTGTCTCGTAGTAGGCAAGGTAGTCTCCCTTTGGGAGGGTAATCACCTCGTCAACCATGCGATTCTTTGACGCTCCGCCTGCATGGCTCGTTTTTCTCCCCTCCATCTCCCAAACGCGCTCGCGCGTTCTTGCATTCACAATCCAGCCGCGGTCTGCCATCTTTTCGTCACCACTCATTTCACCTAGCGCATAAATCCGCACTTTCGTCTCTTTCTTCAATGTGAATCCGGCACTCGCAAAGTCGTCGTCTCCAACTTTTGTCAGGCTCACAATCACGTCCTTGTCCATGTCTGGAATTTCACCGACACTCACAGCATCCTTGTCGCGCTCACTCAAAGCTGCGATGGTGACTCCGTACATCAGCGGGTCGTACGGCGGTTTGGAGTTCCAATCCTCCGACGAATGAGAATCATCGGTGACATAGTATAGCTCATAAGATCCCGCTGCCAGTTCGAGATTCCCATTCCACCGAATGTTCTTTGTGGCACCGCCTGCATAACGGGTGTTCTTGTTCTCCATATCCCACACGCGCTCACGCGTGGCACTGTTGATGATCCAGCCGTGGTCGTACAGGTTGTCCCGATTTTGGCCCTCTCCGAGAGCATAGAGATGCAGAGTCAGTGCTTTTGAAAGCTTCAGCTGTTTCTTGATCACTTCGCCGTCTCCGACGCCAACCATCGAAAACACGGCGCGAGTGTCTCTCTTCGGGACACTCAATTCACTCACAGAAGCGGCGTCAGTCTCGTCTATCGAAATCGTGATTCCGTAGTCCTTTGCAAACTCCATGAAATCGTCGTACAGGTCTTCGTTGTCGTTAAAAATCCCGAAGAACGATCCGGACCATCGATTGGAGCGTTGATCGCGACGCCGATCAATGTTGATCGACGAGGTTGAGAACGTGGAGCTATGATAGTAACCGTAGGCTGAATAGTAGACTTCGTAGGAACCCTTATCGAGGGAAACTTCATCGTCGAAAGAGCGGTGGGAGGAACGACCTGTAGTGTTATCCAGTGTCATTTCCCAAACGAGCTCACGCGTGTCGGCATTGATGATCCATCCCGACGCAAACATCCGTGATTCATCCTCATTGTCGAACATGTCCCGCCAGAATATCCTGTCCCCGCCGCCGACTGCCGAAATATGCACTTTCGCATCTTTTGGCAGGGCGAATCCCGATCCTTTAACCTCCTGATCCCTGAAATCCCAGAGTGAAATAATGTCTTTCATTCCAGGCGGAGTACGAAGTTCGGGGTGCGTGGATTCGGTCCACATTGATTCGCTTGGAACTGCGCCCGGGACCGTGAGTATGATGGAGAGAATGAGAAACGAGAGGGTGAATAATGAAAATCGGCGGGCACGCATGCTTCCTCCTGCTGGTGGTCGGTGTCGCCTTGACGATACGGAAGGAATCTCCGGAAGTTGCGGTAACTGGTTGTTTCAAAGGATGTTGGCGGGATGCAAAAGGTAAAAGAGTATTACACGAAGCGCACGAAGAAGACACGAAGCTCGTGAAGCGAAAACAAGTGAATCTTCGTGTCCTTCGTGTCACTTCGTGTAATTCTTGTCTTATCAAAGGCACAAATGGATAAATCTAGTCTCTTGGCCCGGATAGCTGTTGTCCTAATTCGTGGACATTGCTGGTTGGCAGCCGGCAGGCATAGTTTTCGCACACATATGCCGTTGCCTTGCCGTCAATCATTGTGATGGATTTGAGGAATGGAACAGAAGATGACAGCAGTTCCTGTCCTGCATTCCCATCGGCGAGGAGGAGAATCTTGGCAGGAAGAAAATGAGATTGTACCTCGCGATGCATTGCTCTCGTATCAGCCCGATTGGCAGGCCCGGCGATGATGATCTGTTTGGGCTTGACCAGACTGAAATCCAGCGCAACAAGAAACTGCGCGCATGCGGCAGGAATAGCGAGAATTCGTTCGCCAAAATACCGAAGGGATTTCTCGGCCATTTGCGCGTATTCCTTGTCATCGGTCATTTGCGAGAGTCGCAGCAAATTCAGAATTGCGATAGAATTACCCGACGGCTCGGCACCATCGGTCGATTCCTTCGTTCTCGCAATAAGCGTTGTATCAAGGCCTGCGGTATCAAAAAAACCGCCGTCGTTTGAATCGTAGAAGACCGAATTCATCTTCTTCGTCAGTTCCATCGCTTCCTTCAGCCATCGTATCTCAAACGATGCCTCGTAGAGATCAATCAGGGCTTGAATAAAGAAGGAGTAATCCTCGAGGTGACCGTCAAACCGCGCTTCGCCGTCCCTGTATCTCCTTAAAAAAATCCCTCTCTTCGTATCAATCATCCGCTCAAGGATGAACTCTGATGCCCGTTTGGCAATCCTCAGATACTCCGGCTCATCAAGGATCTGGGAGGCTCTCGCAAATGTCGAAATCATCAGTCCGTTCCATGAGAGGAGGATCTTGTCGTCGCGATGCGGATACGGCCGATCTTCCCGGGCCAAGAGGAGCTTCTCCCGTGCCCGATTGGTTGTCTTTATTACGTCGTCAGACATGATTTTGAAATGGGCCGCTGCTTCCTCCGCCGTGTGGACCCTGTGAAGCACATTCAACCCCCGAAATTCACCCTGGGGGTCTTCCAGCACATTCCCCGCAGGTTGCACATCAAAAATATAGCCAAAGAGTTCACCCTCATGTGACGTCAGAAGAGAATCGATTTCCACGTTCGTCCAGGTATAAGAAGCTCCTTCCTTTTTGCGGGAAGGGTCTTTCGGGTCGAGAGCACTCTCCGCGTCCTCGGCAGAATAGAATCCTCCTTCCGGGTCCGTCATCTCTCTTTCAACGTACTTGAGAATATTTCGAACGACATCGGCGTGGAATGTTTCCTGAGTAATCTGGTACGCCTCGAGATATGCGACGGCAATTTGTGCCTGGTCATAAAGCATTTTTTCAAAGTGCGGAACATGCCACCGGGCATCGGTTGAATAACGATGAAATCCGCCCCCAAGATGATCGTACATCCCCCCATTGAACATGTTTTTTAGCGTAGCAAGCGTTATCTCAAGTGCTCTTCTTTCGCCCGTCCGATGAAAATATCGGAGAAGGAAATTGAATGAAACGGGGGTGGGAAACTTCGGCGCACCCCCGAATCCGCCGTTCACACGATCGAAGCTTCGCAGAAACGATTGAAAGCCCAGGTCCAGTGCCTGCCTTCCGGCAGAGGTCGGGCTCGCCGGAGGAGCCAGGAATGATCTCAGGTGTTCCGCAATCTGTTCGCCCGATTCAAGAATCTCATTCCTCTGGGTTGCCCAAACCTCATGAATCCTCGAAAGGACGTCTTCGAATCCGGCCCGTCCATATTTGGCCTTGGGCGGAATGTACGTTCCACCAAAGAAGGGTTTGCGATCGGGTGTCAGAAACATCGACATCGGCCAACCGCCGCTTCCGGTCATTGCCTGCAAAGCCGCCATGTAAATCCGGTCGATGTCGGGCCGCTCTTCGCGGTCAACTTTAATGCTGACCACATGTTCGTTCATCAATTCGGCGATGGAATCATTTTCGAAGACCTCCCGCTCCATCACGTGACACCAGTAGCAGGTGGAGTATCCGATGGAAAGAAAAATCGGCTTGTCTTCCCGTTGCGCCTTTTCAAAGGCCTCGTCACCCCAAGGGTACCAATCGACAGGGTTATGGGCGTGCTGGAGGAGATACGGACTTTTTTCTCCGATCAGCCTATTTGATTTCTTTGCTTTCATGTGAGGGAATGTACGGATAATCGAACAGAATGGTGAGCAATGGGGTCCTCATGACCTTCCGAAATCCGTGACCTTCGGATGATAGTTGAGGAAAACAGGCTCAGACCGGCGGGGACTAATTCAGGATGCGATCAAAGACCGACGTAGACACCCGCGCCAACAAAGAGTGCCCTGTCGAAGATGCGTCCCTGATTCTGAAGGAGTGAATAGCCGGAACGGAGCTGGAGGGAAGCCCCGATGTCGAGGAACATGAACTCCATGAACCCGCCCGCCGAATACGAATGAACGTCCCTGTTTCCTTGCGCCGTTAGCTCAATTCCAAGGGCCAATGCGGAGGGATCGACAAAAGAAGTGTTCGTCACCTGTTGTTTCACGCCGAAGCGAGTCCAGAGATACTGGTTGGCAGCTCCATAGCTTGCGAGAAGATGAACGTTCGTGAACGCTGCAACATTGCAGAAGACGTTGCCCTGAATCAGAAACCCTCTCTCGATGACCCGGACGGGTTCCCCACCCGAAAAGGTTCGCTCCGTCCGTCGAACTTCGAAGTCAGACGAAAAAGTCATGCTCAACCCTGGCCAAACGAATCGCAATCCAGCTCCCGCAGAAAAGGCAGGGGAAACGACCCTTGCCATCCCGCCGTCTTCCGGCACAACGTAGTACAAATAGTTGAGGGAGCCGCGGACAACCAACAGCACGTTGCTGGTATCGGAATCCCGAAGAACACCGACGGGATTGACAAAACCGTATCCCCGCTGAGAATCTCCCTCCCATCCCAGAACAAGTTCCTGAGAACGTGTCGGAAGAACCGCGGACACAAGCGAGACAACGAGAACAAATACGCTTGCTTTGCTGCTCATGGTATTCCCGCCGCGACCACGTCCAGATAGTGCGGAAAGAGGGGTTCCTCGAGTGAAGCCCGATTAAGATTGAGTTCCACGATGACCCATCTTCCATTCCCGCTCCGATGGAGGACCCAGCGATCGGTGTTGGCAAGCCGGACAGATTCCAATCTCATGTTATTCCTCACCGTCGCAATCAGATCATCATAGACAACTGCAGTGTCACCCTTCACTTCAGTCCTCAGGTTATCGTGACGAAGGGCGTAATATCTGCGCTTCTCAAACTCTCTGGTGTAGCGTTCTCTGATTTCATCAATCCCCCGCCAGACCACATCATCCATGCGATTCTCGGAAGTGAAATTCGCGTCGATAATGATTCCGTCCGGATGCCATAAGGAGAGGGCTGTTTCAAGATCCGATCGGACCGCCGCATCCGCCTCCTGCGCAAGCGCTTCATCCACAGCCGCATTCCCGGGTTGCTGGACAAAGGATGCCACGTTCATAATCATGCGCATCGGGGCTGACCGAAGGATCTTTTCCTGAAGAGTCCCGCTTCGGAGAACAGCGTACAACAAAACGATCAGAAGCAGAGAACTCAGGCCCATTGCCAATGCCGGCTTGCGTTCGCTTCTGTATTCCCGGCGTTTGCGTTTCGCATGCGTCATCAAGCCCCGATTTTCAAGAAGACTCCATACACCAGTTCGTACTGCAGAGAAAAACACAAACGATTGCCACAGGAGCAGGAAGGCAACAAATCCGTGGGTGGACAAAAAATCGAATCGCGGATCTTGAACGAGCGCGATGGCTGAAAGAAAAGAGAGTGACCCTACGAGGAATTCACCGCGAACGAGCCGTCCGACATCTCTCATCGTGCGACGTTCATGCCTCTGTTTCGGAGTTCTCAGAAAGACCCCTCGTTCTTTCGTGAGACCATGTACGCACGCCAACGCCACGACCCATGTGAGACCAAGCATGACGACGAGGGCATCCACCACCTCGATCACGCTCCTTCCGGTCCTGATCCGAAACACCCAGACAAATTTTACCATCGCGAACAAAATGAACAGCAGAGGCAAAAACATCGTCACCCCCGCAAGCGGCTGTACATTCAAAGGGTTGCCAAGAAGGAGGGCTGCGCCGCCGGCAAGCAGGATAACCGTAAATGCCATGGTGAGCGGATCATTGAGCCACTGGAGGCCGCCGCTCAGGTATGCAAATCGCTGGGCAGGTGTGAGTTTCCCGCCGGACCATGGATTCACTAACAGGCCGAAGTACCTTCGGAGGATCTGCATCCCTCCGAAGGCCCATCGAAACCGCTGCTTCTTGAGGTCGGCATAATCCATGGGCATGAGGCCGTATCCATAACTCTTGTTGACATAGACCGATTTATAGCCGGCATCAAGCAGGCGAAGGGAAACCTCCGCATCTTCCGTAATGCACCATTCGCCCCATCCCCCCACTTCCTCGAGGGCAGACCGTCGAATAAGACCCATGGTTCCCGCGTAAATAATCGCATTATGTTCATTGCGCGAAACCATTGAGACCTCAAAGAAGTACTGATATGCCAGATACAGGGCTCGTCCGTAACGTCCACGCACGGCACGATCACGATAGTCCTGCGGCGTCTGAACGAATGCGATCTTCGGATTTGCAAAAAAACCGACAAGTTCGGAGAGATAGTTCGACTGAACAACGTAGTCTGCATCGATGACTCCGATGATCTCTGCCTCCGGAGCTGTTCTTGACAAGGCAAAATTCAATGCGCCTGCTTTATAGCCTTCCCACGGCATGAGATGGAAGAAACGGAACTTTGGCCCAAGCCTCTCGCAATAATCCTTAACGGGGCGCCACGTTCTTTCATCGGCCGTGTTGTTATCAATGACAAGAACTTCATAGTCAGAATAGTCGAGCTTTGCAAGCGCGTCGAGGGTCTTCATGACAAGCTCGGGCGGTTCATTGTGCGTCGGCACGTGTAGCGAAACCTTCGGCGAGAAGCCCGGGACCGACACGGGTCGATCTTCTTTCCAGTGTACTCGACACCCGACGTCTATGACCTCGAATGAGTGGGCGATAAAGAGCAGGAGCGTTGTCGTCTGAAGCGAGAGGAGCAACACTGAGACCGAGAGACTCAGTACATCCAGCTCCGCAGTCATGATGATCGAGAACACGTAGAAAAGGAAGGTTGCCGCGGCAAGGACAACTGCAGTGAAGACAACGTGCCCCACTGCATTCCATGATCGGAATAGCGCGATAACGATGAGACCCACCAGCAAGGTGATCCCCACCGTCGGTACAAGAGATAATGTTTCGGCTGTAAGCATAGCCTGGATCTCAAGGGCCAAAGCACAGGTTGCTCCAAGGAGCAGAATTGAAGCAAATGCACTTCTCCCGCGAAGACGATGTCCGAACGAAACAAGCATGAACATCGACAATGCCAGACCGATACCCGCACAAACAACAGAGCTCTCCATCGATAATTCCCTTTCAATCTGGACAATATTGACACTGCGGGAAGATAGAACCCGACGAGCCCATCCCCTCATTCACTAATTCCATACCCGGCACACGAATCCACCATAAAGCAGGTCTTGCTGCTATCTATGTAACAATCTGAAGAGTGATGATAATTTGACAAGAATCACAGAATCGGATTAAGAATCTTTAAGAGCGCAACAAAATCACCAAAAATATATCTTGTCGACTCATGTAAACAGGTGATCCCAATGATTTGTCTCCCGGAGAACTCAACCTTTCGAATGCAGAACACCTCTTTTTTTTCGTCGAGCCATTCTTCGCAATAACTGTCGAGATTCATCCACGAGAATCCAAGTCATGAAGCGACAGCAGTCACAATTGAAAAACCCCGGCAAACAATAGCCTACGCAAAAGTATAGATGAGCGAATGAAGGGAGGGTTAGAAAGTGAAACGCCGAGTGCATCGTTTCGACATCAAGATGACCCACGATCAGGCCAGACTTGAGTAGTTTTTCAATGGACTGAGGAGATCATTGCCATCGTCCCCGATGTATCAATGGCGTTCTTTTGGATTCATCGTGTAGACTTTCTCCTCATTGTGGAGAAAGTCGGCTGAAGTTTGCTCTGCGGAGGAAAACACAAAAGCCCTTGAGCGATCAAGGGCTTTTTTGCAGCCCTTCGAAATTCGACGTTGAGTGTTCGACATTCGATATTGTCTTACTCAGGGGAAAACAAATAATGAATATCGAACCTGCCTGACGGCAGGCGGGCGCCGAATGACGAACGTTGAAGTTATGTTGGAGAATCACCCCTCACCATATCCCTCACCATATCCGTAATCCTGCGAAAATCGATTTTCCCCGAGGCCATCTTGGGAAGCTCCTCGATGACAACAAATTGTTTTGGAAGGGCGATGGTGGGGAGCTTTTCGGCCATCGAGCGGAGGATGGTTTTTTCATCAAGCTTCTGCGTAACCGCTGCAACGATCTTCGCGCCTTTCAGATGGTCTGGAACCTCTACCACACAACATTCCGTATCCTTGGGAAGCAGCTTATCCAACACGTCCTCCACCTTCACAAGAGAAACCATCTCGCCGCCGATCTTCAAGAATCTCTTTAGTCGTCCGACATGCCAGAGGTACCCGTCTTCATCCATGAACCCCATATCTCCCGTGTCGTACCATCCGTGCCGTATGTGAAGGGCCGTCTCCTCAAAGTCGTCGAAATAGCCCTTCATCACATTGTCGCCTTTGACGAGAATTTTTCCGATTTGACCCACTTTGCACGACTCTCCCGTTTCATAATTCTCAACCCTCACTTCAACACCATGGATCGGCCTTCCGACGCTCCCGGGTTTGTTGGCATGCGGCAGGTTCACAGAGATCGCGGGACTGGTTTCTGTCGCGCCGTAACCCTCAAGCAGCACAATACCATGCCGTTCAAGAAACTCCTTCCGCAGCGCCTCTGGACATTTATCGGCTCCCGATAAGGCGATACGAACGCTTTTGAAGTCTCCCGGTTCTGACTTGCGCACGTATCCCCACAAGAAGCTCGGCGTGCCAACCACAAGGGTGCATTTTTCCTCCCGGATCGCATCAACCACTGCTTTGTAGTCCAGCGGATTGGCATATGTCACAAGCGTCATCCCGAGATGCAGCGGTGTCCACAGGTTTGCCGTCTGGCCGAATATGTGGAAATACGGCAGGTTGGCGAGGAATACATCGTCTTCTCTAAGGGCAAATGCATGATGGAGGCTGTCGATGTTCGAAACGATGTTCCTATGTGTCAGTTGAACCGCTTTCGGATCTCTTTCGCTCCCGCTGGTGAAAAGAATGAATGCGGTCTCCTGATCGCTCCCTGCAGCGATCTTCTTGAGAAGCATCGGCGTTGGCAGAAACGTCTTCACCAGCGCGCCCAGCTTGTCTTTCAGTGAAACCCCTTTCATGATCTCTTCGAGAAACACCATTCCGGGCACCACCGGGCATTTCACCTTCTCCAGAAGGGCCTTTGCCGTGATGATCGTCTTGAAGTCGCACTTCTTCTGCGCAAACTCGGCATTTTGCGCGGCACCGGTCGAATAATTGATCATGACCGGCACGCGACCGCTCATGAGCGCACCCAGCATCGACAAGGCAGACCCCGCGGAGGTCGGCAGCATGATGCCGATAAATCCTTCGTCATACGCCTTGAACTTCTCGGAGAGGATCAACGAGCCGATCAGCGCCTTCGAATAGGTCACTCTTCGGTCCAGCGTCCGGTCAATAATTGCAAGTTTGTTGCCTTGCCTTTTTGCTACTTCGACAAAACGGTGATGGAGAAGCATAAGAAGATCCTCAGTGTTACGGGTTACGGGTTGCGAGTTTTGAGTTCATAGTGTTAGGTTCAGGTCTCATGCTTCAGGACTCAGGCCTTTTTTCACTTTTCATTTTTAATTTTTCATTGTTATCTGAACACATGATGATAGAAAAACGAGAACGTGGCCCCTTCGATCCAATAGAGAAGAACGTACAGGGCGAAGGGAGAGAGTTGGAGTGCTTTGCGCCATCGTTCCATCGGGTACTGCTGAAGTCTTCTCATCTTTTCATTGAGTTGATAACCAACCATGATGCAGCTGACGCCGATTCCCGTAATGCACAGAACCCACAGATTCTTCATTGTGTGCCAGAAATCGCTCGTCCAGAAGTACTTTGGCGGAGAATAAAACTCGTTGCCGCCGATGTACCACAGGTCAAACGTCGAGAACTTCGTCAGACCGAGCTTGACCGAATCCCGAAAACTCTTGTCGCTTCTTCTTGCGGAAAACTCCGACCACGCATCCGGACCGTGATCCCAGAAAATTGACTGAGCGGGATAATCCTTCCGCGCCGTCTGCGCCGCATCAAACACGCCGAAGAGGACCGTAAACAGAAATGGTAAGCAGTAGATGACTGGATGAAGATAATGCCTCACTGTTTCGAGTTTCGCGTTACGAGTTACGGGTTTGAATTCCCGCGAAAGCGGGGACAAGTTTCATGTTGACCGCTGAAAGCTGATAGCTTTCTGACTTT
>Ga0209002_10001058_pt1 | contig 22136 bp, 19 predicted proteins | sample Rifsed16ft2_FD_184010 | JGI IMG/M metagenome (GOLD analysis project Ga0209002, IMG submission 184010) | Soil microbial communities from Rifle, Colorado, USA - sediment 16ft 2 (version 2) | ecosystem: Environmental > Terrestrial > Deep subsurface > Rock core/Sediment | place: Rifle, Colorado... | reverse complement strand
GATCAACGATACTCACTCCGACACCCAGGGCTTTTGCGTAGATCTCTTCGAAGAGATCTACGCAAAAGCCCTGGGTGTCGGAGTGAGTATCGTTGATCACAAAACGATCGACAGGATCAACATTCTGCAGGCGTCGATTCTGGCGATGCAACAAGCGGTCGAATCGGCCTCGGTCAAGCCTGATATTGTCCTGGCTGACGGCATTTCGTTCAAGCACGAGACGATGCAGTTTGAGAACATCATTGACGGCGACGCGAAGTGTTTCTCGATCGCCGCTGCATCGATTGTGGCGAAAGTGACGAGGGACCGGCTGATGATGAAATATGACGAGGAATACCCCGTGTATGGGTTTGCCCGGCATAAGGGTTATGCAACAAAAGAACATTTGGATGCACTGAAAACCTATGGCATGTGCGACATTCATCGGCGGAGCTTCAAGCCCGCTATTTTCATCGAACCTGAACCGGATCTTTTCCAGGGTCTTTCCTAGCGTCTGCTGCCTCCTCTTCGGGGCACAACTGCTTTTCTGCCAGCCGGTTCTTCGATTGAACCAGCTCGGATTCAGGCCGGACGATCGAAAGAGTGCGGTGCTCCTTTCTGAAGCGCCGGTTTCCGACGCCCGGTTCCGTGTTGTCAATGCTTCGACGGAGGCCGCCGGCCTTCAGTCAGAATCCGTGCCGCTCAAGGCTGTGTCTGGCACATTTCTTCATTGCCGGGAGCTCGATTTTTCAGCATTGCGTACTCCGGGAAGATACGTGGTGGAAATGGCGGGTGTGAAGTCCGATACGTTCACTGTTGCCAACGACGTCTACAAAAAAGTTCTTTCGTATCCTCTCCAATATCTCCTTGAGCAGCGATGCGGATCCAATCCTGCCTTCGGGAAGCCCTGTCACCAGCACGACGGGATCGTCGTCGATGGCCCCCACAATGGGAAAAGGATCGATGCGGTGGGAGGGTACCATGATGCCTCTGACTACCTTCGATTTCTCATCACGACCAGTTATGTTGCCGGAAATCTCCTTGTGACCTACAAGGAATTCCCCGCGTTGTGGGACGATCGGCTCGACTTGAACGGGACGGCAAATCCCAACGGGGTCCCTGACATTCTCGATGAAGCCCGATGGGGAATCGAATGGATGCTCAAGCTGAATCCCTCGGAAGGAGAACTGTATCACCAGGTGGCGGACGACAGGGATCATGCGTTCTGGGATCTTCCGTTTCGTGACAGCACGGACTACGGGTGGGGAAGAGGAGATGCGAGACCCGTGTACGAAGCAACCGGCAGTCCTCAGGGATTGTTCGAACACAAGAACGCGTCGACCGGCATTGCCAATATTGCAGGTCGAACCTCGGCCGTTTTTGCGTTGGCCTCCTTTCTCTGGAGGGAGAAGCTTGGAGACGCAGAATTTTCGGCCCTCCTTGGCCGAAAGGCGAGGGAATTGTACAATGTGGGTAAAAGATCGTACGGATGTTCAGAATCTGTTCCCTGTAAAGCTCCGTATCGGTATCACGAAAAGACATTTTTTGACGATCTGGAATGGGCTGCGGCAGAGCTCTATCGTTTGACCGGAGAGCGCTCGTATCTCGATGAAGCCATTGCGTTCTCTCTCCTTGCTGCCGATACATCATGGATGGGGAAGGATACGACCCTCCACTATGAATACTTCCCCTACGTGAACCTTGGCCACTATGAGCTTTTCGAATTTGTTGGAGAGCCCACAAGGCAAAGACTCGCATCGTATTACCAAAACGGACTTCGTTCCGTGAGGCGCCGCGGTCTCATGAATCCGTTTGGCTATGGGATCCCTTTCATTTGGTGTTCGAATAATCTTGCCGCCGCATGCGTGACGCAGGCTCTCCTTTACCGCAGGATGACGGGGTTGGATGAATTCGACGACGTGCTCTTTTCCGCACGGGATTGGCTTTTCGGACGGAATCCCTGGGGAAAGAGTTTCGTTATTGGAATTCCCGAAAACGGAAAATTCCCTGCTGATCCTCATTCTGTGGTTGGTAAGGAACTGGGGATTCGTCTTACGGGGGCACTCGTTGATGGTCCCGTCTATGCATCGATCTTCTCCACGCTGAGAGGGTTGCGTCTTGTAAGGCCCGATGAGCTCGCACGATTTCAAAGTAATTTCGTTGTCTATCATGATGATATTGGCGACTATTCAACAAACGAACCGACGCTGGATGGGACCGAGGCGCTGCTCTTCATTCTCGCGTCATTCTCAGAATATTGACCATGAGCGGGGGGAAAAACAACAGATCGAAGGGGAGCGAAGGGGAAAGCATAGCGGCCGATTATTTGACGCACCAGGGATTTCGGATCCTCGCCCGGAATTATCGCTATGACCATGGAGAAGTTGATCTCGTCTGTGAAGACGGGGACGAGCTTGTCTTCGTCGAGGTGAAGACAAGGACCTCGAGGATATTCGGAGAGCCGGAGGAATCGGTCACGGAGTCGAAACAGGAACAACTGCGAAAAGTGGCCGAGGGATACTGTCAGGAATTACTTCTTGACGATAAGTTCTATCGTTTCGATATTGTGACAGTCATGTTGGAAGGAGATAAGAGCATCGTTCGCCATTTTGTCGATGCATTCTGATGAGTATGGGAATTTTTGGAAGACATACCGGACTCTATACTGATTTCTATGAATTCACGATGGCACAAGGCTTCTTTCTTTCCGGGAAGAAGGACATGCCGGCCGGATTCGATTATTTCTTCCGGGAGAATCCTTTCCACGGCGGTTATGTGATTTTTGCCGGCTTGGATGACCTCATGGACGGTCTGCATCAATTCAGATTTGACGATGAGGATATTCGCTTCCTGGCAGGTGCGGGACTGAACAAGGATTTCCTTGCTTATCTGAGAGGATTTCGGTTTGAAGGCAGGATCTCCGCCGTGAGGGAGGGAGAAGTTGTCTTCCCGCTTGAGCCCGTCGTTCGCGTCGAGGGGAATATTATCGAGACGCAGCTGATCGAGACGCTGCTTCTGAATCTCCTCAATTTTGAGTCTCTGATCGCGACGAAGGCTTCCCGAATCAGGGCCATCGCGGGTGAAAGGCGCGTGGTGGATTTCGGACTTCGGAGGGCGCAGGGACTAGGCGGAATTCAGGCGACGAAAGCGGCGGTGATTGGCGGGTTCAACGCGACCTCTCACGTCTATGCCGCGTTTCGATATTCGTTGGAGGTGTCGGGTACTCAGGCTCACTCGTGGGTGCAAAGCTTCGATGACGAGCTGTCTGCCTTCCGGAAATTCGCCGAAACGTTCCCTGACAAGTGCGTCCTCCTGGTGGACACCTACAACACTCTGAAAAGTGGCATCCCGAATGCCATTATCGTGGCGAAGGAACTTGAGAAGAAAGGCCACAAGCTCGTGGGCATACGTCTCGATAGCGGCGATCTGGCATATCTGAGCAAGCATGCCCGGGCAATGCTGGATCAGGCAGGGTTGTCGTACGTGCGAATCGTCGCGTCGAACCAGCTCGACGAATATGTCATTCGCAGTCTGTTGGAGCAGGGGGCCCCGATCGACGCCTTCGGTGTCGGAACCCGGCTTGTGACCGGCCAAAACAGTTCCGCACTCGACGGAGTCTACAAATTGAGCGATGCCGACGGCAAGCCGCGGCTCAAGTTCTCGGAGAACTTTGCCAAGATCACGCTCCCCGGAAGGAAAACCGTCCTCCGGTATTTTGACAGCGACGGAATGTTTTACGCTGATGGCGTAATCCTCGAGGGTGAAAAGAATGTGGAAACGATCTATCACCCCTTCTTTCCCGAGAACAGGAGCAATGTTCGGGGACTCAAATCAGAGGGGATTCTGCTGAAAGTGATGGAGGGAGGAAAGAGACTCGCCGAGTGGACGATTGAGGACTCATCCTCGACTGTGCGCAAGCGGCTCGCGGCTCTTTCTCCCGAGCACAAGCGATTCGAAAACCCTCATGTATACAAAGTAGGGATCAGTGGGGGGCTGCTGGAACTTCGGTCGACGCTCGTCGATGAATTTCATAAGAAAATGTGAAAAGGGAAGTTGAGATGAGAGGATTGCTGGTTGTCGATGTTCAAAACGATTTCTGTCCGGGCGGATCGCTCGCAGTACCCGGGGGCGACAAGGTGGTTCCGGTCATCAACAAGCTCATGGAAAAATTCTCCGTTGTTGTCGCGTCAAAAGACTGGCACCCTCACAAGACGGTCCATTTTCAGAAGTGGCCCGTACATTGCGTTCATAATTCCAAAGGAGCGGAATTCCATCCGGGAATCAACGATGTCAGGATTCAGCAGGTATTCCTGAAAGGGACGGGTGACCGGGATGACGGATACTCCGCCTACGAGGCAACGAATCTGGATCTGGCAAAGTACCTCAAGGAGCGGGACGTGGACGAACTCTATGTCGTGGGGCTTGCGACCGACTACTGCGTCAGGGCGTCGGCGCTCGACTCTGTAAAGCACGGGTTCACCACCTTCGTGGTGTCCGATGCGGTTGCGGCTGTGAATGTGAAGGCGCAGGATGGGGAGAAGGCATTGCGGGAAATGAAAGAACGGGGGGTCACACTGATCGGATCGCGGGATGTCAGGTAACCTCAAAAAAGGGACCACCGAATGAATGCATTGCCGCTTATCATTATCACCCTCTGCGTGATGGTTATTGCCTATCGTTATTACAGCGCGTTTATCGCTGCAAAGGTCATGGCCATAAATGACGCGCGGGTCACGCCTGCGCATGATCTCAACGACGGGCAGAATTATTATCCCACCAGCAAATGGGTTCTGTTCGGACATCATTTTGCTGCCATCTCGGGCGCAGGTCCGCTTATCGGTCCGGTTCTGGCAACGCAATTCGGATACCTCCCGGGGTTTCTCTGGCTTGTCATCGGCGTGGTTATCGGCGGCGCGGTTCACGATTTTGTGATCCTGGTGGCTTCCATACGGCGCAAAGGGAAATCCCTCGCCGAAATCGCGAGATTCGAAATCAGCCCCCTGGCCGGAGTCATCGGTTCTGTGGCAATCCTCATCATTGTCGTCATAGCACTGGCGGGGCTTGGACTGGCGGTCGTCAATGCCCTGGCGGAAAGCTCCTGGGGAACGTTCACCATCGCCATGACCATTCCGCTTGCCCTCTTTGTCGGGCTCTGGATGTATAGGATCAGGCCGGGAAAGGTCGCTGAGGCGAGCCTCATTGGCGTTCTGGGTGTGTTCGCGTCGGTCTTCCTGGGAAGTTACATCCCCGGTTCGGCCCTGGCTCCGTACTTTACGCTCTCACGAGAAGGAGTGGTGATTGCCATTGCTGCCTACGGATTCGTGGCCTCCGTGCTCCCTGTGTGGTTGCTCCTTGTCCCGAGGGATTACCTGAGTTCGTACATGAAGTTGGGCACCATCTTTGCCCTCGTGATCGGTGTGATGATCGTCCAGCCCCATCTGAATATGCCTGCGCTGACGGAGTTTATCCATGGCGGCGGGCCGATCATTCCCGGGAAGATTTTCCCCTTTGTGTTCATAACGATTGCATGCGGCGCGATCTCGGGATTCCATTCGTTGGTCTCGTCCGGAACAACGCCCAAGATGTTGAGCAAGGAAAGCGATGCGCGGATGATCGGTTATGGGGCAATGCTCATGGAGGGTCTCGTCGGTGTCATTGCGTTGATCGCCGCGAGTTCCCTCTGGCCCGGCGACTATTTTGCCATCAACGTTGCTCCCGAGAAATTTGCCGCACTCGGCATGCCCACTGTGAACCTCGACATGCTCTCCCTGGAAGTGGGGGAGAACATCGCCGGACGCACCGGCGGAGCCGTTTCCCTCGCCGTCGGATTCGCTCAGATATTTTCCGGCATCCCCGGAATGGCAAAGTTCATGTCCTTCTGGTACCACTTTGCGATCATGTTCGAGGCGTTGTTCATCCTTACAACGATCGATGCCGGCACTCGGGTGGCAAGGTTCCTGGTGCAGGAATATGTCGGACGGCTCTGGAAACCGTTCGAGAGGACCGATTGGCTGCCGGGCTCTTTGATTGCTACCACGGTTGTGGTCTTCTCCTGGGGATACTTCATCTGGACAGGATCGATCAGCACGATCTGGCCGATGTTCGGTACGGCAAATCAGCTTCTGGCGGGAGTTGCCCTTGCCGTTGCGACGAGCGCCATCATCAATGCGGGGAAAGTGCGGTACGTGTGGGTGACCCTTGTTCCCATGCTCTTTGTCTCAACAACCACTCTTATCGCCTGCTACCTGAACATCACCGACAATTTCTGGCCCATGACGGCTGACCCGGCCACTGCTGTGCAGGGGTATGTGAATTCGGGCCTCACGGTGGCGATCATGATCTGTGCCGTTGTCGTTCTCGTGGAGGCGTTTCGCCGATGGTACTCGGTTCTCGTGAAACGTGTGTACGTGATTGGAGGAAAACCGGTCCCGGCGACCGAGGCAGGTTTCACGCCGCCGGAGTATGGATGCTCCTGAATTCGGCCTCCTAAATGCAACTCGATCTTTTCTCTGAAGTCTACTACGACATTGAGACTCAATTGTCGGCGGGCGAAGTTGGGGGGTGGGAAAACATCCATCTGATGCGGATTGCCGTGGCTGTGACGTGGAGCCCCGAGGATGGATTTCGTCAGTGGGAAGAGCCTGACGCACCGAACCTCATTCGCTATCTTTCGGGCTTCGGGAAGATTCTCAGCTTCAATGGAGACGGTTTCGATTCCCGGGTACTGTCGCATTACGGGGATGTTGCCCGCATCAACGGCGCGTCATTTGACATTTTGACCGATCTCAAGAGGCGATTGAACCACCGTCTCTCGCTCGATTCACTCGCACAAGCCACGCTGAATGTGGGTAAGATTGCCAACGGACTTCAGTCGCTTCAGTGGTGGAAGGAGGGAAAGATTCAGCTCATCGCCGACTACTGCCGGCAGGATGTAAAGGTCCTCGTCGACCTGGTCAGCTTCGCGCGTCAGAACGGATTTGTGCGGTACGGGGATAAAACAACAGGCGAGAAATTCACTGTCAAGGTAAACTGGTGAGCTTTCTTCTTGAACTTCGTGTCTTCTTCGTGCCTGCACGCCGTAGTGCAGGGCCGGATCTGTTTCGGCACGCAGGCGTGCTCTTCGTGTAATACGAAGTGACACGAAGGAATTGACATTGCTCTTTGAGGAGGCGGCATTGCCCCGACCTTCAGGTCGGGGTAACCAAGCCCACAAGCCCAAGGGCTTTAGCCCCTTCACACCCACCTCTTAATAACCAAGTTTCTCGCGGTCCTCTTGAGAAAGCTCGTCTGCTGTTCGGAAAGTATGAAGAATTGCATCCACCTGGATGATCAATTCCTTCTTTTCCACTCGGGGGGCGAAAATTGACCCATCGACCGTGTAAATGCGACGGCTTTTCTCATCGTAGAATGTGTAGTTGACAAACGGACCGCCCCCGCTCTTATCACTGAATCTCCAGTTTCCCCTCATTTCGTACCCAAAGCGTCCCAAAAAATTGATATTCTCGATCTGCAGATTGTAGGGAGCGATTTCGACATAGGCGTCATTATTGACCGTTCGAAGATATTGTGCGGTCAGGGAATCGCGAAGACGAAAGGGAAAGTCATCGGTCAGAACGGAAGGATCGACGGCATCGAGCCATGAAGCGAAGATCCAACGCTCCATATCCGAAGGGTTCGCGCGCCGCATCCAGAAGAATCTCCCGTCGGCAGAATCAATCGCAACGAAATAGTCGTGCTGAACGGTCATCTTCCACGCATAACGATCGAGTAACGATCGCTCGATGCCGAGCTTCTGGTATGATCGTTCCGCTTCGAGACTGGTGAGTTCCCTCCTGAGTCTTATGCTCTTGAAGAAGTAAAGCAGGTCGGCGGCCTTGGTCTCAAGAACAGTCTTGAGAGAGGGGAGATTCGAGGCAACAAGAAACATCAGCAGCTGCCCCCTTGCCTTTGGTTCGTATTTGTTGAGGACATACTCCTTTCCTTCGGACACGAGCTCCCGAACCGACGGATCCAGCGATTCTTTCACAAACGCTGCCACCGGCCCCGTCCCGTCCAGCGGGGCGAGAACAATCCGAAACACCTGCTTCTCGTAATTCGGGTAGTCCTCAAACGGAACTCTTTTGACGGTGTACCACGCCTCGGGTTGGGGAGTAAGGACGGTGTCCTGGAATGTTTGAAGGATTGCCGGTTCGAGGAGGGCCCACGTTTCGTCATCAGTGAAGAGAAGAATCTCGTCATCATGCCCGGTCGCGGAGGTCTTCACCTCACTGCAGGCAGCGAGAATGAAGATCGGGAGAACAAGAAGAAGGAAGGTCCGCAAAGCTTTCATGGGGGCTCCTTGGAGCTGCTACATCATGAGGTTGAGATCAAGGCCGGGGAGGAAGAGCAGATAGAGACCCCACACGGCAAGTCCGATCGCCAGCGGAACCGTGATATTGTCGTCAATATTCTTGACGGTGGAGGCCTCCACCACTGCTCCCACCGCCGCCCCTGCAATCCAAATCGCGTATTCCCCGGCGGATGCCGCGAGTTTGGGAGCAACAAGGACGACAACTAGTGCCGAGAGGAAGAACGCCAGGGTCCCTTCCAGGCTTTTACTGAAAAGCCTCCGCTTCCCGAATCGTCTTCCAATGAGAGCGGACGTGGTGTCTCCAATAATGAGAATTGCGAACGCATTGATCGTGATGATCTTGGGAAAAAGCAGAACACAGAGGACGGCGGAAAGCAGGATGTTCGTGGCTCCATTGAGTCGCCGGACGGAAGCGTCCTGCTCATGTTGTCTCAGGAGCCACCCGAACCAGCGTTGATACCATTTGCCTACGCGCTTGCTGTAGTGCCGGGCGACATCGGTAAGAAGAAACGCCGCGGTGACGGGAACGAGGAGGATGAGTCCGAAACGCTGAGAAATGAAATAATAGATGATCGGAATCGCAAGGGAACAGAGGTGGATGGACTTGCGGATGATCTCCGATCTGTAGTCAATGGTAGCTTTCTGCTCGAGAGCCTCAGAAGCCATCGCGTCCGGTTGCAGAAGATCCTTCACCCCGAACGGCCCTTGTGTCATGATCCTTTCTTTGCCTTCGAAATTCCAGATGGGGCGGAAGCCGGCTTTTCGGGCTCGAGCTCTCCGTTCTTTCGTTTTTCCATCGGTGGAAGTTTCTCTCCCCGGAGAATCTTATCGATCTCGTCAGAGTCGAGAATCTCGCGCTCGAGCAAGGCATTTGACAGCCGATGGAGCTTGGCTACGTTATCCTTCAGAATCTTGTCCGCCTGCTTCATGCACTGAGAGACAATGCGTTTCACTTCGGCATCGATCGCGATTTGAGTATCTTCGCTGAAATTCCGTGAACGAGTGATTTCGCGTCCGAGAAAGAGTTCCTCTTCCTTGGCTCCGTACGCAAGAGGGCCCAGTTTGTCGCTCATGCCCCACTCGCACACCATCTTCCGCGCGATTTCTGTGGCGCGTTCGATGTCGTTGCCTGCACCTGTGGTGATTTGGTTGAAAACGATCTTTTCGGCAGCACGGCCTCCCAATGCATACGTGATCATCGATTCGAGGTATTCCCTCGAATATGTGTGCTTCTCGTCGATGGGAAGATACGTCGTCACGCCAAGGGCGCGTCCGCGGGGAATGATCGTCACCTTGTGAACGGGATCGGCTTCGGGAAGAAATTTCGCGACGAGAACGTGGCCGGACTCGTGATAGGCTGTAACCTTCTTTTCACGGTCGGAGATGATGAGAGATTTTCGTTCCATCCCCATCATGACCTTGTCCTTCGCCTCTTCGAAATGCTGCATGGAGACAGCTTTGCTGTTCCGCCGCGCTGCGAGGAGGGCAGCTTCATTGACAAGATTGGCAATGTCGGCCCCTGAGAGTCCGGGGGTTCCCTTTGCCAGCACCTCCAATTTCACGTCTTCCGTCAACGGAATATTTTTGGTGTGGACGCGGAAGATTCCTTCACGGCCTTTCACATCGGGACGGTCAACGACGACCTGCCGGTCGAATCTTCCCGGACGGAGGAGGGCAGGGTCAAGAACATCGGGCCTGTTGGTGGCAGCGATGATAATGACGCCGCTGTTTTGCTCAAAACCGTCCATTTCCACGAGAAGCTGATTGAGGGTCTGCTCCCGCTCGTCGTGTCCGCCGCCCAGGCCGGCTCCGCGCTGACGGCCCACTGCGTCGATTTCATCAATGAAAATGATGCACGGCGCGCTCTTTTTCCCCTGTTCAAAAAGATCACGTACGCGGCTCGCTCCCACACCTACGAACATTTCGACAAAGTCGGCTCCGCTGATGGTAAAGAAAGGCACCCCTGCTTCTCCTGCAACGGCGCGGGCAAGGAGGGTCTTGCCGGTCCCCGGAGGGCCGAGGAGCAGCACACCGCGAGGGATCTTGCCCCCCAGTCTCTGGAACTTCCCGGGGTCCTTAAGGAACTCAATGATCTCCTGGAGTTCGGCCTTCGCTTCGTCAGCTCCCGCAACATCCATGAATGTGACGCGATTTCCCCCTTCAGTGAGAAGCTTCGCCCGGCTCTTCCCAAAGGAAAAGAGCCCCTTTGTGCCTCCGGCCCCCACTTGCATCCGCCTGAAAATCACGAGCCAGATGCCGATCAGAAGGATCCACGGGAGAAAACTCACGAGTGCGCTGATCCAGGTGCTGTCTTCCTTGACAATGTTGAACTTCAATGACCTCTGGTTCCACTCGCTGATGGTGTTTTGATCGATATACGGCAGTGTCAGCACAACCCGCGTGGCGCCGCGTGCGGTTTTGCCGCTCGCCGTGGTGATGTCCATCGGTTCCCGAAGCTTGCCGTGGAAATCGAAATCGTTGAGATTGGCCTTCTTGATGATCGCTTCGGCAAGCCTCCCGTCTGCCAGGATCTGCTGGTACGTCGTAAAGCTGATCTCGTATTCTGTCTCCTCGTTGCTCTTGAAGGCGTACATGATGAGGAAAACGGCAAGGAGAATACCAAGCCAGCTTGCAATGACCCGGCCTACCTTGTTCCAATTGAATTCGTCCTCACGGTACTGTTTCGACCCTTTGCGCTGAGGAGGTTTCTGCGAAGGCGGACGGCTGCGATTTCCGCCGTCTTTCTTCTCATCCGAAGAATCCTCGTTAAGCCACTTCTCATCCATGATGTTCTCCTTACTCATCCTTGCGGGCGCCTTGCGCCGATAACCTGTAAATCGACCGCAAGTTACGAACTTTTTGTGCGTAGTCCAAACCATACCCGATGACGAATTCGGGAGGGATCTCAAACCCCACATAATCGATGGGAAAATTGATTTTTGAAACGCTCTTTTTGAACAACAGTGAAACAACTCGGAAGGACTTTGGGTTCTCCCGCAGTATCAGCTTCTTGATGAAATCGATCGAGAGCCCGGAATCGATAATATCCTCGACGATGACGATCTCTCTCCCTTCCACCTGGCAATTGAGTTCCTTCAGGAGTGTCACCTGGCCCGATGAAATCTTGGCGTCCCCGTAGCTTGAGAGCTTCAGGAAATCGACCTCGCAGTCGACAGTGATCTCCCGGATCAGGTCTGCAAAGAATATGAACGACCCGTTCAGGATACCGATGAAAATCGGAGTCCTCCCCCTGTAGTCGTCGTTGATTGCCGCCGCGAGCTCCTTTATTCTCTTCTGTATCTGCTGCTCGGAAAGGAACAGGTCGAAACGATCGTTGTTTACAAGGACGGAATCGGGCATGAATTATTGTGGAAAAGTAGGTGAATAGCTCAGTTGAACAACATGCCTCGTGGCCAGCGTGATCCTGAACCTCTGATCAAGCCGCAATCCGCATACCCACACCACGGACCCCTCAGACTCAAGAATCGGTGTGGACTGCTTTGTCAAAAAAGGTACTTTCTCGTTCGTGAAGAAATCGCTCAGTTTCTTCTTGTTCTCCATTCCCAAAGGCAGGAACCAGTCACCCTGCTTCCAGTTCCGAAGGACAAGAGTGTTTCCGACTTTGTCGGCATCAATATATTCGGTCGAACCCAAATGATCACGATAATCGGGGACGCCGGCAACCTCTGTCGAGCCAAATTTGAAACGGGCAAATGAATATTCCTTGCCCATTTCGATACGGTATTCAAATTCCTCTTTGGGACGCGGCTCCGCAAACACGAGCCTTTCCCGCTCACGATACAGGCGCAATCGGGCAGCCAGTTGAAGGGATCGTCCGGAGGGCCGCGTGCAAAGATCAAGACACGACTGGACCTTTCGGGCCGAAGGCTCGATTTCAAGGTTTCGGAAGATCTCCAGCATCATCTCTTCTTGCAGATACAAGGGCTCCCGAAGGAATGCATCGAGAAGGACGGTTACACTGTTTGTCTCGCTGACCACAATCGCCTGCATTTTGGACCTGAGTTCTGAGTCGATCCGTTGCTGGAGTGATCGCATAACCGTGGAAATGCGGTTGAGTGACTCGACGACATTTGATTGAGTCAGGCTCTCGAGCCGGGGAAGAATGACGTGCCGAAGTGCATTCCTTGTGTACGCTGTCGAGGTATTCGAGGAATCTTCACGGTGCCGAATTCCGTTCATGGCAGCGTAGTCTTCGATTTCATCTCTCGTAGCCCAAAGGAGTGGCCGAATGACCGATCCTTTCTCGCGACGCGGGGGGATTCCCGAAAGTCCCCGAATCCCGGCACCCCGGAGCGCATTCATCAGAACGGTCTCTGCATTGTCGCCGGCATGATGGGCCGTGGCGACTGCATCGAAGCCCCGGTCGACCCGGGCGGTCTCGAATGCCCGATATCGAACCTCCCTTGCGGCCTCCTGCTTGGAGAGCCGATGAGCTGATTGGTACGACTGAACGTCGACGTGAAGCGCGGTAAAGGGAATGCTCAATTCGGCTGCCGCCCCCGCGACGAAATGCTCGTCTCCGTCCGACTCATCTCCGCGCAAGTGATGATTGACGTGAACGACAGAGAGCCGCAGGTCCCACGTTTTGCGGATGCCGTTGAAAAGATGCGTCATGACCATGGAATCGACGCCTCCGCTTACGGCAAGCACAATACTCCCCTTCGGGCGGGTGAGCCCGCTTTCCTTCAGGAAGTCCTGAAACCGGTCTTCGAAGAGACGCTTTTCTTCATCCATGGGACACTGCTCCATACAAAAATTCTTGACCATACAATCGCATGATCAAGAATTCTTCTCAGCCGATGACCTGCGAGGCTCGGTCTTGATGCTGTAGCGGGGGAGGGATTCGAACCCACGACCTACGGATTATGATTCCGACGCTCTAACCGACTGAGCTACCCCGCCAAAGGATTTCCGATTGATGCGGATCGTAACGGGCTTTTTTTCTCCTCTTTTCGAACCCGCGACCGGAGTTTATCCGCCATCGTTGTGGCGGAGATTATGATTCCGACTTGTCCCGTGCTTTCTACGGGACGCTCTAAATTTACCCCGACGTTTCTTGTCGGGGCCGACTGCCTGCCCGCCGTCAGTTTGGCGGGCCTGCCCGCCGTCTGCTTGCCCGCCAAGTTTTGTGGCGGGTTTGGCGTGAGCTACCCCGCCAGAGGATTTCCGATTGATGATTGCCGCTTGCGGATCGTAACGGGCTTTTCTTCTCCTCTTTTCGAACCCGCGACCGGAGTTTATCCGCCATCGCCGGGAGCTACTCCGGAAAAGTAAAGATACGGAAAAAAAATCCCGATGGCAACGGATTCAACAGGACGTCAGCGGGGAAAGCAACTAGCTCGGCTTGGTCAAATCTTCCCGGCGGTACATCGGAAGGAGAAATCCGTAAAACTTCCCCACAGAAGTCTTTTCAATGAGTGGAATGAGAAGAGAGGTCAGAACAATGCTTACGACGGTGACTCCGTAAACCACGGACTGCACTTGTTCTCCGCCGGCGAGCCCGAGCTGAAGCGGAATCGAGGCCAGAACGGCAGCAGCGGTCCCTTTTGGCACCATCACCGCCAGCATCGAGGCGTCGAATGCCGGTGTTTGCGCGCGGTCGAGGGAATTCTGGGTGGCGATGAGCCGTGCAAGCAGCAGGACAACCGTGAAAGCGATTGCAGCCGCGAGTGAGAGAGGGTCGGTGAATCGAAACGTCAAACCGAGAAAAACAAAGAAGAACGTCTTGATGAGAAACACGATCTCTCCGAAGAACAACTTCTCCGTCTCATTGTGCTTGAGCGGCTTCAATTCCGTTACCCTGAGGAATCGCGGCAGCTTGATGATCTCGGAATTGCCAAGCGTGATCCCGCATGTCAGAGCCGCAACCGGCCCGCTGAATCCGAGGAATTCCGCAATGCCGTAGACAATAAACACGAATGCGGGTGTGGTGAAGATCGCATGACGAAGCTGTCTCATACGATGCATCAGGATCGACCAGAGGTAACCCCCAAGCCCGCCAACGACGATCGCAAAAACGAACGTTGAAACAATCGTGCCGATCACCTTGCCCACCTGAATGTCGCTCAGGCGGATGAACTCAAGGACGGTCAGGGATACCACGATCCCGAGCGCCTCGCCGAGAGAGGATTCGAGCGTCAGAATCGTTCGCGTGTGTTCCTTGAGATTCAGCAGTCGGGCGAGGGGAATCATGACCGTTGGAGCGGGCGCTGCAAGCACTGCCCCGATGAACACGGAGGTAAGGACGGAAAGTCCGGTAAGGAGGAATACCGCGCTGGAGAGAAGAATCATCGTGACGAAATAGCTGAGTGTCGTCATGAGCACCGTTCTTCGAAGCGTCGATCGAAGTGTGTGGATGCTTAACTCCAGCCCTCCCTCAAAGAGGATCACCACAAGAGCAATGGTTGTGAAGATGGACCCCACTTTCCCGAAATCCTCAGGTTGGACTATTCCCAGCACCGGTCCGATCGCAAGCCCGATGAGAATGAGATACAGAACATCAGGTACCTTGGTCCTCTCGAACAGAAACACGAAGAAATGCGCAAGGAAGACAAGTAGTCCAACGAATATGATAACGCCGGCATGTTCCATGGACTGCCAAAATAAGAAATCCGCCCGTGTGGAGCAAATACAGGGTCAGCCCAACCTTTTCATCTCTCCTTCGTTCAGGGACTCCGACCTTCCGTCAGAATCTTCCATTACCGACTTACGATTCTCAATGTTGGGATTGCATTTCCTTCATGTGTTCGATATATTTTCATGAGAGCTCATCATGACGAATGCGAACGATGCACGCCGGATTGTTCTGCAGTCCGTTTCAATGGTTCCATCTGAGCAACTCCCGCTCCAGACTGCCCTCGGCCGGTTCCTTGCTGAAGATATTGTCGCGCCTCACCCGGTCCCCCGATTTGACAATTCGGGAATGGACGGCTACGCTGTTCGAACTGAGGACCTCGCAGAAAACACGAAGACTGTTCTGCGCCTGCAGGGCGAGGTAACGGCCGGCAAAGTGTTTGAAGGCTCCCTTTTTCCCGGGCATACGATTCGCATTACGACAGGTTCGCCTGTTCCCGACAAGGCCGACGCAGTTGTTGAACAGGAGCAAGTCGCACTGCGGAACGGATCGATTGAGTTCGCAGGGTCCCCGCAGAAGGGGAGGAACATCCGTCGATGCGGCGAAGATATTCAGAAGGGCGCAGTTGCACTCACAAAAGGATCCCGGCTTGATCCCGCAGCTCTCGGGGTTTTGGCGTCGCTCGGGATTCAGACGGTAACGGTACACCGAAAGTTACGGGTTGCGGTGCTCACCACAGGTGACGAGGTCGTCGATTTCAGGAAAGAACCGGCCCCGGGCCAGATTCGAAACAGCAATGCCGTCTCGTTGGAAGGGTTGCTGAAGGAGGACGGCTGCGATGTGGAGATGCTGGAGATTGCAGGAGACACCCCTGAAGACCTGAGGCGAAAAATTGCCGAAGGTCTCGAATTCGATGCACTGGTGACTTCAGGTGGAGTTTCTGTCGGCAGCCACGACCATGTGCTGGAAGTGCTCAAATCCCTCAAGGTCGATGTCAAGTTTTGGAAAGTGAATATCAAACCCGGTATGCCGATGGCCTTCGGGATCCGAACCTCCGGGCGGGTCGTTCCCGTCTTCTCTCTCCCCGGGAATCCGGTCTCGACCATGGTCACGTATATTGAGTTTGTGCGGCCCGGTTTGCGGAAAATGACCGGGATGAAAGAACCGGAAGTAGTGCAGACACTCCCCGCAGTGTTGGGCGAGAACCTTCGCAAGGCGGATGCAAAACGTCATTTCGTACGCGGGATTTTTGGGACCGAAAAAGGCCGCATCGTTGTTCGGGCAACCGGCTCCCAGAGTTCCGGTGTCTTAAGTTCGCTTGCTCGTGCAAACTGCCTGATCATTATCCCGGAGAACGTCCAGAACCCGGCAGCAGGTGATCAGGTCGAGATTGAACTGCTATGAATATTCGAGTCCGATTGTTTTCGGTTATTCGGGACATCGCCGGGTTCGATGAGCAAACGGTGGTCGTTCCTCCACGGGCAGACGCGGCGTCGGTGCTTCGCAAGCTTGTGCAAGCCCATCCTGCATTGGACCCATGGAAGGGGAGCGTAAGGATGGCCGTGAATCTTGAGTATGTCTCGTCTTCGCATCCTTTGAAGCAGGGCGACGAGGTTGCGATCATTCCTCCGGTCAGCGGCGGTTAGGAAAGGCCATATGGTTTCGCTCACATTGAATCCGATTGACATAAGATCCGTCGTTGACGGTGTAACGGCGCCGGAATCGGGCGGTATTGATGTGTTCGTCGGGACAACGAGGAACCATGCAGGGGGCCGAAGCGTTAACCTTCTCGAGTATGAGGCGTACGAGCCGATGGCCATCGCAATGATGGAACGGCTCGAGGCTGAAGCAAGGCGGAGATGGACAGTGAACCGGATAGCAATAGTGCACCGCCTGGGAAAGGTTCCCGTGGGGGAGGCAAGTGTCGTAATCGCTGTCTCGAGCGCCCACCGGAACGAGGCATTTGAAGCATGCAGATTTCTGATCGATACCTTAAAGAAGGAAGTCCCTATCTGGAAACGCGAGCATTTCACAAATGGTACCGTCGAATGGTCCGGCGTGGCGGCGGAGGCGAAACATGAGTGACCTCTCGCTTCGTCATCCACACACGGCTGATTCTCCCTCTGGCGATTGGCTGATCGATTCCTTCGGAAGACGAATTGTCAACCTTCGGATTTCGGTGACGGACCGGTGTAATTTTCGGTGCCGCTATTGCATGCCCGAAGAGGGTATGCGATGGCTTCCCAAGGAAGCTCTGTTGAGCTATGAGGAATTGGCCCGCGTGGCAAAAGTGTTTGTCGACCTTGGTGTGCGGAAAATTCGCCTCACCGGCGGAGAGCCTCTGATGCGCCACGACCTCGATAGGCTCGTCGGCTTCCTGAGCTCCATTACTCAACTCGAAGATCTCGCTCTCACGACGAACGGCTTTTTTCTCGCTGAACGGATCGATGAATTGGCCAAAGCCGGGCTCCGACGGCTCAATGTAAGCCTCGATTCCTTGGATCCGGTGAAATTCAATCTCATGACGAGGCGCAACTACTATCAACGCGTGATCGATGGCCTTTCAGCCGCGGAAGCTTACGGTCTCGTTCCTTTGAAGGTCAATGCTGTTCTTATCAGGGGAATCAATGACGATGAGATTGTGAAGTTCGCGGAGCTTGCGCGAAGAAAACCTTATGTCATCCGGTTCATCGAGTTTATGCCTATCGGAGCAGACGACGGCTGGTCGCCTGAGAGGGTGGTCTCCGCCCGGGAGGTGATCGGCAGAATCGAGAAAGGAGTGGGGAAGAAACTGGTCCCGATCGAGCTTCACGGTGCTCAGCCCGCGGATCGATTCCAGTTTGAAGACGGGAAAGGGGAGATCGGATTCATCAGCTCCGTGAGCGAGCCATTCTGCGATCACTGCAACCGCGTGAGGATAACGTCGGACGGAAAACTGCGCACGTGTCTCTTCTCGCTTGCCGAAACGGACCTCCGGGAGCCGCTTCGGAATCATGCTTCCGACGATGAGCTCAAAGCCGTTATTCGTGCAGCCGTTTGGAACAAAGAGCCGGGACACAAGATCAACAAGCCTGAATTCGAACGACCAACCCGCAGCATGTCTCAAATTGGAGGATAATCATGAAATATGCCCCCCTTCTTGCCCTCATCACTCTCATCGCGTGCCAGCCGAACGAACCCACCAAGGAATCCCTCACTCTCGATGAGCGAGATATTGAAGCCACGGTTCACAATCTCTATGTCTCGATGAAGAAAGCCTATAACTTCGGGGAGGTGGATACAGACTCTCTCCTCGACTTCTATTATGATTCTTCATCCTATTATGTCACACCTTGGGCGACGACGGAAATCATCGATTCCACAAAGAACCGGTTTCGGTCGGCTCACGGTCATATCACTGACTTCGACTTCTCCATCGAAAGCTTCACCGCAAGATCCTATGGCAAAAGCGGGACAGCGTTCTTTGTTCTTCGACAGGATTACATGGTCGATGGACAGGAGCGGAGCGAATACCTCCCGACCACCCTCGTTCTCGAGAAGCATGGCGACGCGTGGAAGATCGTTCATGCCCATCGTTCTGCCGATCCGGAAACATGGGCGCAATGGTTTTCGAAAAGATCCTGATGTCCGAGAGGTCAGGATTGATGTTAATTCAATGATGAATTCTTCAACATCCCGCGATTTTCCTTTCTTGCAAACGTGAGAACGATTGGCTATCATGAGCTCCCAACGCCGCGGCTCGTGACGTCAGGCAATATTTGCGATGACGGAAAATGGTACTTTGACGAGGATGCATGGGCCTGTTCGATAAGAAGGAAAAAGTCGAAGGAGTGAACTATTTCGGTAAGCCGTTACTCCCCCCCGGCCAATACAAAACCGACAAATTTCCAATTCTGACGTACGGTCCTGTTCAGTCCATCAAAAAAGAGGAATGGAGGTTCCGTGTTTGGGGTCTTGTGGACGAGGAACGGGATTGGACGTGGAATGAGTTCATGAAGCTGCCTCAGAGCAAACTCAGGGCTGACTTCCACTGCGTAACGCACTGGAGTCGCTTTGGAGACGTGTGGGAAGGTGTGATGTTCAGAGATCTCTATTCTCTCATCAAAGTGAAGCCCGAGGCAAAGCACGTCATGCAGCATGCGTACGGAGGGTACACGACGAACCTCCCGCTCCGTTGGATGTTGGACGAGGATGTGATGTTTGTTCATGCCGTCAACGGTCTGCCGTTGGAGGTCGAACACGGAGGGCCAATGAGGGTCTTCACGCCGCGACGCTATGCGTGGAAAGGGGCAAAGTGGGTTCGGGGGTTGGAGTTCATGGCGAAAGACAAACCCGGATTTTGGGAAGAAAACGGATATAGCAACAGCGCGGATCCCTGGAAAGAAGAACGATTCTGGTAAGCCACCGCGAGAAGTCCGACTTCTCGCACAGAAATAAACTGGTAAGAAGTCGGACTTCTTACAACCAACGTCGGGAACTCCCATGAAACGACAGCTGGCCGTTTTCCCCTTGATGATCCTCTTGACGCTTCTCCTTTCCTGCAGCTCGACGAAGGAAATGGATGACCAGATGGAGATGCCTCCGCCGGCCGGACCCGGCATTGCCCCGGGCTACTGCCGGATTGTGGCCACCGTGATGAAGATCGAGAGTGATAGCACCCCCATGGCGGACGACCCCTGCTCAAAGGCCCCGTGCCTTGCTACGGTCCGCGTGGAGGAGGTGCTCGGGATGGGAAGCGGATTCGCCCGCACCCTGCCGAAGGGAACAGAAATTCAGGTTCGCTTTAGCTTAACGCTTGGTCCGACCAGGGAGATCCTTCCGCAAGTCACTCCGCCACTCCCCGGACTTTCTGTGGGAATGAAGTTCCAGGCAGACATCGCAGGTGGACCCGCGTTCAAAGCGGACGGGCCTCTTTATCAAGCGGCCCTCTATCAGGTCAAAGAGTAAATCATCTATCAGGATAACATAATTCAAGGAGCGTTATGAAGCGAATCCTGTTGTCGGTGGGGGTCCTTCTGTTCATCATTGCTGCCGCCTTTGTGTGGTATCTTCAGGTCAGTACACCCGAACCCGGTGTGAACAGTTTTGGAATCATACAAAAAGCCCAAAAGGGAGTGGGAGATGATCCTGAGGCACGTGCAAACTGGGAATGGAAACGAGTGCGAAGCCCCCGTACGAATTCGATCCCTGAAAACATCAGATCCAGGGAAATGGAATTTGCCCGATCGATTCCGTCGAAAGAGGAGTTCGCCCGCAAAGCGATGCTGAAGGGCGGGGCGGCTCAGCTGTACACATGGACCCGGCGCGGTCCGGTCAACGCGGGGGGACGTACCAGGGCCCTGGCTATTGATGTCACCAATGAAAACATCCTCTTGGCCGGAGGCGTGAGTGGCGGAATGTGGCGTTCAACGGATGCGGGAGCGAACTGGACCCGCACGACCCCGCTCAACATCGACAACCAGAGTGTAACCAGTATAGCGCAGGATACCAGAAGCGGGAAAACGGGCATGTGGTATTATGGGACAGGAGAGTTTTCAGGTGGCAGCGGAAACGGCGGGGGGCCCGCGTTCTACAGCGGCGATGGTATTTTCAAGTCGACGGACGGAGGGGTAAACTGGTCCGTTCTGCCTAGTACATCCACCGATGTGCCGCAGTCGTTCGACAACTTCTTTGATTACGTATGGAACGTGGCCATCGATTCCAGCAACGCGGCGCAGGATGAGGTCTATGCCGCAACATACGGTGCCCTCTTTCGCAGCACGAACGGCGGGACATCATGGTCGGCTGTAAGGGGCGGTGCGAACCCGTACTCTCCGTTTGTCGACGCGACGGTCACCAGCACCGGAGTGGTATACGTTGCTCTCAGCAGTGAAAGTACCCACAAGGGGATATGGCGTTCAACCGACGGAGGTACCTGGGCAAGTATTACTCCGGCGGGATTTCCTTCAGCCTACCGCCGGATCGTGATCGGTGTTGCACGGTCGGATGAAAACCAGGTGTACTTTCTCGCCGAAACGCCGGGCGGAGGAACGCTGGATCACAGTTTCTGGAAATACACCTACGTCTCCGGCGATGGTACGGGGGCAGGCGGCACATGGGTGAATCGCTCCGCGAACATTCCCGCGTTCGGGGACCCTGTCGGCAATTTCAGCTCGCAAGACTCATACGACCTCATCGTGAAGGTCAAGCCTGACAATGCCAACGTTGTGTTCCTTGGCGGCACAAACCTCTACAGGTCCACTGACGGATATGCAACCACGGGAAATACGACTTGGATCGGAGGATACGCGACCGTCAACAATATCAGCACCTATGCAAATCAGCATCCTGATCAGCATTCCATGGCATTCCTTCCGTCAAGTGCGTCGGTCCTGATCTCCGGCCACGACGGCGGACTCAGCAAGACCGCGGACGCCCTTGCCAGCACTGTCGCGTGGACACCTCTCAATAACGGTTACTATACGACTCAGTTTTACACGCTGGCGATCGACCATGCGACAAGCGGCGATCCCGTGATTGTCGGAGGCATGCAGGACAACGGAACGTGGAGGGTCAATTCGTTAAGCCCCGCGGCAGCATGGTCAGGACCGTTCTCCATCGGCGGCGATGGTTCGTATTGTGCCGTTGCTGACGGGAATACGTTCTATTATGTCTCTACTCAGCCCAATCCTAACACCAAGTTGCCGAATGTGTACCGATACACCCTGAACGGAAGCTTCGGGGAAGCCTCTTGGACAAACGTTACTCCAACCGGCTCGATCACATCCCTCTTTATCAATCCGTTCATTCTTGATCCCAACAATTCGAACGTCATGTACATGGCGGGGGACAACCAACTCTGGCGGAATTCGGATCTTTCGGCTATACCGAATTTCTCGAATAGCTCCACCGCGCAGAACTGGTCGTCGTTCTCGAACGGGGTGCTCAGCGGTGAAGTCATTACCGCGCTGGGAATGGGAGAATCCGCGTCTATCGCCGGACCCACGAATCGGCTCTATTTTGGCACCGATGTGGGAAGTGTCTACAGAATCGATACTGCCAGCAACGCGAGCGCGGTCCCTGTTAATGTGACCGGAGCAGGTTTCCCCTCTGCGTATGTCAGTTCCATCGCGGTGAATCCTGCGAATGACAACGAGGCCATGGCGGTTTTCTCGAACTACGAGGTGCCAAGTCTCTTCTACACGACGAACGGTGGCACCTCATGGACGAACG
>Ga0209002_10001056_pt1 | contig 22161 bp, 15 predicted proteins | sample Rifsed16ft2_FD_184010 | JGI IMG/M metagenome (GOLD analysis project Ga0209002, IMG submission 184010) | Soil microbial communities from Rifle, Colorado, USA - sediment 16ft 2 (version 2) | ecosystem: Environmental > Terrestrial > Deep subsurface > Rock core/Sediment | place: Rifle, Colorado... | reverse complement strand
AAAGAAATCCGCCGTTAAACTGAATTTATGAAACGCACCCGAACCAGCAAAGCCTGGATGCAGGAGCACGTCAACGATGAATTCGTCAAACGCGCGAACAAGGAGGGCTATCGCTCTCGTGCCGCCTACAAACTGATCGAGCTGGATCAGCGTGACAGGCTGATTCGCCCAGGCATGACAGTGGTGGATCTGGGCGCCGCCCCCGGTAGTTGGTCGCAGGTGGTGGCGGCATGCCTCAAGGGCCAGGGACGTGTAATTGCGCTTGATCTGCTGGAAATGCAGCCCATGCCTGGCGTCGAATTCATTCAGGGCGACTTTACCAAGGCGGAGGTGCTTGCCAGGCTGGAGAAAATGTTGGGTGACCAGCCGGTTGATCTTGTGATTTCCGATATGGCACCCAATATGAGTGGTGTCGCACTGGTTGATCAGGCCAGAGCGATGCATTTGGCTGAACTGTCGCTGGAATTTTATACTCCGGTGCTGGTTCTGTATATCCCGCACCACTCTTGTTCAAATGACTTTTAATCGGTTCTTTGGGCTGTGGTAGTCCTTTTGACCTATGGCAATGATATTCTCCATACGATAAACCCCAGCTTGGACAATTAGTGCGACAAGTATGACAACCGGATGAATCGGTTCTTCCGGGGTGAGCAAAAACTACTGTTGGCCCGAAAGAAACAGAAAAGGAAAGAATTATTACTAATATATAACTGCGAGCTCTCACTTAATAAAACAATCGCTATTTGTTTCACATTCGTACCTTAGTTCCACTAAATTGAGTTTGCCTCCTTGTCTTAACGTAGAGATGAAGGCGTCAAACTCCAGTCTTGCTCCATCACGGAATAAAGCAAACCAATTTTTAATGATCGGTGTTTTAGTTTCTGAATAAGGAATGGACTCCAAAAATGGCATTTGATTTAAACCATAAAGAAGCTTTGTGACGGTATCGCTCGATACCTTTAAACTGTTGAACCTGAATATGTGACCACCAACGTACTGAATACTCATGTATATACTATCCCACTGAGTTAATGGTTTGCCGTTATCAACGGATGCCTCAATGTATATGTAGATTCTAGAAAATTCGCCTCCCACTTCGATTGTTTTCTTAACCCTACCAATAATTGGCTTATTTTTAGGAGAGAACGTTTCGCGGTTTTCAACCAGAACTAATTTTTTCTCCATAGATTTAAAAGCTTCATAATCTGGAAATTCTGATGGTTGGATCGGTGGAGGTGGCGGCGGCGGAATCATCACGGGCGGCTCTTTTTTAAAGATGTCTGTAAAGACAAACAGAAAAACCACCGCAGCGATTACTAAAAGCGGGGGAACTGCTTTGTTGATTATGTTCTTAACTATTTCTTGCATAATTTTTGTATAGCTTCTTTAAAATTAGGGTAAAGTTGGTACCTTTCGTTCCAGAATATTCCTGCAATGGAAGCTAGAATTATAAGGGATGGTCCCCATCCCAAAGATAGAATTTTTCTTGATATAAACAAAACGAAATCTGCATCCATGCCTCTCAGTAAAGACCAAAATATCCCCAGAATAATTATTACTTTTTCAAGCGCTATACCAGTAAACGCCTCGCCAAAATAAAAGATTATCGCAATAAAAAATATGAGATTAACAACTCGTATAGCATTGAGGACGGCCCAATCAACGCGTTCGTTTAACCTCCCCCATGTACTCATTTTAGTTTTTAATTAATAACATAAATTAATTTTGCGGATATTGTTTATAACAAATATCCTTAGCGTCTTTTAAACTCTCATTTTTTCTGTCGGCAATAGCGAGGGGCAAACTACAAGAACAGTCCTCTTTTCTTTCAAAGTAATCCAAAATCGCAGAGAAAGCTTTGTCATCGGTTATTCCCCGTTGTTTTTTGTATTCTTCTTCGGGAATACCCAGCTTTGTTAAATACTCTTGAAAATCCAAATTCTCCGTTTCTATACACCACTGGGAGAGTAATCCTCGGGCCTTACATTCCCCAAACCAAATACTTGAATAATTACTTTCTGCCGTCGTGACACAACTGGCTAAATCTTCTTTCGCTTTTGTTTTTCTCTGCTCTTCGACTAATTGGGCCTCAATTTTTGCTGCTTCCTCTCTTTTTGCTTCCCTCTCTGGTTTTACCACTAACACATGGTAAAAAGAATAAGCAATAATTAAAATTGAGATTAAAATTCCTGCCTTAAACCAGTTTTCTTTCAACCAGTCTTTAGTGTGTTCTTGATCCATAAAATTACCACCTAAAAGGATTTACCGTTCCTTTCTTTCCGGTGTAGGGATTATAGTTTCCCTTCGTGGAAAAGTTATCAAATTTGGAACGATTCGGTGTAGTTTTGTAATGCGGCGCTACATAGCTACCAGTTGAAGGTTTGTAATACCCTCTCACACGAGTTGTCCTTGCATCAGCTGAAGCAGAAAATGACAGAACGCCAATTAGTAACGCTAGCACTAGAAGTAGTTTTTTCATATTTTTATAGGAAATAATTCATATCTTTCCCATACATTTTCGCGAACCTTTTTAATTCAACAACGTCAATCCTTTGCTGTCCGGATTCGACATTGGAGACGTGTGATTGCGGCCGACCTAATTTTCTCGCAACCTGCACCTGTGTCAATTTTACCTCCAATCGAGCTTTCCGCAGTCGCCCGACAAAATAGGCGTATTCCTTTGTGTGGATTGACTTAACCATATATTAACAAGGTATATCCAATAAATCAATATCCAAACTTTAGATATTGTGATAAGCTAAAAGAAACCCGCTTCGCGGACGAAAAGCTTGGGCTCCCGCGAGGGCGGCGCGGAAGGGGGGTTCAAGGGGGGAATTCCGCGCCGCCCGAGCGGTTAGATTTCGTCAGGGTTCTGCTCGTAGTGGGTTCGCACTTTTTCCAAAATTGACCACCAAAAACCTCCTCCGGAATATTCCGGAGGAGGTTTTTATTTTTACCCAGTTAGAAGTACCATGAATTTTATCTTTTAAAACTTAAAGAAAAGATGTTCTACGATAAAAACCGCAATGTAAGAATTTTAACAAACTTCTAACGGGGTTTATTTGAGAGACGCGGCAATATCAAAAGCGAGAAGCACGAACCAGCCGGCGAGCAAAACGAACCAGAGGATCATTTGAATAAACTCCAAAAACTTGCCGCGCGAGACGCTGAAATTTTCGGCGATTATGGAATAGACGTCTTCCAACGATTCCTGTTTGTTTTTTATTGAGTTCCGCCAGCCGTCAAGGTGGAATTTTTTTGAAATCAAATCGTAAAGCCGGGCCGAATACCAATCGCCGATCAGTTTAATTTCCCTTTCAAGCGCGTCAAACTCGGCGATGGATTCCGCGCGGATTTTTATGATTTCGCGGAACGATTGCGCCAGTTCCCTGTTTAAGGGAATGAGCGTTTTGGCGGTCGGTTTTTGAGTCAGACGAAGCGCCCTCTGAAGGCGTTTGTCCAGATCAAAGTCCAAAACGCGGTATCGCAAGAGCTGTAAATTCGCGGCCTCCAGCAATTCAATGATTGAATTGATTTGGCCTTCGGGTTCAAAAACAAACGCGCCGTCCCAGTCAATGATGACCATGTCGTTCTGGGCGTACTTGATTTGAGCGGACAAAGTGTATTCAATTTCCTTTTTATCAAGAGTCAATTTTTCCGACTTTAGAAATGAGGCGATTAACGGCGCTTTCGCGAAAAATTGCTCCGGTTCGCCGCTGTAGCCGGAGACGGCGGCGATTGAATATTCTTCGGCAATATCCGCCTTGCCCCCGTGTTTTTTGATTATTTTATAACAGCCGGCAATCAAGTCCTCACGCAATTTAAAAGCGGCGTCTGAAAAAACGTCGTTAACCGTGGCGATTGCTTCAACCAAAAGAACGTCCGGCGGGTACGATTTGACCGCGAAAGTCATTTCGCGGCCGTTGATTTTCATTTTTTCCTGTCCGATGACCGACTGGTGGGGGATTGAGGAAACATAATATTGCGGCGCGCTTTGGACGGACTTAAGTTCCACCGTTTCGCCCTTTTTGGCTTTTTGCGATTCCGCGAGAACGAGTGAAATGATTTTGTGTTCCATAATTTTGACGCTTTGATGTTACCATTCGCGCCTTTCTTTGTCCATTTGACATTTTAGCTTTTTCGGCGTATTATAGTGAATAAGCTTTTTAAAAATTTTAAAAATGGCTGGAAAATGAGGAGCAGAAATGAAAATCGGAATTCCCAAAGAAATAAAGAACGGCGAAGGCAGGGTCGCGTTGACGCCCGCCGGTGTCAAAAAATTGACGGCCGAAGGCCATATCGTTTTTGTTGAAACCGGGGCCGGAAGTTTAAGCGGCTTCGGCGACGAGGAATACCGCTCCGTCGGCGCGCAGATTTTGCCGCATCCGTTCGCTCTTTACGGATGGTCTGATTTAATCGTAAAAGTGAAAGAGCCGATGCCGGATGAGTGCGGGTTATTGGTTGACGATCAGATTGTTTTCTGTTTTCTGCATCTGGCGGCGAATCCCAAGCTCGTTGAGGTGATGTGTGAGAAAAACATTACGGCAGTCGCGTTTGAAATGATTGAGGATGACGAGGGTTCAAGGCCGATTCTCGCTCCGATGAGTTCAATCGCCGGACGCTTGGCGGCTCAGGCGGGAATGCATTATTTGAAATCGGAAAACGGCGGAAAGGGAATTTTAATCTCGGACGCGACCGCGACGATTGTCGGCGCCGCCGGAACGGTCGGCAGGGCGGCGATGCACTGGCTTGGGTCTTTGGGCGCTCGTATCCGCGCGTTTGACAAGAACCGACAGGCGCTCGATAAAATGAGAAAACATTATTGTTTTGAGATAGTCGAGCCGGATCCGGAAAGTTTGCGGAGAGCGGTTGCCGAATCGGATCTTTTGGTACTGGCGGCCGTGGCTCACGGCGCGTCCGCTCCGAAAATCATCACCCGGCAGATGGTCGCGTCCATGGAAAAGGGATCGGTGCTGGTGGACGTGGCGATAGACCAGGGGGGCTGTTCGGAAACTTCAAAAACCACGAAGCTTGCCGCGCCCGTTTACGTTGAAGAAGGAGTGATTCATTACTGCGTTCCCAATCTCCCCGGCTCGGTCCCGAGAAGCTCCACAAACGCGCTATCGGAAGCGGTGATTTCTTATTTGCCGAAATTAGCGAAATGTTTTATCGATCAAAGATTAAACATGAAAGCGCTTAAAAGTTGCGGCGATATTAAAAAAGGAATTCAGATTTATAACGGTGCCGTAACCAACAAGGCCCTAGCCGATTCGCTCGGTAAAGAATTTCAGCCGTTGATAATAAAATGAAAGTAAGAAAATTTGTCTCCGTTCGTAAAGAACGGAGTTTTTTTAAGTTCTCCGAGATCCTTCGGGCTTCGCCCTTAGGATGACCCCACAAGTCCTAAAGGACTTGTGGGGTCAGTTATCCACAAGAGATGTTCCATTGCCGCCGAGATTGTGGTATAATTTAAATGGTCGATAATTAGCATAAATTTCATATTTCGCCTTTTATCAAAGGCAAAAAAGGTCAATTAAATTATAATCAAGCAAGGAATCAAATTTTGGTTTTTTGCTTTCATTAAAATGTTAAATTGGTTAGAAATATTAACCTCTTCTTTTCAGGCATCAGGAGCGGCGGTTATCAGCTTTGTGCCCAATATTATTGGCGCGATCATTGTCTTCGCCATCGGTTGGATTATAGCCATCGGTTTGGCTAAGTTAGTAAAACAGCTCGTCGACATGTTTAAAGTTGATCAATTGCTTGAAAAGATGGGTGCCAAAGAAATTCTTGAAAAAGCCGGACTTCGCTTGGATTCCGGTGCGTTTGTGGGTGCTTTGATTAAGTGGTTTTTCATAATAGTTTTTCTTTTGGCCGTAACCGAAATCTTGCAGTTGTTCCAGGTCTCGGAATTTTTGCGGGATGTTCTTTTGTACGTTCCGAACATCATCATCGCGGTCGTGATTATGCTCGCGGCGGTTTTGCTGGCCAACGTTCTGCATCGGATCGTCAAGGCGACCGTGTCGGCCGCGGGTTTGGCTTCCGCGGATTTTTTGGCGACTTTGACGCGCTGGGCGATTTTTGTTTTTGCTTTCCTGGCCGCTTTGATACAGCTGGGCATCGCTCCGGCTTTGATTAACACGCTTATCACCGGATTGGTCGCCATGCTCGCGATAGCCGGCGGTTTGGCCTTCGGTTTGGGAGGAAAGGACTACGCGTCTCAGCTGATTGAGAAAGTTCGGCGGGACATGGGCAGTCGTTCATAAACGACATTGAAATGTTTTTTCACAAAAACACTCCTTCCAAGGAGTGTTTTTGTTTGGATCCTTTGGGGGACTTGACAACATTTTTTGCGTAGCTATAATGGAAGAACAATGAGTAAACAGAAGATTAAAACTTGATATAAAAGAAGCGGGCAAATTCCGAAGTTTTTTAGTTGCCGCTTCTTAAAGCGGTTTTTTATTTTCTTGAATTCATTGAGAACTTTGACAATTTATTAACGGAAGTTTTTTCGTTTAAATTTTGTATTTAATGTGTCGGGACAGGTTATTAAGAGCCTATGGTGGATGCCTTGACACAAAGAGGCGATGAAGGACGCGGCGTGGCTGCGATAAGCCTCGGGGAGGTGCTTAGCAACCTTTGATCCGGGGATTTCCGAATGGGGCAACCCGTCTCGCAATTCAATGCGGGACATCTTTCGAGTAACGTCGGAAGAAGCGAACCCGGGGAAGTGAAACATCTCAGTACCCGGAGGAAAAGAAAAAACATCAGCTTTTAGCTTTTAGCTCATAGCTTTCGGGGTTTTCCCCGTCGGCTAATGGCTATAAGCTATAAGCTGAATTATTCCCTTAGTAGCGGCGAGCGAAAAGGGAAGAGCCTAAACCCGTTGCGTGACGCGCAAGCGAAGCGCGGCGGGGGTTGCAAGGCAATGACGTTTGAGGTTTAAGTCGCAAGATTTAATTTTCAAGAGAGTTAAAAAATAAAACGGTTAATTGAACGTCCCTGGAAAGGGCGACCAAAGAGGGTAATAGTCCCGTAAATGAAAATTGTTTTGTCTCTCAGTCATTGTTCTTAAGTACCGCGGGGAACGACAGCCCCGTGGGAAGCCGGGATGACTATAATCCCAAGGCTAAATACTCTTTGTGATCGATAGTGAACTAGTACCGTGAGGGAAAGGTTAAAAGAACCCCGGTGAGGGGAGTGAAATAGAACCTGAAACCATAAGGCTTACAAAGAGTCGGAGTCCCTCCGCCCGCAAGGGCGTTTGGGATGACGGCGTGCTTTTTGCAGAACGAGCCAACGAGTGTATGTGCGTTGCGTGCTTAAGTCGCTTAAAAAACGACGAAAGCAAAGGGAAACCGAGTCTTAAATGGGCGATTTGTAGCGCATATACGACCCGAAGCCAAGCGAGCTACCCCTGGCCAGGATGAATCACGGGTAATACTGTGAGGAGGTCCGAACCGGTGAGTCGTGCAACGCTCTCGGATGAGCTGGGGGTTGTAGTGAAAAGCTAATCGAGCTTGGTAATAGCTGGTTCTCTCCGAAATAGCTTTAGGGCTAGCCTCTGAGTTCCCGTTTTTGGAGGTAGAGCACTGGATGGATTGAGATGCGAAAGCTACTTAGTCCAATCAAACTCCGAATTCCGAAAACAAATGCTCAGGGAGTAAGTCTAAGGGGGCGAAGCTCCTTAGACAAAAGGGAAAAAGCCCAGACCATCATCTAAGGTCCCTAAATTCGAGCTAAGTGTAAAGGAAGTGGCCCGCCAGAGACAGGTAGGAGGTTGGCTTAGAGGTAGCCATCCTTTAAAGAGTGTGTAACAACTCACTACCATATGGCGGACTGCGCCAAAGATGTATAGGGGCTAAGCTCGGTACCGAAGATATGGATGTATTTCGCGCAAGCGAAGTACGTGGTAGGAGAGCGTTCTTTATGCAGTGAAGCAGAACCGGAAGGTTCTGTGGAGCGTAAAGAAGTGAGAATGTTGGCATGAGTAACCGCAAGTCCGGTGAAAAACCGGACCACCGATAACCTAAGGTTTCCTTGGCAATGTAAATCAGCCAAGGGTTAGGCGGGCCTAAGGCGATGCCGAAAGGCGAAGCTGACGGACAGCCGGTTAATATTCCGGCCCCGCCTTCAATCTATCCCGCAGCAATGCGGGATAAAATGGGGTGACGTAATTTGAAGGTTGAGGCGCGTTATTGGATTCGCGTTCTTGATTTTTGATGGATTTTCCAGGCAAATCCGGAAAGTCGTTAACATCGGAGATTGAGAAAATTTTTGAGCAATCAAGAAAATTTCAGCCAACCAGTTACCTAGAAAACCCTCGTTATTCCGGTGTTTTTGCTTTTTCGGAGCAATCCGTATTGGCGAATACCGGTGATTGGAGGCGACCGTACCACAATCCGACACAGGTAGGTTGGGCGAGAAGCCCGAGGTGAACGGGTGATTCCTCGTTAAGGAACTCGGCAAAAAAGCTAGACGTAAGTTCGCAATATGTCTTCCCCGCTTAGGCGGGGCGCAGCTAAAGTACCCCTAGCGACTGTTTATCAAAAACACAGCTCCCTGCTAACTCGCAAGAGGATGTATAGGGGGTGACGCCTGTCCAGTGCTGGAAGGTTAACGGTAGATGTCTCTTTGTATTTGAGATTATATCAATGACGCGGAGAGGCTGATGCCCGAAGCCCCAGTGAACGACAGCGATAACTATAATCGTTCTAAGGTACCGAAATCCCTTGGCATGTAAGTTATGTCCCGCAGGAATGGCGCAACGACTGGGGGACTGTCTCAACGAGGAGCCCGGTGAAAATGCAGTGGTGGTGAAGATGCCCCCTACCTGCGGCAAGACGAAAAGACCCCGGAAGCTTTACTGCAACTTGATATTGGCTTAAGGTTCTGGATGCGTAGAATAGGTGGGAGGCTTTGAAGTTCGCCTTTCGGGGCGGATGGAGCCGTCAGTGAAATACCACTCTTTCAGGACTTTAAATCTAACCCCGATGATGAAAACGCCGGGGGACAGTGTCTGGCGGGCAGTTTTGGTGGGGCGCTATCCTCCTAAAATGTAACGGAGGAGTTTATTAAGGTCGGCTAACTCCGGATGGAAATCGGAGTGATAGGGTAAAGCCATAAGCCGGCTTGACTGCAAGGCGTATATGCCGCGCAGCTACGAAAGTATAACTTAGTGAACCGATGGTTCTTTGTAGAAAGGCCAGAGATTATCAGACAAAAGCTACTCCGGGGATAACAGGCTAGTCGCATCCAAGAGTCCATATCGACGATGCGGTTCGGCACCTCGATGTCGGCTCATCTTATCCTGGGGCTGGAGAAGGTCCCAAGGGTTTGGCTGTTCGCCAATTAAAAAGATACGTGAGCTGGGTTCAAACCGTCAGAAGAACCTTTAACATCGATAATCACACGGCGGCTTTCACGAGTAATCGTGATCGAATAAACCGACTCATATCGGTGAAGTCCTAATATTGTATGGTAACCTGTCATATGTTAGGATAATACCGAGGGAAGTTGTGTATGACTAAAAATCTTTCGCAAACACAAAAAGCTTATCTTGCCGGTTTTCTTGATGGTGACGGCAGTATCTATGTAAGAGCAAAACCAAATCCAACGTATCGTTATGGATTTCAGATTGCTCCATATATTGTTTTATTTCAGTCCCAAAAAGATAAAGATAATTTTTCGAAGGTTTGCGCGCTTATTGGCTTAGGCCATTTGCGTGAAAGGAAAGATGGCATTTTAGAGTATATTGTTAGTAAAAAAGATTCTATTGATGAGTTTCTACAAATTGTAAAACCGTATTCTATTTTGAAGAGGGAACAAGTAGAACTTATGTCTAAGATTCTTAAAGCTAAGCATAAAGTACAAAGCAAAAAAGATTTTGCGATTCTGATTGATCTTATAGATCAATTTCGAGAACTCAACTACTCTAAAAAAAGAAAGGTTCGTACATTAACCCCGTAGAGACTGATCCCGAAAGGGTGAGAGTCGCAATGCGGCTCACACGTCGGTCATCCCGGTAAAACCGGGATGGTGGTATAGTCCGATCCCTTTAGTAATAAAGGAAATTCGTTATTCGTATCATTCGTCCCTAAGCCCTTTGGGCCGGGATCCCGGCTTCTTAGCCTAGGGACATGCATTTATATATTTGCATCGTGTTGTAAGCGAAGCGAACAAAAGCGTGAGACAGGTTGGTCTCTATCTGCCGCAGGCGTTGATGCTTGAGGGAAGTCGCTCCTAGTACGAGAGGACCGGAGTGAACGAACCTCTGGTGTACGAGCTGTCCCGCCCGGGGCAATGCTCGGTAGCTATGTTCGGAAGGGATAAGCGCTGAAAGCATATAAGCGCGAAGCCCCTCCCAAGATTAGGCATCGTTTAGATCCGTGGGAGATGACCACGTTGATAGGCTGCAGGTGTAAGTCCGGCAACGGATTAAGCCAAGCAGTACTAATAGATCGAAATCTGTCCCGACACATTAGATACAAAACAAAAGAAGTTTTTAATTTTTGATTTCCTCCCGACCATAGCCGGGCGTGAACCACCTCTTCCCATTCCGAACAGAGAAGTGAAAGCGCCCGGCGCCGATGATACTGCTTGAGCATTTCGAGCGGGAAAGTAGGTATCGGGGGGATTTTTTATTGACAAATATTGATTGAATTTTTTTTAAAAGCCATTTATACTTAAAACAAATGGATACTCGGACTCAAAAACAGGTCATTATCGCCATATTTTTTTTAGGCATATTATTTTTTATCGGCGGCGGATTTTATTTCGCCTTCCGTTCGCCGGCAAGTTGTTTTGACAAAATTCAAAATCAGGGCGAGGAAGACGTTGATTGCGGAGGGCCGTGCGCGACGGCGTGCGAGGAAAAAGAATTAAAGCCGCTGGAAACGGCAAAAACTTATTTTTTTTCTTCCAGAGAAAATTTTTACGACGCGGCGGTGAGGATAAGAAATTTGAATTTAAGATACGGGGCAAAGAGTTTCTCTTATACTTTTAAATTGATTGACGGCGCCGGAAACGAGATTGGCCAAAAAAGCGGCAAATCCTTCATTCTCCCGGGTCAGTCAAAGTACGTAATTGAGCCGCTGGTTGAGGCGAAAGGAAAGCCGGCGAGGGTGAGCTTTTCTTACTCCGACGCCCAATGGGAGCGATTGGAAGATTTCGGAGAACTCCGTTTGAGCGTAAAAAATAAATTTTACAGCCGAACTTCGGCCGCGGCCGGCGAAACCGGTTTCAGCAAAGCGGAGGGAACGGTATTTAACGACACCCCTTATGATTTTGACAAGATCGGGGTCAATGTCGTGCTGCTTGGCGAAAATAACGCGCCGATCGCGATTAATAAAACCGAGATGAGGACTTTGATCGCGGGAGAAGAAAGATATTTTAAGGTGATTTGGTTTTATCCGTTTGAAGGCGACGTTAAGAACGTTGAGGCGGAGGCGGAAACGAACGTTTTTCTGCAGGAAACATTTTTAAAACGGTTCGGCGAGTAATTGCGAGCATGAATATCACCCAAACGATAAAACATCTTGATTGGCTTTTGATTGCCGCGGTTTTTCTTTTAAGCGGCCTTGGACTTTTGACCGTTTACAGCGCGGGAAATTCCGGGTCGGCTTTTTTTGAAAAGCAATTGATCTGGCTTTCCATCGGCTTTTTTGTAATGCTGGCCGTGAGTTTTTTCGATTACCGGATTTTCAAAAATTACTCTTCTTCCGTACTCGGAATTTATTTGTTCGCGGTTGTCCTGTTGCTTTTTTTGTTTATATTCGGATCGAACATCAGGGGATCGCTCGCGTGGTTTCGTTTCGGCGGCATCGCTTTCGAGCCGGTCGAACTGGTCAAACTTGTTTTGATAATAACTTTGGCGAAATATTTTTCCGCGCGGCATACCGAGATTTATCGCTGGCATCATTTTATCGTTTCCGGAATTTACGTCTCCCTTCCTTTGCTTCTCGTGCTTGTTCAGCCGGATTTCGGTTCGGCCGCGATTTTATTTTTCATCTGGCTCGGCTTGCTGGCGATCGCGGGACTAAAAGCAAAGCATTTCCTTGTTTTGGTTTCGCTTTTGCTTGTTGTTTCTTTCTTCGGCTGGTCGTATGTTTTGCACAATTATCAGCGCGAGCGTCTTTCAAGTTTTCTTTCCCCTCAGAGCGATCCTTTGGGAGCCGGTTATAATATTCTGCAATCAACCATTGCCGTCGGTTCCGGCGGCTGGCTTGGAAAAGGCCTCGGCCGCGGCACGCAGTCGCAGTTGAATTTTCTTCCGGAACAGCACACGGATTTTATCTTTGCCGCGATCGCGGAAGAATGGGGTTTCTTTGGAGTTCTTTTTCTTATTTCGTTGCTTGCTTTTATTTTTTGGCGATTGGCGAAATCCGCCCTTTCGGCCAGCAATAACTTTTCCAAGTTTTTTATTTCCGGTTTCATGATTTTAATTTTAGCGCACGGTTTCGTTAACATCGGCATGAATTTGGGTATTTTGCCGATCACCGGCATTTCGCTGCCTTTTGTCAGTTACGGCGGCTCTAATCTTTTGATGAATTTTTTGGCCATCGGTTTGATTCAAAGCATAAGAGTCAGGCAGATAGAATTTGAGAAAGATGAGGAATAAAATTTTGATTTTGATTTTGATTATTGTCGTCGCGATCGCGGTTTCCGCCGCGGCCGGTTATTTTTATTTTCTTCAAAACGTAAAAACTCCGCTCGGGCCGGCTTCCGCCCCAAAAAAGGCGTTTGCCGTTTTGCCCGGACAGGGCGTGAAGGAGATCGCAAAAAAATTGGAAGACGAAAAAATCATCGCCGATGATTTTTATTTTGAGATTTACGCATGGCTCTCCGATACGGAGAAGCGATTCCAGGCGGGGGAGTATGAATTAACCCCGGCAATGAATATTCCTCAAATTGTCGGAATTTTAATTTCCGGCAAGGCAATTTCGCAAGAAGTGAGAGTCACCGTTCCCGAAGGCGTCACTTTTAAAGAAATCGTTTCCCGTTTTGAGAATAGCGGTTTTAAAATCGGGGACGATTTGCCGAAAGCTGGCGATTATAAGGATGAATTTTCATTTTTAGCCGATTCGCCCGATGACGCAAGTTTGGAAGGATTTTTATTTCCGGACACTTATAATTTTTTCAAAAAATCTTCGGCTGACGACATTTTCAAGAAATTTCTCGACAATTTTAACAAAAAGCTCTCCTCAAATTTAAGAGAAGAAATTAAAAGACAAAACAAAAAAATTCATGAGACGGTGACGATGGCTTCCGTGATTGAGAAAGAAGTCGCAAAAGATCCGGACAGGGCGATCGTGAGCGGAATTTTGTGGAAACGCCTCGCGGCCGGAATGCCTTTGCAGGCGGACGCGACGATATGTTACGCGAAATTGGCCGATTTTAAGGGTTGTTATCCAATTTACAGGGATGATTTGGACATTGATTCTCTTTACAATACTTATAAATACAAAGGCCTGCCGCCCGGGCCGATTTCCAATCCGGGATTGGCCGCGATTGAGGCCGCGATTTTCCCCCAAGAGTCGGATTATTGGTTTTATCTTTCCAAGCCGGACGGAGAAACGGTCTTTTCAAAAACGCTGGATGAACACAATAAAGCAAAAGCGTTGTATTTGCGGTAACAGTTTTAGCGGTCGCCTGTGGATAACTTTATTGCAATAATCGGCGGTTGTCTATATAATTATTATCAGTATCATTACCTTTTAAATAAATAATAAAAAAATAATTTATGCCTCAAACAACAATTTGGGAAAAGATAAGCAAGTGCTGCCTTTGTGCCTTAATTTTTTTGGCGCCGATTATGTTTTTGCCGTGGACCGCGGATCCGGTCGGGATCAATAAACAGGCCGCGGTGGCGTTTTTGGCCATTTTAGGTTTCGTTTTTTGGCTGGCCAAAACGCTTTCTGAAGGAAAGCTCGTCTGGCCGAAAAGCTTGATCGCTCCGGCGGTCGGGCTCTTTGTAATCGTCTCCGGCGTTTCGGCGTATCTTTCCGCTTTTTCGCTGGACAGTTTTTACGATCTGTTCGGGAGAATAGACAATTTTCCGAGTTTGCTGACCTTCGCCCTTATTTTCTTTTTGGCAAGCGTTCTTTTGAGAACCGGCGATTATATTTTGAAAAGCATTTGGGTATTTTTGTCGTCGGCCATTTTGCTGGCGGTTTTTCAAATGTTGCATTTTTTGAGCGGCTCTTTGTTCGGCGCGTTCCTGTTGCCATGGGATTTCAGCCGCGTCATTGATTTTAACTCGGTCGGAACGGCGAACGCTCTGGCGATATTCTTCGGTCTTGCTTTGATTACCGCGGTCATAATGCTGGCCAGTCAGATGTTTGCCGGGAAATCAAAAATAATTCTGTACGTCGCGGCCGCGCTTTTTCTCGCGCATGTGATTTTGATCGGTTTTTGGCCGGTTTGGTTTGGATTGGTTTTGGCGATGATTTTTCTCATCAGTTATCGTTTCATCAGCGAACTGCATCTGGCCAAAACGAAGGGCGCTTCAGAATTCTCAATTAAAAAGCTTTCTCTGCCCATCGCGGTTTTCGTGGTCGCGTTTCTTCTCTTGCTGGCCAAGCCACCGATCGGCAATTTTTTGAATTTCGCCGTGGAAATCAAGCCGACTTACGACGCGACGATGGAAATCGCCGGCAAGGTCGCGGATCAGAGCTGGCGCGGCGCTTTCCTGGGTTCGGGGCCCGGCACGTTCGTGAATGATTATCTTTCGCACCGCTCGGCTTCTTTAAACGCCACTAATTTGTGGCTTCTGACGTTCAATCAGGGCTCCGCATTTTGGCCGACGATTTTGGCGACCGGCGGATATCTCGGAACCGCGGCTTTCGCTCTTCTCATTCTTGCTTTTATCTGGACCGCGTTCCGTGCGGCCGCCAAAAAATTCAAAGAAACGCCAGTTGACGTCGCCGTGAAAGACGGACAAAGTTTGGAATTGGGGGTGATTTTTGGAGTAAGCGGCGGCTTATTTTTGCTGATTTTGCTGTTTCTGTATCCGTTTAATTACACTCTGGGAATAGCGTGGTTTTTTGCCATGGCCGTTTTGGTTGCTTCCGCGGCTGGCTCCAAGAAGAACGGTTGGAGCGTAATTTCGATTTTAACCTCGCCTCAACGGGCTTTAATCGTGTCCCTCGCGATTATATTATTGATGACTTTTTCGGCATACGTCTTTTATTTTGAAGCGAAAAATTACATTGCCGAAATTTATTACGGCAGGGCGCTCGCGCTTTCGGGCGATGTCGAAAAAATAGACGATTCCATAAACAATTTAGGCCGGGCGGTCAATTTGAACCCCAACAAAAGCGGTTTCTTAAGAGCTTTGGCTCAGGTATTTTTGATTCAAATCGGCAAGACCGTGAATCAAAAGCCGAGCGAAACCCTGACTCAGACGCAAATTCAAGCCCAGCTTCAAACCGCCATAGCAAACGCCGTCAATTCGGCGCAGGCGGCGGCGCAGTTGGATAAGGAAAATTTTTATAATCTGTGGACGCAAGGTTCCGTTTACGAGAACATTATTCTGTTCGCGGACGGAGCCGACAAGCAGGCGGTTCAGAGTTACGAAGAAGCGTTTAAGCGCAATCCTCAAAGTCCTTCGGTACAGCTCGATATCGCGCGGACGCATCTGGCCGCGGCCGACAGAACTGATTTGACTTTGTCCGCTTTGGCCCAAGCGGAGAAAAAAGACGAAGAAAAAGAGGCGGCGTTAAAACAAGAAAAGGAGGCACTTCTGAATTCCGGAAAAGCGGCCCTCGAAAAATCAATCGCTTTGAAATCCGATTACGTTCCGGCGCATTATTTGTTCTCGCAATTGTACGAGAGAACGGGCGACACGGCCAAGGCAATCGAGAAAGCTCAGGATGCCAAGAAATTCGCTCCCGGAGATCTTGGCGCGCTTTTCCAGCTTGGACGTCTTTACTATAACGACAACCAGCTTGAAAAAGCTCAGGCGGAATTTGAAGAGTCGGTTGCCGTTAATCCTGATTATTCCAACGGCCGCTATTTTCTAGGGCTTGTTTACGACAAGCGGGGCTTTAAGAATAAAGCCGTCGCCGAATTCGAAAAAATCAAAGAGCTGAACCCCGACAACAAAGAAGTTGCTCAAATTCTTGAGAATCTCAAAGCCGGCAATCCGGCCTTGCACAACATGGGCCAGCAACCCGCGCCGCCCGCTCCACCCACCGAGCCCGCTCCGGAATCGGAGCCAAAATCCGAGATAATGCCGAAGACAAAGTAATAAGCGCCGTTTTCGCGCGTTTTTCGCCCCCACGCCTTAAATGGGCGCGGGGGCTTGACAGATTTTTGGAAAAGGATTAAAATAAAAAACGCTTAAGTCGAACTCCAAATCAGTCGCCTGTTTTTCGTTTATTGTGGAAAATCAGGCGTCTGTTTATAAATATTTTTTATTTTATTAAATAAAATAATTTAAATTTTAAATCCCTAAAAACGCGGATCATTAGGGCTTTATTTATTTTTATGTCTCAATTTTTTCCCAAAGAAAAAAGATTTTCTCATCTTTCTTCAGAAGTTCTGCCTTTGCCGAATCTGATTGAAGTTCAGCAAAATTCCTACAATTGGTTCATAAAAGAAGGTCTGACCGAGTTGTTTGAGGAAATCTCGCCCATTAAAGATTATACCGGAAAGGAGCTTGAGCTTTGGTTTCAGGATTATTATTTTGAAGAGCCAAAATACGACGAGGAGCGGGTCAGAAACCGCGGCCTTTCTTACGAAGCGCCTTTGAGGATGAAGATAAAATTGGTGAATAAAAAAACCGGGGAGATCAAGGAGCAAGAAATATTCTTCGGAGATTTTCCGGTAATGACGCCTCGGGGAACTTTTATCGTGAACGGCGTCGAGAGAGTCGTGGTTTCCCAATTGATTCGTTCCGCCGGCGTTTATTTCTCCGCCGAATATTTTAAGGGCCGCAAACTTTTCGGCGCGAAATTGATCCCTAATCGCGGCGCCTGGCTTGAATTTGAAACCGATTCCCAGGGGGTGATTTCGGTAAAAATCGATCGCAAGAGAAAAATTCCCGTAACCGCGGTTTTAAGGGCTTTCGGTTATGAAACCGACGAAGAGATAAAGAAGCCGTTCAAAGCCGAGAGTGCCGGTAAAAATTTTGATTATATTTCCGCGACGTTGGCCAAAGATCCGACCAAAAGCAAATCCGACGGCTTTGTTGAGATTTACAAAAGAATCCGTCCCGGCGATCTGGCCACCATTGATAGCGCGAAACAGCTGATTGAAGCGATGTTCTTCAGTTTTGAGCGGTACGATTTGGCGAAAGTCGGACGGTATAAATTGAACCAGCGGCTCGGAATTCAAACTCCGCTGACGCGCGAACACAGGATTTTCAGGCCCGAAGATCTTGTTTTGATTATTAAAGAAATCATTCGGTTGAACGAGAACCCCGAAGCCAAACCGGACGACATAGATCATTTAGGCAACCGACGGGTGAGAGCCCTGGGCGAGCTTTTACAGAATAAAGTCAGGATCGGTTTGACCAGAATGGAGCGCGTCGTTAAAGACAGAATGTCCACGCTTGACATCGGAACTTTGACGCCGGCTCAATTGATAAATATCAGGCCGCTGATTGGCGCGGTGAAAGAATTTTTCACGTCTTCGCAATTGGCCCAATTCATGGATCAGGTAAATCCTTTGTCCGAGCTTGAACACAAGCGACGGATTTCGGCGATGGGGCCCGGCGGTTTGACCAGAGAAAGGGCGGGTTTTGAAGTTCGCGACGTCCATGCCAGCCATTACGGCCGGATTTGTCCGATTCAAACGCCGGAAGGGCCGAACATCGGTTTGGTGGGGCATCTTGCCAGTTACGCCCGTCTGAATCCATACGGTTTTTTGGAAACGCCTTATTTCAAAGTCAAAAAGGGCAAAATTACAAAAGAGCTCGTTTATTTTAACGCTCTTGAAGAAGAACAATACAATATCGCTCACGGCGGCGTTTTGCGGGACAAGAATGATTACATTATTGATGAAATGGTTGAAGCGAGAGTGAAAGGAAAACCGGGCACCGTTCGCCGCGAAGAAATCGATCTCATTGACGTTTCTCCGTATCAATCAATCAGCGTGGCCACTTCTTTGATCCCGTTTTTGGAACATGACGACGCGAATCGCGCGTTGATGGGTTCAAACATGCAGCGCCAGGCGGTTCCTTGTATCCAGCCGGAGGCGCCGCTGGTTTCAACCGGCGTTGAGGCGCGAGCCGCCATGGATTCCGGCCAGGTGGCCATTGCCGGGGAGGACGGCGAGGTGGTAAAAGTGGACGCCACGGAGATCAGAATCCGAAATTCTAAAACAAAAAACGAGAAAAGTTATCTTTTGCACGCGTTTTTGCGATCCAATCAGGCAATTTGCATTTCCCAACAGCCGCTTGTTAAAAAAGGACAAAAAGTAAAAGCCGGAGACGTTCTTGCCGACGGCGCCTCGACTCAAAACGGCCATTTGGCGCTGGGACAGAATATTTTGGCCGCTTTTATTTCCTGGAGCGGCGCCAATTTTGAAGACGCCATTATTATTTCCGAAAGATTGCTGAAAAACGATCGGTTCACTTCAATACACATTGAAGATTTTTCCGTTGACATCCGGGATACCAAATTGGGGCCGGAACTCACCACGCCCGACATTCCGAATGTTTCCGAAGAAAAGTTAAAGAATCTCGATGAAGAAGGAATCATCAGAATTGGCGCCGAAGTCGGCTCAGGCGACATACTCGTCGGAAAAATTTCTCCGAAAGGCGAACAAGACCTGACGCCCGAGGAACGGCTTTTGAGGGCGATTTTCGGAGAAAAAGCCAGGGACGTTAAAGACACCTCTTTGACATTGCCTCACGGTAAAAGGGGCCGGATCGTGGGAGTGAAAGTTTTTTCCGTCGAACACGGCGATAAGCTCGCCCCGGGAGTTATTAAGACCATTCAAGTCGAGGTGGCTCAGTTGAGGAAAGTTTCAGCCGGCGATAAATTGGCCGGCCGCCACGGAAACAAAGGCGTAATTTCCAAAATTATGCCTCGCGAAGATATGCCTTACTTGGTCGACGGCACGCCGGTTGACGTCATATTAAATCCTTTGGGTGTCGCTTCAAGAATGAACGTCGGACAAATTTTGGAAACGCATTTGGGTTGGGCGGCTCATAATCTGCAATACCGCGCGATTACTCCGGCCTTGGCCGGCGCGACCGAGGAGGATATTAAAAAGGAATTGAAAAATGCCGGCCTGCCGGAGGATGGAAAGGTCAGGTTGTACGACGGCCGGACCGGCGAGCCGTTTGATCAAAAAGTTACCGTCGGCTATACCTACATGATGAAGTTGAATCACTTGGTGGAGGATAAAATTCACATGCGTTCGATCGGTCCGTATTCGTTGATTACTCAGCAGCCGCTCGGCGGTAAAGCCCAATTCGGCGGTCAAAGGTTCGGGGAAATGGAAGTTTGGGCACTGGAGGGTTACGGCGCGGCGCACACTTTGCAGGAAATGATTACCATCAAATCCGATGACGTGCTGGGACGCTCTTCGGCGTATGATTCCATTATCCGCGGCGAAAAAATCAAGACCCCGAACGTTCCCGCCTCATTTGACGTTTTGGAAAATGAATTGAAAGCTCTGGCGCTTGGAGTTGAGCGCGTGGGCGGGGAGAGAAAACAGGATAAAGAAAATGAGGAAGAAAAACAAAAAATCAATTCGTAATTTTATAAATTATGCAAATGACCAAACCAACCGATTTTTACGCACTTAAATTAAAATTGGCTTCGCCAGAGGAAATTTTAACGTGGTCGCACGGCGAGGTTACGAAGCCCGAGACCATAAATTATCGGACTCAAAAGCCGGAGAAAGACGGTTTGTTTTGCGAAAAGATTTTCGGTCCGGAGAAAGATTGGGAATGTTACTGCGGAAAATATCGCCGGATTCGCTATAAAGGAGTAGTTTGCGACAAGTGTGGAGTTGAGGTGACCCGCGCGATCGTCCGAAGAGAGCGGATGGGGCACATCAAATTAGCGTCGCCGGTAAGCCATATTTGGTTCGTCCGGGGAGTCCCTTCAAAGATCGGCCTGCTTTTGGGTCTGCCGGTCAGCGAATTGGAGCGAGTGATATATTTCGCCGCTTATATCGTGAATAAAGTTGACGAAGAAGCGAAAGCGGAACTATTGAAGGAAATTGACCGGGAATTTAAATCGAAACTGAAAAGCGCGGAAGGCGACGCTAAAAAAGAACAATTGAAAAAAGCAAAAGACGCGGCCAAATTCGAACTGAACAATTTGCGGCGGCTTAAAGTTCTCTCGGAGCCGGATTTTCATAATTTGAGTTTAAAATACGGCCAGATTTTCGAAGCGGGCATCGGCGCCGAAGCGTTGAGAGGCGTTTTAAGCGAAATTAATTTGGGCGAAATGAGGCGCGATTTGGAAAAGGAATACGAGGAAACTCCTCAATCGGGAAGGAGAAAGATTTTAAAGCAGTTGAAATTGATTCGCGGTTTGACGAGTTCCGGCGTAAGGCCGGAATGGATGATAATGACGGTTTTGCCGGTTTTGCCGCCCGATTTAAGGCCAATGGTCCAGCTTGACGGCGGCCGGTTCGCGACGTCCGATCTTAACGATCTTTATCGCAGAGTTATAAACAGGAATAACCGTCTTAAACGGCTTCAGGAATTAAACGCGCCGGAAGTGATTACCCGCAACGAGAAGAGAATGCTTCAGGAAGCGGTTGATTCGCTGATTGACAATTCCATAAGGCGCGGCCAGGCCGGAGCGGCCGCCGCGGCCATATCCCAAAAACGGCCGTTAAGGTCGCTGGCCGACATGCTAAAAGGGAAACAAGGCCGGTTCCGCCAAAATCTTTTGGGAAAGAGAGTCGATTATTCCGGACGTTCCGTCATCGTCATCGGCCCGGAACTGCGGCTACACGAGTGCGGCTTGCCGAAAAAAATGGCTTTGGAGCTTTTTAAACCGTTCGTCATCAATAAATTGATTGAACGCGAGCTGGCTCACAACATCAGGGGAGCCGGACGTTTGATTGAAGAAGCGCCGGACGAGGTCTGGGCGGTTCTGGAGGAAGTCATTCAAGATCGATATGTTTTATTAAACCGCGCCCCGACTCTTCATCGCCTGGGCATTCAGGCATTCCGGCCGGTTTTGATAGAGGGCTTCGCAATTAGAATTCATCCCATGGTTTGCAGCGCATTCAACGCCGACTTTGACGGCGATCAGATGGCCGTCCATTTACCGCTCTCGCAAGAGGCGCAAACGGAATGCAAGGATATTATGCTCGCGAGCCGCAATCTCTTGAAGCCGGCAACCGGCGAGCCGATCGCTATTCCGACTCAGGACATTATTCTGGGCTGTTATTATTTGACCAGAATTCAGGAAGGGGCCGCCGGAGAAGGAAAAATTTTCGCGAGCCCGGAAGAAGCAATTCTCGCGTATCGTTTCGGAATCGTTGATTTAAAAGCAAAGATAAAAGTGAGAATGAGTTCAAAAAAACTTTCGGCCGCCGAAGAACAAAAGTCAAGTAAAAAGAAAGGAATGCAAATTATCGAGACGTCGGTCGGCCGTTTGCTGTTTAACGAGGCCTTGCCGGAGGACTTTGAATTTGTCAATCGCGACGTCAATAAAAAAATGGTCGGAGTTATTATTGGAGAAATTTTCGAGAAATACGGCATGGAAGAAATGGCCGTGATGCTGGACAGGGTCAAAAAGCTCGGTTTTGAATATGCCACGAAATCGGGCATCAGCTGGGGAATGAATGATCTGGACATTCCGGCGGAAAAACCGCAAATTATGAAAGAAGCGGAAAAAACCGTTGAATTAATCCGTTCTCAATATGAGCGCGGACTTTTGACCGACGAAGAAAGAAAGGATCGGGTAATTGAAATTTGGAATAACGTTAAAAATCAAATTGCCAAAATAGTCCCTAATTCTTTGGACAAGTACGGTTCGGTGTATTCCATCATTGATTCCGGCGCCAGAGGCAGTTGGAGCCAGCCGGTTCAGATGGCGGGAATGAAGGGCTTGGTCGTCAATCCCGCGGGTGAAATCATTGAATTGCCGGTAAAAAGCAGTTTTAAAGAGGGTTTTAACGTGTTGGAGTACTTTATTTCGACTCACGGCGCCAGAAAAGGTTCGGCCGATACGGCTTTAAGAA
>Ga0209002_10001054_pt1 | contig 22196 bp, 10 predicted proteins | sample Rifsed16ft2_FD_184010 | JGI IMG/M metagenome (GOLD analysis project Ga0209002, IMG submission 184010) | Soil microbial communities from Rifle, Colorado, USA - sediment 16ft 2 (version 2) | ecosystem: Environmental > Terrestrial > Deep subsurface > Rock core/Sediment | place: Rifle, Colorado... | reverse complement strand
CGTGCAGTACGGTGCAACTCCGGAGGCGACGTGGCTCCTCTACGGAGTCAAACCGGTCATCATCGTGATCGTCGCGAAAGCCCTGTGGGACTTGGGCAGGACCGCCATGAAGGATTCGGCCCTCGCCGCGACGGGAGTTGCCGCGTTCGCCTTGTACCTGCTCGGCATCAACGAGATTCTCGTCCTCCTGGGTGGGGGTGTGATTGTCATGGCGTGGAGGAACCGGAAGCGGAAGACGGTCCCGGGCCAGGAACGGCCGCAAGTCTCCCGACCTCGCCATCGGATCCTAGCGCCCGCGACGCTCGCCGTCGTGGCGCTCCTTGTGGCGGTGACGGGGATCGCCCTCTTTCCGGTGGGCCCCGGTCCGCCCGCCCTCGAGACCCTGTTCCTGACCTTCCTCAAGATCGGCTCCGTCCTGTACGGTTCCGGATACGTCCTCCTCGCCTTCCTGCGGAACGACTTCGTCGTACGCCTCGGATGGCTGACGAATGAGCAGCTGCTCGATGCGGTGGCGGTCGGGCAGATCACCCCCGGACCCGTCTTCACGACGGCGACGTTCATCGGGTACCTCGCTGGCGGGCCCCTCGGGGCCGTTCTCGCGACCCTGGGAATCTTCCTGCCGGCGTTCGTGTTCGTGGCGGCCGTGAACCCGTGGGTGCCTCGAATTCGGAATTCGCAATGGGCGGCGGGGCTCCTCGATGGTGTGAATGTGACCGCGGTCGGCCTCATGGCGGGAGTCTCCCTCGTGCTCGGCCTAGACGCGATCGTGGATGTGCCGACGGGAGTCCTAGGGATCGTGGCGGGGTTCCTGCTGTTCCGATACCGGGTCAACACGACGTGGCTCATCGCGGGCGGTGCGGTCTTCGGGATGGCCCTCTATCTCCTGGGCATCGCATCCGTCTGAGCGAGACCTTTCCTTCGCCAGGTTCGACGCCAGCCGCCGGGGGCTCCTCGGGTACGGCCCAAAGTATTTTGGCCTCCATACCGCTACCCGGGGGCACCCGCGGTGGGGTCGGGGGGAGAGTCACGCGCATGAAGAGATTCGTTGCAATCGTTACGCTGATGGCTGTGCTGGTTTCCGTCGCGATGATCGTCCAGATGCCTACGGCTCGCGCACAGGTCGGGCCGAAGACCATCACGGTGGATGGAGACCCGAGCGACTGGACGGGGGTGCCGTCGCCCCTCGCCGACACGGCCATCGAGAACGGGGGCGAATACATCTGGACGGATGCCACCGTCGACGACACGGGAGCCGGGGCGTACACGTACCCGACGAACGCCGTCTTCGTGCCCGGCACATTCGATCTGACCGAGGTGCGGGTCACCGCGGACGCCGACAACCTGTACTTCCTGATCCGCATCGCGGATCTTACGAACCCGTGGATTTCGGATCCGGGCATCAGCCTACAGAAGTTCGGGATCTTCCTGGACACGGGCACCGGCGGCTTGACCGCCGCCGCGCCGAACCTCGTCACGGGCACGGACTTCGAGTACTCGGCGATCGTCGCGCAAGCCACCTGGCAGCCGGAGAACGCGAAGATCTTCAACGCCGCGGGCGACTGGTGGCCAATCGGCTACGCCGCGGACAGCACGAACGAAGCAATCGAGGTGTCGCTTCCGCTCCAGTTCATCGGAGACCCGAGCGGCCAGACATGGGGCATCTACCTCTGGATCGGCGGCCAAGACGGCTTCGGGCCCGGGGGATGGAGAGACGTGACTGCGGCGGGTGGCGAGTGGGCGTTCGGCGGCGGATCAGACACGCTGTTCGACCCCGCGGTGGTCGACCTCGCCTTCTCCACGACGCAGGCCGCAGAACTCGACAGCTACGACGACAGCACATCCTCCCAGGCGACCGTGACGAGCATGGCGTCCGTCACCTTCGGCTCGGTGGGCTTCGTGCCCGATGCCACGGACCCGACGCTGTCCGCAATCATGTCGGAGCCGTCATTCAACCAGGCGGCGATCACGTGGACGACGGATGAACTCGCCACGACGAAGCTCGTGTGGGGTACGGCATCCGGACAGCTCACGAACACGATCACGGGTGACGTCGTGACGGATCACGCGGTCCTCATCACCGGACTATCACCGACGACGACGTACTACTACGCCGTCGAGAGCACGGACGTGGCAGGAAACACTGCGACCTCCGCGGAGGACTCCTTCACGACCAGCCTCGCGCCGCCGAGGAACTTCGCGGAGTGGATCGGCGACACGTTCCACTGGGCCGACAACTATGCGGACGACGTGGGCGATGCCGATTACACGTATCCGCAGAATGGCGGTGCTCTCCGGTGGGTCGGCAAAGCGGACATCACGGACGTGAGCTTCTCGAACACGACCACGGCGGTCCACCTCAACGTCAAGAACTTCGCACGACCCACGCCGAACACTGACTCGGATCCCTGGCGGCAACGCATGGCCGGCGTCGCGATCTTCATCGATCAGGACCACGTCTTCGGCAGCGGCGGCCGGTCCGTCGGGCTCGTGGGCACGGGCGCAGAGCTCACGGACCCGCACCCGATGAATCTCAGCGTCGCGGCGAACTTCGCCTTCGAGTACCTCGTCGTCGCGAACTTCCAGAACCGCTCCGCCGTGGGCGATGCGCGTGGGATCGGAGAGATGCTCATCTTCAACAGCACGTGGAACGAGGCGCAGCAGCGTTGGTCCCTCATCTACGTGAGCACGGCGCCCCAGTTCAGCCCGGAGCCGGACGCGGGCCAAATCTATGCGAAGGACGGGACGGACGTCGACATCTGGCTCAACTACAGCGTGTTCGGGAACACGGACAACTGGACGTACGTGATCGCGGGCATGCTCTACGACGACGCGGCGCGGACCTTCGACGAGGGCGGGATCCGCCAGGTCCGACCCACGGGAGGCGACTGGATCGGGGGCGGCTCGAACGGTCCGTACAACGCGAACGTCTACGACCTCGCCTTCTACCCGGACGTAGAGAGCCAGATGGAAGACCTGAGCGCCTACCGGACGACGGGTTCGTACCCGAATGTCACCCGCGCGCTCCAGGTGAACATCCGCGATCAGTGGTACCAGCTCCTCGCGGTTCCGACGATGACGTCGACCCTGTCGGTGAATTCCATCGGCGCCGGCGAAACGGCGGCGCTGACGGCCTTCCTGTCGACGGCGGACGGCCCGGTGGCGGATGCCTCCGTGACCTTGGCTGTAGACCCCTCGACGGCGGTGGACATCACGAGCGCGAACCCCGCGACCACGAACGAATTTGGCGCGGCGATGTTCACCCTACGCGGGCGCGCCCTCGAAACGGCCACGCCGGTCACGCTCACCCTGACGGCCGCGGTCGGATCCCTGTCGGCGGGCAGCGAGGCGACCCTCACGGTCCGGGCGTTCGCGCACAACTACCTGCTGTTCGCGTCGGCCGCGGACGGGGTCCTCGCAACCTCCGCCTCGACGAGCGTGTCGGTTGTCTTCACGGATCGCGGATCTCCGATCGCGGGGGCGAGCGTGGGTCTCGTGAGCGCCAACGCCGCCGTCCTGTCCGTCGTCTCGGCGAGCGCCACCACGGACTCGCAAGGTCGGGCCACCTTCTCGATTCGTGCGGGATACACGGAGACCGACGTCCCGGTGACCCTCACCGCCACGGCGACGAACGGAAGCGCGTCGGCCACGGCGACGGTGTCCGTCACGGTCAAGGCCTTCGTCCATGCGTACGCGGTCACAGGATCTGCGGCGACCTCGGTCGTGGCGGCTGGCCAAGATGTGGTCCTGACGTTCACGGTGCGGGACGCCGGGAACGTGCGGGCGGGACTGACCGTTTCGATCTCCTTGGCGCCATCGGGTGTCTTCGACATCGTCGGAGACGCAGCGAAGGCGACGGCCGCGAACGGCCAGGTCACCTTCACGCTGAGGGCGCGGACGGTCACCGCCGACACTGCGGCCGTCGTCACGGCGACCGTGGCGAACGGAACGGCGCAGAACCTGGCCACATCGACGCTCACCGTGGTCGCCCAGGCGCCGGCCCCCGCGGGCGGTGTTGCCGTGGAAGTCTTTGGGGGCGTGAGCGTGCTCCTCGCGATCCTCGCGGCCGTCTTCGCGGCCATGTGGATTCGCGGGCGGCGGGCGAAGCCGCCTCCGCAGCCACCGGAGCAACGGCCTCCGGAAGAAGAACTGGGGGACCTGTAGGCCCCCTCTTCCCCTTTTTCGTGCGAGCGCCCGGAGGGAGGGACGAATGACAAGGACCGCGGGACCGATGCGTCGTGACCAGGGGAGACGGCTGGCGCTCTCCGGAACAATCGCCCTGGGTGTCGTCTCGATCCTCGTCCTGTCCAGCGTCCTCGGCCTCGCGGGAGCCGCCGCACCTCCGGCCGTCGCTCCCGCCCAAGGCTCGCCGTTGAACTTCGCGATGATCTGGCACATGCACCAGCCGCTGTACAAGAACATCCTCACCGGGAAGTACGAGATGCCATGGGTGCGGGACCATGCGCCCGAGGAGTACCTCGATCACCCGAAGATCCTGATGGAGCATCCCGAGGTGAACGCGACGTTCAACCTCGTGCCGTCGCTGATCCTCCAGATCGAGGACTACGCCGCGGGGGCGATCGACAATCACATCGAACTCGCGCGAATCGACCTCGCGACGGCGACGCCCGACGAGCGGCGGATGATGGCGCAGGAGTTCATCCGACTCGCCCCGTGGCACTACACACGGAACACCTCGGACGGTCGGATCCTCAATCCCTGGTACGACACGTACGCCGCCTGGCCCCGGCTGAACGTCCTCGTGCAGAAGGTGAGCGTGGATCCCTCCTCCCTGACCGACACGGAACTCCAGGATCTCGAGACGATCTTCTTCCTGCACCAGATCAGCATCCCCTTCATCGAAGGACAGTACGACGCCGCGGAGAGGAACGATGCGATCCTCGCCCTCCTCCAGAAGGGGACCGGGTACACGCAGGCGGACACGGAGGCCGTCCTCGCGGCCGAACGGGACATCATGTCCCGCGTCGTCGGCTTCTACCGGGCAGCCCAGGACTCAGGACAAGCGGAAGTCATCACGACGCCCTTCTACCATCCGATCGTGCCGCTCCTAATGGACCCCATGGTACCCTCGGAGGACGGGCTGCACAACATCACGAAAGGCGCGTGGGACGAGGACGCGAGGTACCAGTACGCGAACGCGACGCTGTTCTACGAAGCCCGCTTCGGACGCGCGCCCGCGGGAGTGTGGCACAGCGAGCAGTCCGTGTCCCCGACGTTGATCGCCGACGCTGCCGGGGCGGGGTTCGGGTGGACCTCGTCCGACGAGGGCGTCCTGTGGAAGAGCGAAGTCGGCGGTGTCCTCGTCGCGGAGGACCTCGTCAACCTGACGCGCGTATACACCGCGACGGAGACGGGTCAGTCGATGGACCTCGTGTTTCGGAGCACGGAGATCTCGAACCGCGTCTCCTTCGATTACGGGGGCCAGCCGACGGACCAGGCCGTCCAAGACTTCATGGCATTCCTCCAGGCCGCCCATGACGGCCTGACGGACGCGCAACGGGCGAGCGGCCTCCTGACCCTCGCGGCGGACGGCGAGAACTGGATGTTCATGGCAGGGTACCCGAACGACGGCCGGGACTTCCTGAACGCCCTGTACGAGAACCTGACCGCCGCGCAGGCGGCGGGATGGCTCAGGACCTGGAAGGTCGGCGAGTTCGTATCCCAGCCGGGCCTCGCGAAGGTCGCCCTGAGCCGGCTCCATGCGGGCAGCTGGATCGATGCGGACTTCCGCACGTGGGGCGGAGAGGAGGAGGAGCAGGTCGGGTGGGCACGCCTCGTGGCCGCCCGACAGGCCGTCGCGGCCTACACGCTCGCCACGGAGGGCCAGTCATTCCTCCAGCCGACGAGCGGCCCGGCCGTGAGGCGCGCGTGGGAGGCGATCTTCACGGCGGAAGGTAGCGACTGGTTCTGGTGGTACGGGGACGATCAGAGCTCCGGGGACGACGGCAGGTTCGATTCCAACTTCAAGGCCCATCTCATCACGGCATACACTACGATCGGCCAAGAGCCGCCGTTGGATCTGACCATGCCCTGGGGGCCCGCGGCGACGCCGACGCAGCCCGGAGCCGTCGCAGAGGACTCCCCTCCACCGACCGTCGACGGGACCGTAGGGGCATCGGAATGGACGAACGCGACGGGCTGGACGCAGGCCGCGTCGGGGGAGCTCCTGCGCCTCCGCGGGTTCTACGCCTTCGCGGGCGCTTCGTCCCTCTACCTCCGCGTTGATCTGAACGGCGACGCGCACGCCTTGCGGGGTACATCGGGCCGGGACGTGGAGGTGTACATCTCGAACCCCGTCCGGATCGCGGAGCGGGACCTCGAGGTGAACCTGAACCGGTACGGGGTGAACTTCGCATCGAGGAACGGGGACTATCTCTTCGAATGGGCCGCGCGGTACCGGCTTCGGGTCGTCTTCGCCCAGTCCCTCTCGACAGGGGTGACGCCGTGGTCCCTCTTCACGGCACACGAGGGTCCCACCTATCTCGGAGACGGCACCTGGACGTTCCGGAGCGGGAAGGACGACGGCGTGTCCGTCGGGTCCGTCATCGAGATCCTCTTGCCCCTCTCCGAGATCGGCGCGGGTCCCGGGGATCGCCTCCGACTCGCGGTCGTCACGTCCAACGGCACGGCGGACGTCGACATCCTGCCCGCGATCGCGGCCGGCGCGGGCGAAATCACGGTCTTGATCCCGCGTCCCGGTCCCCCCATCGCGATCTTCGAGGATCCCGTCGGGGACGATCTTGGAGACGGGGACTACACGTATGCGACGTCGGCGGACTTCCGGTGCAAGGACGGGAGCCACTGCGAGGACCTCCTGTATGACCTGGCGTTCTTCAACATCTCCGACGCGCCGACGTCTGTCACGTTCACGATCGGCTTCGTCGACATCGGACAGAACCCCTGGAACGGCCCGAACGGCTTCGCGTACCAGATCGTCAACGTCTACATCGACGTGGACCGCGTGCCCGGGAGCGGCAACTTGCTCATGCTCGAAGGAGCAAACGCTCGGGTCGCGTCGGACTACGCCTGGGAGGCGGCGGTCCAGGCCGCGGGCTGGAGCGACGCCCGGACGTTCGTGACACGGGACCCGTCGGTCACGCAGCGCCTCCAATCCGGCCTCCTCGTCCGCCGCGCGCCAGGCACACAGAACATCGAGGTCACCGTGCCAAAGGCCTTGCTCCCCTCGGGGGATCCGAAGGCCTGGGGGTACGTCGTCGTGGCGGGCGGCCAGGACGGCTTCGGACCCGGATGGTGGAGGCCCATTTCCAGCGTCGCGGCCACCTGGGTGGGCGGAGGCGCGGGACGGCCGGGCGTACCGCCAGGGTTCCACCCGCGGATCTACGACGCAATCACGGGCGCGGCGGACCAGTCGGCGGCCCTTGCGACCTATACGACGAGCGCGGTCGCGACCGTCCCCGGCGTGGTAATCGAGGTGAAGGCGCCCGGCCTCCCGGCCGTCACGGTCAACCCGGCGGTCCCGTGGCAGGTGGACGATGTGATCCAGCTGAGCTGGTCCGCACAGCCGAACCCCGAGACGAATCGCCCCATCCAGAGCTACGACGTGACGATCCAGTACGGACCCGGGGACCTGATCGCGGATCTCCGAGGAACGACTCAGTCGGGGACCTCGTTCACCGTGACGAAGGAGCAGAACGTGACGATCCGCGCGACGGCGTTCGACGGCTTCGCGACCTCCGCGCCGTTCGTGGAGGAGTATGAGGTCGTGCAGTCCCCGCCTCCGCCGCCCCAGAACCGCGCGCCGGTCCTCCTCGAGTCCTCCGTCGACCCGGCGCAGGGGGACGAGCGGACGGTCTTCCTGTTCCATGTGCGATACCTCGATCCCGACGGGGACGCGCCCGCCGTCGAGGTCGTGCTCGACGGGGCCTCGATGCCGCTCCAGTACGTCGGCGGTGCGAACGACACGGGCGCCGTGTTCCGCGCCGCGCTCACCTTAGCCGCAGGCTCGCACACGTACCGATTCACCGCGGACGACCGGAACGGGTCTACGGTCCAGTCGGCGGAGTTCACCCTCGTCGTGGCGCCGGGCCCGTCGAACGTCCTCGTCGTGGCAAGCGCAGGCGGGATCGGCGTGGCTGCCGCGGCGGTCGTCGGGATCCTAATCCTCCGCGCGCGCAGGCCACGGAAAGGAGCGGAGCCGGAGGCGCCGAAGGAAGAACCGCCCTCGGAGGGCCCGGACGAGCCAGGAGGTCCGTGAATGGAGCGAAAGAAGCTGCTGACCGTCGCCGCTATCGTGATCGCCATCGCGGTCGTCGCGTCCGTTTCGGCCGTCCTTGTCTTCTCCACGCCTCCAGCGACCGGACCCGCCCACGTGTACGTCGTCGAAGGCGATTCCGATTGGTTCGACCTCCCGGCGAGCCAGACGACGGGCGTGTTCGCAATCGTCACGGACAAGGGCGCGCCCCTGTTCGGCGTGACGGTCAGTGTGTCCTCGGATCCGGACACGGAGGGCAGCCTGACCGCCTCCAGCGCGACGACGGACAACCTGGGCATCGCGCGGGTCGAATACTCGGCCTTCAATCGACCCGCGAACACGACGGTCACGTTCACCTTCACGGCGAGCCTCGACGGGCGGGCCGTCACGGGGACCGCCCAGGTCCGCCAGCTTGGGTTCGGTTTCTCCCCGACGACCGCCAGGGTCAAGGGCGTCGTCCACCGCACGACGGACCGTGCGTTCATCGCGAACGCGACGGTTCAGGTGAACCTCCTCAACATGACCGGCCTGCCGGCGAGCACCCCGAGTTTCTACTCGAACAACTCGGATGCCCAGGGCCGGTATCTCGTGCCCGACGTACCGCCTCGCACGTCCTTCGTCCAGGTCGTCCGGTCCGGGTACAAGTCCCTTCGGGAGAACCTCGCGCTCGTCGCGGGACGGAACAGTCGCGTGGACTTCCTCATGGAGCCCCTCACGGGGAAGGTCCTCACGATCTGGCACACGTACTCTGGCAAGGAGCAGGACGAGTTCAACAAGATGGTCGACCGGTTCCGCGCCCTGCGGTCGGACCTGAACGTCCAGGTGGAGTTCCAGCCGTTCGCGGGCGCACCGGAGAAGTTCATCGTAGCCGCGACGGCGGGGAATGCGCCGGACGTGATGCGGTTCCAGAACGACCGGCTCGGCGAGGTCGCGGAACTCGGGTACCTGGAGCCCCTGGATAGCCGTCTGGATCCCGCGACGATCCAGCGGTTCATCCCTTCGACCCTCGCCGCGATGCGGATCGAAGGGAAGATCTACGGACTCCCGACGACGCAGGACCTCCTTGCCGTCGTGTACAACAAGGCGCTCTTCCAGGCCGCAGGCGAGCCGTTCCCGGAGGACGACTGGACGACGGACGACCTGATTCGAATCGCAACGAACCTCACGGGGGGATCTCAGTATGGGTTCGTCACTCCGCAGACGAACGCCTTCTACTGGTTCCCCTGGCTCGCGGGTTACGGAGGAGAAATCTTCACGATCCCGGACACCCAGGCCGTGGACGACGACTCGGATCTCGGCCTGAACACGCCCGAGGCCGCGCGATCCGTCCTGTTCATGCACGCCCTCGAGAAGGTGAGCGGTCTCATGTTCGCGAACCCCGGCGAGGACCCCATGCTCACGGAGTTCCTGAGCGGGCGCGCCGCAATGATCACGACCGGTCCGTGGAATATCCCGGCGATGCAGCGCGCGGAGATCGACTTCGGGATTGCCCCGTATCCGATCGTCTCGGCGACCGGGGAGCGGGCAAGGCCCGTCCTCGGGGTGAAGGGGTTCGCGGTCTGGAAGTTGAGTCCGGTAAAGGACGACGCCTTCGAGTTCATCAAGTTCATCACGAGCCCCGAGCAGCAGAAGATCTTCGCCCTCGGCGACGGCACGGCCCCCGGGACGAACGACATCCCGACGGCCCAGTCGGCCTTCTCGGATCCGGACATCCAAGCGAACCCCGTGATCGCCCGATACCTACTCCAAGCGACGTACTCCTCCGAGTTCCCGTCCCGTCCGGAGATGGCCCGGGTTTGGGGACCCATGACCGACGCCCTGACGTTCATCTACCAGGACGTCGACCCGGCCTCCCCGGCGGCCGAAAGCGAGGCCCTGGCGATCCTGAACCAGAAGGAGTCGGAAGTGTACGGCTGAGGCGATGCCCGCGACCTCCCGAACGGCGATCGCCGTCGGGGCCGCTCTGCTGCTGATCCTGCTCGCATCCTCCGCGGCGGGCCAACCGCTCCCGCCGACCGGACTCCGCGTGACGGAGGTGGGCGAGTTCTCCGTGAACGTGACCTTTACGCCGAGTCCATCGACCGAGGTGGGATCGTACAACGTCTACGCGAGCGACGTGAACGGGACCTCCGTCGGGCAATTGAGGCCTCCGATCGGACTCTCGTCCCCCTATGACCGTGTCTTCGTGACGGCTCCCGGGAACCTCTCGACGATCGGACCCGCAGTCGTGGACCCGCGGTTCTGGTTCCAGAACGCGAGCGCGACCTCGTGGATCCTGGGGTTCGAAGACCCGTCGACCTTCCGGAAGTACGTGCCCTCGGACGCGACCGCCATCGCCTACCGGCTGACGGGCCTCGCGGCGAACGCAACCGTGTACATCGCCGTGACGGCCGTCGACCAGGAAGGGACGGAGAATCCCTCCATCGCCCCTGTGCACGCGGTCCCCCTCGCACAACCGGTGCCCGAGAAGCCGAGGAACGAGGGCATCTTCCTCTCCTGGTCCCTGATCCTCGTATTCGTCTTCGTCGCAATCCTCCTGCTCGCGAGGCATGAGGGCCGGAAGAACCGGATCGCGTACGTGTACATCCTGCCGCCCCTCCTTGGGCTCGCCGCCCTCACCTTCTACCCGGTCCTCTTCGGGATCTTCATCAGCTTCACGGACCGGATCGGGAGCCAGACCCCGTCGTTCAACTTCGCGGGCCTCACGAACTACGTGCGCGTGTTCTCCCAGCCCGACTTCACGATGGTCCTAACGACGACCCTCGTCTGGACCGTCGTGAACGTCCTCTTCCACGTTGGAATCGGACTGTTCCTCGCGGTCCTCCTGAACCGCAAGCTCCGCGGCCGGGTCGTCTACCGCGCCCTCCTGCTCCTCCCGTGGGCCGTCCCGTCGTACATCACAACCCTCGCCTGGCGAGGGATGTTCGAGACCCACCAAGGGCTCGTCAACGCCCTCCTCGGACCGTTCGGGTGGGGCCTTCTGGGATGCGGCGACGCCCCGTGCCAGTGGCTCACCGCGACGAACTCGCCCCTGCCCCTGATCGCGGTCATCATGACGAACATCTGGCTCGGCTTTCCCTTCATGATGATGGTGTTCTCCGGCGGCCTCCAAGGCATTTCACCGGAGCTCTATGAGGCCGCCGACGTCGACGGCCTCACGGCGTGGCAGAAGTTCCGGCACATCACCTTCCCCCTCTTGAAGCCGACAATCGTCCCCGCCTCCCTCCTGGGATTCATCTGGACGTTCAACATGTTCAACGTGATCTACCTCATGACCCAGGGCCGGCCGCCGGTGCCGGGAATGCGCGCCGGCGCGACGGACATCCTGATCACGTACGTCTACCGGGTGGGATTCCTCCCTCCGTTCGAGCAGGGGTTCGCGGCGGCGTACAGCGTCGTGATCTTCCTCATGCTCCTCGGGTTCGGCCTCTTCTACACCCGGTATACCGGGGCGTTCGAAGCGTTCGCGGGCGCGAAGGAGCCGCAGGCCGCCCGCAAGTCCCCCGGCCTCCTTCAACCCGTCCGCGAGCTCTGGGCCCGACGGGTCGCGAACCCGATCCGGGGTGCCCTCACGCCAGATCAGCCGGAGCGCCTCCGCGTGCCGTTCCTCCTAACGCTGGCGGTCGGTGCGCTCGGCATCGTGGAAATCATCCGCGGCGCGCTCGTCTACGCTTCCATGCCCTTCTGGTTCATCGTCGACGTGGTCCACGCATCATGGTTGCTCGTCGTCGGCTTCGGCCTCGCGGTCGGCGCGGCGGGGCTCGCGCTGAGGCAGCGAGCCGGGCGCAGGATCGCGGCTTGGGCCCTGTTGCTCGAGTTCCTCGGCGGCGTATTCGGCCTCATTGGCGCTCCCGTGAGTCTCTGGAACCTGCGGCTGCCGGCCGCGGCGGTCCTCCTCGCGTGGCTGTGCCGCCCTCCCGCGCCGTACTTCGGAGACCGAGACCCGTGGACGCGCTTCCTCGACCGCATGGCCGCATGGCGACCGCAGCGCGGCGGGAATCCCGGCCGCCGGAACGGCGCCCGCGCGTGGACGAACCCGGTCGTCCACGCCATCCTCATCCCGTTCACGTTCCTCACGGTCCTTCCGCTGTTTGTGGTCGTGGGGACGGCGTTCGGGGACTTTCCCGCGATGTCCCTCGTGAATACGCCCCTCCTGCGGGACGTCCTCCTTCGCGGCCAGGCCCTCCCAGGCTGGACGACGGAACACTTCTCGACGATCCTCTTCGACACGCAGTTCACCCTCTGGCTGCGCAACAGCGTCCTCGTATCCGTCGGGACGACGGCGCTCGGCCTGCTGCTCGCAACGACGGGCGCGTACGGCTTCTCCCGGTTCCAGTTCCGTGGGAAGCGTGGATCGATGCTCTCCTTCATCGTCGTCCAGATGTTCCCAGGGGCGATCATCCTCATCCCGTACTACGTGCTCATGTTCCAGCTCGGCCTGATCAACCAGCTCGTTTCCCTCGTGATCATGTACAGCGTGACGGCCCTGCCCTTCGTCCTCTGGTTCCTGAAGGGATTCTTCGACACGATCCCCGTGGACCTCGAGGAGGCGGCGATGGTCGACGGTACGACCCGCGCCGGCGCGCTCTGGCGGGTGATCGTCCCCCTCTCCCTCCCGGCGATCGCGGTCGCGGCCCTCTTCTCCTTCCTGTCCGCGTGGAACGAGTGGCTCCTGGCCTTCACGTTCATGACCAGCTCGAGCAACTACACGCTTCCCGTCGGGGTCACGTCCTTCGTGAACCCACCCCAGGTGTTCTGGAACGAGTTCGCCGCAATCTCGATCCTCGTCTCCCTCCCGGTCGCCACGTTGTTCATCGTCTTCCAGAGGTACCTTGTGTCCGGCCTGACGAAGGGCGCCGTGAAGGGGTGAGGGGATGGCTCGCGTGGACCTCGTGGACGTCGAGAAGCGGTACGGGGACTTCGTCGCGGTCGACGGCTTCAACCTGAAGGTCCGCGACGGGGAGTTCGTCGTCCTCGTCGGGCCGAGCGGATGCGGCAAGACGACGACCCTGCGGATGGTCGCGGGCCTGGAGGACGCCACGTCGGGGGAGATCCGGATTGACGGGGAGCTCGTGAACGACATGCCGCCGAAGGACCGGGACGTCGCGATGGTGTTCCAGAGCTACGCCCTGTACCCGCACATGAACGTCTTCGACAACATGGCCTTCTCCCTGAAGATGCGCCGCTTCCCCGCGGAGGGCGCGGGCGAGCGGGCGCCGCCGCGGCGGATGAGCCGCGACGAGATCGGTCGCCGCGTGCACGAGGCCGCGAGGCTCCTCGGGATTGAGGACCAGCTCACGAAGAAGCCCGCTCAGCTGAGCGGCGGCCAGCGGCAGCGAGTGGCCCTCGGACGCGCGATCGTCCGCCACCCGCGGGTGTTCCTGTTCGACGAGCCTCTGAGCAACCTCGACGCGAAGCTCCGGGTCGCGATGCGGGCGGAGCTCGCGAAGCTCCACCAGGTCCTCCGGACGACAATGCTCTACGTGACCCACGACCAGGCGGAGGCGATGACCCTCGGGGAGCGGGTCGTCGTGATGGATAAGGGGATCGTGCAGCAGGTGGACGATCCGCAGGCCCTCTACGACCGACCGACGAACCTCTTCGTGGCGGGGTTCATCGGGAGTCCGGCGATGAATTTCCTCGAAGCCACTGTCGTCGTGCGGGACGGCGGCCTGTTCTTGGACTTCGGGACGTTCCGGCTCGAAGTGCCCTCCGAGATCGCGGGACCCGCAAGGCCTCACGCCGATCGGACCGTCGTCTTCGGGATCCGCCCGGAGGACATCTACGATCGGCTGTTCGCCCAGATGATGCGCCCCAACGCCGCCGTGACCGGGCGGGTCGATGTAAAGGAACCGATGGGCTCCGACCTGTTCCTCTATCTCACCGTGGGCGACCGGACGATCCACGCCCGGATGAGCCCGTCCACGAAGGTCGAGGTGCGAGGCTCGCTCGACATCTACTTCGACATGGGCCGGATGCATCTGTTCGAGAAGGACTCGGGCCGCGCGATCATCTAGGCCGCCCGGGCGAGGGCCGCGATGCCCTCCAGCGGGATGAAGATGTTCTCCTCCCGGTGCTTCAGCTCGTAGTCGAGTTCGTACAGCGCCTTTTCCATCGCCCACCCTCGGATGACCTCTCGCGCTTCCGCGGGCGCGAGGCCCCCTTGGACGCGAGCGCAAGAGAGGTATCGCTCCACGAACCGATCGGCCGCCATTCCCTCCCAGCGGGAGAGGCGATCCGCAAGCTCTCGCTCGGCCGGTGTGAGAGAGGCAAGGTCCAGGAGCCGCATCGCCGCGACGGGATCCCCTTTCGTGGCCTCGCGCCACGCGTAATGCCTCAGGTACGAGAAGGAGCGGACCATCGCGCCGATATCGCGAAGGGGCGGCATCTTCGCGGACCGCTGTCCCGGGGCGCGCTCGGGTTCGCCTTCGAAGTCGATGAAGAAGGGCCTCCCATCCGACGTACGCCGGATAACCTGTCCGAGATGGAGGTCCCCGTGAGTGACGCACTTGGGACCTCCGACGCTGGCGCGAAGACCTCCCAGGACCTTCTCGATTGGACCCCGTCGCTCGAAGAGGGCGCCGCGCGCCGAGCCGGCGAGGCTCCGGACATGCGAGGTGCCCGTGCGGGCGAGCTGGCCGAGCCGGCGAAGAGCGTCTCCGAGGTACGACATCGCCGTCTTGAAAGCGGCGCGGGCGTCGTCCTCCGTAAAGGTCTCCGCCTGCCAGGGGCCGGGCCGGCGATCCACGAGGACGTCATGGAGGGCCGCGGTCGCCTCTCCGAGGGTTCCCGCCACGGAGACGCTGACCGCCTCCTGGTCTCCGGCCACGACGCCCCCCTCACGGGCAAGGGTTCCCTTCCACCCGTTCAGGAGCCAGGAGAACAGATCGGTCCCGTCGATCCGTTCCGTGGCCACGCCGAGGACGAGGCGATCCTCGCCCCGTCCCAGCTCGAATTCGCCGATGTAGGGAGCCGCGTGCGGGAACCCCTTCCGATGGATGCGAATCAGTATGTCCGGCTCCCGGTTTCCCGGATCGAGCAGCCGGTAGGACTTCAGGACGACTTGGCGCTCCGCGCAGACGATGTCCACGAGCACGTTCGACGTGTCGCCTGCCGATGCGACGCTCGAACTCCGGAACGAGCCGAGCGGATCTCCGAGAAAGGCGAGCATATCGCCGGAGGCCGTGGGGACTCTCGTCCCCTTCGCGAAGGCGTTAACGAGGAACCGCGCGTAACCGTCCCGCCGTTCTGCTTCCGCGACCCACCCGCGAACGCCCATTCCTTGAACCTCGACGGAATCCGCCTCGACCCGGGACGTGGCGATCGAGAGGGGCAGGTGAATCGGTCTCTGGCTTCCCGGGTCTCGCGCGACGAGGAGGTAGAGGACGAAGGCCTCCGCCCCGGTCTCGAGGAGCAAGGCTCGGTCCTTCACCACGAGTTCGGTCCGAATGCCGATCGAATCGCCGCACCATCTCCGCGAGCGAATCCACTCCCGGACATCCCCCGAGCGTCGCAAGGCGTCCTCGACGGATCGGATCAACGGATCGAAGCGGGAGGCCATCACGTCAGCGACCCATACAGCCGGATCGTCCGCTCCGCGATGTGGTCCCACGTGAAGTGCCTCAACACGTGCCGGCGCCCCGCCTTCCCCATCCGCGCCGCCCCCTTCGGATCGTCCAGCACCTTCGCGATCGCGCGACCGAGCTTCCCCGCATCCCCGGGGGGCACGAGGAACCCTGTGACCTTGTCCACGACAACCTCCTTGATCCCGCCGACCCGGGTCGCGACGACGGGGGTCTCGCAGGCCATCGCCTCCAGGTTGATGATTCCGAAGGGCTCGTAGATCGACGGGCAGGCGAAGACGGCCGCCTCGTTGTACAGGTTCACGAGGTCCGGGTCCTCGAGCATCTGATGGATCCACACGACACGCCCCATGCCCTTCACCGCGCGACGGAGCTCCTCCTCGATCTCCGGGGTGTCGGGCTTTCCCGTCGCGAGGACGAGCGTCGTCCCGGGAGGCACGAACTCCATCGCGTCGACGAGGTCGAGGATCCCTTTCTGGCGGGACAGCCGGCCGACGAAGAACACGTACGGCTTGCGGACCCCGAACTTCCCGAGGCTCGCCGATCCGTCGCGGGGATGATACTTCTCCGGATCCACGCCGTTGTAGATCACATGGACCCGGGAGGCGGGGAGGTCGTAGACCCTCAGGATGTCGCGTTTCATCTCCGCCGACACGGCGACGACGGCGTCGCACGCGTTCAGACCCTCCTCTTCCATCCACGAACTCAGCACGTACCCTGCGCCGAGCTGCTCCTTCTTCCACGGCCGCAGGGGCTCGAGGGAATGCACGGTGGCGACGAGCTTGCATCCGTACGTGCGCTTCGCGAGAGCGCCCGCGAAGTTCGTGTACCAGGTGTGGGTGTGGACAATCTCCGACTCGATCGGATCGGAGACCATGTTCAGGTTGCAGGAGAGGACCTCGAGGGCCTTTCCGACTCTCGCATCCGGGAGGCCGAGCCCCCGCAACGTCGGTCGATATCGGCGCACGCGCACGCCGGGCACGTTCTGGGGCGGCCCTTCCTCGAGGGTGCGGACCTCCACTCCGATATGCTTCGCGAGGGCCATCGTGAGGTACTTCGCGTGGACCCCCGCGCCGCCGTAGATGTTCGGCGGATATTCCCAGGTGAAGACGGTCGCCTTCATCCGCGTTCACGGTAAGCCGGAGCGGCGCCGATGAAGGTTCCGGTGGACTCGAGAGAGGTCACGCGGAGCGGTGCTCGCACCACTCCTGGTTCTCCCAATCTCCGTGAGCTTCGCCGACGATGTGTCCCGTGTCCGCGACGAGGGGGCCGACACCCACTCGGACCTCGTCGGAACCGCTCACGTCGACGTCCTGAAGTGCGTAGAGGGCGGCACGGCGCACGATGTCCATCGCGGACCGCTGCGGGACCTCCGATCCGAGGGCCTCATGCCATGCGGCCTCCGTGACTTCCCAGCCCTTCTCACCGTGCACATCCGCGAACTCGCCGCGGCCGTGCCACTCCGAGAAGTCCAGGAGGGTCGCCCGGAGGAGCCGCGTCAGGCGAAGGGCTCGGGTCGAGTCCCCCGCACGCTCGCACGCCGTCGAGAGGTCCGCCAGGGCTTGCGCGAGGAGGGCGACTCTCTGGAACGTGACCCGCGTATCGGGGTTGTCCCAGAACGGCGGGTCCGAGCGGAGGCCCATCAGGAGCAGGACATACCCGCGGGCGACGAGGGCCGCGCGGTCCGCGTCGAGGCGGCCCTTCAGGATGCCCTCCGCCGCATCCGCGAAATCCGTCTCGCTCGAACCGAGTCCCTGAGTACGGTAGTGCGCCGCGAACACATGGCGTCCGTAGGCGACCGCGAGGCGCCGCAGCGTTTCGGACCGTCTCCCGATGCCCGCCCGGTGAAGCAGCTGCTTTGCGCTCCGCCGGACGGCGGTCTCGATTCGATTTGTCGCGAGGATGAAACCGTGCTTCCACAACTGTGACATCGGCCGCCCTCGATGGATCCGGGACACGACGGCGCCGTCGGATCGCCGCACGCCCGACCATCGCGTGTCCGACGTGTGTCCATCCCGCGCGTATTCGTCATAGTCGGACCAGCTCGAGAAGTCCACCGCCTCCGCGGACGGGGCTCCCTCCGGGGGCGTCGGGGTCGCGACGGTGACTCCCTGAGTCCTCAACGCCTCCACGATCCCTGCGAACCGCTCGGCCTGGGACGGGTTCGCGAGGAGGGATTCCAGGTCGCTCGCCACGAGGAGAGACGAAGCCTCTCGCCTCTCGACGCCCTCACAGAACGCGGAGGCCTCGGAGGCCCCGAACGCGAAGTCGCCGCTCAGCGCGGGGTCGCGGGCCACGACGGGCATCCGGTCGAACTGGCCAATCCTCGCCCAGGCATTTCCCGGCTCGGGGATGGACGCGAGCTGCCTCGCATCGAGGATCAGATGGACTCCGCGGACGAGATCGGGCAAACCCTCGTGCTCGACCTCCGCGCGGCGGGCGGCTTCCACAAAGTCGGCGAGGGTCTCTCCCGAGATGGCGGCTTCGGGAAGCCACAGGCCGACGGGCGCGTCTGGGATGCGCCGGAGCAGGGGAGCGTAGAAGTCGAACATGAGGTCGAAGAGGGCCCCGCGTTCCGTGCGGTGGTGGTGCGGCAGAATCGGATGGAAGGGCACGGTCAGCGCGAGGCCGGCGGTCCCTCGCTCGTAGGCGTGGATGGCCTTCCGGTACGCCGACGGATCCCGCTCGAGGAGCCAAACCAGGGTCTGGGGCTCGATGTCGACGGATGCGGTCCCCGAGGCGCGGTCGAGGACGGACTGCAGACGTCCGTACGAACGGAGGACCGCGTCCGTCCAGTTCCGTCCCGCGATCCGCTCCGTACCGATACGATGCGCGACGGGGGAGCGACGCTCCTCGAACGAGGGCGTCTTGAGCGGATCGGGCTCGAGCCACCGGAGGAGGTCCCCGGGCTGGTAGCCGTGGAAGTGAAACGAGACGGTCGTCACGGGGCACCGCGCTCCCAGGACCACCAGTCCGGGTCGACATCCGGGAACGGCGAATCGCGGGTTTCGAGGTCCGCAAGCCAGGCCTCGTCCGCGGCCGTGAGGGAACCCCGCAACGCGACGGCGAGGCATCCGCGGAGCCGATCGAACGCGTCTGCGTGGAAGGCGGCCCGGCCTTCCGCGTAGTCGCGTGCGGCGCCAGTCGTGATCAGGAACGGCCAGTCGGACGCCTCGAGAAGGAGCAGTTCCCGGGCCAGCTGGCCGAGGATTCGGCGGACGACGGGCGACCGCTCGCGCCCCGAAGCGCGGGCGGCCTCGAGGAAATCGTCTTCCGCCCGATACACCCGCTCCCACACCCAACTCGTGTCGTCGTTGAGCCAGACCCAGTGGTGGCCCCCCTGGCCCCAAGAGCCCTCCGGCAGCTGCACGGAGGATCGCGGCCGACGGGCCTCGAGATGCTCCGATGCCGTGACGACCGCCACGTCCGTCTCGAGGTCGCGGAGGACGGCCTCGAGCCACGAAGGGCCCTCGAACCACCAGTGGCCGAAGAGCTCCGTATCGAAGGGAGCGACGACGACCCCCGGGCGGCCCGTCTTGTCCGCATGCTCGCGCAGCGTGTCCCGCACGAGGCCGGCGAAATGGGCCGCGTGAGCGCGAACCCGCTCCGCCGCGGCCCCGGGGTCGTACGAGATCTTCGCGTCGAGAGGCAGGCGACGGTCCGTGATCCGCCAGTACCGGAGGCCTCCTTGACCTCGCTTTCGATGGAATTCGAGGTAGGCGCCGTCCCCGGGATAGCCGTAGTCCGCGCTCCACACCTGCACGCTGGACCTCGGGTCTCGCGCGAAGACGGCAAGGCGTCGACGGCCCGCCGCGATTCCGTGCACATCGTTCGGGGACAGCCCGCTTGGCGGGCCGGCCGCATCGAGCCGTGGCTCGGCGAAGCGGTCCTCGTACGAACCGAGGGGGACGCCCCCCGCGACGAGGTGCGTGTCGACGAAGAAGAACCGCAGTCCGTGTCGAGCCAGGAACGTCTCGATCCCGGGTCGGGGGGATCGACGCGGCGGACCTACGGGCCTCGACCAGTCGGAGGCCGGACGGTATGCGCACTCGGGTAACCAGATGCCCCGCGGTTCGCGGCGGAAATGGCGTCGGTACGCCGCGACACCCGTGCGGACTTGGCCTTCAAGAGACTCGTCACGCGCCAGGAGGGGCAGATAGCCGTGGGTGGCGGCCGATGTCAGAATCTCGATGCGCCCCCGGTCCTGAAGGTCCCGGAAGGCGCCGATGATATCCCCCGCGTACGTCTCGAGGAAGTCGCGCTTTGCGTCCCTGTAGAACGTGGACCATTGCCCCGCAAGAAGGGCTCCGTGGGCGTCCCCTTCCCTTCGGAACGCGTCGGAATCGCGGTCTGCGAGGTCGCGTCGCTCGTCGAGGTACATCTCGAGACCTTGCCGAAAGCGCGGGGCTGCCAGCATCTCCGCAAGGACGGGCGTGATTCCAATCGTGAGATGGGCCTTGCGCCCCTCCGCCTCCAGTCGCCGGAGGAAACGCAGGACCGGGAGGTAGCACTCCCCGGCCGCCTCGTAGAGCCAGTCCTCGCCGTGGGGCCAGCGACCGTGGCCGAGGACCCACGGCAGGTGCGTGTGGAGCACGAAGACGACGGACCCTAGGGGCGCGACCATCGGCTCGGGATGCGGTCGCCGAGAGAAAACCCTCTCGGTCCCGTGGCAGGCATTGGAGCCGGCCGGGATGAGGAATCATTTGCAGGCGCACCTTTAAGCCGTGGACCCGGGTGCCCTCGCGCGATTCGCATGAAGATCCTGTTCGCATCAGCCGAGGCGTATCCTCTCGCGAAGGTCGGCGGCCTCGGGGACGTTGCCGGCAGCCTCCCGAAGGCCCTGCGGTCTCTCGGCCACGACGTGCGTATGGTCCTGCCTCGGTATGGGATGATCCATGACGTGAGGGAGAACCTGGGCTCGTTCGACGTGCACGTGGGCGGACGCTCCCGGGAGGCGCACCTAAAGACGTCGGGCATGGACGGCGTGCCGGTGTACCTGATCGAGGAGGCGGAACTTTTCGACCGCCCGAAGGTCTACGAGTACGAGGACGACGGCCAGCGATTCGGCTTCTATTGCAAGGCGATCCTCGACTTCCTCCCGAAGGCGGACTTCTGGCCCGATGTCATCCACTTGAACGACTGGCACTCCGCAATGGTCCCCGCTTTCCTCCGGGACGCGAACGGGGGCGACGAACGATATGGACGCATCTGGACCATCCTCACGATCCACAACCTGCAGCACCAGGGGGTCTTCGGGCGAGACCTCTTCGATTGGCTGGGACTGCCGCCGGAGACGTGGGGCGTCGAAGGGGTGGAGTTCTACGGCCAGCTGAATTTCATGAAGGCGGGCATCGTGTACGCGGACGCCGTGAACACGGTGAGCCCGACCTACGCCAAGGAAATCCAGACGGAGGAGTACGGCTGCCGCCTGGACGGCCTCCTGCGATCGAGGGCGACGAAGCTGTCGGGCATCCTGAACGGGATCGACTACGACGTGTGGAACCCTGCGAAGGATCCGATCATCGCCCAGAAATATTCCAGGACGGCCGTGGACAAGAAGGCAGCGAATAAGGCCTCGCTCCAGAAGGAGATCGGCCTGCCGAAGGAGCCCAGCGTCCCGCTCCTGGGCATGGTCTCCCGGGTCACGGAGCAGAAAGGGTTCGACATCTTGATCCCCGCCCTGCCCGAAATCCTCGGCCAGAGGGTCCAGGTCGTGCTCCTGGGTGCGGGTGAGCGGAAGTACGAGGAGCCTCTGGCCGATCTCGCTGAGGCGCACCGGGACTTCGTGGCATACCTGAAGTACGACGAGGCGCTCGCACACCGCATCTACGCGGGATCGGACTTCTTTCTGATGCCGTCGAAGTTCGAACCGTGCGGACTCGGACAGATGATCAGCCTGCGGTATGGGACGTTGCCCATCGCCCGACTCACGGGCGGTCTCACGGACACGGTCGTCGATCTGACGGCCGAGCCGACGAGAGGGAACGGCTTCACGTTCCGCGACTACACGCCCGCCGGATTCCTCGACGCGGTCCGGCGCGCGATGGCGTTCTATCGTGCACGCCGGGGCTGGAAGACGGTGCGCCAGCGGGCGATGTCCCAGGACCTCTCGTGGAAGGCCTCAGCAAAGAAGTACGCGGCGCTCTATCGACAGGTCGCGGAGGCCTAGGCCGAGGGCCCGCCAGTCACGAGACGGAGGTCCTTGAGTCCGCGCGGCTAGCCCTCGAGGTTGAGGACGATCGTCTTGAGTTCCGTCATCTCGTCGACGCTGTACCCGATCCCTTCGCGCCCGATCCCGCTCGCCTTGCTCCCGCCGAACGGGAAGAAGCCGACCCCGTGACGGGGATGGTCGTTCACGGTCAACTCCCCGACACGCAAGCGGC
>Ga0209002_10001052_pt1 | contig 22208 bp, 19 predicted proteins | sample Rifsed16ft2_FD_184010 | JGI IMG/M metagenome (GOLD analysis project Ga0209002, IMG submission 184010) | Soil microbial communities from Rifle, Colorado, USA - sediment 16ft 2 (version 2) | ecosystem: Environmental > Terrestrial > Deep subsurface > Rock core/Sediment | place: Rifle, Colorado... | reverse complement strand
ACTCAAAGATTGAAGCGGATTATTAATTTCATGAGCAATCGAAGCCGTCAAGCGCCCAGCCGCTGCCATTTTTTCATCTTTCATTATGAAAACACCAGCTAAGATGAATAAAACAGATAACAGCGCCTGGATCCAACCCAGTCCGAGATAACTCAACCATGACATGATATTATTCAGAAAGGGGGTTTTAACAAACACCACAGAACCGGTTATACTGTTATCAATAAATAACAGGAAGACAAAAATAACAGGAATAATTTTACGCATCAGGTATTTTTCAACGGCAACTAATTGTTGACAACTAATTTCAATGTTGCTACATTCTACAGCAACATTGAACATAAATCCATACAGGAGGCAATCGGATGGCAACCATTAATTACATCATCAAAGTGGAAGACGCTAAAATGGCTCAGATAAAAAAGGCCCTTGAGACCGCAAATATTAAGGTAATCAGCATTATTGATATTTACAAATCAGGAGAAGAACAAACAAAGAAAGAATTATAGACTCACTACTCTATCCTTGCCATCCTCTTTGGCTTTATACAATCCGTCGTCAGCCTTTCTCACAATGTCATCAATATTCTTTATATCCGGGTGAGGATAAGTAGTAACACCTATGCTGACGGTAATCATCTCACCCTCTTCAAGACAATCAAATCTGAAATCCCTTATGGCAGTACGAATACGTTCTGCAGATCTTAAGGCATCCTCTCTTGCAGTTTGAGGAAGTATGACGGCAAACTCTTCACCGCCATATCTTGCAATCATATCCGTTTCCCTTACGCTCTTCTTAAGGATTTTTGCCACATCCTGCAACACCTTATCTCCGGTCTGGTGTCCATACGTATCGTTGATACGTTTGAAATTATCAATGTCAATCATTGAGCATGAGATTACACTATTATACCTCTTTGCCCTCTTGAATTCTTCTCCCAGTCTTCGTACAAAAAATCTATGATTGTATAATCGTGTCAGGTCATCAGTAACCGCCATCTTCTCAAGGAGCGCCTTCTCTTCCCTGATAATATTAAACATATGGGCATTCTTAAGGGCGACAGCAGCCCCATCTATAATTACCTGACAGAGTTTTAAATCATTTTTACTGAATCTGTCAACCCTTCTTGAGGTTCTCAGATAAAGTGAACCTTTTGGACCATCATAATAACGTATTGGCATTATAACAATAGATTTTATACCTAATCCAATAATCTTGTCCTTAACTTCTGAAAGGGTAGGATCGGTTTCCACATCACCTATGAACACCATATCATCATCTATTATTGACCTCGCTATCTCAGGATATTTTTTAAGGTCTATAGTAATAGTATCCAGGGCAGGGTCTTCATATGTAGCAAGAATATTGCCGACATTTTTATCTTTATCAATATGAACTATAGAGCATCTTGCTACTGGTATGACTTCAGATATCTTCCTTACGATAAGATATAGTAACTCTTTGGTGTCTAAGGTTGCAAACAGCACCTTATTAACATTGAGTATTATATCCAAGAAATCTTCATCCTGATTGTAAGGTTGGTTTTCCATTTTTCAGAATCAACTACCCGATGTCTACAATAACAGACACTCCGGCTTTTTCACCAGCTTCCCTGATTGCATCTGCAACTAATTTTCTGTGACATGAGGCTAAATTTTCCCAGCAGACAAGACATATTTTTGCATTGGAATTTGATTTCACCCAGTCTTCGATTGCTGACGCGCGATGTTTAAGAATAGTGATCATCCTTTCATTGAGCTTATTAGAATCCTTTGTCTTATTATATTCTATCTGGGCATCGTAAGTAGGAACAAAAAGCCATAGGATCGTTACGTCCCTGTATCGCTGAGGTTTTGTTGTAGAAATCGCATACACTGTATATCCCTGGTCTTCTGGCGGTATGTTATCAAAACTCCTTGTAATGAGACGCATTTAGTTTACACCCCTTCAACGTAACTTTATCTAAAAAATCGGTGTTAGTTTATCACACATTTATTTAAAAATAAATAAGTGTATTAAATCGTAACATGAACCATCTTGTGGATAAATTATATTTACAACTATATATGGGATGTTTTTATTACTCTCCTTATCAGAATGTTATAACTTATTGTAATATTAAGGTAATTGATATGACTAATAAATGGGCACTGACCACATAAATCAACATACAAGAGGGGTAGACGACCCCATACAAGCGGTTATCCACAGGTTATCCACTTCTATTGTGGGAAAATGCTTATACCACGTATACGGTAGGATAAAGGCTTACATTCCATCTCTTGACATGAAGATGTTTTTTCTGTAAAGTCGTTATCTAAGAATAACTGGATAGTAACGCGATGCTGACAGCAACTGTTCAGTTTACGCTGAAAAACTGGGGGATCGTCTAATGGCAGGACGGCAGATTCTGAATCTGTCTATCGAGGTTCGAGCCCTCGTCCCCCAGCCAACTAAACAAAAAGATGTAAAGATAATTATCAGTTCCCTGCAATAGATTTTCAGATTCTCAGAATCTTTTCTGAAACAACATCCTTCTTAACCGGCCCAAGAATGGCAAGTGACAGGTATTCAGTTTTAAACAGGTCATTTGCAAGACCTTTAATCTGTGATGGTGTTATCCTGTTTATCTCTTTGATTATATCATCAGGTGCATAAAATTTACCTGCGTATATCTCATCGCGTGCAATGCGGCTCATGCGATTGCTCGTACTCTCAAGCCCAAGCATGAGGTTCCCTTTCATCTGATTTTTTATTCTGTTCATCTCCTTCATGGAGATGCCGTTTTTCCTGATCTTACGTATCTCTTTAAACACAAGATCCAGCACGACCTGAAGTGATTCCTGACCGGTGCCGGCATATATATTCATTAGACCGCTGTCAGTATAAGATGACAGATATGAATAAATGCTGTAGACAAGGCCCCGTTTCTCCCTCACCTCCTGAAACAACCTGGAGCTCATACTGCTGCCGAGTATTGAATTAAGTGCATACAGTGCATATCTCATTTTGTCATTCTGCGGCAGTCCGAGTGTACCGAGACAGAGGTGTATCTGCTCAACGCTTTTATTCTTTACCACGAGGCCGTTTTTGAGTACAGGCTGAATCCTGTTATTTGCACTCCCCTTCCGTCTCAACTTACCAAGATTCTTATTTAATAGCTTTAGAAGATTTGAAAACTCAAAATTGCCTGCAACAGATATAACGATATTACCCGGATAATAATGCAAACCCATATAATCGAGCATACTATTCCGGCTTATGTCCTGAATCGTTTCAACACTTCCTACTATTGGCCTCGCAATAGGATTCCCGTCCCACACAAGTTTTGAGTGCATATCATGTATATAGTCCTCAGGGTCATCCTCAACCATCTTCAATTCTTCAAGAACGACCTGTTTTTCCTTTTCCATATCCTTCCTGCCTAATAAAGAGTGGAGAAAGAGATCGGAGATGATATCAATACCCTTGGACAGGTGCTCATCGAGGATCTTTACATAAAAGGTAGTTGTTTCCCGGCTTGTAAAGGCATTCAGCTCACCGCCAAGAGAGTCCATTTCAAGGGCTATATCATGCGCAGTACGGTGGGTAGTCCCCTTAAAGAACATATGTTCTATAAAATGAGATATTCCTGCGTCTTTCGCTTCTTCATCTCTGGAACCGACACAAACCCAGATGCCAAGAGATACAGATTTAACAGATGGGATACGCTCAGCTACTACCCTTATACCGTTATCAAGATGTTCTTTGCGAAATGTCGTTTCTCTCATTTAAGCTTCACTTTTCTCGTCCTTTATTCCCTTCTCTCTCATTGCATCCTTCCTGCTGAGGCGTATCTTTCCCTGCTTATCTACCTCTAATACCTTGACAAAGATTTCATCACCTTCCTTGACAACATCATAGACATCGTTCACCCTGAAATCAGCAAGCTGGGATATATGGACAAGGCCGTCTGTACGTGGAAGTATCTCAACAAATGCCCCGAAGTCCATAATCTTTCTGACTGTTCCAAGGTATATCTTTCCTACTTCAACTTCCTCTGTAATCTTACTTATTATCTCAATCGCCTTATTTGCAGCATCTTCATCAACAGATGCTATAGTGATCAAACCTGAGTCATCAATGTCAATCTTAACGCCTGTTTTCTCGATAATACTTCTTATCATCTTTCCGCCCGGCCCTATTACCTCGCCAACCCTGCCTGGTTTTACCTTCATAGTAAATATCCTGGGGGCATGGGCAGAAAGCGTTGCCCGCGGGGCAGCTATTGCCTCAAGCATCCTGTCGAGTATATACAGTCTTCCTTTCCTCGCCTGCTCAAGCGCCCTGCCCATGACCTCGGTTGTTATGCCGGCAATCTTCATGTCCATTTGTATGGCGGTCACACCATCAGCGGTACCTGTAATCTTAAAGTCCATATCACCAAGATGATCTTCAACCCCTAAGATATCCGATAATATTTCAATATTGTCCCCTTCCTTTATCAACCCCATTGCAATCCCTGCGACCGGCGCCGTGATTGGTACTCCTGCATCCATAAGTGCAAGCGAAGAGCCGCATACAGTCGCCATAGATGATGATCCATTTGACTCAAGGATATCTGAGACAATCCTGAGTGTGTACGGAAATACATCTTTGCCCGGGATAATCGGTTTTATTGCACGTTCAGCAAGCGCTCCATGCCCTATTTCTCTCCTGCCTGGACCGCGAAGCTGTCTGGCCTCGCCTACACTGAATGGCGGGAAATTATAATGGAGCATAAATGCCTTGGAGGATTCACCTTCCAGCGCCTCTACGAACTGTTCATCATCTGCCGTACCAAGAGTTACAACTGCAAGACTCTGTGTCTCGCCCCTTGTGAACAGGGCTGAACCATGAGTCCTCGGTAAAAATCCAATATCGCATGTAATCGTCCTGATATCAGAAGGCCCTCTGCCATCTGCCCTTACACCTTTGGCAAGTATCATCCTCCGCATCTCTCTCTTTTCAATTTTGTGGAAGACGGTCCTGATATCCCTGCTCTTCTCTCCTTCTGTTCCCTCCGGATTCAGTTGGCCGAGTACATCATCAAGGATCATATCCATTGTAATCTGACGCTGTGTCTTGTTAGGAATAATCAGCGCCTGAGAGATCTTCTCAAGGGACAACTTCTCAATATCTGCAACAAGCCCTTCATTAATGACGCTTACAGCAACCTGTATCTTTTCACGTCCGACTAATCTGCGCAGCTCAATCTGTGCATCTATCAGTTTCTGGATCTCTGCATGTGCAAGCTCAATGCCTCTTAAAACAATCTCCTCAGACACCATCTTTGCGCCGCCTTCTACCATCATCACGGCATTACGCGTGCCTGCAACCACAAGATTAAGATCACTATTGTCAAGCTCACAAAATCCGGGATTAATGATAAACTCTCCATTAATATAACCTACACGAACTGCACCCACCGGATCATTAAAAGGTATCTGTGATATATAAAGAGCAGCAGACGATGATGTAATTCCAAGCAGGTCTGTTGAATAGCCGAAATCCGCTGACAGGACATATGAAATAATCTGGGTATCATTGTAATACCCCTTCGGGAAGAGGGGTCTGATGGGTCTGTCTATAAGCCTGCATGTAAGTGTCTCTCTCTCTGTCGGCCTCCCTTCCCTGCGGAAAAAACTGCCGGGAATTCTTCCAACTGCATACGCCTTCTCCTGGTAATCTACTGTAAGGGGAAGGAAATCTATTCCAACTCTGGCATCCTTGCTGGAAACGGCAGTTGACAGCACCACTGTATCGCCATATTTGGCAACGACAGCGCCATCAGCCTGTTTTGCCATCCAGCCTGTTTCAAGGGATAGTTTCTTCCCGCCTATTTCTGTCTCTACTTTTTGGATCATTATAATCTTTCCTCCTTAAGGCTATATCGCCCTGAACACTTATGTCTGTGGATTATCTTAGGAGTCTATGACGGGACTAAGAGGCAATCTATTTTCTCAATCCAAGCCTTGTAATCAACTCTTTGTATCTGCCGGCATCTACCCGCTGGAGATACTGAAGCTGTCTCCTCCTCTGATTTACTAACTTTAAAAGCCCCCTCCTTGAATGATGGTCTTTCTTGTGTGTTTTAAAGTGTTCAGTCAGATAGGATATACGATTGCTCAATATAGCAACCTGCACCTCAGGGGAACCTGTATCAGACGGATGCCTGCTGAATCCCTTTATGATATTCTGTTTATCCTGTTTCTCAAGACTCATATAAAACCTCCCTCCATGAATGAATAAATTAACATTATTATATCAGAACTCTCTCAATTTTTAAAACATTTTTATCACTGCCATCCCTTGCTTCAGCACTGCTGCATATTGCTTTCCCTATAGCCTTAAGTTCTCCACTGATGTCTGCTACTGCAACTGTATCTTCCGGAAAGAAATCCCTTTTTACTTCATCAATCGCACCTGTGTCCAGCGGCCTGCCGTCCCTTACGAGTGAAGATCCACGCTTGTTAATAATTACAGAAGGCATCCAGCCGGTCATCTGCTCCAAACTCTTCAGCCTTGACACCAGATCACCGGAACGGTTGAGTCCTTCCGCATCTTCTACAGTCATTGCATCGCTGATAGAAAACTCACCGGACCTTGTCCTTTCAAGGCTGAACATATGGGCGCCTGGTCCAAGGAAGTCACCTATGTCAGAACAGAGAGTTCTGATGTACGTCCCCTTTGAACATGTAACATCAAATTTTACAAATTCCCCTGAGTGTTCCAGGAATTTTATTTCTTTAATATTAACCTCACGCGCTTCTCTGGGAACCTCTTTACCCTTACGTGCATGACGGTAAAGAGGAACCCCTTTGACCTTCACCGCCGAATACATTGGCGGTATCTGATTAATTTTACCTGTAAACTTTTTGAATGCATCTTCTATCTGTGCCGTGCTGACTTCGAATTCCTTTGTCTCTTTTACTACCTTGCCTGTTGCATCCTGAGTATCAGTACTAACACCTAATCTCATGACGACCTTGTATTCTTTATCAAACTCATTGGTATATTGAGCAAGTTTTGTTGCCTTCCCTATGCACACGGTAAGAACACCTGTTGCATCAGGATCAAGTGTGCCGGTATGACCTATTTTCTGTATTGATAGTATCTTCCGTAATTTAGCAACCACATCATGCGACGTCCAACCCCTGGGCTTATTTATGATGAGTAAGCCGTCCAACCGCCTCCTCCACCTTCCCTATCACCTTTTCCCTGACCTCTTCAAACGACCCCTTTAAGAAACAACCTGCTGCCATGCTATGCCCGCCGCCGCCAAACTCCAGAGCCACATCAGCAACATCAATCCTGCCGTTGGAACGGAAACTCATCTTCCAATCATTATTGGATTGCCTGAATAATATGGCGACCTCAACACCTTCTATAGACCTTGGATAGTTTATGTAATCCTCGGTATCTTCTTTTGTTGTCCCTGTCTCTTTAAACATTTCTTCAAGGACAGTAATCCATGCAATCCTGCCATCTTCGCTTAACTTAAGTGTTGCCAATACCTGTCCTAACAGATTTATCCTGTTAATGCTGTTTCTGTTGTATACCTGCTCGGCAATCCCCCATGGATTGGCACCGTAACCGATCATCTCTCCTGCTATTTTCAATGTATGAGCAGTCGTATTCGAATACTTGAACGAACCCGTCTCAGTCATTATGGCGGTATAAATACAGGTCGCGATCTCAGGTGTAACCGGGATGCCCATCTTCTTAATGATCGTATAAACAATGTCTGCTGAGGCAACTGCCTCTTTTACATGATTAACGGTCCCGAAACCCAGATTTGTCTTGTGGTGGTCAATATTTATAAGAATATCTGACGGGATATTATCTTTATTTAAGAATCCAACCCTCTCAAGGTCACCGCAATCGAGCACTATTACAGCATCAAATCTCCTGTCAACTGTTTTGACCTGATGCACACTATCACTTGAAGGGAGGAACTTCAGAATCCTTGGAACCGGATCAGCCGTGTTAATAGTCACATTCTTTCCTATTGATGACAAAGCAAGCGCCATCGCCAGCGTAGAGCCTATTGCATCACCTTCAGGATTCATGTGTGTGGTGAACATGAAGCTTTCTTTTTCTCTTATTATTTGTATGATCTTATCAATACTCATTCATCTTCTTCTTTCTTTATATGCCCCAGTATATCGAGGACATAGGCAGCCTTTTCAAGTGATGTATCCTGTTTGAATACTATATCCGGAGTAAATTTAATCTTAATCCTGCGGCCTATCTCTCCCTTTACAAAACCTGCTGCGCTGTTAAGCCCTTTCATTGTTTCTGCCTGTGTCGTCTCATCGCCATATATGCTTACAAAGACCTTTGCATGCCTCAGATCCTCACTCACATAAACAGCAGTGACGGTAACAAAACCTACCCTCGGGTCTTTTAACTTCCTCGCAATTATATCTGCAATTTCTTCCCTGATCTGGTCGCCAAGCCTGTCTATCCGTCTATACTGTTGCATCGCATATAATTAATAATCAAACAAACTCTATATTATGTTTCAACAACTCTACCGAGTGTTCTTTCTCAATAAGATCTATTATCTTATCCAGCACACTATTAATATACTTTTTATCATTCCCGACACAAGCAATACCAAACACGGCTTTCTGCCAGAGATCATGGTCTTCAATCTCCGCAACTGAGACATTAAACTTTTGCCGTATCCGGTCTTTGATACTCTTGATGACCTGCCGTTTTCCTTTTAAAGAACCGCTCTCAGGGATAAAAAGTTCTATAGTGCAGAGACCAACGGTCATAAATACAAAATTAATAAATCAAAATTGAAAACACAAAATTACATCTTGAAATTTAAAGTTTGTTATAACTTACCCGCTACTTTTTCTATAAAAAATGACTCTATTATATCTCCTGCCTTTATATCATTGAAATTCTCAATCCCTATACCGAACTCATAACCTATCTGCACCTCACGGACATCATCTTTGAACCGGCGCAGTGACGATATCTTACCTTTATATATCTCAACATTATCACGTATTAACCTGACACCCGTAGCTGACCTTGAAATAACCCCATCCAGTACGTATGAACCTGCAATAGTTCCGATCTTGGGAATGGTGAACACCTCCCTGACCTCTGCCCTGCCCTTAATGTGCTCCTTAAGAGTCGGTTCAAGGAGACCTTCCATCGCAGCCTTAACATCTGCAACAGCATCATAAATAATGTTATAAAGGCGGATATCAACCTTCTCCTTTTCAGCAAGCGTTACAGCCTTTGGCTCAGGACGTACATTAAATCCTGTTATTATTGCATTGGAAGCAGCCGCCAGCATTACATCTGTCTCCGTAATCCCGCCGACGCCGCCATGTATAATCCTCACCTTGACTGCATCAGTGCCAAGCCTTTCCAGGGCCTCAATAACTGCCTCAACCGACCCCTGAACATCTCCCTTTATAATTATCTTCAGCTCGCGTACAACGCCCTCTTTTATCTGGCTGTATAATTCATCGAGTGTAACCTTCTTTGCCTTCTCAAGACCGGCAACCCTCTGCTTCTGCATTCTGTCAGTAGCTATTGATTTTGCGATTTGCTCGTCTTCGGCAACAACAAATGTATCACCTGCCTGAGGCACCCCTGACAACCCTATTACCTCAACAGGAGTAGAAGGATATACAGTCTGCAACGACTTTCCAACGTCATTAAGCAACAGCCTGACCCGTCCATAGAAAGTCCCGCAGACAAACGGGTCTCCCTGATTGAGTGTACCATTCTGAACCAGAACTGTAGCAACAGGGCCTCTCCCTTTGTCAAGTTTCGCCTCAAGGATAACACCTCTCGCCTTTTTGTCAGGGTTAGCCTTCAGTTCAAGTACCTCTGCCTGAAGAAGTATCATTTCAAGAAGGTGGTCCAGCCCTATCTTCTGTTTTGCCGATACTTCCGCAACTATATTCTGTCCTCCCCACTCTTCAGGCACTAAACCATACTTTGTCAGCTCTTGCCTGATACGTTCCGGATTCGCGCCAGGTTTATCAATCTTATTTATTGCAACAATGATCGGTACATTAGCTGCCCTTGCATGATTGATGGCCTCAATTGTCTGTGGCATAATACCGTCATCAGCAGCCACGACAAGAATTACGATATCTGTAACCTTCGCTCCGCGCGCCCTCATAGCTGTAAATGCCTCATGACCGGGTGTGTCTAAAAAGACCACCTTTTTACCTCCGGTTTCTACAACATATGCACCTATATGCTGTGTAATTCCTCCGGCTTCCCCCTCAGTAACCCTTGTCTTCCTTATGGCATCAAGCAGAGATGTCTTTCCATGGTCAACATGTCCCATAATGGTTACAACAGGGGCACGGCCAATCAGTGTCTCAGGTACATCCTCAACCTCTTCTATGTATTCCTCCAGCTTCTTCTCAGCAGCAACCTCTACTTTTAATCCAAAGGCCTCTGCTATCAGTATCGCTGCATCAACATCAATAGGGTTGTTAACCGTGACCATCATCCCTATTTCTATCAGTTTGGCTATCACCTCATTCGACTTGTGTCCAATCAAATCAGCAAACTCTTTTACAGTTGTGCCTTCATAAAGTTTTATAATCTTCTTTCTCGGTTTTGTTATCTCAAGCGGCAGGGTTGACTTAGCCCTCCTGTCACCGACAGGGGATTTAAACTTTTTGACTTTCTTGGGAATGACCTTAAAGCTCTTCCATTTTTGAGAAATTACCAAATCTTCATCAACCTCACCTGATATAACTTTAATACCTTTTTTCTTAGGTCCCTTGATCTCTTCTGTCACATTTACAGTCTTTGCCTTTTCAGGAGACTCGACTACAGGGCCATGTGTTTCAACAACAGCTTGCGGTTCAGGAATAACAACATCTCCTTCATGTTTTGTCTCAGGTAACCCGGCTCCAAAAGGTGTTTCGCCAGGAGGTTGCCCGCCAAGGAAATCTTCCTTCAATCCCCTCAGTTCTCTGAATTCCTTTAATTTTCTCACTACTTTTTCTTCAAGCTTCTTTTCTTCTTCTCTTACTTCCTCTATACCCTTTTCCCCTGCTGCCTCCTGAAGTGCCCCTGTTGGCTGAGCCCCCTCTGCCTCCTCAACCCTGGGTTTTTTCTTAATCAAAATAGTCTTTGGGGTACCTTTTATCTCCTTGAAGGACTCACTTGCCTTCCCTGTCCCATGTACTTTTTTATTTAATCTTTCCCGAATCATGGCAATTGAGCTTTCCTCAAGTACCGACATATGTGTTGACGCAGTGATACCCAGAGTCTTGAGAAAGTCAAGAAGCTCCTTACTCTTCATGTTAAGGTCCCTGGCTAATTCAAATACTTTTTTACCGCTCATATAGATATTAACTCCTAAGTTAATGATTCCTCATTACTACTCTCAGGATTCTCATTAGCAAGCTCCTGCTCCACACCCATTTCCCTTGCCATACTCTGGGAAATCTCTATTTCCTTTTCTTTAGCCCGCTTCAGCTCATAGTCGGTTTCACTAATAATATCAATTTTCCAGTTGCTCAGCTTCGCGGCAAGCCGGACATTCTGCCCCTTTTTCCCAATTGCAAGCGACAACTGCTGATCAGTCACGACAACAAGCGCTGACTTTTCCTCTTCATTTATACCTACCCTGTCAACTACAGCAGGGCTAAGCGCTTCAGCTATAAATACCCTCGGGTCTTCAGACCATGGGATAATGTCTATCTTTTCACCCCTCAATTCACGGACCACGGCCTGAACCCGGGAGCCTTTCATTCCAACACATGCCCCGACAGGATCAACAGCAGTATCTTTAGAAAAGACGGATATTTTTGTTCTGTCCCCTGGTTCCCTTACTACATCCTTGATCTCCACTATCCTTTCATATATTTCCGGGACCTCTGTTGCAAATAACTTGCTTACAAAATTCGGATGACTCCTCGATAAAATCAGTTGAGGTCCTTTGGCAGATGGTTTTACTTCCAACAGATATGCCTTAATACGGTCTCCACGCTTGAACGTCTCCCTTGGGATCTGCTCTTTCACAGGCAGCAACCCTTCTGTCTTACCAAGGTCTACGATATAATTTCTGTTTTCCTGCCCTAAAATAACACCGTGTACTAACTCCCCCTGCCGGTCAATGAAGTCTTTATAAACTGCATCCCATTCAGCCTCTCTGACCTTCTGAAATATTACCTGCTTTGCAGCCTGGGCAGCTATCCTGCCAAAGTCACCTATTTCTATAACTGCACCGATCTCATCTCCAAGATCAGCCTCTTCATCCATCGTCCTTGCTTCCTCAAGGGATAGCTCCTCTTTAGGATTCGTTACTTCTTCAACAATCCTCTTGATCAATATTACCTGTATCTGACCGGATTTTGCGTCAATCTCTACCTGTAAGTTATCAGTCACTCCATAGCGTTTTTTTGCAGCAGATAATAGGGCAGCCTTTACTGCTTCAAGAATAACATTCCCTTTTATCCCTTTTTCCCTGCTTATTTGCTCTATTACATTAATAAGTTCTCTGCTCATTGAAAATCTAATCCTCCCTTTCAAAAAAAAAGTGGGCATAACCACCGCCCACTCAATCAAGTAGAGCTTAACTGTGTACTTTTCTTATAGCATAGCGAAAATAAAAAAGCAAGGGATGTATAAATTTCAGACTACTAAGAATTTCTGACCGGGTAATCTTGACTTTTTAAGTCAATTCGGTGAATATGAAATGGAAATTATTATCAATATAACACTTCATGCCGGGATGGTGAAATAGGTAGACGCACGGGACTCAAAATCCCGCGGGGGCAACCCCATGGGGGTTCGATTCCCCCTCCCGGCACTTAAAAAGCAGACGACTTAAATCGTCATAATTGAGTCTTGCATCTTTATTTGAAAACTGGTATAGTCTATTCACTATGAGACGTAGTGATAGTTTGGATGGGCATTTCTTTAATCCCACCGTACGCTTTGAGCCTTCCATTCTATCCCAATGCTATATGAATATGTACAGGAACCGGTTTTAATGAAAAGCGTACGTTTAAATCAATGTGCTCGTCTTGTCCTTGCTCTTTGTGTTAGCTTGATTATACATACGGTGGTATCAATACCCTATGCAATAGGTGAAACAGGAAAAGGAGAGAAAGTTATGAGTATCTCACAAGGCAAGACTATATCAATCGAATATACCCTTAAACTTGAGGATAAGACTGTTGTGGACAGTAACGTGGGAGGAGGCCCCCTCACATATATACATGGTTCCCATCAGATCATCCCGGGCCTTGAAAAGGCTCTGGAGGGTATGAAAATTGGCGATATAAAGGAGGTTACGGTTAAACCGGAAGAGGGGTATGGGCCACTTGATGTAAATGCATTGATGGAAGTGAACAAGGAAATGATCCCACCCGATGCAGTAGAAATCGGCAACCACCTTCAAGGTAAGGATCAAAACGGCAAAGTCTTCTCCGCAAGGATTGCCGAGATTAAGGAAAATACGGTTGTAATGGATTTCAACCATCCATTAGCGGGAAAGACACTTTATTTTGATGTCAAGGTACTGAACATATTGGAAGTTCCACAGCCATAAGGGGCGTGGGCGGTCATAGTTTCATTAACAATTTTTACAAGGAGAGTGTGGTTATGTCAGTTAAGCTTTATGTAGGTAATATGTCTTATGATGTCACGGATTCAGAACTAAATGATCTTTTCACACCATTTGGCACTGTTGAGAGCGCCAGGATCATCACAGACAAGTTTACAGGGAATTCCAAAGGGTTCGGATTTGTTGAAATGGCCAACCGTGAGGAGGCAAATAAGGCAATGGACGAACTCAATGGTAAAACGATTAACAATCGTGCAATAGTAGTAAATGAGGCCCGTCCCCAGGTTAAGTCACCACGAGGTGGTGGTGGTGGTGGTGGTGGTGGATTTGGCGGCCGTTCATCACGTGGCGGAGGTAGTGGCGCCGGCAGTAAAGGCAGACCCCCAAGAAGGAACTTTTAGGCCTGTCCACACAAAAATAAAGGCCCGCAAAAATAAAGGCCCGCAGGATAAATCCTGCGGGCCTTATTTTTTGAAAAAACATCAATCTTACTTCTTTTGTTCCCCTGCTGGTGCCTGTTCTGCCGGGGCTGCCGGAGCCTGTTCTGCCGGGGCTGCTGGTGCTTGTTCTACTGGTGGAGGCGGTGCCGGTTGTTCTTTTTTCTGGCAAGCAGTAAAACCGATCATCCCTACCATGGCCAGGGTTAATAGCATTAATAATCCCTTTTTCATCTGTTCATTCACCCCCTTTCTTTGTTTAAATTTCTCTTTCATTTCCTTATTATTGAATAATATCTTTGTATATTCAGATTACATTATTTCGTTGTTAACGATGGGATCACACTATTAATGATTTCCACGAGACACACAAATTATATGTGCTTACTTTGGCAAGTTCCATGTGTGGGAAACATAACATCTTCATCTTCGTATTCAAAATACCAGTGCAATATTAAACATGAAATAAAAACTAATGTCAAGACAAATAACATTCAAATAACATTTACACTCTTTCCATGTCGCAGGAATATGAGTTTAAATCCTTTAACATCAGCACTAATACACCTTTTTACAGCCTCCGTGTAAATCTTTCCCGATATAGTATATTCTTTAATCTTATCTGCTATTTCATGTTCAGAAACCCTGTCTGTCTTGTAGTCTGCGGCGTATATATTGCCGGAATGCCTGTAGACAACATCAATGACGCCTTCCATAACCTGTCCATCCCAGGGTATTGTAAACGGAATCTCTCTTCCTGAAATCTCTGCTCCCTTTAACTCCTGCCAGGCGGATGACCCTGAGAATGTTTCAAACATTATTTCAAGTTCAGATATAATATCTGAAGAGGGGGGAAACGGCATAAACTTGCTGCAGGCATCTTCAACCGCTGCCTTAAACAGCGATGTGTCTTTCTCAAAGTCCCAGTGCTCGAGAATATAATGTGCAATGTTACCTATAATCAGGGACCGTTCTCCTGATAAGATTTCAGAAACTTCAGACTTCCCCTTTTTCTTAGGAGTACCGGCAGCCGTCTTTTCAAGCCATGATGGTGTTATAAAAAGACGTTTATCTTTCATCGTCCTGAAATCTTTGTCTCTTCTATCCCATAGTTCCGAAAGTTCTTCTATTTTCTCTGTAGTGGTTATATCTCCGTTCATCCTGATCTCTTTTTTAGAAATTCCGGGAACAGTGCATAATGTATAGTCAATCACGTTCTGTTTAATTATTCCTTCATCTATCCTGATTTCATTAACCGAACTGTCTCCTGCTGAAACTCCGGCTGAATCCCTGATCATTGAAAGAAAACTTCCCCTGTAAATCCTTTTACCCAGGATGCCGGACAATACAAGGCATTCTCTGGCCCTGGTCATTGCAACATACAGAAGCCTCTTTTGCTCCTCCTCCTGTCTCGTCTTTTCCTTATCCTGAAGCATAATGGCAGCATTATTCCCATAGTCTGCTATCCTTATACCTATTACACCACCTGACCAATCATACATGACACTTGCGGCATCCCTTCCCCTGTTCGGGGTACCATGGATGCCGCCCACAACAACCACAGGGAATTCAAGTCCCTTGGCCCTGTGAATGCTCAATATCCTCACCGCATCAATCCCCTCTTCGGAAAGAAGGCTCTCCCCTTCTTCCTCCCTGACGGCAATCTTCTTTTCCAACAATGCCGTAAATCCTTTAAGTGTCAGATTTGATTTATCACTCATCGTCTCTGCAATCTTATATATCTTGCGCAGGTTGGCTACAGACTGTTCGCCGTTATATGAAGAAGCAGCAAGCTCAAGGACAGGCGAATTGTCAAATATATAATGGATAGCCTCCGGAACAGGTATTAATGAAACATTATCAGCAAGGACCTTAAGAAGGGTGAATAATGCCGGTTTCTCCCCTTCAACACGATAGTCAGGCAATGATAACCTGCTTAACTCATAAAGTTCCCTGTCTGACATACCGCCTAAGGGAGAACGCAGCACACCCGCTAAGGCAATTTTGTCCCATGGATTATCCAGTACCCTGAGCAGGTTCACAAAATCTATCACCTCCTGAGTACCGTAGAAATGCCGGTCACCCTCAACTATATAAGGTATTTGAAGGCGTCTCAGTACATCAAGATACTCATGCACTTGAGTAAGCTTAGGGAGCAATATGGCAATATGCCGCGGCGAAACAGGCGCCTCATTACCATCTGAATCTGATATGACCTCTTTTCCGATCATCTCTTCCTTAAGAAATTTTCCTATTGCTATGGCCTCCCGTTCTACAGCCTCTGTTGAATCATTCTCATCCTCATGACGGGTATCCACTAATCTTAGTTCTACCCTTTGAACAGGTTTCAAAGCTTCATGCCCCGGACAGGCGATTATATCAACATATTCAGGCTGGAGATGATCCCGTGCCCTTATAATCCGCCTGCACATGGAGTTAACCACATTAATTATCCCATTATTACTTCTGAAATTGGTGGAAAGATTTGCTATAACTCCGCCCTGCTCTACTATCATGTCAACTACCTTATGATATGCCTCAATATCAGCCCCGCGGAATGCATAAATTGATTGCTTGGGATCTCCAACTATGAATATCTTACCAGGCGTAAGCTTTATCCCGCGCCAATCTGTTTCATGTTTTCCCTCTATCTCAGCAAGATACAGGATTATCTCATACTGCAATGGGTCTGTATCCTGAAATTCATCAACAAGAATAGACTTAAAATGATTTTTCAGATAGTTGCGTATATTCAGTTTATTTTTAAGAAGATTACAACAGAAGGACAGAAGGCCATCAAATGATGTATTTCCTGAAATAACAAACTTTCTTCTGAATGAGGAAGCAAAAGGGAGAATGAGTTCGATCAACTTCTGAATAAATGAATCATCGGCAGTGGAAAGGCCCTGTGCAATTGATACGATCCGTACCGCTTCATTATAATCGTTTTCAAGCCAGTCCCTGGGGCTTTTTGTTGGAATATTATCATTGAAGTAAGACACATGGATACCCGCAGACAAGTCATTTAATACATCTATCGTTTTTCGAAGAAGGTCGTGCATCTTAACCTTCCTGACCTCCTCATACTTCTCTGACAGCGCCTGTGCCTTATTCTTCTCCTGCCCTAACCAGCTCAGTAATTTACTGTTTAACAGCTCCCGGCTTATCTCATTTTTAAAGGATGAAACCGGTATAGTTTCTCTGCACAAATCTTTCGCAAGTATCTCTACCTTGTCCAGAGAGACTTTCCTGAGTATATCTTTCCATGTTTCTCCATGAGGAGGATTGGAAGATAACTCCATGTCAAGCCACTCCTCCCATTCACGTTCAAAATGCTCATCAAACAGTGAACCATCATCTTCTTCAAAATCAGGGTCAAGCCCGGACTCCAATGGATACAGCCGGAGAATATGCCCGGCAAAACCATGAATAGTACCTATCTGCGCCTTTTCCATGTTATTGATTGCATTTGAAGCCCTTTCTGCAATCTGATTCAGGCTCAGGCTGTATCTTTGCATGATGTCACAAAGCAATTTGTCCTCATATGAGGTCTTTTCATCTGAAAATCCCTTTGTAACCCTGTCAATAAAATATTGCAGCCTCCCCCTCAGCCGTATCTTCATCTCATTTGCAGCCTTCTTTGTAAATGTGATGGCTATGATGTCAGTAATCCTGAGAGGTTCAGGTTCACGCATTAATAGATGCGTTATACGGTCTACAAGCAGGGTGGTCTTACCGGTACCAGCCCCGGCTGTTACTACCACATTTTTGTCAAAGGTCGTAACGGCAAGCAGTCTGTCTTTATTGTCTTGTAGTTCTTTCACTCGAAAATCCCCATTTTTTCTTTCTCAGGTCTCTGTATGCTTTAGTAATCTTATCATCCTTCTTTGCCCGCAATCTCGTTGGAAAATGGTTCTTCCTGCATATTGTTGAATAGTCACAACTCTTGCAATAATTACCCGGCAGAATAAAAAAGAGGCCGTCTCTTATACCTTCCAGCAATAGCTTGATTGTGCTTTTTATATATTCACCAAGACCTGATTGCCAGCAATCACCCGGAAAGTCCCGCAATCTATCTTCAACCTTCTCATCCCAGTTAGGCGCTAAATAATAGAACCTCACATCCTCGCATAAGGGATTCTCTATACCCTCTTTATCCTTCAGATACTCCGCTGCCATTAAAATATACATGGGAGGCTGGAGTATCTGCCCTCTGACAGCCGCAGTTATAATATCTTTGTCCTCAGACCTGGCAGAAGCGCCCATCTTGAACTTGTAATCTATAATCCTGAACCGGTCATGATCTTTCTTTATATCCATCCTGTCAAGGTAACCGTGAATAGGTATGTCGTTAATACTATCCTCATGAAAAGTCACAGTTAAGTGACCTTTGACGCCGGCCTCAAAGATATGGGGTTGGAATCCGGAAACAGACAACTCCTGAAGATCCTTATCAATTAGATCCTTCAGGAGCGACAAGAACCTTTCCTGCTCTATCTCCCAAATTACAGGATACCCCACACTATAATTTTGCTCAAATTCAGCAAACACAGCGGATGCTGCATCTTTAAGACTTACTGCGACATCAAAGTCCTTAGCCTTGTTATACCCTGAATAAAACCTTTTCAATATACTATGACAGATGTTCCCTGCATCAACAGGGTGTATCTCAAAAATAGTCTCCGGCCTTTCTATTTTATTAAGGCCAAGCAGATGGCGGGCAAAATATGAAAAGGGACAGCGGGCAAACATCTCAAGAGAAGTAGGAGAAATACCCCGTTCCATAGAATGACTCCAGTACTCTTCTGCCGGTCCTGTTATCCCGTCAAACTCAGTAAGTCCTGACTTCATCTTTTCATGTTGTGCAATGCTTTTAGTTCCATTATAATACAACTTATAGTTCAAGTTAAACTTTAGCATTATAGCGGTGGGATCTGTGTCCTCAAGGATAAGTCTTGTAGATAACTCATGAGGGGTAAGGAAGGAGTAATCATACAACTCAGCTATTGTAAATTTATCGCTAAGCCTTCTTGGTATCCTATACTCTTTTACAGGATACGCCATTTTAACTTCAGATATATACCATGAAGGGATCTTCGTCTCACCTGAGTCATCCGTCCTCTGGTAAGAGATATATAACCTTTCTTTTGCAGAGTTAATGAGCAGGTAAAACAAGAGTTTTTCCTCTTCAAAGCCGCTAAGCTTCTCTGTAATCTTATAACCCAGGACACGCTCCATCACCTGCCGTACAGAATCTCTGAGCAAAGGATCTTCCCTGATGTTTCTCGGAAAGGTCTTTTCATTCATACCGATAACGAATAAAGCCCGGAACGGTATGGCACGGGCAGCCATTGCATCAAGAACCTGAACTCCTGCGATATCTTTATCACAAACCTTATACTCCATGCTCTCCAAACTTCGACTGAATGTACTGATAAATTCAGACAGTGTAACTTCAGCGCTGACCAACTCAAGACTCCGCAGGGATGAAAGAGTCTCTATTACAGAGCCCGCCGCATTAAAATAATCTCTATCAGACTCATCTGCATCAGGATACCCCATACCTGAATTATCTATTCCCATATATTTTCTGATTAAGACCGTAAAACTTCCCACATAACCGCTCCAGGAGCCTTTAGGAGGAAGAGAACTGAAATCTTCAATCAGGGATGTTACAAGATTTTTAAGGCCCGCAATCTCCTCACCGCTGACCATTGCTTCAGGTTCATCTTCCTTCTCAGTTTTTCTAAGGACAAGACCATCCTTAAGATACTTATCAAGTCTGTCCCATTCTTTCTGTCCTTTTGATATGCCTGTCAGGCGTGTAACCACATCCCATTTATCAGGTCTTGGCTCTGCATTCTCAGGACAAAAGGACTTGATCTTCTTTTGGCAACAATGAGATGACGCAATATCTATAATATCTGCACGCCTGTAATCATTTTCATGAAGCGAGATTAGTATTTGAACGGTCTTTACAAGAGGATACCTGCCGGCGGGTTCAGTCCCGGTTGACATGAAAGGGATCTTATGTGCATCAAATATTCTCTTAATGATGTGAACATATTCATTAATATCTCTTGCTGCAACCCCAATCTCTGAGAAAGAGTACCCATCCTCTTCCACTAACCTTAGTATTGTTTTCGCCGCCACAGCGACTTCATCCTCCATTCCTGAGGTATTTATTATTGCAAGGGATGATTTAACAGGAAAGAGGGTCTTACTATTTGCATACAAACTATCCGCATCCGGACATCGTATAACCTTTGAATAATCATTCATCAACCCCTGAATGAAGGAATCATAAAATCGCCTGGTAAATGAAAGCGCCGGCACATCCTCTACATGCGGAAAGAATATAGTTACGGGATAGCGCTGAACAATAGCACGCATCAGATCATACTGGACCTGAGTAAGGTCATAAAATCCATAATAAATTATCCCGTCAAATTTCCTGAGATATGCAGATGATGGTACAACCTCTGAAGCCATATCAGGAAGGTCTGAGTAGTCAATGATAGACTTATCTCTTTTTCTGAGAAGGAATTCTTTATATATGACCAACAGAGCTATTATCTTCTCATAATCCTCCCCGTCAAAAAGCCCATCCCTGATGGCCTCTATCATATTATCAGGCTCTACCCTGGCCTCCCTCAGTTCCCGTATTGTTCTCCAGATTGCACTGCAACCCTCCGGAGTCTCAGCAAAGTGCCTGTACAAATTAGTCTCTGCTGCGTCTGTTCCAAGTATATGGCGTATCATTTCTGTAAAGAAAAAGTCATCACATATCATGTGACTCATCTTCTGACTCATCAGGCCATATTTCTCTTCATAAAGTTTCAGAGATAATGTGTGAAATGTAAGAAAGTGGACGCCCATAAGACACATTCCACGCTCTATTGTAAGGAGGGTCTTAAGGCGTTTCCGGATATGGTCTGACGGGGTTACTATTGCAATCTGTGATAGTTGGTCTTTCTTCTTAATCTCTGCTATATGCTGACACAGCGCATCTTCCAGATCCGGGTGGAAATTACCAAGGTATACGTTTAGCATGAGGTTGTCTTGCTGCCTGAACTATCCCCGGAGTTTCCTGGTAATCTCAACCAGCCTGTCAGCCATATGCCTTGCAACAACAAGGTCGGTATCATTCGGTTCGCCGGAAGATAGCGCACCATAGTATGAACCTGACTTATATAGCTCCTTAACATTACCGGGGATGCCAACTATAATCATCCCATGCGCCATGAAGGTAGGATACATGGAAAGGAGAGTTGCCTCCTGTCCACCATGAACCATTTCTGCAGAAGAAAAGGCAGACACTGCCTTACCAATCAATGTCCCTTCCATCCAGAGCTTCCCTGACTGGTCCCAGAAGTTTCGCATAGGAGCAGCCATATTACCAAACCGTGTTGGTGTGCCTACAATGAGACCATCCATCCACACCAGGTCATCCACTACTGCATCAGGGATATCTGACATCTGACTGTAAATAGCCTTCCATTCAGGAGTATTATCTATTACCTCCCTTGGAGCAAGCTCCGCAGCCTTTCTTAAACGTAACTCTGCACCTGATGCCTCTACATCCTTAGCGATGGACCTCGCCATCTTGAGCATGTGTCCGGTCTTGCTGTAAAACAGGACTAAAATCTTAAGAGTAGACATAAAGCACCTCCTTTAAAACTGGTTAATGCCTTTTCCTTAGCCTCTTTTGAATTTAACATACCCGATATACTACTTCAAGAAATTTAAATTAACGATAATAAAATCACCTCCGATAAAAATAGAGTTTTTTGAGTTAAAACTTAACTGAGGGGGGGATTCAGATGAAAAGATTGTTTGCAAGCTTGTTCCTGGTAGGATTTATGGTGCTTATGCCTGTGAAAGCGAGGGCGGTGTCTATGGATAATTTCAAACTTCACGGGTTCTTCGACCTTGAGTATGAAAAGGCAGATGGACCTGGTCATCCAACCGCAGCAGTGGGTGATAAGAAAGGCTCTTTTGACCAGTATCACTTTAATCTCCTGATGGAGTTTCCTGTAAGTGATAAGTTAACAGTTAAGGGACACATAGAGTATGAACATGGACCACAATTAACAGGTAAGGGTGAGATGAAGATAGAGTGGTCATATCTCGAGTATCTTCTGAGTAATACAATGAAGCTTAGAGGCGGCATAGTT